>Ga0065721_10053239_pt1 | contig 10279 bp, 10 predicted proteins | sample Mesricmetagenome_FD_59108 | JGI IMG/M metagenome (GOLD analysis project Ga0065721, IMG submission 59108) | Mesophilic microbial community from rice straw/compost enrichment Sample: eDNA_1 v2 (version 2) | ecosystem: Engineered > Solid waste > Grass > Composting > Bioreactor | place: USA: Davis... | reverse complement strand
ATGCCAAAGGTATTGTGCGTGTAAAAGGACTGACCAACAATTGCGTTTACGTAAACGACAACAACCGCGCTTACATTGAGTCGGTAAAAGATATTCCTGCCGGTGCCGAAATTCTTGTAGACTATACAAAGGATTACTGGGATGTAATGAGAGTGAATATCAGAGAAAGAGAAAAAGAAAAGGCCGCGGCAGAAAAGAAAAAAGCATCAAAGACTGCTTCAAAAAAGAAGGGTGCAAAAAAAACAACGACAAAGAAGCCGACATCAAAAAAGAAAAGTACTTCGCGTAAACGTCGTTCGGGGAAATAAATCTCGGGTCTTCTGCCTGCTTCATTCCTGAAATTTTCCCGCTCATCAAAAAACGGGACAGCCCCGATATTCGCGCATATGAAATTTGTAGCTTAGTCGCGCCATAAGAATTTCATATGAAACAACTCCTCCTTGTCCTTTTCATTGGACTTACGTCTTTTTCCTTCGCCCAGAATACAGACTCGGTTTACATGCGGGAACACTATGAAAAGTTTGAGTACCATGTTCCCATGCGTGATGGCGCGACGTTGTTCACAGTAGTATATGTTCCAAAAGACAAGTCGAGGAAATGGCCCATCCTCATGAATCGTACCTGCTACAATGCATCGATTTATGCGGAGTTCAAAACTTATGGACATCCATCTGATTATCTGGTGCGCGATGGTTATATCCTCGTCTTTCAGGATGTACGCGGCCGTTATATCAGCGATGGCGTATTTGATAACATGCGTCCAAACATTCCCGGTAATAATCCAAAAAATAAAACAGATATTGATGAAAGTTCAGATACCTGGGACACGATCGACTGGCTGATCAAAAATATCAAAGGCAACAATGGAAGGGTAGGTATTTTCGGTATTTCCTACCCCGGATTTTATTCCACTGCTTCTCTCCCCGATGCACATCCTGCACTGAAAGCAGTTTCTCCTCAGGCTCCGATTGCAGATTTTTTCTTTGATGATTTTCATCACATGGGTGCCTATCTCCAAAGTTATACAGCAGCCTTTGCCGTGTTCGGTTATCAAAAAACAGAAAGAACAAAAGATGACTGGTTTGAAGATGAACTGATGCGATTCTTTTCAACACGCGCACGCGATGCGTATGATTTTCATTTGAGACTGGGTTCATTGAAAAATGTTACGCAGAAATTTCATCATGATAATTTTTTCTGGCAGCAAATTATCGATCATCCGAACTACGATACATTCTGGCAAAAGAGAAACATTCTGCCTCATTTGAAAAATATCAAACCTGCTGTTATGACTGTGGGTGGATGGTTTGATGCAGAAGATCTTTACGGCCCACTCAATACTTATAAAACGATCGAACGTTTTAATCCAGGCGCACGCAACACAATTGTGATGGGTCCCTGGGCACATGGTGACTGGGCTCGTGAAACCGCCAAGTCAACTCACAACCATATTTATTTTGGAGACAGCATTTCTACATTCTACCAACGGGAAATTGAAAAACCATTTTTTGCCTATCATCTGAAAGATGAAGGGAAAGCAGAACTTCCTGAAGCTTATATGTTCAATACCGGAACCAAAGAATGGCAGAAGTTTGACCAATGGCCACCAACCGATATCAAACCTGTTCAATTGTATTTTGGATCAAACGGACGTTTGTCAATTGACCAGCCAATTGATAACAATGGGATGTTTCAGTATGTAAGTGATCCATCAAAACCCGTTCCTTACACTTCACAAATTGAAGGTCTCACATTCACGCCTCGTCGTTTTATGACGGATGATCAGCGTTATGCGTCGAGAAGACCTGATGTATTGACATTTGAAACCGAAATACTCACTGAAGATGTAACCATTGCTGGTGAAATCCTCGCGCGACTCAAAGTTTCAATGACCGGTACAGACGCTGATTTTGTTGTAAAACTGATTGATGTTTATCCCGACGATCATCCGAATTACGAACACAATCCAAAGAACATCGTGATGGGAGGATATCAGCAGCTGGTGAGAAGCGAAGTATTTCGTGGAAGGTTTAGAAATAGTTTTGAAAAACCAGAACCTTTTGTGCCCGGACAAATCACCGAAGTGAATGTGCCTTTGCAGGATGTGCTGCATACATTTAAGAAAGGACATCGTATCATGATTCAGATTCACAGCACGTGGTTTCCATACATTGACCGGAATCCACAGAAATACGTTGACAATATTTATAAAGCCGACGATTCTGATTTTATTCCTTCCACCATTACTATTTATGGTTCGTCTTCGGTAGGTGCAGGTGGTCTGCAACATGCTGCTTCGAAGAAAGAATTTTAAAAAATGATGAACGGTTAGCAGTCAACACTCAATAGAGCCGCTGAAACAAAATCAATGATACTGGGGATGGCTTTGAAATAATTTAGTTCCATGACATCATGGATACGCGTTCAGCTTTTATTGATTGTATTGTTTTCTTCTTTGCTTTCGACAGCACAGGATGCCGGTAGTCTGGTTGTCAGAATTGTTGACGAAAACGGTATTCCTCTGCACAATAGTACAGTTGAAATTCTGCGTAGCGAAGATTCTGCATTGGTGAAAGTGCAGCCAACCGACACTGCAGGCGTTGCTTATTTTGAAATGCTTTCTCCCGGAAATTATTTGTGTAAAGCCACCATGGTTGGTCGCAATGCTGCGATTACAGAGAAAATAATATTGGCGGGTGGCGCGAGTTTACGTTTGCCGGATCTTACACTTACTCCCTATGAAGGAACGATGTCGCAGGTGGTAGTGAGAGCTTCAAAACCATTTATTGAAATGAAGCCGGGAAAAGTAGTGGTGAATGTGGAATCAAGTCCAGGTATGGTAGGTGCAACCGTAATGGAAGCACTTGAAAAGATGCCTGGAATTACTGTGAACAGAGATGGAGGAATTCTTTTGAAAGGGAAAAGCGGTGTTACAATAATGATTGATGGCAAGCCAACTTATCTGGATCCTTCGCAACTGGCAACTTTGTTGAATGGTATGAGTGCTTCGCAGATCAGCCAGGTTGAGATCATGGATAATCCATCTGCACGTTTTGATGCTGCCGGAAATGCAGGCATCATCAATATCAAAACAAAAAAGAGCACGCAAAAAGGTTTTAACGGAAGTGCGATGGGAGCGTATGTGCAGGGAAAATACCCGAAGTATACAGGCAATCTTCAACTGAATTACAGAACTGGAAAATGGAACTTTACCGCTAACTACAATGCAAATGTTAGTGAACATTTCACGCGCATTTATGCTTTGCGAACTTATTACGCTGATGATGATAAAACAGTATTGTCATATCTCGAGCAACCCAGTATTATCAGAACAAGCGGATATACTCATGTAGCGAAAGCAGGGGTGGATCATTTTATTAGTAACCGGTCTACGATTGGGTTGACGATTAATGGACTTTTATTAGAACGTTCGAGCAGGGTTGGTAATCCTGCAGAATGGCAATCGCCTGGTGGTAGTATTGATTCGCTGGTGTTTACATATAGTCGCAGTTCGAATGACTGGAAGAATCTGGGTGCGAATTTGAATTTCCGGCATACAATTAAAGCGGATCAGGAATTTTCTGCTGATGTTGACCTTATTGGTTATCGAACAAGAGGTGATCAGTTTTTTGAAAACACTTTGCTTACGCCACCGTTGGATACTCAGACAACAAAGGCATTGTTGCCCGGAGACATCAATATTTTTTCTGCAAAGGCTGATTACGTTGCAAAGCATGGTGCTTACAAGATTGAAACTGGTGCGAAAAGTACGCGCACCGAAACAGACAACGACGCTGACTACAAGTATCTTGAAGGTCAGACCTGGAAACAGGATTATGGCAAAACGAATCATTTTATTTACAAAGAATACATTCATGCGATTTATGGTAGTGCAGAAAGAGAGTTTAAAAAGTTAACACTGCAGGCCGGATTGCGGTATGAGATGACACGATTCAACGCGAATCAAATGGGAAATGCGCAGGTAAAGGATTCTTCGTTTTCGAGGAGCTATAATAGTTTATTTCCAACTTTGTTTGCAAGTTGGGAAGCAGATTCGAATCATAGTTTCTCGTTTAGTGCGGGAAGAAGAATTGATCGTCCGCCGTTTCAAAAGCTCAATCCATTTCTTTTTATTATTAATAAATACACATACGAGAAAGGAAATCCGTTTTACAGGCCACAATACACATGGAACACGGAAGTATCGCATGCTTACAGGAATCGTTTGATCACCAGTTTGAGTTATAGCTACACGAAAGATTATTTTTCACAGGTGTTTCCGATAGACAGTAATGGAATTGTTTTGTATTCGGTGGGGAATATGGGTAGTATGAAAAATTTTGGCGTGTCTGTGAGTGTGGTGCATGCGCCGGCGCGTTGGTGGTCTTTGAATTTGCAGACGGTATTGAATCATAAGATCATGAGTGGTTATATTGACAGACAGTATCGCGAGAAGATTACGCAGGTGACTGTGAATATGAATAATCAGTTCCGGTTTGGGAAAGGATGGACAGGGGAGGTGACTGGATTTTATGTATCGAAGAGTCAGCATGATATTCAGGAAGTGGTTGATCCATCGGGACAGTTATCGCTGGCGGTTTCAAAAACAGTGTTGAAAGGAAGTGGTACGGTGCGGGTTGGTGCGCGTGATATTTTTTATACGCAATGGATGAAAGGGTTTACGACGTTTACGCATGCAACGGAATATTTCAAGGTGACGAGAGATACGAGGGTTGTTGGAATTTCTTTTTCGTATCGATTTGGTAAGGCGTTCAAGATGGTGAAGCGTTCACAGGGTGCGGCGGGTGATGAGGTGGAGAGAATTTCGGTGGGAGGGTAGAGAATGGGTGAGGTTTTGATGTTTGGGGTTGTTCGGAACGCTGAAGTGTGCGACGCAACGGAAGGTGGGCTTTGTGCTATAGCCGGGGACATAAATTCAAGTCAAAGATCTGAAGTCAAAAGTCAAAAATTGGCGGAGTTTCAATTGAATGGTAGTTCACCCCTTTAACTTGTGTTTTTTGATTTTTAACCTTCCCACCTCAAGTCCAAACACAAAATCGTAAACCTACGTCCGGCTGCTTCGTAATCTTCCTTCTTTTTATGCTTTGAAATGGTAAAATCCATACCATCAAAAACGGTCAAAACTGCTCTTGTGCGGGGTGGGTGATGTGAGTAGTTTTGTTGCAGAAGTTGATTGATATCATATCAATCCCAATATCCTAAAACCGTCCAGTAAGTTTTTGAAATCCGATTCCTGTAAAAACCAAATCCAATATCAGTCAACTTCTTCTTTTATCCTTCCTTAGAAAACCAAACCCATCTGATCCATTAAATTCCTGGGAAAACTGCCGTTACCTGACCTATTGATCAACCAACCCTGAAACGCCTTATGATCTCCGGGATTAATAAACGGATCCTCATTGTGGATGATGATGTGGATTTTCTGATGTTGCTAGAGCGAAGGTTGCTGAAAGAAGGCTTCCAGGTTGAAGCTGCAGCAAGTTTGCCCGAAGCAGAAGATATCTTTTTAAGTTTTTACCCTCATTTAGTATTGCTCGATATCAACCTGAAAGGTGAAGATGGCCGCAGGTGGTGTTGGGAGTTAAAGAAGTTAGAGCCGCAGGTGAAAGTGATCATTATGTCTGGCTACGATTATAATGTAGGCCGGGCTTTGTTGTTTGGAGCCGATGATCTTTTACCCAAGCCGATCAATTTCGATTACCTGTTGCACCAGATCAATCAATTATTGTCGGATGTGGTGGGAAAGGTTAGCAGATAGGGAAAGAGGATGCCTGGAGGAAGTCAAAACTCAGACATTAAATTCAAATTGGTCGTCTCTGCTCCGACTCCAAACCCCAGACTCCGCACCTCACTCATTCTCTTGTGCCGCAATCAGTTTTTCTGCGAGTTGGTGTAGTTCTTTCAGTCGCTGGTAGTTGACTGAATAGAAGATGTACTTGCCCTCGCGTTCTGTGATCAACAAATTTTGCCGGCGGAGGATGGCGAGATGTTGAGATGCTACGGACTGTTCGATGCGCAATGCGGTGTAGATGCTGGTTACGGTCATCCTGCCACCTTCATGAATGAGGTGCATCATTTTTTGGCGCAGTTTATGGTTGACTGCGCGGAGCACCATGGCTCCTTTTCTGATGAGGATTTCTTCAAGCAGCAGTTCGCTTTGTTTATTTTCCATCGGGAAGGGTTATGTGAATTAAATCAGTTAACCTGTTTTATATACAGTTTCGCGGGCAAAGAGGCTGATGGGCAGCTGCTATGAGTGCCGTACCAGATTTCCAGATCGATATTGCGGCCGTTGAGGGATTGGATATGATAGTAGCCACCGGAGTTGCCGCCGCTGGAGCCGGTGAAGGTCATTTCGTCGGAGCCGTCGAAGGGTTCCAGGTCCATTTGGAACCGGATGAAGCTTTTTCCTTCGGAAACGATCTCCAGAAAATCATAAAAGCCACCGATTTTCTCCAGGTCGTCGTCGTCGTATGCCAGGTCGTCGGGCAGGTCGAGAAACCATTTGCCTCCCAGCTTATAATATCCAATAGTAAACATAAGGCGGATTTGGCAGCAAATCTACTGCGTAAAAACCGCAGAAACAATAGTAAAAATACTATCAACATTGCAGTTTTCCGAATTTTAATGTGGCGAACGCAACAATTTGGTGCATGAAAAGCGCGTTTTGCGGTTTTAAGTGGTGAGGGTCAGGGAGTTGAGGGAAAGAGGAGTATGTGGCAGTGCGTGCGGATTTATGAAGGTGCTGCAATTTTTTTGTCTTTATCACCGGCCTGTTTCGGAGGCGTCTGGTCGTTTCCGGCGGTCAATGATTTCTTACGAATTCAATGTGTTTGATTTTTTTGTTTTCACATGTTGCTTTTACCAGATAGAATTCGGCGTTGATTGCTTTGAATGTTGTTGTGTCAAATGAAGGGAGTTGTCTACAATTTGATGGAGTTTCGCGATGTTGTTTTTGTGTGGCTAATAGTAAGGCTTGTGTGTTAGCTTAGCTACCGTAGGCGAGGGTAGGTAATTAAGTTGTTTCTGGTTCCGGCACTACTTGCAACATTGGTTTTTCTACAGAATAAACGTCAATATCATACTTGCGATGCTGAATGGTCTGTAAAATGCCTTTGGCTGTGGGATACATTACGCCACTTGCATATAGGAAAGGCGAAATATCTCCATTCCCTTCGTAATCGGCAACTCTTATCCTTTTCAGCTTTCCGGGTGCCAACTCATGAACTAATCCTATAAAGCTGGCAACTAACTCAGCAAACGCTGACATGTGTTTTACTTCTCCAAAAGAAATAAGCCAGTCGTTGGGGATTGCATCATCTGTTGAAAAAGTCGAAAGGTCCTCATCGTTCATCAAAACAATATCACAACAAATGTTTGCATTATTCTTTTGCTTTCGTCTGTGAGAGAATGTCGACACTCGGAGCTGATGACGCAGTTGGATAGTTCTTTCATTCAAACTGATTGTGGCGTAAGAATATTTGTTAGGTGCTCCTCTGGTTGAAAACTTTAAACGAAATACCGCTCGTCCATTCACACGAGGATTATTGATTGTGACCTGGTATCCCTTCTGCTGATACCACTGGATTACTTTTGCGAAAACATGGGCTTCAAACGTTTGATTGACAGTGCTACCGAAACTTGTCAAACCAGCTTTTTGACTTCTAAAAAAATTTCTAAGTTGCCTTTTTGCCTGCTTTTGGTCGAAATAATAATCTGCCATTGTTAGATCAACTCCCTGTATCGATTAATGATTTGAAAAGGATATTGGGCTTGCTCTATTAACGACAAAAGTTTAGGTGAAGTAATTGTCTGCATTAATTGCTCCGCTAATACTTCTCCTTCCATTACATTCTCATTTCTGTCTGCAAAGTACTTTGAACCAATTTGAAAGCCCTCAACGCCCAACTCACGAAAAGTATCAACTGCCTGCATTGCAGCGTTTGAACCTTCTGATAGGAACTTTCGCAATAAAAGAATAAGAATAACCAAAGATGCTTCTCCAGCTACATCTTTAAGTCTTGCTAATTCCTCAGCCCTTTCCTTTTCAGACTTGATTTGTTTCAATCGTTCATTCAAGGAGTTATCAGGAAAGAAAGATTTCCACACGTAGCCATTAATGGCGTAAAAGCGTTGTGATATATATCTGGGAGCATACCTAAAGATTTCGGCTGTATTCATTTTAATATGCTTTTATAATCTCGAAGGGAGGCTGTGAGCCTATTATGAACCTATATTGAGCCTTCTGAACCAAGCATGAGCCCATTATGAACCTTCTGAGCCAACTTTGAGCCTATCATGAGCCGTTGGTGAGCCCTTTGAGCCCTTTATGAGCCCTTTAGAATATAGCTTGTGCCCACTCCGGTTATTCCTGATTTTTCCAATAATTTGAAATCCTCAACCAATTGCGTTAAATCCCGGGTGGCGGTGGCTTTAGCTATTCCCGTTAGCTTCTGGTACTGAGTGTTTGTTATGCTCCCCTTTTCTTTAACGTAAAGAACTGCTTTCACCTGCCTTTCGTTCAAACCCTTTTTCTGTAACTGATCTTCGTTCAGACTGTCCTTGAACAAGATAACCAACATGCCGCCGTCCTGTTCTTTCATTTCAGGTTCAGGCAAACCGGCATCCTTGCATGAGTTGATGATCTTTATAGTACCACGACCCCAGGCATCAATATATCCGCCTTTGAAACATACATCCGCTATCAAAGGGTTCCGGGGACGAGATGGATGCTGTCGTTTTAGAGCCTCTAATGTTAAACCTTGCGGCAAAAAGCCCTCGTTCCAGATACTAAAATGATCATCGTACATCCGTATCTGGACCATGCTTCCCATATAATCACGGTGAACCAATGCATTCAATAACATTTCACGTAAGGCTGCTACAGGATATTCCCCTTTCTCAACTCTTTGCAATCCTTCAAAGTCGACCGGCTTTACAAAAAACTTTTTATTCAGTGTATCAGGCACATCGTTCAGCAATTGAACAAGGTTACCTTCAGCAGTTTCCTGAAATCTCAAGTCGTCGTCTGTAGCACCAAAGCGACCTATTTTTACAACCATGTTCGGAAAGAAACGCCCCGGGTCTTTGCCAAATAAAACAATTGCTGCCCGCTTTAGCTTCCCGTCTTCAATAAGCCTTAGCTTTTCTAAAAGTTCAGGCAATTCCAATCCTTCCAACTCCGGTAACCTTCCGCTTTTTGCAGCCGCCTTAATAAAATTGTCAACTGCATTCGTATCAATATCATTTATCGAAGCAGATGGCTCGGTTACATCATCCCAGGTTTTTCCTGTTTTACGCAGCAGAAATTCAATCAATGCATTTCCTTTCAGTTCCTGCTTTGTGCTACCACTACGGGTATAATACACACCTCTTAGGGATATAGGTACAGCATAAGGTGGCGTAACAATTTCGAGATAATGTTTGCCATCTTCTTCGTGATGATTTACTTCCACCATAATGCCCAAAATGTCACGGATCTTATTTGGCAAGTCTTCCAACAGTTTCTTATAGTCAGGTACATTAACAACATTGCCATTATCGTCTTTACCGATGTAGATAGTGCCCCCCTGGCTATTTGCAAAGCCAACAATCCACTTCAGATAGTCGTCATGCCAGCTTCGTTTATATTCTATGTTTTGATGTTCGGGCATAGTCTAAATGTAATACTCGAAAGCCAATGGTGGTGTGTTAGGGATTGGACCTGCAGTCAGAATTTCACCAATAGCATCGGCAAAGCGTAAAGTTACCGGTATGCCATCTCCATAGATACAGGCATTGTAATTCAGCTTTGTTAATGCCAATATATCCTCCAAAACTGTTTTGATATTTGCCTCTCCTTTAGATATTTCAATGTATAAAGGATTGGGAACTTCCATTGACAAGGATGTTTCAAGTCTTGGCACAAAGCCTTTCGTCCATAAATAACCAGACTTGTCGCTTTGAATGTAAGCAAGACCTCTAAGCATCGGAAAATCACTATCAGGTCTATAAATTTTCAAAGGTTTGTTATCTGTGATTGATATGCCAACAAGGTTTGTTGTTTCAGGAACCGCATCGGAAAAGCCATTCCATTCTTCATCATTAAATCTTGTTTTTGCATGTATAAATAATTCAGTAGGATAATCGCCTTTTTTCTCTTTATAGGTTTCCACTGCAATACTTATAAGCTGCTTAGCCTCGACAGGAATCGAACCTGTATCTGGAGTTTAGGAAACTCTTATTCTATCCGCGTCCGAACGGCGTTCAGCCCGGGCGG
>Ga0065721_10000356_pt1 | contig 10279 bp, 7 predicted proteins | sample Mesricmetagenome_FD_59108 | JGI IMG/M metagenome (GOLD analysis project Ga0065721, IMG submission 59108) | Mesophilic microbial community from rice straw/compost enrichment Sample: eDNA_1 v2 (version 2) | ecosystem: Engineered > Solid waste > Grass > Composting > Bioreactor | place: USA: Davis... | reverse complement strand
GGCCGACTGAGCCGGCGCGGCGGAGTTACAGCGTCCGCCCTCCGGCTGCCAGCCTCGCGGCAGGCCTGTCCTCCACCGAGAACACCTGGCGCAGGTAGGCCAGATAGGCGGGATCGTCGACCATCGTCTTGCCCGGGCTGTCGCTGAGCTTGGCCACCGGCTGGCCGTTGCAGCGGACCATCTTCAGCACGATCTGCAGCGGCTTGGGGCCCAGGTCGTTGGTGAGGTTGGTGCCGACCCCGAAGGACATGCGGCAGCGGCCGCGGAAGTGGTCGTACAGCGCCATCACCCGCTCGATGTCCAGGCCGTCGCTGAACACCAGGGTCTTGGTGCGCGGGTCGATCCGGTGCGCCTGCAGGTGGGCGATGATCCGCTCGCCCCATTCGAACGGGTCGCCCGAGTCGTGGCGCATGCCGTCGAACAGCTTGCAGAAGTACAGGTCGAAGTCGCGCAGGAAGGCATCCAGCCCGATCACGTCGGTCAGNGCCACNCCCAGGTCGCCGCGGTACTCGCGCGCCCAGGTGTCGAACGCGGCCACCTGCGAGTCGCGCAGGCGCGGGCCCAGGGCCTGGAACGCCTGCAGCCACTCGTGGGCCATCGTGCCCTGCGGCACCAGGCCGTACTTGCGGGCGAAGTGCACGTTGGAGGTGCCGACGAAGTGGGCGCCGAACTCGGCACGCAGGTGCGGCAGCACCTCGCCATGCCAGGCATGCGAGTAGCGCCGGCGGGTGCCGAAGTCGGTGATCACGCAGTCCTCGAAGCCCACCGCCTCGCGCAGGCGNGCGGTCTTGGCACGGATCCGGCGCAGNCCTTCCTCGCGGTCCGGCGGCCCGTAGGTGCCGGTCATGTACAGCTCGCTGATGATCGCCAGCAGCGGCACCTCGAACAGGATGGTGTGCAGCCAGGGTCCGCGCAGGCGCAGCTCGATGCCNCCGTTCTCGTCNGGGTTGGCGCGCANCTGCACGTACTTGCGGTCGAAGTGGAACAGGCCGAGGAAGTCGACGAAGTCCGGCTTGATGAAGCGCAGCCCGCGCAGGTAGTCCAGCTCCTCCGGGGTGGCGCGCAGCGCGCACAGCGCGTCGATCTGTTCGGAGATCGCGTCCAGGTACGGCACCAGGTCCACGCCTTCGGTGCGGCAGCGGAACAGGTACTCGACCTGCGCGCCGGGATGCTGGTGCAGCACCGCCTGCATCATCGTCAGCTTGTACAGGTCGGTGTCCAGCAGCGAGGGAATGATCGGCACGGTCGCCTCCGGGAGCGTCATCGACGCGGCCACATGCGCGGCAGCCGCGCCAGGAAATGGGCCCAGATCGCGGCGAACACCGCGGCACGGACCAGCGGTCCGCGACGGGGCGCCTCGAAGCGGGAGAAGTAGCGCCACAGTCCGCGGTGCTTGTGCCACTCCACGAACAGCGGGCGCGAACGGCTGGAAACGCCGCGCACGTGCAGCACNGCCACGTCGTTGGCCACCGCCACCAGGGCGCCGGCCTCGCGCGCGCGGCGGCACAGGTCCAGGTCTTCGGCGTGCAGGCGGTAACCCTCGTCGAGGCCGCCGATGCGCTCGAACAGGCCACGCGGCACCAGCATCAGCGCGCCGGAGACCGCGTCCACCGGCTGCAGCGCGCGCTCCGGGTCGGCCGCGACCTCGAGTTTCGCCCCGGCCATCGGGTTGCGCAGCATCGCGGCGAAATCGGGGTCGCGCCGGCGCGCGGCGCCGTCGTGGACGCCGTCCTCGCCATACAGGTCGGCTCCCAGCAGGCANGGCCCGCCGTGTTCGAGCGCATGGGCCCGCAGCCGCAGCAAGGTGTCGCGCTCGACCTGCAGGTCGGGATTGACGAAGGCGATCCATGGCGCGTCGCTGTCACGCGCGCCCTGGTTGCAGGCCACGGCGAAGCCGGGGTTGTCGGGATTGGCGATGAAGCGCACCCGCGCATCGGCCAGCGCGTGCTGGCGCGCGATCTCCAGGGTGCCGTCGTCCGAGCCGTTGTCGACCACCCGGATCTGGGCCACGCCCTCGGCAATGCGCAGGCGGTGCAGGCAGGCATCGAGGGTCGAGGCACTCTGGTAGCTGACCACCACCGCGGCGATGTCGGCTGGGATGCTCATGCAGTGGCTCCGGCCGCGTCGAACAGGTCGTCCTGGCGGCTGTCGCGCAGGCGCTCGTGCAGCGCCTGCAGTTCGGCGCGCGCGCCGCGCAGCGGGTCGCGCATCAGGAAGTCCGCCAGCCGCGCCTGCCAGGCCGGCCAGCGCGCAGCCAGTACGTCGAGGTCGCCGGCGGCCGCCCCACCCTCGCCGCCGCGGGCGACGAATGCGGTTTCGCACAGCGCATTGCGCCAGCCCAGCCCGGCCAGGCGCAACGACAGGTCGGCCAGGGCGCCGTACCAGGACCCGAAGCTGGCGGTGTCCAGGCCGCCGGCACGCTGGCGCGCCGAACCACGCAGGGCCACGGCGTGGTCGACCGCGGTGGGCAGTTCCGGATGGCGCGGCGGCATCGCCGCGCAGGCCTGCCCGGTCAGGGCCGGCTCGGCCGGCAACGGCGTGACCTCCCCCATGCGTGGCCAGCTGGCCACCTCGCCGGCATTGCACCATGGCGTGGCGGTGGCGATGGAAGCGTCTCGCGCCAGGCAGGCGGCCAGCTGGGCCAGCCATCCNGGCAACGGCTGGGCGTCGGGCGACAGCACCACCACGTCGGCGTCGCCGCAGGCCGCCAGCATCTGCTGCAGGTGNGCCACCGGACCCACCGGCTGCGGGCGGCGGGTGTACTCNGCNCGCAGNCGGGTGCGNTGCAGCCAGCGCTCGACCAGGGCCACGCCGCGCGGACCGGCCTGGGCATCGTCGGCCAGCCACACCGGCGTGCCCGCGGGGGTGGCTGCGTCGAGCGCGGCCAGGCAGGCGTCCAGCGCGTCCTCGTCGGCGGCAAGCGGCAGCAGCACGATGGGCAGGTCGCTCACGGCGGAACGGGACTCCTCTGGAAACGGCGCAACTTTAACAGGGCCGCGCCCCGGGCCCGGATACGCGACGGCGCCCCGCAGGGCGCCGTCGCATCGGCCCGATTGGCCGGATTGGCCGGCTCAGCCGACCCAGACCCGCGCGTTGCGGAACATCCGCATCCACGGCGAGTCGGCGCCCCAGTCGGCCGGGTGCCAGCTGAGGTTGACCGTGCGCGCCACCCGCTCCGGATGCGGCATCAGGATGGTGGCGCGGCCGTCCTCGCTGGTAAGGCCGGTGATGCCGTCCGGCGAACCGTTGGGGTTGAGCGGATAGGTGGTGGCGACATTGCCGTCGCCATCCACGTAGCGCAGCGCCACGCGCGCGGCGGCCTGGTCCACCGCCGAGTCGAACTCGGCGCGGCCCTCGCCGTGCGCGACCGCCACCGGGATGCGCGAACCCGCCATCCCGCGCAGCAGCACCGACGGCGACTCCACCACTTCCAGCAGCGAGGTGCGGGCCTCGAACTGCTCGCTGCGGTTGCGCAGGAACTTCGGCCAGTGGCGGGCGCCGGGGATGATGTCCTTGAGCTGGCTCATCATCTGGCAGCCGTTGCACACGCCCAGCGAGAACGTGTCCTCGCGTCCGAAGAACGCGGCGAACGCGGCGCGCAGCTCCGGCCGCTCGAGGATCGAGGTGGCCCAGCCACGGCCGGCGCCCAGCACGTCGCCGTAGCTGAAGCCGCCGCACGCCGCCAGGCCCTTGAAACCGTCCAGGGCGATGCGGCCGGCGACCAGGTCGCTCATNTGCACGTCGACCGGCGCAAACCCGGCNCGGTCGAACGCGCGCGCCATCTCGATGTGGCTGTTGACNCCCTGCTCGCGCAGGATCGCCACCCGCGGNCGNGCGCCGGTGTTGATGAACGGCGCGGCCACGTCCTCGGCCGGGTCGAAGCTCAGCTGCGGCTTCAGNCCCGGGGCGGCGAAGTCGCGCGCCACCGCGCGCTCCTCGTCGGCGCTGTCGGGGTTGTCGCGCAGCTTCTGCATGGCGTGGGTGACCGACCACCAGGCATCGAACAGCTCGTCCCACTCCCACTGCGCCAGCAGCGCGCCGGAGTGGCGGACGCGGACGCGCGGATTGCCGGTCGGGCGGGCGATGCGCTGCGCGCACTCGGTCAGCGCATGGCGCTCGACCAGGTCGGCGAACGCGGCCCGGTCCTCGTCGGCGACCTGCACGATCGCGCCCAGCTCCTCGTTGAACAGGGTGCGGAACGGATCATCGCCCCAGCCGTCGAGCACGATCTCCAGGCCGCGGCGCGAGGCGAAGGCCATCTCGCACAGTGCCGCGAAGGCGCCGCCGTCGCTGCGGTCGTGGTACGCCAGCAGCAGCCCGGCCTCGCGCGCGTCGCGGATGAGGGCGAAGAAATTGCGCAGGCGCTCCGGGCTGTCGAGGTCGGGCACCTCGCCNCCGAACGCNGGCANCTGTCCTTCGGCGTGCACCTGGGCCAGCACCGAGCCGCCCAGGCGCTGGCGCCCGCCGCCCAGGCCGATCAGCCACAGGTCGCTTTCCGGCTCCTCCGCCAGCAGCGGGGTCAGCTGGCCGCGCACGTCGGCCACCGGCGCGAACGCGGAAATCACCAGCGACACCGGCGACACCGACTTCTGCGGCTGGCCATCGGCCTGCCACTGCGCCTGCATCGACAGCGAATCCTTGCCCACCGGGATGCTGACCTCCAGCTCCGGGCACAGCTCCATGCCGACCGCGTGGACCGCGTCGAACAGCAGCGCGTCCTCGCCCGGGTGGCCGCAGGCGGCCATCCAGTTGGCGGACAGCTTCACCTGCTCCAGCGCATCGACCGGCGCGGCGCACAGGTTGGTGAGCGCCTCGCCCACGGCCATGCGCGCGGCGGCGGCCGAATCCAGCAGGGCCAGCGGGGTGCGCTCGCCGATGGCCATCGCCTCGCCGGCGAAGCCTTCGTAGTCGGCCAGGGTGATGGCACAGTCGGCCAGCGGCAGCTGCCACGGCCCGATCATCTGGTCGCGGGCGGTCAGGCCGCCGACGCTGCGGTCGCCGATCGTCACCAGGAACGACTTGGAGGCGACGGTCGGGTGCGAAAGCACGCGCAGGCCGGCCTGGTGCAGGTCCAGCGCGCCGGTGCCCAGCGCCGGCCACGGCGCCGCCGGCGGATGGGTGGCGTCGCGGTGCATCTTCGGCGGCTTGCCGAACAGCACGTCCATCGGCAGGTCGATCGGCGCGTCGGCCGGGATGTNNCCCGGGGTCGCGCCATAGGCCACNACCAGCCGCTCCTCGGCGGTGGCCACGCCCACGGCNGCGAACGGGCAGCGCTCGCGCGCGCAGATCTCGGCGAANTCCTGCAGGCGCTCGGCCGGCACGCCCAGCACGTAGCGCTCCTGCGACTCGTTGCACCACAGCTCNAGCGGNGANAGCGANGGATCGTCGGTCGGCACCTTGGCCAGGTCGATCACGCCGCCCACGCCCGANTCGTGCAGCAGCTCGGGGATGGCGTTGGACAGGCCGCCNGCGCCGACGTCGTGGAAGAAGTGGATCGGGTTGCGTTCGCCCATCGCCACGCAGCGGTCGATGACCTCCTGGCAACGGCGCTCCATCTCGGGGTTGTCGCGCTGCACGCTGGCGAAATCCAGGTCCTCGGCGCTCTCGCCCGAGGCCACCGAACTGGCGGCGCCGCCGCCCAGTCCGATCAGCATCGCCGGGCCGCCGAGCACGATCACCGCATCGCCGGGCTTGAGCGGGATCTTCTCGACCTGGATGCGGTCGATCGCGCCCAGGCCGCCGGCCAGCATGATCGGCTTGTCGTAGGCGCGGGTGAGACCCTCGCCTTCCGGCAGCTCGAAGCTGCGGAAATAACCCAGCAGGTTGGGCCGGCCGAACTCGTTGTTGAACGCGGCGCCGCCCAGCGGGCCGTCGAGCATGATTTCCAGCGCCGGCGCCATGCGCGGGTTGAGCGCGCGCGCGCCCTCCCACGGCTGCGGCAGCGTGGGGATGCGCAGGTGGGACACGCTGAAACCGGTCAGGCCGGCCTTGGGCTTGCCGCCGCGGCCGGTCGCGCCCTCGTCGCGGATCTCGCCGCCGGCGCCGGTGGAGGCGCCCGGGAACGGCGAGATCGCGGTCGGATGGTTGTGGGTCTCGACCTTGATCTGGAANGCCGAAGGCACCGGCGGCTCGGTCCGGTATTCGCCGGTGGCCGGATCCGGGCGGTAGCGCGAGGCNATGTGGCCTTCGATCACCGCGGCGTTGTCGCTGTACGCACTGAGCGTGTGCTGCGGCGCCTTCTGGTGGGTGTTGCGGATCATCCGGAACAGCGAGCGGTCCTGCTCCTGGCCGTCGATGGTCCAGCTGGCGTTGAAGATCTTGTGCCGGCAGTGCTCGGAATTGGCCTGCGCGAACATCATCAGCTCGACGTCCGACGGATCGCGGCCCAGTTCGGCGTAGCGGCCGCGCAGGTACTCGATCTCGTCGTCGGCCAGGGCCAGGCCCAGGCGGCGGTTGGCCGCTTCCAGGTCGGCCAGGGCGATGCGCTCCAAGCGGGCGGCGGACCGGGGCGGCGAACAGCGCCGAGGCGGCTTCGCGCGAATCCAGCAGCGACTGGGTCATCGGATCGTGCAGCAGCCTGCCCACGGCGGCGCGGGTGGCCGCGTCCTCCGGCCAGCCGGCCAGGTCCAGGCGCAGGCCGCGCTCGACCCTGGCGACCGGCTGCCCGGCGCCCTGCAGCAACTCGGTGGCCTTGCTCGACCACGGCGAACGCGTGCCCAGGCGCGGCACCACGTAGCGCGACAGCGCGCCTTCGGCACGCGGCGCNGGCTCCGGGCCGGCCTGCAGGATGCGGTTGAGCGCGTCCGGATCCGGTGCGGCATCGCCCGGCTGGACGAAATAGACGTGCCAGGCACCTTCGATGCGCAGGCCGGGGACGAGGGACTGCAGGCGGGATTCGAGCCGTTGCCGGCGGAACGGCGAAAGGGCGGGCGCGCCCTCGAGGACGATCATGTCCGGGAGATGTCGCTGGGAAAGGCCGTCCATTGTACCGGACGCGGCGGTCGGCTTTCCCGGCCGGCGCCGCCGCGGGGCAGCCCGGCCCGTGGCGGGCGGCCGGGGCCCGGCACGGAACCGGGCAACCGACCGCGCGGGGCGTGGCTCAGCGGCTGCCCGCCGCCTNGCCCTTGCCGGCCAGGCGGTCCAGGGTGGCGCGCAGGTTGGCCGGCGGCACGTAGCCGCCAAGCTGGGTGCCGTCGGGCGCGAACACCGCCGGCGTGCCGGTGACGCCCACCTGCTTGCCGATCGAGTACTGCATCGCCACCGGGCTGGTGCACTCGCGGCTGGCGACCTTCGCGCCGGACTTGGCCTGGGTCAGGGCCTGGCGGCGGTCGTTGGCGCACCACACCGAGACCATGTCTCGGGCGTCCTGGCTGGCCATGCCCATNCGCGGGAAGGCCAGGTACTCCACCGCGATGCCCTGCCGGTTGTACTCGGCGATCTGCTGGTGCATGCGCCGGCAGTAGCCGCACTCGACGTCGGTGAACACGGTGATGGTGTGGACCGGATTGGCCGGCGCGAACACGATGCGGTCCTGCTTCGGGATCCGGGCCAGGGCCTCGCGNCGGNAGGCGTTCAGGCCCGGGCTGCTGGCCGGGGCGCGCGCCTGCAGGTCGATCGGCTGGGACTGCACCAGGTAGCGGCCATCGTCGGACACGTACAGCACCTGGCCGTCGAGCAGCACCTCGCGGAATCCGGCGAACGGGGCCGGGCCGATGTAATCCGGGGCCGCCTCCGGGACCACCTCGGCCAGCGCGGCCAGCACCGCCCGCTCCGCGCTGCCGGACGGCACGGCGGGCGCCTTCGCCGACGCGGGCTTGCCCGCCGGCGCGCTGTCCTTGGCCCCGGAGGCGGGTGGCGCCGGCTGGGCGCAGGCACCGAGGCTGAGGGCGCACAGCAGGGCGAATACGGGGACTCGGAACATTGCAGGGAACCTGGCGGGAGCGAAACCACGATTCTGGCACAGGGTCGATGAGCGGGCCCGCACCGGCGCGTGGCGCGACATCGCGAGGCCCGGAACCTCCGGCCCGAACCGTCTGGCCAGGCATCGGCGGGCCGCGCGCCAGTGCCGCGATCAATGCGCTCGATATGTGGCGCCTGCCATCCATGGCGGAGCACCGCAGGCGCCGGAGGCCCCTGCCCGGCCATCCATGGCCGGGCGTTCGCCCTTTTGCGGCATGCCGAAAAAGCGGCTCACCCCCTCGGGTGGTGTTTGGCGTGCAGGCGCTGCAGGTGCTCGCGCGCGACCAGGGTGTAGATCTGGGTGGTGGACAGGCTGGCGTGGCCGAGCAGCAGTTGCAGCGCGCGCAGGTCGGCGCCGTGGTTGAGCAGGTGGGTGGCGAAACTGTGGCGCAGGCCGTGCGGGGTCACCGAGCGCGGATCGATCCCGGCAACGACCGCATGGCGCTTGATCGCACGCCAGAAATCCTGGCGCGTCGGCGCGCTGCGACTGGCGCCCAGGAACAGGGGTACCTCGCCGCCGGCGTCGGCCGGAACGGGACGCCCGCCGGTGAGCGCAGGCCGGGAGTCGCGCAGGTAACGCTCCAGCCAGTGCTGCGATTCCTCGCCCAGCGGCACCAGCCGTTCCTTCGAGCCCTTGCCGCGCACGCGGACCACGCCCTGGCGCAGGTTCACCGCGTTGGCCGGCAGGTTGACCAGCTCGCTCACGCGCAGCCCCGCCGCGTACATCAGCTCGAGCATGGCCCGGTCGCGCAGGCCCTCGGGGGTGGAGACATCCGGCGCCGACATCAGGGCCTCGACCTGGGATTCGGACATGGCCTTGGGCAGCGGCCTCGGCATCCGCGGCGGGTCGAGCAGCGCGGCCGGGTCGTCCTGGCGCACGCCCGACAGCACCAGGTGGGCATAGAAGGCGCGCAGGCAGGCACGCAGGCGGGCGTTGCTGCGCGGCCCGTACCCCTGCGCGGCACGCCAGGCCAGGTAACCGAACAGGGCCTGGCGATCAGCGCCCTCCAGCCCGCCGCCAGCCCCGTCGCGCCAACGCGCCAGCAGCTCCAGGTCGCGGCGGTAGGCCTCCAGGCTGGCCCGGGCCAGGCCGCGCTCGGCCCAGGCCGCATCCAGGAAACGGGCGATGGCGCGTTCGTCCTGCTCGCGCAGCGGCGGCAGGGACATGGCCAGCTCGCGGCGCTCGGCCGGGGTACGCGGCTTTTCGCTCACCGGAAGGCTCCGGCGGCTGGGTGGCGTGGGAAGCGGAAGCTCATCGCGCACAGGATACGTCGCCCCACCGCTATCCTTTGCGCCATGTCATCCATCCCCACGCCCTCNCCNGCTCGCNGACGCGCGNCCTTCCGGCCCTGGTCCATCCNGCGCCTGCTNTCGCTGTTCTACGACCTGTGGCCGGTGGTGGCGCTGTGGATGCTCACCGCGATCCCGTTCGTGCTGGCCGACGTGGCCATGAGCGGCGGCGACACCCGCCACAACATCGAGCCCTTCAGCCTGATGGCCTGGGCGGAGTGGATCGCCTGCTGGCTGGTGACCGGGCTGTACGCNACGATCAGCTGGCGCCGCGGCGGCCAGACCCTGGGCATGCGGCCCTGGCGGCTACGGCTCCGCGCGACCGGTGGCGGCGTCCCGTCGTGGCGGGCGCTGTGGCTGCGCTACGCGGTCGGCACCCTGTCGCTGCTGTCCGGCGGACTGGGCTTCTGGTGGGCCTGGTTCGACCGCGACCGCCTGGCCTGGCATGACCGCGCCAGCGCTACCCGCCTGGAGCGGCTGCCAAAGCGGGGGAAATGAGCCTTCAGCCGGACTTGCGCCGGAACAGGAACCACGAGGTCGCCAGCATCAGCACCGGCGGCAGCGCATAGGCGATGCGGTAGTCGAAGCGGAACGCGCCGGCCAGCCGGCCGAACTGCATCTGCAGCAGCATGAAGCCCAGGGCGAAGACGATGCCCAGGAACAGGCGCTTGCCCATGCCGCCGCTGCGCAGGCTGCCAAAGGCGAACGGCACCGCCGCCAGGCACAACGCCAGCACGTTCAGCGGGTAGAACCAGCGGCTCCAGTAGGTGTCCTCGTAATCGCGCGCGTCCAGGCCGTTGCGCCGGCGATACTCGATGCTCGCGTGCAGGTCGGCCGCCGAGAGGTTGCGCGGGCGGGTCACGCCGGCCGCCAGGGCGTTGGCATCCAGCTCCGAATCCCACTGCAGCTCGTCGGTGGTTTCCTCGGTCGCGGCATCCCCAGCGAACGCCACCCGGCGCACCTCGCGCAGGTGCCAGCCGGCCGCGTCGTGCACCGCCATGCCGGCGCGGGTCAGCGACAGCACGCGCCC
>Ga0065721_10053238_pt1 | contig 10280 bp, 13 predicted proteins | sample Mesricmetagenome_FD_59108 | JGI IMG/M metagenome (GOLD analysis project Ga0065721, IMG submission 59108) | Mesophilic microbial community from rice straw/compost enrichment Sample: eDNA_1 v2 (version 2) | ecosystem: Engineered > Solid waste > Grass > Composting > Bioreactor | place: USA: Davis... | reverse complement strand
CGATGACCGGCAAGCCGATCCCCCGCGTCATGCTCCGCAAGCCGCGCAACGAGGGGGCGGCGGAGGCCGCCAAGCCGGAAGGTGTGGCCGGGGAGCCGGAGGTGGTCGAGACCGCCTCGGAGGAAAGGCGGGGAAGGCCTGCGCGTCGGGGATCGGATGCGGCGGTGACGGAGGCGACCGCGTCCGCCAGCTTCGCCGCCCGGCTCTCGTTCGTCGTGTCGGAAGCCCTCGCCCCCTATCTCGCCGCCGACGGCAGGTTCAAAGACGGGCGCGAAGGCGTTGCCGCCAGCGAATACCTGGCGCGTGTGCTGGAGGCGGAGGCGGCAAGGGTCAGGCTCGCGGCCTATGGCAGGGGCGAAGGCCGCTGATCCTCGGGTTGCCAGCCCTCGTCTGACGGATCCGCCACGGCGGTGACTTCGTCCCACGTGTCGTCCGCGCCTTCGGGTGCGGACGTTTCCTTTTCGAGGGAAACGCGCACCACCGTCTCGTCGAACTCCGGTTCGTCCTGCGGGGCGTGTTCGATCGCGGGGGTGGCGGCGTCGGTCCGGGTGTCCTGCCGGAGCGGCAGCATTCCCTTTCCCAGTACATCCGCCAAGGCGGCGCGTTCGATGGCCATGATCCGGTCCTCGAGGCGCTTCCTGGCCGCCAGCTGGTCGCGCAGTGGCAACGGCGGGTCCTCGCCCTCGAGCTTCTCCGCCAGGGAGCGGCGCAAGCGGGCGTAGATGTCGCGTCGGCTGTCGGCGGTGGTACCGGCCAGGGCGGCGAGCGCCTGGTCCATCTCGGTGTTCCTGTCCGCCTGTGCGTCCATGCCGTGTCTCCCGCGTGGTTTCCCGCACATCACCGATGCGGACGCGCCAAGTCAACCGGGCTGCGGGCGTGTGGTTACCGGGAAAACGAAATGGCCCGCCGGTGGGCGGGCCATTTATCCGCGGACAGGACGCGGTCGACGTCGTCAGCAGAAGCCGAGGGCGCTGGCTCCCGACGTGATTCCGCCGGCGCCGACTGTAGTCAATATCACGCAAGTCGAGGCCTTGGCGTTGGCGAGCAGGGCGCCGGCGATGATGAACACGATGCCGTGCCCCATGGTCGCCGATTGCTTGCCCTCGCCGGCCGCCTTGAGGACGAACAGGCCGCGCACCAGGGCGACGGCCCCGAACAACGCCAGGATGATGAAGGCGTACCCGATCAGCTCCTGATACTTCGCCAGCGTCTCGGCCTCGATGCCCATATCGTATTCGAGCAGGCCGCCGGAGGTGTCCAGACCGCCGGATTCGTTGATCGTGCCCTGGTGGCCGAAGATCGTCCTGGTCATGATGCCGAAGAAGAACGGGCCGTTCATCAGCAGGACGTTGAAGATGACCTTGCTCCAGAAGCCATCCGGGACACCGCGCCCGCCCTGGGTCTTGGTCAGGTCGAGCATGGCCGAGCCAAGTCCCCACAGGCCGGCGATGAAGGCGGCGGCGAACACCGTGATGATGCCGATCGGCACGACGTTCTGGGCGAGGTTCTTGGCCATGCAGGTGACTGCCTGGTCCTTGTCGGTCAGGCAGTTTTCCGGGGCCTTGACCTCGGCGAGGCCGGCGATCGTGCCGCTGAGGCCGGCGGACTTGTCGGCGTAGCCCGCGTCCAGGGTGGCGCGGGCGGCCATCATGTCACCGTTGCTGACGAAGCCGCCGCCGGCGGTCGTCAACATGCCGATGCCGGCGACTTCCGGCAGGGCGACGAGCATCACGGCGGCGACCATGGTCAGCAGGGCCGGGCCGGTCTGCTCGTTGTTGCCCCCGGCGTCCTTGAGGCGGATGAGGGACCGGGCGAGCAACCAGAGACCGGCCAGGAGGCAGGTGATGGAGACAAGGAAGACCAGCGGCCCCGTGAGGTCGCTGAGCATGGCCTGCAGGCGGCTGCCGATGCTGGCTTCCTGCGCGAAGGCCTGGGACGGGAGCAGGCCCGCGAGGGCGACCGAGACCCGGAGGATCGATTTCATGGCGCGCTCCCGCGGTATTTCCTTATTGGCTGGCGCCCCATCCGCCGGAGGCGGTGACATCCGTCGCGGTCATGCCGCCGGTGGCCACCAGCATGCCGGTCAGGGCAGGGACGGCGACAAGACCGGCGCCGACGGCAAGGCGCCACAGGCCTTCGCCGTACTTGACCTGCTGACCCTGGGTGTCGGCGGCCTGCTTCAACTTCATCAGGCCGGCGGCGACCATGATGACACCGATCAGGAAGGCGCCGGCGACGACGAGCTTGCCGACGTTGGACACCTGGCCGAGGACGTCGTCGGCCGCGGCGCCCAGCGTCTTCCCGCCGTCTGCCTGGGCTTCCTGAACGGTTGCCGTGATGGTGACCGTGACAGCAGCCAGAAGGGCGTATGGCGCGCTGGAGATCTTGGAGAAGAGTTTCATTGTCCTGTTGCTCCTTGGGCAACGACCCGGCACCGCGCCGTAGTCCGCAATGGCTGTTAGAAACCGGTGTAGTCGGCGACGCCGGCTTCACCCATGCTCATGCCGGCGGTGTTCACCAGCATTCCGGTCAGGGTGGGGACCGCGACGAGGCCGGCGCCGACGGCAAGGCGCCACAGGCCCTCGCCGTACTTGACCTGCTGGCCCTGGGTGTCGGCGGCCTGCTTCAGCTTCATCAGGCCCGCGGCGACCATGATCACGCCGATCATGAAGGCACCGGCGACTACGAGGCGGCCGAACGAATCGACCTGGTCGGTCACCGTCTTGGCGGCGTCGCCGATCTTCTTGCCGCCGGCGTCTGCCTGGGCTTCCTGGGCGGTGGCGAATACGAAGACGCTCACCGCGGCCATGGCCTTGTACGGGGCGTCGGAGATCATCCGAAACAGTTTCACGGTACACATCCTTTTTCCGGTGCGCGGACCGTTATCCGCACGCGACTGGCATGGATTGGAATCCCGCCTCGTGCAGATTGTAAGTCCGGTTCGTGAAACCCGCAAGAAAGGATTTGTTAAGCACATGAGGTGACGTCGGACGGCGGGTTCTCCTTGCGTGCACGAAGGATTGGAGGCGATAATCCGCGCGAACGAGCCGAGGTGATTCCCCGTGAACCTGCAGTCAGTGGTGGCGACGATCCTGATCCGCGACCAGTACCGCTACGTGCGCCTGTACTACGTCACGCGCATGGTGGCGTTGACCTGTGGCCTGATCCTGGTCTCGGTGCTTGGCAACATCCACCTGGCCAACCAGCCGGTACAGTATCGATACATCATGACCAAGCCGACCGGGGAGATCCTCCCCCTGGTGCCGCTCGACCAAGCCAACATGGATGACGAGGCGCTGCTGGCCTGGACCGTCGACGCGGTCACGCGGCTGCATACCTTCGACTTCGCCAACTACCGGCGCCAGTTCCAGCAGGCGCAGGAACTGCTGACCGTGAGCGGGTGGGTGTGGTTCGAGGACGCGATGCGCAGCTCGGGCAACTTCAATTCCATTATCCGCAACCGTTATGTCACCACGGCGGTGCCGACAGGCCCGGCGCGGATCGTCGGCAGGCAGTATGTCGAGGCCGGCGACGGGCGCCGCTACAGCTGGGTGGTCGAGTTCCCGATGCTGATCACCTACCGGTCAGGCGAGAAGACCACCACCCAGGACCTCGACATGAGGGTCGTTGTGGCCCGCGTGCCGGAGTTCGTGGCCAAGTCCGGCCTCCAGTTGCGGCAGATCCTGGCCCGCTGACGCTTGTACCGGACGTGGAAGCGTATACGGACGTGCTTGCTAGTGCGAACATTGGCCCTTTCGCAGAGTTGGTGGCGCGACAAGCGACTGCTGCGATCCAGGAGCGGCCCGTCGTATTGGCTACAGAGCTGGTGGTCTCTATCGTAGTCGTGGTGTCAGAAAAAGTGTCAGTAGCCAAGTGCAACTTATGCTTTCGGCAGTGACTCGAAAGCCTACGGTTTCCGTGAGCGCAGATTTGGTTATGCTTTGATGCACACGCGGGGCACCGAGTATGCGTTGGTGCGGACCGGCATAAATAGGTATGGTGACAGTCACCGTGTTCGCCTGGGCGATACCGGATACATCCGTGTAGGTTCTACCACGTAATCGGCGGTCGGTATGCAAGGGGAGAATAGCCGTGCCCGTTAAGAGAGAAATCTGGCAGACCAGCTACGATAATAAGTTTTCCACTGCGCTTCCGTGTCCCCGATGCGAGACAGGTATGGTGCGACGCGGCAATGAGGCGGTCCTCGTTAAAGAGACTGAGTATTCAAAGATAAATCACACTGACGAGAATTTCGATCCCGACTGGATTCGTGAATCCTTTGCCACTTTACTTACATGCGACAATCACGTCTGCGGCGAGATAGTCGCAGTAAGTGGGCGCGCTGGTGTAGAATATGTGTATGACGAGGATGAATGCGGGAGGCAGGTCAATTCAGGTCTGGACATGGTTCTGCGCCCGGTCAGCATGTACCCAGCACCACCACTTTTCCACATTTCAGAGAAATTCCCGGAAGAAGTTAAAATCGAACTGAAGCTTGCGTTTCAGCTCTTTTGGGCGGACCTATCCGCATCGACTTCCCGCCTTCGGACAAGCCTAGAACGTGTCCTTGACGAGCGCAGGGTCGACAAGGAGGGGAAAAACAAGAAGGGGGAAGTTTACCGGCTATCGCTTCGTGAGCGGATAGATCTATTTGAGCAAAAGACTAACGACCCTGATAGCGCGGAATCGATGAAGGCGCTACGTATCGTCGGTAACATCGGCACACACGGTAATCACGTCGCCCGGGATGACTACTTTAACTTGCTTGACGTCTATGAGGCAGTCCTCCTTGAGCTGTACGAGCAGAGACAGGCCATGCTGAAGGCCAAGAAACAAGCCTTGATCGAGCTTGATAACAAGTATTGATGGGTTACATCGGTAACCTGGAAAATAACGATGCCGACGGCATATTCGGGTCTGGGCGGCGAGTTAGTCGCCATGGCCTCATGCCCTTTGTCACATGGGTACTAGGGTCAGTCCACGAAGTCACCGTAGACCCAGCCCGTCCTGCCCTTGGGGTCGGTCACCTCGATCCAGCCGCGTTCGGTCCTGCCGGCGGTGACGGCGGTCCCGGTGTCGAGGGCGAACAGAACCTCTCCGGAGCGTGAGGGCGTGGCGCGGACATTGGCCGCCGAGCGGATGGTGCGGGCGTCGACTTGCGGCTCGGGCGGGCGTTCGGAGAGCGGCGCGGGCACCGGCGCCTCGACGGCAGAAGAAGTCATGTCCACCTGGTCGCCGGCTGGCTCGGGAGCGTCCTGATCCTGGGTTTCTTCGGTACCTTCCTCCGTTTCGGGTGCCTCGGCGGTCGCGGCAATGGCGGGCTTCGCCGCCGGTTGACCCACAGGAACGTTCGCGGTGGGAAGCACGGCGACGGTCTTCACCATCCTGGGACGCGGCGAGAACGGCAGGTCCGTCGAGGGCGGTGCCGCCGCGGAGGCCGGCGCCGGGAGATCTGGCGTGGTGAGCGGCTTGGCTAGCGGCTTCATGACAGGTGCCGGTGCCTCTGGGGCTGGCTTGACCTGGGGCGGGGCAACGGAAGCTTCGACGGCGACCGGATCTGGTCCGGGGCCGGCCAGGCACAGGGCCGGCAGCCCGACGACCACAACGGCGCAAAGGGTCGCGACAGCGGCCACGGCACCCGCGGACGCGGCGATCACCGTTTGCTGTCCTTTCGATAAGCGGCGCAATGTCGCCTCCATCTCGGTACCTGCCGATCCGCGTACTGTGAGCCGAAATGCGGCGGAAAACGGGTCTGTGTGCGATTCCTTTGGCTCATTCTCGCCCGCCGTTCCAGCCGTGGCGCCGGTCGCGGTTAACGGAAGCCGTGGTCGGCCCGTCGTGCCTTGCAGCCGTTTCGCCTAGGCTGGGCCAAACAAACGAGGTATCCCGATGGCAAAGCCGAAGTCCCTGCCCTACGACGCTCCCGAGGCGGAAGGCCCCTATTCGGTCGGCCTCTACAGCCAGGCCGGCGGTTCCGACAAGCTCTACAACCTGTCGATCGAACCCGCGGGCGACGGCCTGTGGGTCGTCAACTATGCCAACGGCAGGCGTGGCAAGCCCCTCCAGTCAGGCACCAAGACCTCCTCCCCGGTGGCCTATGCCGACGCCCGGGCCATCCTCAACGACACCCTCTATTCCAAGGTGGGGTCCGGCTACGTGCCGATCTCCGGGTCGCGCTTCGGCGACGGCATGACCGCCGAGGCGATCGCCACCATCGCCCGCGAGTCGAGCGGCCATCTGCCGCAGCTCCTGAACCCGGTGGGGGAGGAAGACCTCGAGGCGCTGCTGGAAGACGACCGTTACGCGGCCGAGGTCAAGCATGACGGCGAGCGCCGTTTCGTCATCGTCGTCGGCGGGCGTGCCACCGGCGGCAACCGCACCGGCGTGTCGGTCGCGCTTCCTCCCGCCGTGGCCGCGGCGCTAGCGTCCATCGGCGACGCCGTCCTCGACGGCGAGCAGGTCGGCGACACCTACTGGTGCTGGGACATCGTCTCCTCCGGCGGCAGGGACCTCAGGTCGTTGCCGTGGCATGAGCGCCAGGCCGAGCTGGACCGCGTGCTCGCCGGCGTCGGCCATCCCGTCCGGCGCGTGGTCTCCGTCCATGGCGAGGCCGCCAAGAGGGAACTGCTCGAGGCGGTCCGCGCGACCAACGGGGAGGGCATCGTCTTGAAGCGGCGCGACGCCGCCTATGTCACCGGGCGTCCGGGCAAGGGCGGCGACTGGCTGAAGTTCAAGCTCTGGAAGGACCTGTCGGCCATCGTCGCCGCCGTGAACGACAGGCGCAGCGTGGCGCTGGAGCTCGTCGGCGACGACGGGTCGCGGGTGCCAGTTGGCAACGTCACCATCCCGTCCAACCGGGACATGCCGACGGTCGGGGACGTGGTCGACGTCACCTATCTCTACGCCTACGAGGGCGGCTCGCTGTTCCAGCCCAACTACCGGAGGCAACGCACCGACATCGCGCCCGCCGAGTGCCTTGCCAGCCAGCGCGTGTTCGTGGCCGAGCCCGAAGAGCCCGTCTCCGGGCCGCGCATGTAGCCCGGGGCTTCCGCGGCGCCCGCATCCGCCCTAGGATGCGGGCCGACCGGGGATTCGCCCGGCGGAAGCCCCCTGATGAGCCTTGGCGCGCCCCTCCTTTCCTCCCTCGACGCCCGCGTGGAAGCGGCCCTGTTCGCCGCCGGACGCCCGGTGACGGAATCCGAGCTCGCGGCGTTGCTGCCGCGCGGCGCCGATGTCGCCGGCACGCTGGCGCGGGTCGCGGCCTTCTGGAAGGGCCGCGGGATCTCCGTGGCGAAGACGGCCGACGGATGGACCATGCAGGGCGACGCCTCCCTCCTTCCCGAGGAGACCCGGCTCTCCAACCGCCGCCTGTCGCCGGCGGCGATCGCCACGCTGGCGGTCATCGCCATGCACCAGCCGGTGTCGGTGCCGCAGATCGAGAAGGTCCGCGGCGTCAAGCTGGCGCGCGGCATCGTGGACAGCCTGAAGGACGCCGGCCTCGTGGCCGAGCTCGGTCGCCGGCAAGGCACCGGGCAGGCGGTTCCACTGGTGGTGACCGAGAAGTTCCTCGAGCGTTTCGACCTCGAGAGCCTCTCCGACCTCCCCACCTCCGAGGAGGTCTTCGCGCTCGACCTGATCGACCCGGAGGCGGACCGCGCTACTGCGAAGGGGTGAGGGCGTTCATCACCATGGCCTTGCGGGCGTCGTTGGCGTAGTCGTACAGCGCCTTGGCGTAGCTGTAGCGGGACTTGGCGTTCTCCCGCCACATGATGGAGATCGCCTGGGTGCCGGCGGCCCTCTCGTCGTCGCCTTCGGCCACCGCGCGCACCACGCGTGACGGGGTCTCGATCACGACCTCGGCCGCCCCGTGGGTGGGGTTGAAGTTCCGCAGCTTGCTCCGCCCCTCGATGAAACGGGCGTTCTGCGCCTCGATCTGGCCGAGGATGGTCAGCGCGGCGGAGGACAGGTGCGTGCCTTCCGTGCTCAGCACCACGTTTTCCACCACCCAGGCGGCATGGATGTCGACGACGTCGCCGAAGTGCTCGCATTTCGGCACGTAGTCCGGGCAGCTCCGGCGTCCGGGTCCGCGCCCGCGCAGGGCGTGCTCGTGCCAGCCGCGCAGGACGAGGTCTTCCGCCGAGCCGTTCATCGCCATGATGTAGCGCCCGATCGAGGGATAGAGGTTGACGGACAGGACGAAGTCGACGCCCGCCAGCTTCACCGGGCGGAGGCGCAACGAGATCGGCTGCCACAGCAGAAGGTCGTCGGCGCCGGCGAACATCTCGGGGATGCCGAAGGGGATGCCGGTCTGGGTCTGGGGGGCGCGGCCCTGGACCACCTGCTCGAGCACGGCGCCGAAATCCATGCCGTTCTCGTCGAGGGCCGGACCCGGGGCGGTCGGCAGCACCGACTGGATCATCGTCGCCATCTCGATCTTGTCCTGGGACGGGGTGCCGTCGAAGGTGACGTTGAACACCCGTTCCGCGCCCTTGGCCGGGAACACGATCTTCATCTGGTATTCGCCCTGCAGCGCCTGCAGGCGGCACCATACGTCTAGGATGCTGTCGGACGGCTCGATCCCGAGGAAATACTGGATCTGGGCCGGGTCGTGCACGGCGGGGGCCTCGCACGCCGCGGAGGCGGCGCCGGTGGCCAGGACGAAGGCGATTGCGGCGATGAGGAGACGCACCCGATTCCCCTATAATTGTGTTGCGCCGAAGTGTCGTTCGGGGGAATCCTCGCGTCAACATGCAATCCGCGATTCGGCAGGAGCACAGATGACAGCAGAGGCCATGCGGGACCCGGCCCGGGCCAGGGTCCGTCCCTTCCCCGAGGCACGCCAGCCGCAGAACCCTGCCGGTGCACCCGCCGCCAGGGCCCCTGCCGCGCCGCGCCGCCAGCAAGCCCCGCGTGCCCGGCCCGAGAAGGCCTGGTGGTTCTCGATCCCGGCCGTTGCCATGGCCTGCGCCAAGGTCGCGTTGTTCCCGCTGACGGTGGTGACCAAGGTGGCCGAGCTGTGCATGGCGGCGCTCGTGCTCGGCATCGCCGGCGCCGGCTTCCTGTGGTGGAGCGGGCGGATCACCGACGCGCAGGTGATGGAGATGCTCCGCCCGCTCGGCGACCGCATCCTCGCCATGGTCCAGTCGTCGGGCATGTTGTGATCCTGTTCCGCCTGGCCCGCTACCATCTCTTCCTGGTGGCGTTGCCGGCCCTGGTCGCGGCCTGCGTCGCCGTCGCCCTGATGGCGATGACCGGTGCCGGCGCCCGGGTGTGCTGGGCGGTCGGTCTCTATGTCCTGGTGATGGCGTTCGGGTTCGGCATGGCGGTGACCGTGCCCGCCGTCCTCGCCTGCCGGTTCCTGGGCATCCCCGCAACCCCGGCGGCCTTCGTGCGCGGCGGCGTGGTGCTGGGCTCGGTGTTCGCCTACGCCCAGGCGATCGTGTGGTCGGCCTGGGCCGGGGCGGAGGGGTTGTCCGCCGTCTTCATGGCGACGGCGTGGTTTTCCGTGCTGGTGTTCGGCGTGCCGGTCGGCGCCTTCTCCGGCCTCGCCGCGCACGGCATGCTGGCCCGCGACTGAGGCTCCGCGCGCCGGCCACTTGTCACTTGCTCGCGGGCGGGCGACAGTTCCGGCAGTGTCAAGGAGTTGTGCCAAATGTATGTCATCGACGATACCGTCCTGAACGATCCCGCGATCGACCCTTATGTCGTCCGCGGTGTCCGGGCGCTTGGGATGCGTGGCATGCGCTCCCCGGACGGCAAGGTATTGTTCGGCGCCTACATGCACGACAACACCTGGATGATCGTCGAGCCGGTGGGCGAGGTGACCGCCAATTCCCGTGACGAGGCCTGGATCAGCGGACGCGTCGACGCCACCGGTGCCGGCTTCCGCCGCGACCGTCCCGAGACCTTCCACCAGGCCGCCGTGGACGCGATCCGGACCCCGTGCCCGATCTACGAGCGCGGCATGGACAGCGGCATCGTCGACGCCCTTGTCGGCAGCGAGGCGGACGCCAAGGCCCTGCTGGTCGAGGCGCTGACCACGGAGCCGGCGCAGCAGATGGCCGTCTGACCGGCGATCCGGCCAGCGGAAGACGGGGGCCGTGCCGGCTGGCGCGGCCTTTTTGTTTGGTGCTTTGCGGCTTCATCCGGCATCATGGCGCCGACTGCAGGAGTATGCCCAATGCCAGACGACATCAGGAAACCGGCCATCGAGATCCTCGACCGCGAGGACGTGGTGCCGGGGATCGACATGCGCACGGAGATGCCGCTGGCGCCCGCCG
>Ga0065721_10053237_pt1 | contig 10280 bp, 8 predicted proteins | sample Mesricmetagenome_FD_59108 | JGI IMG/M metagenome (GOLD analysis project Ga0065721, IMG submission 59108) | Mesophilic microbial community from rice straw/compost enrichment Sample: eDNA_1 v2 (version 2) | ecosystem: Engineered > Solid waste > Grass > Composting > Bioreactor | place: USA: Davis... | reverse complement strand
GGAGGCCCGCCGTGGCCGGCCCGACGGCCGCCTCGGCGGCCGCGGGATCGAGATTGAGAGTCACCGGGTCGATGTCGGCGAACACGGGTCTCGCGCCCTCGTAGAGGAGGCAGTTGGCGCTCGCCACGAACGTGAACGGGCTCAGCACCACCTCGTCGCCGCGGCCCCAGCCGAGGGCCCTCACGCCCAGGTGGAGCGCCGCGGTGCCGCTCGAGACGGCGATCGCGTCCTCCACCCCGAGCCAGTCCGCGAAGTCGCGCTCGAACCGTTCCAGCATCGGCCCGAGCGAAAGCCGTCCCGAGCGCAGCACCTCGAGCACCAGCCGCTCCTCCTCCGCCCCGATCTCGGGCCGGGCCAGGTCGAGCGGGGGCCGTTGCGGTTCAGCCACCGGCGTTCCCGCGACCGTTTTGGAACGCGTACTCGAGCGAGTCGACCAGCGCCTCCCACGACGCCTCGATGATGTTCTCCGAGACGCCGATCGAGCCCCAGGAGTCGCCGCCGTCGTCCCGCTTCGAATCGAGCAGGACGCGGGTGCCGGCCCCCGTTCCGTGGGCGGTGTCGAGGATCCGTACCCGGTAGCCGGTCAGCTCGATGTCCTCGAGCTCCGGGTAGTGCTCGGTGATCGCCTCGCGGAGCGCCCTGTCCAGCGCGTTGACCGGTCCGTTGCCCTCGGCCACGGTGACGTACCGCCGGTCGCCGACCCGGATCTTCACGATCGCCTCGGTCTCGACCTCGCCCCCGGCCCTGAGCTCGGTCTGGACCTTGAAGCTCTCGAAGGTGAAGAGCGGCGTGTACTCACCGGCCTCCCGCCGCAGGAGCAGGTCGAACGACGCCTCCGCGGCCTCGTAGTGGTAGCCGTCGTGCTCGCGCTGCTTCAAGGTATCGATCGCGCGGCGGGCGTCCTCGTCTCTGAATGCCAGCCCGATCTCCTCCGCGCGGGCGACGACCGTGGCCTTGCCCGAGAGCTCCGAGGGCAGCACGGAGCGGCTGTTGCCCACGGTCTCGGGGTCCATGTGCTCGAACGTACGCGCGTCGGCCGCGATGCCGGCCACGTGCATCCCACCCTTGTGCGCGAACGCGTTCCGTCCGACGTATGCCTGGTCCGGGTCCACGGGCACGTTGAGCAGGTCGGCCACGAAGTGCGACACGGACGAGAGCTCCCTCATGTTCTCCTGCGGCACCACGTCGTAACCCATCTTCAGCTGGAGGGCGGGCAGGATCGAGATCAGGTTGGAGTTGCCGCAGCGCTCCCCGTACCCGTTCACCGTCCCCTGGACCTGCCGCGCGCCCGCGTCCACGGCCGCCAGGGCGTTGGCGACGCCGCACTCGGCGTCGTTGTGGCAGTGGATGCCGAGCTCCGCGCCGGGCAGGCCACCGTGTACCTCCGCGACCGCGGCCCCGATCTGGGCGGGCAGGTGGGCACCGTTGGTGTCGCAGAGGACCAGGACCTCCGCCCCGGCCTCGTGCGCGGTGCGCAGGCATTCCAGCGAGTACTCGCGGTCGTCGCCCCACGCGTCGAAGAAGTGCTCGGCGTCGTACATGACCCGCTTTCCCTCGCCCCGCAGGTAGGCGATCGACTCGCCGATCATCGCCAGGTTCTCCTCGCGCGATACCTTGGTCACCTTCTCCAGGTGGAGCGACCAGGTCTTGCCGACTAGGGTCACGACCGGGGCGAAGGTGCCCGCCAGCAGGCGCAGCGCCTCGTCGCGGTCGGCCTCCACCCCGCGGCGGCGGGTCATCCCGAACGCGCAGATCGAGGCCTGGCGGAGCTCCTCTCCCGCCAGGAGCTCGAAGAGCTCGGCCTCCTTGGGGTTCGAGGCCGGGAACCCGGCCTCGATGAAGTGAACCCCGAGCGCGTCCAGGGCGTGCACCACCCGCACCTTCTCGTTGGCGGACAGCGACATGCCCTGGCCCTGCATGCCGTCGCGGAGGGTCGTGTCGTAGAGCTTCACCGATGTCATTCGTTACTGCCTTTCAGGAAATCGAGGGGCCGCAGCCCTCGGGCCGCGGCGGGACCGCACGCGGCCACGGGGCCGCGCTGCCGCGGGACTAGAGTCCCGCAGCCTCCGTAATTCGGGCGATCCTGATTTCCGTGATGGCGCGACGCATCGTGCTCAGACTGTACTGGGTTGCGTGTTCTTCGCCGGCTCGCCGACCAGGTCGAGCCACTCGCTGTACTCCGGGGAGCGGCCGTAGATCGCGTCCGCGTAACCCTTCTGGACCAGGCGGGTGACCTCGCCGGGCTCGCCGAGCAGGTGGTCGTCGATCTCCCGCACCGGGACCACCTCCGCGGCGGTTCCGCACAGGAAGACCTCGTCCGCGAGATACAGCTCGGACCGGGCGATGTCGCGCTCCGTCACCGGGTAGCCCTTGTCCTCCAGGATCTGGATCACCGACTTGCGGGTGATCCCGTCCAGGATCGAGGCGACCTGCGGCGGCGTGAAGACCTTGCCGTCCTTGACCATGAAGACGTTCTCGCCCGAGCCCTCGCACACGAAGCCGCGTTCGTCGAGCAGGATCGCCTCCTCGTACCCCGCCTTGGCGGACTCGGTCTTGGCGAGGATCGAGTTCAGGTACTGCCCCGACGCCTTGGCGTGCGGGATCAGGCTCGTCGACGAGACCCGTCGCCACGACGAGACCTTCGCCCGGATGCCGTGCTTCAGGCCGTCTTCGCCGAGGTAGGCCCCCCAGGGCCAGACCGCGATGATTACCTCGACCGGGGCCGACTTCGCGTAGAGGCCCATCTCGCCGTAGCCCCGGAAGGCCAGCGGGCGGATGTAGCAGTCGCGCAGCCCGTTCTTGCGGATCAGCTCCCGCGTCGCCTCGCCGATCTCGTCCTTCGTGAAGGGGAGGTCGAGGAAGTACATGCGGGCGGAGTCCTCGAAGCGCTGGAGGTGCTCGGCGTGGCGGAAGACCGCGGGACCCTTCTCGCCGTCGTAGCAGCGGATGCCCTCGAACACGCCGGTGCCGTAGTGGAGACCATGGCTCAGTACGTGCACCTGCGCCTCGTCCCAGGGGACGAACTTGCCGCTGTGCCAGATGTACTCAGCCTTTTCCACCTACTTCTCCTTCGGGTCGCTTACCCAACGATGGTACGCCAGTTCGGGCGGGCGCACCGCCGATCATCTTAGCCTCGGCCCAACTCTTCCAGGACCGCGGCCGTCACTTCCGCAGTTCCCACCTTCGTCTCGCCCTCGCCGCCCTCGTAGATGTCGGGGGTACGAAGGCCCCTGGCGAGCACCGCATCCACCGCGTCGTCGATGCGGTCCGCGGCGGTCCCGTCGCCCAGCCCGTAGCGCAGCATCATCGCGCCGGAAAGCATGGTGGCGAGCGGGTTCGCGATCCCCTGGCCGGCGATGTCGGGCGCGGACCCGTGGACCGGTTCGAACAGCCCGGGCTCACCCTCGGCGCCGATCGAGGCGGAGGGAAGCATCCCCAGGGATCCGGTCAGCATCGCCGCCTCGTCGCTCAGGATGTCGCCGAAGAGGTTCTCGGTGACGATCACGTCGATCTCGGCCGGGGCCGACACGAGCTTCATCGCGGCGAAGTCGACCAGCAGGTGGTCGAGCTCCACGTCCGGGTAGTCCCCCGCCACGGACTTGACGGTCTCGCGCCACAACCTCGAGGTCTCGAGGACGTTCGCCTTGTCGACCGAGAGCACGCGCGGGTCGTCGGAGCGCTGGCGGGCCGCCTCGAACGCGGCACGGGCGATCCGCTCGATCTCCCGCACCGAGTAGGCGCACTCGTCGTAGGCCACGGCGCCCTCCTCCCGGCGGCCGGAATCCCCGAAGTAGATGCCGCCGGTGAGCTCGCGCACGACGAGCAGGTCGGTGCCGTCGATCAGCTCCCGCTTGAGAGGGCTGGCGTCGATCAACGCCGGCGAGGGCTTGACCGGGCGCAGGTTCGCGTAGAGGCCGAGCGCCTTGCGGATGCCGAGGAGCCCCTGCTCGGGACGCGGGGCCGTCGGGTCCTTGGCCACCGCCTCGTCCCACTTGGGCCCGCCGACGGCGCCGAGCAGGACCGCGTCCGCGGACTTGCAGGCGTCGATCACCTCGTCGGTGAGCGCCACGCCGTTCTCGTCGATGGAGGCGCCGCCGATCAGGTGCTCCGTGTACTCGAAGCTGCCGACCGCGTCCAGCACCTCGCGGGTCGCGCCGACGATCTCCGGTCCGATGCCGTCCCCGGCGAGCACGACGATTCGCTTGGTTTCACTCATTATCGGTCTTCCTTTTCGCGGTCATGTTCAGGCGAACATAGTTGAAGCTGGTGGGATTCCCCATCTCGGCCAGCAGCCTGTCGGTGTACTCGGTGAAGCCGGCGTCGTCGAGGACCTGACGGGCCGGGGCCAGGAAGGACGCCTCGAAGAATCCCCGGGGGTCCTCGGGGTGGGCGACCCTTTCCTCCAGCCAGCACTCGACTTCCTCGTATCCGGCCTCGACGAGGCGCATCTCGGTCTCCTCCGGGCCGGCGAAGTTCCAGGGATCGACCCGATCGCCGAAGGTCCCCGCGAAGGGCTCCTGGCGGTTGACCACGGCGAGCGCGTCGATCACCTCGGCGACGTTGCCGCGTCCGCCGCACTGCGCGACGAGGGCACCGCCCGGCTTCGTCGCCGCCGCGAGCGACCCGAAGAGCTTGGCGTGGTCACCGATCCAGTGGAAGGTGGCGTTGGAGAACACGGCGTCGACCCGCTCGTCCAGCCTCAGTTCGGCCAGGTCCTGGCACACGAAGCTGGTGCGCGGATCGTCGCCGAGCCGGGCCGTCGCCTCCTCGATCATGCTCGGAGAGCCGTCGACGCCGACGACGCGGCCGTCCGGGAGCTTCGCGAGCAGGTCCTCGGTCACGTTCCCGGACCCGCAGCCGGCGTCCAGCACGGTCTCGTCCCCGGTCAGCTCCAGCCGTCCGAGCACGGCCTCGGACCACTCTCGCTGCGGGGCGGCGTTCCGGGAGTACTTGGCCGCCTCCCAGTCCGCCGGGCCGGATCTCTCCTCCGCCACGCGCGCCTCTCTAGAGCGCGGTCGTCACCGGGCCATACGAGCCGCCCGGGCCGGCCTCGAACGCCTCGATGGCGTCCTCGGACTGCAGCGTGAGCGCGATGTCGTCGAGGCCGCCGAGCAGGCGCCGCTTGATCTCGGCGTCGATCTCGAAACGGGCCTCTCCCCCGTCCCAGCTCACGGTCTGGGCCTCGAGGTCGATCGAGGCCGCGCCGGCGTCGGCCACGGCCCGGCAGTCCTCGTCGGACAGCACCACGGGAAGGAACCCGTTCTTGGTGCTGTTCGAGTAGAAGATGTCCGAGAAGGATGGGGCGATCACGGCCTTGAAACCGAACTGGTGGAGGGCCCACACGGCGTGCTCGCGCGATGATCCCGAACCGAAGTTCCGGCCGGAAACCAGGATCGGGTGCGGCTCGAGCTCGATCTCGCCGTCGCGGAACCAGTCGTAGAACAGGAACTCCCCGTAGCCGGTCCGTTCGACCCGCTTGAGGAACTGCTTGGGAATGATCTGGTCGGTGTCGACGTCGCTGCGGTCCAGGAAGGCGACTTCGCCCTCGATTACGTTGATCGGTTCCATTTTCTAGCTCCAGTTCCTGATGTCGACGAAGTGACCCTCGATCGCCGCTGCCGTGGCCATCGTCGGGCTGACGAGATGGGTGCGGCCGCCCTTGCCCTGGCGACCCTCGAAGTTGCGGTTCGAGGTCGAGGCGCAGCGCTCGCCCTCGATGAGGATGTCCGGGTTCATGCCAAGGCACATCGAGCAACCCGCGCCGCGCCACTCGAAGCCGGCCTCCTCGAAGATCCGGTCCAGGCCTTCCTCCTCGGCCTGCGCCTTGACCAGCGCCGAGCCGGGCACGACCATGGCCCGCACGCTGTCGGCCACCTTCCGGCCCTTGATGGCCGCCGCGGCCTCGCGCAGGTCCGAGATCCGGGAGTTGGTGCAAGAACCGATGAAGACCCGTTCCGGGCGAATCTCCTCCATCGGCGTACCCGCCTCCAGGCCCATGTACTGGAGGGCGCGCTCGGCGGCCTCCTTGTCGGCCGGCGAGTCCATCCTGGCCGGGTCCGGCACGGTGTCGGTGACCTGTATCACCATCCCGGGAGTCGTCCCCCAGGTGACCATCGGCGAGATCTCGCTCGCGTCGATCTCGACCTCGGTGTCGAAGGTCGCGCCCTCGTCGGTGGGCAGCTGCTTCCAGCGCTCGACCGCGGCGTCGAAGTCCCCGGGGACGCCCGCCTTGCCGCGCATGTACTCGAAGGTGGTCTCGTCCGGCGCGATCATGCCGGCCTTGCCGCCACCCTCGATCGTCATGTTGCAGACGGTCATCCGCTGCTCCATGGTCAGCGCCTCGATCGCCTCGCCGGCGTACTCGACCACGTAGCCGGTCATGCCGGAGGTGCCGAGCTTGCCGATCGTGGCGAGAATCAGGTCCTTGGAGGTGACGCCCTCGCCGAGAGTGCCGGAGTAATTGATCCGCATGGTCTTGGGCTTGTTCTGGACCAGGGTCTGGGTCGCCATGACGTGCTCGACCTCGGAGGTGCCGATCCCGAACGCCAAGGCACCGAACGCGCCGTGGGTCGAGGTGTGCGAGTCGCCGCACACGATGGTCATGCCGGGCTGCGTGAGCCCCAACTCGGGGCCGATGACGTGGACGATGCCCTGCGTTTCGGAACCGAGGCTGTAGACCGGCACGCCGAAGTCGGCGGCGTTCTTCTCCAGCGTCTCGACCTGCTTGCGCGAGAGCGCGTCCTTGATGAGCGCGGCGGCCGGAGTGCCGTCGGTCGGCACGTTGTGGTCCGCGGTGGCCACGGTCTTGTCCGGGCGGCGGAGCTTGCGGCCGCTCATCCGGAGGCCCTCGAAGGCCTGCGGCGAGGTCACCTCGTGGACGAGGTGGAGATCGATGTAGAGCAGGTTCTCCTTGACCTCGTGGGCCTCCCAGATCTTGTCGAACATGGTCTTTGGCATCTGATCTCCTTCCTGTCAGCCGCGGCGCAGGCCGGCGGCGATCACTGCGACGAACTCCACCGGCCCGTCGCTCTCGTTCTCGAAATGGTGCGGGAGATCGGCGTCGAAAGTGACGCTGTCCCCCTCCTTCAGGTGATGGCGCTCGCCCTCGAAGACGAGAACGACCTCGCCCGACAAGACGACCGCGGTCTCGCGGCTGCCGGGCTCATGCATGGGAGCGTCGCCCGCTCCGCCGGTGCTGGCGCCCGGGTCCAGGCTGTGGGTGGACACGTCCGCCCGCTGCCCGGGCAGCGGCGGCGTCAACTCTTCGATCCGATGCCCGCCCCGCTGGCTGACCCGGTGATCGCCGGAACGGCTCACGACCACGTGCTGCACCTCGTCCAGCCTCAGGAGCTGGGACAGGCTCAGGTCGAGTCCGGCGGCGATCTTCTCGGCGACGGCCAGGGTCGGGCTGGTCCCGCCCCGCTCGACCTGCGAGAGCATCGTCGGGCTGACCCCGCTCCGCTCGGACAGGTCTCGCAGCGAGAGGCCCATCGCCTCGCGCAGCGCCTTGACCCTCGCGCCGACGGCGTTGTCGCCCACGGCGCTGCGGGTTTCTGGCTTGGTGGCGGTCGCCTGTGACATAGGGTGTACGTTATCACGCACAAGTGTTTTGTCAACCGCGCGGATACGCCATGGGGCCCCACGTCCGCGCGACGAAGGCGACCCGGTTCCCCGGTCCCGTCCGCCCACGTAAGCGTTTCCTAACGAGTGAGGCCGGTCACAGACACGCCCGGGCTGAGTCCGTAGCCTGGTGTTGCAGGGTCTTCCTGCCACGTGAACCGCAACATAAGTGAGAAGTGATACCCATGATGGGCAAAGCTATCTTCAGCCTGCTCAGCGCTCAGAACGCTCCGGCCGACCACCTCAAGCCGAAGCAGCCCCGGGACGACCGGCGGTAAGAGCGACCAGTAGGGGGCCCGCCCCCGAAGCTTCGAAAGCCCCGCCGAAAGGCGGGGCTTTCTCTTTTCGACCGGGAACTAGGGCGCGTGGTCCTTGACCGCGTCGGCCGTGACCTCCTCGGCCTCCGCGATCGCAGCCCCGTCCAGCAGGTTGCTGAGCGCCCGCACGTAGGCGCGGCCCGATGCCTCGAGGATGTCGGTCGAGACGCCCTGGCCGGAGGCGGTCCGGCCGTCGGCACGGAGCACGACGGTCACCTGACCCAGCGCGTCCTCGCCCCCGGTCACGGCGCCGACGTGGTACTCCCGCAGCTCGGCCTCGGAACCGGTCGCGTCGAGGATCGCGCTGAAGATCGCCTCGACCGGGCCGTCGCCGCTGCTCTCGCCGGACGCGACGTCCCCGGCCGGCAGCTTGACCTTGACCTTCGCGAGCGGCTCGCGGTCGCTGGAAGCCTGGACCTCGAACCAGTCCAGCTCGTGGGACTGCGGCCGTTCGCGCATCTCGTCGGAGACGATGGCCTCCAGGTCGAGCGCGGTCACCTGCTTCTTCTTGTCGGCCACGTCCTTGAAGCGCTTGAAGGCCTGGTTCAGGGCGTTGCCGTCCACGGCGAACCCTAGCTGCTCCAGCGCGTCCTTCAGCGCGTGGCGCCCGGAGTGCTTGCCCAGCACGATCTGATTCGAGTCGAACCCGATCTCGGTCGCGTCCATGATCTCGAACGTCTCGCGTTCCTTGAGGACGCCGTCCTGGTGGATGCCGGACTCGTGGGCGAAGGCGTTCCTGCCCACCACCGCCTTGTTGGGCTGGACGACGTACCCGGTGAGGCGGGAGACCATGCGGCTGGCCCTCGCCAGCTCCCGGGTGTTGATGCCGGTGTGCAGGCCGTGGACGTCCTCCCGGACCTTGATCAGCATCGCGATCTCCTCGAGCGAGCAGTTGCCCGCCCGCTCGCCGATCCCGTTGATGGCGCACTCGACCTGCCTCGCCCCGGCCAACACGCCGGCATACGAGTTGGCGACCGCCATCCCCAGGTCGTCGTGGCAGTGGACCGACAGCCGCACGTCCTCGAGGGACGGCGCGAACCGGTACAGATCCTCGAAGTACCTGGCGTACTCGGCCGGCGTCGTGTAGCCGACCGTGTCCGGGATGTTGACGACCGTGGCGCCCTCCTCGACCGCGATCGCGCACACCTCGGCGGTGAACTCGACGTCGGCCCTGGTCGCGTCCATCGGTGAGAACTCGACGTCCTCGCAATAGGACTTGGCCTGAGCCACCGCCGCCCGGGCGCCCTTCTTCACGTCCTCCCTCGTGTTCCGCATCTGATGCTGGATGTGGATGTCCGAGGTGGAGATGAAGGTGTGGATGCGCGGCCGCTCGGAATCCCTGATCGCGTTCCAGGCGGCGTCGATGTCCGGGGCCTGGGCGCGGGCCAGGCCGCAGATCGTCGGGCCCTCGACCTCGCGCGCGATCCGCTGGACCGCCTCGAAGTCCCCCGGCGAGGCGATCGGGAAGCCGGCCTCGATCACGTCGACGCCGAGGCGCGCGAGCTGCTGCGCGATCTCGATCTTCTCGGACGCGTTGAGCGAGATCCCCGGCGACTGCTCGCCGTCTCTCAGGGTGGTGTCGAAAATGTGGACGCGGTTTGCGTCTGTGCCCTCGGTGGACATGTGCTTCTCCTTCTACTCGGTACTGGTCACTTCTTTCAGCTCGCGGCTGTCGCGCCGCCCGGCGATCAATCCCCCCAGAGGGGGAGAAGGAGAAGTAGGGCCGTGCTGTAGAAGCGGTGTTCCATACCGTCGCTCAAGCGTAGCGCACCCTCCCGGCGCCGATCAAGCGCGGGCCTCCGTGCCCGCCCGGGGTGGGTCCCCTCAGAGCTCGATCGCGTAGCCGGCCGAGAACCCCTCGAGGGACTTGATCGTCTCGATCGTGTCGCCGGCGACCGGGGCGTCGCTGGTCACGACCATCACGGCGTTGTCGCTGTCCGCCTCGGCGCCGACGGCCGCCGAGCCGATGTTGACGCCGGCCTCACCGAACAGCGAACCGACGCGGCCGATCATCCCCGGCTGGTCCGCGTAGCGGAACACGGCCATGTGCTCCGCGAACGGCAGGTAGAAGCTCTGGTCCCAGAGCGAGACGAGGTAGGGCACGCTCTTCGGGCCGACCGTGGTCCCCCCCACCGTCACCACGTCCGCTCCGGACTGGATCGTGACCCGGATGAGGTCGGTGAACTCGTCGGTGCTGGAGTCCTTGATCTCGATCACCTCGATGCCCCGCTCCTCCGCCATCTGGGGAGCGTTGACGAGATTGACCGCCTCCTCGGTGTGCCCGGCGAGGAGGCCGGCCTGGACGGCGATCCCGAGCAGGCGGGGGTCGTTCTCGGCGATCCC
>Ga0065721_10000370_pt1 | contig 10280 bp, 10 predicted proteins | sample Mesricmetagenome_FD_59108 | JGI IMG/M metagenome (GOLD analysis project Ga0065721, IMG submission 59108) | Mesophilic microbial community from rice straw/compost enrichment Sample: eDNA_1 v2 (version 2) | ecosystem: Engineered > Solid waste > Grass > Composting > Bioreactor | place: USA: Davis... | reverse complement strand
TCCAGCGTGGCCATGCCCGAGGGCAGGTTGTTGTTGGCCGAGACCAGCAGGTCGTTGAGCAGGATCAGCGGCGAGTTGCCGACCATGGTCAGCGCCGCGCCCATCACGATCGCCGCGGCGAGCGGCAGCAGCAGCCGCGACAGCGCCATCCCGGTGCGGGTGGACAGGCGCGAGGCCACCGGCAGGTACAGCGCCATCACCGACGGGTTCTGCATGAACGAGGAATTGAGGCCGGCAATGGCGGTGGTCATCAGCATCAGCCGCTGCTCGACACCGTGTCCGCGCCGCAGCAGCCAGCCGGCCAGGCGGTTCAGCGCGCCGGTGCGGTCCAGGCCGGCGCCGAGGATCATCGTGGCCATGATGCTGATCACGGCGTTGCCGGAGAAGCCGCTGAAGATCTCCTCCGGCGCCACCAGGCCGGTCACGCCCAGCACCACCAGCACCACCAGCGCGACCAGGTCGCCGCGGATCCGGTCGAACAGGAACATCGCCATGGTGAAGGCCACCAGGCCCAGCACCAGGCGCATGTCGTTGGTCAGGGTCAGGCCGTATTCCATGGCGCCCCTTCCTCAGCACCGGCCCGCGGCGGGACGGCGGCCGTGGCCGCATGCCGGATGCACGACGGCGGCCACGGGCGGTCTCATCGCGGCGACGGCTCCGGCAGCGGGGCATCGACGCGGTCGTACAGCAGGTCCCACACCCCGTGGCCCAGCTTCAGGCCGCGGCGCTCGAAGTGGGTTTCCGGCCGCCATTCCGGGCGCGGCACGTGGCCGCGCGGGCCGGCGCGATTGGCCAGGCCAGCGGTGGCTTCGAGCACGTCCCACATGTGCTCGGCATAAGGTTCCCAGTCGGTGGCCAGGTGCAGGCGGCCGCCGATGCGCAGCTTGCGCACCAGCAGCGCGGCGAACTCCGGCTGCACCAGGCGGCGCTTGTTGTGCCGCTTCTTGTGCCAAGGGTCGGGAAAGTAGATGCGGATCTCGTCCAGGGCGCCGTCGGCGACCTCGTTGCGCAGCACCTCCACCGCGTCGTGGTGGTAGANGCGCACGTGGTCGCTGCCGTCGGCGGCCAGGGCGTTGAGCAGGCGGCCGACGCCGGGNGCGTGGACCTCCAGGCCGATGTAGTTGCGCGACGGATCCTGCTGCGCGGCGAAGCGCAGCGCCTCGCCGTTGCCGAAGCCGATCTCCAGCACCAGCGGCGCGTTGCGGCCGAACACCGCGTCGTAGTCGCGCACCTGTCCGGTGTAATCGATGCCGAAGCGCGGCCAGGCCTCGTCGAACGCGCGCTGCTGGGCCGGCGTGAACCGGCCCTGGCGCAGGACGAAGCTGCGGATCTCGCGCCGGCCTTCGCTGGCGGTGTAGGGCTTGGGCGGGGCCTTGGCGCCCTCGCTGGTGAACGGGTCCGTCATCGTCAGCCGATCAGTCCGTCCACGGGAGAGGAGGCGCTGGCGTAGCGCTTGCGCGGGATNCGCCCGGCGCGGAACGCCTCGCGCCCGGCCTCCACCGCCTTGCGCATGGCGCTGGCCATCAGCACCGGATCCTTCGCGCCGGCGATGGCGGTGTTCATCAGCACGCCGTCGCAGCCCAGCTCCATGGCGATGGCCGCGTCCGAGGCGGTGCCCACGCCGGCGTCGACGATGATCGGCACCTTGGCGTTGTCGATGATCTCCAGCAGGGTGTAGCGGTTCTGGATGCCCAGGCCCGAACCGATCGGCGCGGCCAGCGGCATCACCGCGCAGCAGCCGATCTGCTCCAGCTGGCGGGCCAGGATCGGGTCGTCGGAGGTGTAGACCATCACGTCGAAGCCGTCGGCCACCAGCAGCTCGGCGGCCTTCAGGGTCTGGACCACGTCCGGGTACAGGGTGCGCTGGTCGCCCAGCACCTCGAGTTTCACCAGGTTGTGGCCGTCCAGCAGCTCGCGCGCCAGCCGGCAGGTGCGCACGGCGTCCTCGGCGGTGTAGCAGCCGGCGGTGTTGGGCAGGATGGTGTAGCGCTCCGGCGGCAGCACGTCGAGCAGGTTGGGCTCGCCGGGGTTCTGGCCGATGTTGGTGCGGCGGATGGCGACGGTGACGATCTGGGCGCCGGCGGCCTCGGTGGCGTGGCGGGTCTCGTCGAGATCCTTGAACTTGCCGGTGCCGGTCAGCAGGCGGGAATGGAAGGTCCGGCCGGCGATGACCAGCGGATCGGAAGCAGGGACGATATTCATTGGCCGATTATGGCCCGCGGCGCGTGCGGGCGGAACCGGCGCCACCGCGCCCGCTCAGCCGCCGCCCAGGGCGTGGACCACTTCGACCCGGTCGCCCGCCGCCAGCGCATGGGTGGCATGGCTGCCGCGCGGCACGATCTCCCCGTTGACCTCGACCGCGACCCGGCGCCCGGCCAGGCCCTCGGCNTCCAGCAGCGATGCGATGGTGGTTCCGGCCGCGAGGCTCCGCGGCTCTCCGTTGAGCACGATGTCCATGGCGCCGGATTGTCGCATCCCGCGGCGCCTGCCGCACCGCAGCGTGGAGACGTCCCGCTGATCGCCCATCATTGCCGGGATCGTTTCCGGTTCAACCAACCAGTTCGCCGGGCATCCCCACCGCCGGCCCCAAAGGAGCTCCACCATGCCGACATCCCGTCCCCTGCGCAGGCTGCTGCCGCTGGCCCTGGCGCTGGCCGCCGCGCCCGCGGTCGCCGGCGAATACAGCCGCACCGTCTTCTTCGGCGACAGCCTGACCGACTCCGGCCACTTCCGCAGCCTGATCCCCGAGCAGGCGCGGCCGTTCACCGGCAAGTTCACCACCAACCCCGCCCTGGTCTGGTCCGAATACGTGGCCGGCTACTACGGCACCGACGCGACCACGGCGGTGGAGGGTGGCGACAACTACGCCCAGGGCGGCTCGCGCGCGGGCGTGTCCACGATCACCGCCGACAGCACGCTGGCCCAGGTCAATGCCTTCCTGGCGGCCGAGGGCGGCCGCGCCGACAGTGCGGCGCTGTACACGGTATGGACCGGCGCCAACGACATCTTCGCGATCGCCGAGGGCGCTCCGGTCGACAGCACCATCGCCACGGCGGTGGGCGGCACGGTGCAGGCGGTGGGCGCGCTGGACGCGGCCGGCGCCCGCTACATCCTGGTCCCGAACCTGCCGGACATCGGCATCACCCCCGACGCCATCGCCGCCGGCCCGATGGCCCAGGCCACGCTCACCGCGCTGTCGGCCGGCTACAACGACGCGCTGTACGGCGCGCTCGGCCAGGCCGGCTACCGGGTGATCCCGCTGGATACCTTCAACATGCTGCGGGAGATCGCGGCCAGTCCCGCGGCCTACGGACTGTCGAACGTCACCGGCGTCGCCTGCCAGCCGCCGGGCAGCAGCTCGCTGACCTGCAACCCGACCTCCTATGCGTCGCCCGACGCCGGCCAGACCTACCTGTTCGCCGACGGCGTGCATCCCACCGGCGTGGTGCACGCGATGCTTGGCGACTACGTGCTGTCGGTGCTGGAAGGCCCGCGACTGGCCGCGGTGATCCCGTACTCGGCGACGGTCACCGGCCGCAGCCGTGCCGACCAGGTCGCCGGCCACGTCGACGGCCGCCCGGCGGCGGCGGGCCTGCGCTGGTGGGGCGGGCTGCGCGCCGACCACCAGCGCTACGGACATGGCGACCTGTACGACGGCATCGCCCCGGCGGGCCTGTTCGGCCTCGACTGGTCCAATGGCAACGGCCTGGTGGCCGGCGCCTTCGCCGGCTACGGCCGCATGGACGCCGACTTCGGTGGCGACCGTGGCGGCTTCACCCAGGACGAGACCACCCTCGGCGGCTTCATCGGCTGGTACGGGCAGCGTGGGTGGGTCAACGGCCAGGCCAGCTACACCTACCTGGACGTGGACGTGGACCGCGAGGTGCACATCGGCCCGGCCCTGCGCCGCCACTCCGGTTCGACCGACGGCCACGCCACCTCCGTGGGCCTGGCGGCCGGCTACGACTTCGGCGACGGCGCGCTGCGCCACGGTCCGGTGGCCTCGCTCCTGTGGCAGAAGATCGACCTGGACGGCTGGAGCGAAGGCAACACCTCCTCCAGCGCCCTGGTCCTGCCGGACCAGTCGCGCGACTCGCTGGTCGGCAGCCTGGGCTGGCAGCTGAGCTACGACACCGGCGGCGTCACCCCGTACGTGCGCGCCACCTGGGACCGCGAGTTCGAGGACGGCCCGTCCGAGGTGACGGCGCGGCTGGCGACCCTGCCGGACATGGAATACGCGGTGCCGGGCCTGCGCCTGGACGACGACTACGGCACCGTGGTCGTGGGCGCGCGCTTCGACCTGTTCGGCCTGAAGGCCGACCTCGGCGCCCGCAGCACGGTCGACCGCCGCGGCGGCAGCGANGCCGGCCTGTTCCTGGGCCTCGGCGGCAGCTTCTGAGGCGCNCCGGGCGCGGGGCCGGGCGTTGCGCCCGTGCCCCGCGGCCGCATAGACTTCCGGCCGTGCGGGTGTAGTTCAATGGTAGAACTGCAGCTTCCCAAGCTGCTAACGTGGGTTCGATTCCCATCACCCGCTCCATATCCCGCAAGACGCCGCGCGAACCGCGGCGTCTTGCGTTTCCGGGCAGTGCACACGGGCCGCGCGCATGAAGCTGGCGATCCTNTCCCGCAACGGTTCGCTGTATTCGACCCGGCGCCTGGTCGAGGCCGCGCGCAGCCGCGGGCACACGGTGCGGGTGCTCGATCCCCTGCGCTGCTACATGCGCATCGCCCCCGGCGGCTTCGCCATGCGCTACAAGGGCAGGCCGGTGTCCGGTTACGACGCGGTGATCCCGCGCATCGGCACCTCGGTCACCCGCTACGCCACCGCGGTGCTGCGCCAGTTCGAGCTGATGGGCAGCTGGACCCCCAATCCCTCCGACGCGATCCTGCGCTCGCGCGACAAGCTGCGCGCGCACCAGCTGCTGGCCGCCCAGGGCATCAACCTGCCCACCACCGTGTTCGGCGACAGCCCCGACGACACCGACGACCTGCTCTCGCTGCTCGGTCCGCCGCCGCACGTGGTCAAGCTCAACGAGGGAACCCAGGGTGCCGGCGTGGTCCTGACGGAGAAGCCCTCGGCCTCGCGGGCCACGGTGGAGGCGTTGCGCGGCCTGTACGCCAACTTCCTGGTCCAGGAGTTCGTGGCCGAGGCCGCCGGCGCCGACCTGCGCTGCTTCGTGGTCGGGGATCGGGTCGTCGCGGCGATGCGCCGCCAGGCCGCCGAGGGCGAGTTCCGCTCCAACCTGCATCGCGGCGGACAGGCCGCCCCCGCCCAGGCCACCGCGCAGGAACAGGAGATGGCGGTGCGCTCGGCCCAGGCGCTGGGGCTGGAGGTCGCCGGCGTGGACCTGATCGCCTCCGGCCGCGGCCCGCTGGTCCTTGAGGTCAACTCCACCCCGGGGCTGGAAGGCATCGAGGCGGCCTGCGGGGTGGACGTGGCCGGGGCCATCGTCGAGCACGTGGCCTCCAGGGTTTCCATTGGAAATCAATAGGTTGCCTGGCAGCGCTCCGGCTTTAACACCCCTTTAATCGACCCGCCCGTAGTCTCCCCCGGACCGAAGGCTCCCTCGTCCCCCGGCGTGCACAGCGCCGGAGCATCACGGATCCACGGTAATCGGGGCATTACTTTGGCCCAGGCGTCCGGCCTGGGCCTTTTTGTGCAACGTCGCCCTGTTCATATGCCTGCCTCGTCACATTGCCCACTTGAGTGGCCGTGGGCAGAATCGGCTGACCGGCGTCCGCGCCATCATGGAACGAGGTAAGCGTGAAGAAGCTGCTCCTGCTGTCGATGCTCGGCCTGGCTGTTGCGTCCTTCCAGGCGGTGGCCGCGGCCCCGGAGGCCGCCGTCCAGCGGCTGGACGTGGGCAACCCTGCGATGCCCTTCGAGGTGCAGCGCGCCGCCATTGTCACTGCGTTGAACGACGGGACCACATACTCCGAGATGAGTGGCGAGGACCGCCGGCGCGTGCAGGCCACCCTGGACCGCATCGCCGCGATCCTCCGCGACCGCCCGGTGACCGCGCTTACCGAACTGGACCGCGTGGAGCTCTTCAACCAGCAGGAAGTGGTCAACGCGCTCCTGGCCGGCGCCCGCGAGGACAGCCGCATGGTCTGCACCCGCGAGCGCAAGGTCGGCACCCACCGGGCCACCAACGTGTGCATGACCGTGGCCGAGCGTCGACGCGCCAGGGAGTACGTTCAGCAGGAAGTGGAGGCCCGGCGGATCCTGCCGGTCCGTTAACCTGACCTGGAGCAACCAGTGCGAATTCTCGTCATCGAAGACAACAGCGACATCGCCGCAAACCTCGGCGATTACCTCGAGGACCGCGGCCATACGGTCGATTTCGCCGCCGACGGCGTGACCGGCCTGCACCTGGCCGTGGTCCACGACTTCGATGCCATCGTGCTGGACCTCAACCTCCCGGGCATGGATGGCATCGAGGTCTGCCGCAAGCTTCGCAACGAGGCGCGCAAGCAGACCCCGGTGCTGATGCTCACCGCGCGCGACAGCCTGGAGAACAAGCTCGCCGGCTTCGACTCCGGCGCCGACGACTACCTGATCAAGCCGTTCGCGCTGCAGGAAGTCGAGGTGCGGCTCAACGCCCTGGCGCGCCGCGGCAAGGGCGTGCAGACGCGGGTGCTCAACACCGGCGACCTCGAGTACAACCTGGATACCCTGGAAGTGCGGCGCGAAGGACGGCTGCTGCAGCTCAACCCCACCGCGCTGAAGATCCTGCAGGCGCTGATGGAGGCTTCGCCGGCCGTGGTCACCCGGCAGGAACTGGAAACGCGGGTATGGGGCGAGGAATTGCCCGACTCCGATTCCCTGCGGGTCCACATCCACGGGCTGAGGGCGGTGGTGGACAAGCCGTTCGCCACCCCCTACATCCAGACACGCCATGGCATCGGTTACCGCATCGCAGCCCCCGAAGGTGGCAACTGACCCCGCTCCGGCGGAGAGGCCACCGGGCCGCCGCCGGACCCGCCGCTTCCGCAGGCGGCTGCGTACCCGCATCATCCTGTCCTTCCTGCTGCTGGGCACCGGCCTGACGGCACTGTTCGCGTTCCTCACCGACTACGCGCGCCAGCGCGTGGAGAGCCAGCTGGTCGAGGACGTGATGAACCGCAACATCGACGAGTACGCGCGGCGCTTCTACGTCGACCCGACCCGCAACCCGGACCTGCCGGTGCAGCAGATGCGCGGGCGGGTGGTCCGCAGCGCGGACTTCGAGCAGCTGCGCGAGATGCAGCCGGACTGGTACGAACTGCCCAACGGCAACCACAACATCACCGGCGTGGACGAGAACGGCGAGCCGTTCGCGTACAAGCTGGCTGTGCGCAAGACGCCCAACGAGTGGTTCTTCCTCGCCTACGACATGACCCAGACGCTGCGCGGCGAGGCCCNGCTCAAGCGCGCGCTGTTCGCCTCGCTGGTGCTGTTCAGCGGGCTGTCGCTGCTGATCGGCTGGTGGTCGGCGTCGCGGGTGATGCGCCCGGTGACCGAACTGGCGGCGCGCCTGCGTGCCTATCGCGGCAGCAGCCAGCCGAAGAAGCTGGCCGGGCACTTCCCGGACGACGAGGTCGGCCAGCTGGCCGAGGCCCTGGACGACTACGCCTCGCGGCTGACCGAGGTCGTGCAGCGCGACCGCGAGTTCAACGCCGACGTCAGCCACGAGTTGCGCACGCCCCTGGCGGTGATCAAGGGCGCGGTGGAACTGCTGCTGTCGCGGCCGGACCTGGACGAGCGCACCCGCGCGCGCCTGCTGCGCATCCAGCGTGCCGAGCAGCAGTGCAGCGACCTGATCGGTTCGCTGCTGCTGCTGTCGCGCAACGAGCGCGGCCAGGGCCACAGCGACGTGGCGGTGGTCGCCGAGCAGCTGCTGGAATCGCACCGGGCACAGCTGGGCGGCAAGTCGCTGGCGCTGCGGCTGGAAGGCGCCGAGGGCGACCTGGTGGTCGAGGCGCCGGAGGCCGCGCTGTCGGTGGCGCTGGGCAACCTGATCGGCAACGCGGTCAAGTACACCCCCTCCGGCGAGGTGCTGGTGCGCCTGGTCGACGGCGGTGTGCAGGTGATCGATACCGGGCCGGGGCTCAGCGCCGAGGACGCCGACGGGCTGTTCCGCCGCGGCTACCGCGGCACCCANGCCGGNCATTCGCAGGGCGCNGGCATCGGCCTNTCCATCGTCAGCCGGCTGTGCGACCTGTACGGCTGGAAGGTCAGCGTGCGTCCGCGCGAGGACGGGGAGCACGGCGTGGTCGCGACCCTTGCCTTCGGCGGACGCGGGATCGCCGCGCCCCGCGCCGGCTAGAGCTTCAGCCACAGGCAGCCGAAGCGCCGCTGCAGGCCGAATACGGTCCGCGCCGGTGTCGCCGTGCCCGGCAGGGCCTGCTCCACGCGCAGGCCCACGACGCGTGGCGCGGGAGGCGCCGGCGGCGGCGCGGCAGTGGACGCCAGCAGCACCGCGGACGCGCTCGTTTCCACCGGCGCGGCATCGACGCCGCCGCGCGCGCTGCCGTCGTCCAAGCGCATCCACCCGGGCAGCCAGCGCGCGGCTTCCGGTGCTTCGGCGGCGGGCAAGGCGGCCTCTTCCACGGGTGGCATGGGTTCCATCACGACCGCCGGTGGTTCGGCTGCCGGCACGCTGGCCAGCTCGGGGACGATGCCCAGCACCGGCCGCGAGGCGATCCGTTCCAGCCGGTCCAGCACGCGCGCGGCCGCGCGCCCGGAAACGCCCACCCAGTCGTACAGGCTGGACAGGCGGTTGCCGTCGCGGGTGGCCAAGACGCGGTTGAGCCTTCCCGCCAGCTGCGCCGGCGTGCGCGGGCATCCGCCAGGTATCGGGGCGCGGGACGTCGGTTCGCCGCCAGGGCCGGCGCCTGCCGAATCGGTCGCGGATGGCGGCATCGTCACGGCAAGGAACTCCTCGGGGCCGCTTGGCACCGCCCCCAGCTCGGCGCAGGGCCGATCGGTGAACACGCTGCGACCGGCCGCGTCGGTGCAGCGCTTGATGCTCTGCGCGCCCACGGGCGTGGCCGTCGCCAGCGCGAGGAGGGCAATGCAGGTCAGCGGCGGCACCCGGCAGGACATGCGGGCGAGCCTAGCCGCGCCCCCCGTGCACGGGAGGCGAACGCCGGGTCAGGCCAGCCGCTGCAGGACCGCTTCGGTCGGCTTGGCNAGGTTGAGCGTGTAGAAATGCAGCGCCGGCGCGCCNCCCTCGACCAGCCGACGGCACAGCGCGGCGACCACGTCGGCGCCGAACTCGCGCACGGCCGCCGCGTCGTCGCCGAAGGCCTGCATGCGCCGGGCGATCCAGCGCGGGATCTCCGCACCGCAGGCCTCGGAGAAGCGCCGCAGCTGGGTGAAGTTCGAGATCGGCATGATCCCGGGGACGATCGGCACCTCGACGCCCAGCCGGCGCGCGTCGTCGACGAAGCGGAAGTAGGCGTCCGGGTTGTAGAAGTACTGGGTGATCGCGCCGTCGGCGCCGGCGTCGACCTTGGCCTTGAAGTAGCGCAGGTCCGCCAGCGCGTCCTCGGCNTGCGGATGCGTCTCCGGATAGGCCGCCACCTCGATGTGGAAGCGGTCGCCGTGCTCGGCCCGGATCAGCTCGACCAACTCGGAGGCATAGCGCAGGTCGCCCGGGTGGCCCATGCCCGAGGGCAGGTCACCGCGCAGGGCGACGATGCGCCGGCAGCCAATCGCCCGGTAGAGCTTGAGCAGTTCGCGGATCTCCTCGCGGTTGCCGCCCACGCAGGACAGGTGCGGCGCGGCCTCGAAANCGTGGTGCTGGTTGAGATGGCGCACCGTCTCGGAGGTGTAGNTGAGGGTGGAGCCGCCGGCGCCGAAGGTGCAGGACACGTATTCGGGCGCCCACGCCGCCAGGCGGCTGGCGGCGCGGTCCAGCTGCGCGCGCTGTTCATCGGTCTTGGGCGGATAGAACTCGAAGCTGATCGGCGTCATCGCGGCATTTCCGTGGGGCGCCGCAATCATATCTCTTTATCGCGATGGATGGGTAGAGCCGTGATTGGTGATTGGGGAGCCACGGCGGGCCCCGGCGCATGCACCCGCTTTTTCGAATCACCAATCACCAATCACGAATGACGAATCACCAATCACGGCCCAAAATGAGCCATGCGCATCGTCATGACNCCCTTCGCCCGTACCCGCCTGTTTCCCCGCCAGCCGCGCGGCAACACCATCCAGGACTGCAGCGCCGAGGAATTCGAGCGCTACCTCAACGAGCACGAGCCGCTGAAGGTGATCGACGGCTACGCCCCGT
>Ga0065721_10053236_pt1 | contig 10281 bp, 8 predicted proteins | sample Mesricmetagenome_FD_59108 | JGI IMG/M metagenome (GOLD analysis project Ga0065721, IMG submission 59108) | Mesophilic microbial community from rice straw/compost enrichment Sample: eDNA_1 v2 (version 2) | ecosystem: Engineered > Solid waste > Grass > Composting > Bioreactor | place: USA: Davis... | reverse complement strand
CCCGCCGGTGCAGCGCACCTGCGCCGCCGCCGACCGCACCGGCCACGCCATCCTGCACACGCTCTACGGCCAGTCGCTGAAGAACAACGCCCAGTTCTTCATCGAGTATTTCGCCCTCGACCTGATCCTGTCCGACGACGGTGCCGTCACCGGCGTCATGGCCTGGAACCTCGACGACGGCACCATCCACCGCTTCCGCGCCAAGATGGTGGTGCTGGCGACCGGCGGCTACGGCCGCGCCTATTTCTCGGCGACATCGGCCCACACCTGCACCGGCGACGGCGGCGGCATGGTCGCCCGCGCCGGCCTGCCGCTGCAGGACATGGAATTCGTCCAGTTCCATCCGACCGGCATCTACGGCTCGGGCTGCCTGATCACCGAGGGCGCCCGCGGCGAGGGCGGCTATCTGGTCAATTCCGAGGGCGAGCGCTTCATGGAGCGCTACGCCCCCTCGGCCAAGGACCTTGCGAGCCGCGACGTCGTCTCGCGCTGCATGACCATCGAGATCCGCGAGGGCCGCGGCGTCGGCAAGAACAAGGACCACATCTTCCTGCACCTCGACCATCTCGACCCGGCGCTGCTGCACGAGCGCCTGCCGGGCATCTCCGAGAGCGCGAAGATCTTCGCCGGCGTCGACGTCACCCGCGACCCGATCCCGGTGCTGCCGACCGTGCACTACAACATGGGCGGCATCCCGACCAACTACTGGGGCGAGGCGCTCAACCCGACGCCGGACGATCCCAACCGCATCCAGCCCGGCCTGATGGCCGTCGGCGAGGCCGGTTGCGCCTCGGTGCACGGCGCCAACCGGCTCGGCTCCAACTCGCTGATCGACCTCGTCGTCTTCGGCCGCGCCGCCGCCATCCGGGCGGGCCAGATCCTCGACCGATCGGCCGCGGTGCCCGAGGCGAGCGAGGCCTCCTGCGAGAAGATCATGGCGAACTTCGACCGGGTCCGTCATGCGAACGGGACGATCCCGACCGCGGACCTGCGCCTCGAGATGCAGCGCGCGATGCAGGAGGACGCCGCCGTCTTCCGCACCCAGGAGAGCCTCGAGAACGGCTGCCGCCGGCTCGACGCGATCTGGAAGAAGCAGGCTGACCTCAAGGTCACCGACCGCTCGCTGATCTGGAACACCGATCTGGTCGAGACGCTGGAACTGGAAAACCTCGTCTGCAACGCCATCACCACGGTCTACGGCGCCGAGGCCCGCAAGGAGAGCCGCGGCGCCCACGCCCGCGAGGACTTCAAGGACGGCCCGCTCGGCGGCCGCGACGACGTCGCCTGGCGCAAGCACACGATCTCGCGGATCGCCGAGGACGGCACGGTTTCGCTGAGCTACCGCGACGTCGTCGTCGAGCCGCTGACGCCCTATGACGCCGGCGGCATCGACCCGAAGAAGATCGCCCCGAAGGCGCGGGTCTACTGATGACGGCCTCTGCCGCCCCGACGTCCCGGGTTGGCACTGCGGCGGAGGGCGCGAGCCCCGGACGCGGTGGAGGAAACGACGTGAGCGAGAAGAACCGGGGCGGCGCGGTCACGACCCAGGCGATCGAGCGCCGGTGGGGCTATCCCTCCGCCGGCTTCGGCCGGGTCTTCGGCCTGCCGCGCTCCGGCAACCACGCCATCATCTCCTGGCTGCTGCGCAACGCCGCCCCCGACGGCTACGTCTTCGCCAACAACTGCGCCGCCCAGAAGGACGTCTTCGAGAGCGCCTATCAGCTCGAGATCGACGGCAAGATATTCTGGTCGAAGGAGAAGAAGGAGCGCGGCGTCGCCCCGCTGCTGGCGCGCCGTGCGCCGCACCCCTTCACCCTCGTCTCCTACGAGGGCGCGATGCCCTTCCTTCCGCCGAAAGGGGGGCTCTTCACCCCCGACATCGACCCGGACGCCTACGCCTTCGATGTCGTCATCCTGCGCAGCTTCCTCAACTGGCTGGCCTCGCTCGTCACCCTCTACGAGAAGGAAGGGCCGAAGCGTGGCCGCGAGCCGCTCGAGGTCGCCCAGTGGATCCTGACTACGGTGATCCGCTACAAGCAGGTGATGCGCTCGGTGAACGAGGGCCTGCCGGCCCGCTTCACCCTGATCCGCTACGACGACTGGGCCGCCTCCGAGGAGGAACGCGCCCGGCTGCTTGCGGCGATGGACCTGCCGGTCCTCGACAACGGCCTCGGCGACACCGCCCGCTACGGCGGCGGATCGTCCTTCACCGGCACGGCTTCGGCCGCGCCCGAGACGCCGCCGCCGCGCTGGCTGGCGCTGAGGGACCATCCCTCCTTCCGCGCCCACGCCGGCTTCTGCGCCGCCGATCCGGCCTTCATGGCCGACCTTCGCCACCTCTACCCCGAAGACGCCGAACGCCTCGACGCCCTCGCGGCGGGCTGATCCCCCCGCACCCGAGCCCTGGACTGGACATCCGATGGTCGAACTCACCCTTCCCAGGAATTCGAAAGTCACCCAAGGCAAGGTCTGGCCGAAGCCCGAAGGCGCGACCAACCTGCGCGAATACCGGATCTACCGCTGGGATCCGGACGACGACGCCAATCCGCGGATGGACACCTATTTCGTCGATCTCGACGACTGCGGGCCGATGGTGCTCGACGGCCTGATCTGGATCAAGAACAAGGTCGATCCGACGCTGACCTTCCGCCGCTCCTGCCGCGAGGGGATCTGCGGCTCCTGCGCGATGAACATCGACGGCACCAACACGCTCGCCTGCACCAAGGGCATGGCCGACGTTTCCAAGGACGCCGTCACCATCTACCCGCTGCCGCACATGGCCGTCGTCAAGGATCTCGTCCCCGACCTCACCAACTTCTACGCCCAGCACCGCTCGATCGAGCCCTGGCTCAAGACGACGACGCCGGCGCCGCAGACCGAATGGCGCCAGAGCCACCGCGACCGCGAGAAGCTCGACGGCCTCTACGAGTGCATCCTCTGCGCCTGTTGCTCGACCTCCTGCCCGAGTTACTGGTGGAACGGCGACCGCTACCTCGGACCGGCTGCGTTGCTTCAGGCCTACCGCTGGCTGATCGATTCTCGCGACGAGGCGACCGGCGAACGGCTCGACAACCTCGAGGATCCGTTCCGCCTCTATCGTTGCCACACCATCATGAACTGCTCGAAGGCCTGCCCGAAGGGGCTCAATCCGGCGAAAGCCATCGCCGAGATCAAGAAGATGATGGTCGAGCGGCGGATGTGATCCCGCGCCGGCCCGGCGGCTCCGACGAGGCCGGTCGTGACGCGCGGCAGGCCGATGGCCGGGGCGCGCCCGGTCCTGCCGGCGCCCGGCGCCGCATCTCCCCCTGACGAAGCCGGGCCGCGCCGAAACCGCGTGTGTCGACGGCCGCATCGGCCCGAGCGTTCGCCGGCGGGCGTGACGTCCTCGTGTCGCTCTCGACACCGGGGCTCCCGACGAGCGAGGCGTTGCGGCTTGTCGGCGCCTTGCGCGGGAGGGAAAGCGCCGACGGGGACCGGCCGGTCAGGCCGCAGCCCGGGCAGCATCCGACAGGTCGGACGCTCCGCGGCCGGGAGTCACGCTTCGGCGAGGCGGCTGCGCATCGACTTCTGCATCGCCAGCCCGATGAGCAGCGAGAACAGAACCCATGCGCCGAGATAGGGCAACGAGATCATGAAGGTCGGATAGGCCGGGTAGAAGGCCGTCCGCACCAGCGCGACGATGTGCGAGGCGGGATTGTACCAGATGATCGTCCGCAGCAGCGGCGGCAGCCGCTCGGGAAGGAAGAAGACGGCCGCGAAGATCATCTGGAGACGCGAAATCATCATCCAGATCGGGCGCCAGACCGGAAACAGGAAGATGACATGGGCGTTGACGAGGCCGACGCCGATCGCCAGCGGGAAGGCGAAGGCGATGGCGATGGCGATCTGGATCGGGTCGAACGGCGTCGCGTAGCGCGAGATTCCGATGAGTTCCAGCACCAGGAAAAAGCAGACGAAGGTGAAGAGCAGCGTCAATCCGTCGACGATCGCCAGCGCGAAGACGTAGTCGAGCGGGTGCACCATCGGCAGCGGCCCCAAGCGGCCGGAGGTCTTCACGAATCCGATGACCTTGTTGGCCAGCAGGCGGAAGAAGAGGATCGGAAAGAGGCCCGAGCAGATGAAGACGACGTCGCTGTCGCCGTAGGGGACCGCCTTGTCGAAGAACAGCAGCAGGACCATGTGGGCGCCGACGATCACGAGCATCGACGCCGCGTCGATCAGCTGCCGGAACGGATTGTCGCGACTGCGCAGCCTGAACTCGCGGACGACCAGGGCGAAGATGATGAGGGCCTGACGCCGTGCCGCGTCGATCATGCCGCGGAGCGGCAGGGCGGGACTTTCCGCCCGCTCGTACCCGCGCCGGGCGCCGCGGCCGTCGAAATCGTCTTCGCTGCGCGCCATCTGCGGTCCTTCGTTCCGGCATCGGGCCGATGCGGCCGCCGTCCGCCAGCTTCGGCCGAGTTCGGTCCGTCGCCGCCGGCCACGTGGGCAGACAGCGGGCTCCGTCCCTCGAAGCGTCACGCCCGCCTCCCGTTCGCGAGATCGCCCGATCGCGCCGGAATGTCAAGGTCGCGGCTCGTCGGCCGCCGACCGGCGGAGCGGAGCGCGCGCCGCGGCCAGACGCCGCGTCGCCCCGGCCGTCTGCGCTCTCACTCCGCGAAATGGCAGGCGACGTGGTGTCCGGGCCGGGCCTCGCGCCACTGCGGCACCCGTTCGCGGCAGACGTCCTGCGCGACCGGGCAGCGGGTGTGGAAGCGGCAGCCCGGGGGCGGGTCCATCGGGCTCGGCACGTCCCCTTCGAGGATCTGGCGCCGGCGGCTGCGCTCGTGAACCGGATCGGGCTCGGGAACCGCCGACAGCAGGGCCTTCGTATACGGGTGGAGCGGCGCCTCGAACACCGCCTCCCGCGGCCCGAGTTCGGCGAAGCGGCCGAGATACATCACCGCCACCCGGGTCGAGATGTGGCGCACCACCGCGAGGTCGTGGGCGATGAACAGATAGGTCAGGCCGTATTTTTCCTGCAGATCCTGCAGCAGGTTGATGATCTGGGCCTGGATCGAGACGTCGAGCGCCGAGATCGCCTCGTCGCAGACGACGAAGCGCGGACCGCAGGCGAGGGCCCGGGCGATGACGACGCGCTGGCGCTGGCCGCCGGAGAGTTCGTGGGGATAGCGGCTGGAAAAACGGGTCGGCAGGCCGACGTCGGCGAGCAGCCGGGCGACCTCGTCCCGCACCGTCCGGCGGGTCGCCTTGCGGTGGTGGAGCAGCGGGGCGGCGATCTCCTCGCCGATGGTCATGCGCGGGTTGAGCGTCGAATAGGGGTCCTGGAACACGACCTGCAACTCGGCCCGCAACGGCCTCAGCGCCTTCTCGTCGAGCCGGGCGAGATCGAGGCCCTTGTAGAGGATCGAACCCGCCGTCACCGAGTGCAGCCGCAGCAGCGTGTTGCCGGCGGTCGACTTGCCGCAGCCGGATTCGCCGACGAGGCTCAGCGTCTCGCCCTCGTGGATCTCGAAATCGAGGCCGTCGAGGGCGCGCACGGTGACGCGCCGCTCGCCGAAGGCGCCGAGGCGGACCGGGAAGTGCTTGGTCAGCCCCTCGATCCTGAGAAGCGGTGGTCCGGCGCTCATTCGGCGGCCTCCGTGACGGTGCCGGCGGCGTAGCAGGCGACGCGGTGGCGATGGCCGGGGGAAAGCGGGGCGAGCCGCGGCGGGGCGGTGTCGCAGACCGCCATCTTCTCGGGGCAGCGCGGCGCGAACGGGCAGCCCGGCGGCCGCCTCCCCGGTTCGGGCGGGGTGCCGCCGATCGAGGCGAGGCGAGCGCCGGCGACGCCGGCGGTGAGCCGCGGGATCGAGGCGAGCAGGCCGCGGGTGTAGGGATGGCCCGGCCGGGCGTAGAGGTCGTCGACCGGCGCATCCTCGACCACGGTGCCGGCGTAGAGCACGATCACCCGGTCGACGAGGCCGGCGATCAGCGCGAGGTCGTGGGTGATCCACACCACCGACATGCCGAGCCGCGCGCGCAGCGACTTCACGAGGTCGACGATCTGGGCCTGGATGGTGACGTCGAGCGCCGTCGTCGGCTCGTCGGCGATCAGCACCGAGGGCTCGCAGGCGAGGCCGATCGCGATCATCACCCGCTGGCGCATGCCGCCGGAGAGTTCGTGCGGGTAGGCGTCGAGCCGGCTCTCGCCGCCGGGAATGCCGACGAGGCGCATCAGTTCGCCGGCGCGGGCGCGGGCCTCTTTCTTCGTCATGCCGCGGTGGTGGATCAGCGGCTCGGCGAGCTGGTCGCCAATCCGCATCACCGGATTGAGCGAGGTCATCGGGTCCTGGAACACGAAGCCGACGTCGCCGCCGCGGACCTTGCGCAACTCCCTGGTCGACATCGACAGCAGGTCGCGGCCTTCCAGAACGGCGTTGCCGCCGGTGACGCGGATCTTGTTCGGCAGCAGGCCGACGAGGCTCAGCATGGTGAGGCTCTTGCCGCAGCCGGATTCGCCGACGACGCCGAGCGTCTCGCCGCGGTCGAGATGGAAGCTGGCGCCGTCGACGATGCGGGCCGGGCCGTTGCGGGTTGCGATTTCGATGACGAGGTCGCGCACGTCGAGGATCGGGGCCTGCGCCGCGGCAGCGTCGCCGGCGGACTTCTGCGCGGCGGCGGGAGCGGCGGCCGTCATGTCATGCCCTTCGGGTTGAGCGCGTCGTTGAGGCCGTCGCCGAGGAAGCTGAAGCCGACGGTGGCGAAGGCGAGCATCAGCGCCGGCGCCGCGAGGAGGTGGGGATGGTGCTGCCAGACCCTCAGCCCGTCGGAGATCATGTTGCCCCAGCTCGGGGTCGGCGGATGGACGCCGACGCCGAGGAAGGAGAAGGCGCTCTCCAGCACCATGGCGGTGCCGAGGCCGGCGCTGACCGCGACGATCAGCGGACCGAGCGCGTTGGGCACGATGTAGCGCATCAGGATCGTCGCCGTCGGCAGGCCGAGGGCGCGGGCGGCGGTGACGTAGGGCCGGTTGCGGATCGACAGCACCTGCGCCCGCACGAGGCGCGCATAGGGCGGCCAGGTGATCAGTGCCATCGAGCCGAAGACGAGAATGAAGTCGATCCAGATCGCGTTGCGCCAGATCGGGTCGAGCGTCGCCAGATAGCGCTCCTCCATCCAGCGCGCCAGCGGCGGCTTCAGCGAGGTGTTGATGACGACGACGAGCAGCAGGTTCGGCACCGACATGGTGACGTCGGTGAGCCACATCACCGCCGTGTCGAGCAGTCCGCCGAAGTAGCCGGCGGCGGCGCCGAGCACGACGCCGATGACGACGGCGATCGCCGTCACCGCGATGGCGACCACGAAGGCGGTGCGGGCGCCGTGCAGCACCCGGCTGAAGACGTCGCGACCGAGGTCGTCGGTGCCGAAGAGATGGGCGAGCGAGGGCGCCCGGTTGCGGGCGTCGAGGTCCTGCGACAGGAAATCGTGGGGCGCGAGAGCGGGCCCGAACACGGCGAGGAAGGCGAGCAGCACGACGATGAGGAGGCCGGCCATCGCGAGGCGGTTGCGGGTCAGCCGGCGCCAGGCGTCGCGCCAGAGGCTCGCCGGCGGATCGGCGGGCTCGCTCAGGGCGGGCGAGAGGGTCCCGGTCATAGCCGCCTCACTTGCCGGACCGGGCGCTGGTCGCGCGCGGGTCGAGCAGCGGATAGACCACGTCGACGAGAAGGTTGGAGATCATCACGAGGAAGGATCCGATCAGCGTGATGGCGAGGATCACCGGGAAGTCGGAGTTGAGCAGGGCCGAGACCGTCAGCCGGCCGAGGCCGGGCAGGCCGAACACCAGTTCCACGAAGATCGCGCCGTTGACGATGGTGATCATGATCAGGCCGAGCTGGGTCACCACCGGCGTCAGCACCGGCCGCAGGATGTGGCGGAGCGCGACGGCGAACTCCGGCACGCCCTTGGCCCGGGCGGTGCGCACGAAATCCTCCGACAGGACCTCGATCACCGCGGCCCGGGTCTGGCGGACGATGAGGGCGATCGGCTGGAACGACAGGACGAGCAGCGGCAGCAGGATGCGCACGTCGAAGACGCCGCCCCAGCCGTAGGGGATGTCGGCGTTCGGCATCACCGTGATCAGCAGCACCATCAGCAGCGGCCCGGCGACATAGGCCGGGATCGCCCAGAGGAACAGAGCCGAGCCGAGGATGACGTAGTCGAGCCGGCTGTTCTGCCTCAGGGCCGCGACGACGCCGAGCGGGATGGCGACGATGGCGGTGAGGAGGATCGCGGCGAGGCCGAGCTGGAACGACACCGGCGCCGCCGCGGCGATCATCCGCCAGACCGAGCGTCCGCTGATCAGCGAGTTGCCGAAATTGCCGTGGAGCAGGTTCCACACGTAGCTGCCGAACTGGACGAGAAAGGGCCGGTCGAGCCCGGCCGACGCCCGGATCGCCTCGATCCGCGCCGGATCGTAGGCGACATCGCCGGGCGCCCGCAGGAAGATCAGCTTGATCGGGTCGCCCGCGCCGTAGAAGGCGAGGGCGTAGACCGCGAGCAGGACGAGGAGCACCGACGGCACCCAGAGGGCGAGACGGATCGCGACGTAACGCAGCATGGATCGCCTCTCGCGCGTTCAAGGCGGATGCGGGCGAGGCCCGGCCGAAGATCGGGCCCTCGCCGGCGCGCTCCGTGCCGGCGAGGGGAGGCGCGGCCGGCGCGGCCGTGCGGGTGGCGGCGGTCAGCCGACCTCGATCTCCCAGGGCCGGACCACCTGCCAGTCGAGGTTCTTCTCCATGCCCTTGACGTTCGCGTTGGCCCAGCGCGACATCGCCTGATCGTACCAGGGGATGAAGCTCCAGTCGTCGCGGAACAGCCGCTGCGCCTGCTGCGCCTTGGCGATCCGCTCGGGGTCGTCGACCTTGCGCGCGCTGGCGTCGGTCAGAAGGGCGTCGATCTCCTCGTTCTTGTAGCCGCCGAGCTTGTTCTTGGCGTTGGAGGAGCCGGAGTAGATCGCGCCCCACAGATAGCTCACGGCGTCCGGCACCCTCGTGCCGACGTCGTCGCGGAAGATCTGGACGTTGGCCTGATCGGGGCCCGAATAGCCGTCTGCTGCGGCTTCATCTCGACGGCGGTGATGCCGAGGTTCTTGCGCCACTGCTCGGCCATGTACTGGGCCGCCGCCTCGTTGGCGGGCGAGGAGATGCCGACCATCATCAGCTTCGGCAGCCGCTCCGGCCCGCCGTAGGACGATTCGGAAAGGAGCTTCTTGGCGCCCTCCGGATCGAACGGATAGGGCTCGAAGGCGGGGTCGACGCCCGGCACCGAGTTGAGGATCTGGTCGGCCTTCTCGTGCGGGCCGTCGGGGAAGGAGGCCTTCATCAGGCCGTCCCGGTCGATCGCCATGATCAGCGCCTGTCGGACCTTCGGGTCGTCCATCGGCTTCTTGGAGGCGTCGAGCCAGAAGTGCCGGCTGGTCGGGATGATCGGCCCCTTGGCGAAGTCGGCGCCGAGATCCTGGGCGATGGTCGAGGTGACGAGTTCGGTGTGGGCGTCGAACTCGCCCTTCTTGAGCAGCGCCGTCGCGGTGACGGCGTCCTCGACCGTGCGGATCTCGACGCGGGAGAGCTTCGGCTTCGGCCCGAAGAAATTCTCGTTGACCTCGAAGGCGAGGAAGCCGCCGTCGAGATCGAGCTCGACCAGCTTGAAGGGACCGGACGAGACGCCGCCGCTCTCCGGGCTCCACCACTCCGTCACCTCCTCGCCGTTGTCGTCGCGGGCCTCGGAGGCCTTGACGATCGGCACGAGGTGGTTGGCGAGGCGCATGAAGAAGATCGGGTCGGGCTGGGTCAGGGTGATCACCACCGTCGCCTCGTCCGGCGTCGCGATGCCCTCCATCTCCATGGCGCCGCCGCCGGTCACCGCGTCGTAGCCGACGACACCGGCGAGCACCTGGTTGACGCGCTGGTGCTTGGTCGAGGGCATGGCGGCGAGTTCGAACGAACCCTTGACGTCGGCGGCGGTGATCTTGCTGCCGTCGGAGAAGACCGCCTTCGGATCGATCGCGAAGGTCCAGACCGTCAGGTCGTCGTTCGGCGTCCACGAGGTGAAGACGTAGGGGTGGATCTCGTTGTTCTCGTCGAAATACATCGGCGAGGCCCACCACAGCGAGGTCTGGCGCTGGTGGGCGCCGCCGCCGCGCAGGGGCGACCAGTCCATGTCGAAGACCGGATGGGCGATTCTGAGCACGCCGTCGGCGGCCCGGGCGCGGCCCGCCCCGGCGGCGAGCGCGGCGGCGCC
>Ga0065721_10053235_pt1 | contig 10282 bp, 7 predicted proteins | sample Mesricmetagenome_FD_59108 | JGI IMG/M metagenome (GOLD analysis project Ga0065721, IMG submission 59108) | Mesophilic microbial community from rice straw/compost enrichment Sample: eDNA_1 v2 (version 2) | ecosystem: Engineered > Solid waste > Grass > Composting > Bioreactor | place: USA: Davis... | reverse complement strand
GACGGTTTGCCCGACGCCTGGGAAACGGCTCATGGCCTGGACGCGAGCGCGGACAACCGCCTCGGCGATCCGGACGGCGACGGCGTTCCGAACCTGTTGGAATTCGCGCTCGGGCTTGATCCGGCGCGTTCGGACGTCGAGGGACTGCCGAAGCTTTCGATCGAGGATTCGTTTTTGACGCTGACGGCGCCGCGTAATCCTGACGCGGCCAACCTCACGTTTGTCGCCGAGATCAGCAGCGATCTGACGACCTGGGGTTCGGACGAGGACCAGATTGTCGTGCTTGAGGATTCGCCCGATTTGTTCCGCGCGCGGGACGCGGAGATTTTTGGCGCATCGCCGCGTCGGTTCATGCGGCTGCGGGTGGAGTAGGGGAATGCCAGCCTCCGACCGTGCCTTCATAAGGTCCGGGGAGCACACGCGTCTCGCGTGTTCGGGCCGGCGTCTCGCGGGCCCGTCCGAAGGAGCCGCGCTCGACTTACTTCGCCGCCTCGATGCGGAAGATGGCGGAAGCGTAGGGCGTGAGTTCGACGGCGACGCCGTCGGCGGCGAGCTTGGCGGCGTCGCCGGTGAAGACGGTCTTGCCGGATTCGTCCACGAGCGAAAAGTCGCCGGCGCGATGCAGCGTCGGGAACACTCGGGCGGCGTCGCCGGCGGAGCGGCGATAGACCACGAGGTGCGCGGGGCCCTCGGCGTATTGGAATTGCGCGGAGGTCTTGGTGTCGTGGGCGATGTTGTTGGCGCGGAGGAAGGCGGCGGCGGCGGCGACGTCGACGGGCTTTCCCTCGCCAAATTCGATGACGGGCACGCCCGCGCCGCGCACGATGTCGAGGGCGCGTTTGTCGACGTTGCGGGTATCGATCATGATGGCCTGATAGGTGCCGAGGCCCTCGCCGGAGGCGTCGACCTGCTCGAAGCCGCGCGAGAACATGGTCTGGCCGGTGTAAACGAGCTGCTGGTCGGTCATGTAGTGGACGGGCTGGAGGTGCAGGTCGAGGGCGACGCGGGCGAACGCCACGGCGGCGTGGTTGTGGCCGTTGTTGTTGGTCTCGGCGGCCGGGTTTTGCACGAAGAGCACGCGGGCGCGGGTGAGGTCGAGCGGACCGGCGGCGAAGACCGGTGAGTAGCGTTGGAAGAGCTCCTTGTTGGGCACGGTGGTGTCACGCCAGAAGCCGAAGTTCCACATGGTCCACTCGAAGTAGCCGGCCATGCCGGTGGCGAAGGCCTGGTAGACCTGGGCCTCGATCATGATGCGGGTGGCCTGGTTGAGCGGCATGTCGGGCAGGAAGGACTCGGCGCCGTGGCCGCCGCCCTCGCCGTTGTAGAATGGGTATCCGGCGGTCGAATACGGCAGGGAGAGCGCGGTGAGTCCGAGGCTGAGCGAGGGCTCCACCTCGCGGGCGAGGTAGGGGTATTTGCGCTTGGAGGCGTCGTCGCGCACGGGGATGGGGCCGTTGCCGACGTAGAAATGCGGGGCCATGCCGTCGACCAGGTCGGGGATCAGCCAGGTGGAGGAGACGAAGACGTTTTCGTGGCCCCAGCCGGAGGGCATGGCGAAGGTGAGCGCGCCGGGATCGGAGAGCTTCACGCTGAGGGCGGCCTGCGCGGTGAGGCGGCGCCAGTTGCGGTCGTTGGAGATGAGGCGTTCGTGGGGCTCGTTGTAGGGCACCTCGAAGCCGAGCACGGCGCCGTCGCCCTTGAAGGCGGCGGAGAGCCAGGAGGTGGTGTCGAGCAGCGCCTTCACCTGGCGGGGTTCGTCGAGGAGCACGAAGACGGGGTGGTCGGCCTTCGGGTATTTGTCGGCGGGCATGGCGAGCCAGGCGAGCGGAGAGCCGGGCTTGCCCGTGCCCTTGTCCTTCACGTTGCCGCCGGTGAAGTAGCGGTAGGGGTCGATGGCGCTCTCGTGCCAGTCGAACACGACGCGGATGCCGAAGTGGTGGCCGAGGGCGACGGTGTATTGAATGAGTTCGAAGAAGCGGGGATCGAGGTCGGCGTTGCGCAGGGTGTCCTTGTATTCGGGGCTGTCGGGGAAGACGCCGGGGGCGGGCTGGATCATCGCCATGGCGAGGGGCAGGCGGATGGCGGTGAAGCCCCACTCGCTGAGTTCGCGGAAGTTGCGCGCGACGAGTTCGTAGTCGGCCTTGCGGCTGAGCCCGAGCATGAACGGCGTGTAGTTGGTGCCGAGGAAGGCCCAGGGCTTGCCGTCAAGCACGAGGTGGGGGCCGTGCTTCTCGACCCGCGCGAGGCGCTTGGTCGGGTCGAGCATGGGGAAGGTGAAGAAGGAGTAGTCGCCGGGCGAGGGAGCCTTGCCGGGGGCGGCGGGCACGAGGCTCAGCCGCTGGCAGAGCGGGAGGCGCGTCCGGTCGAGCGCGAGGGTGAACGAGCCGTCGGCGGCGAGCGGCGCGGTGAGGCGGGCGACTTCCTTTTTGTCGGAATCGAGCACCTGCACGGCGACGGACTGGCCGGCGTTGCCGACGGCGCGGCCCTTGATGACGACGGGGTTTTGCGCGGTGATCCAGACGTCGTCTCCGGGGACCTCAAGGGCGGCGTCGGCGAGCTGGCCGACGCTCCAGCCGGTGACGGAGATGGCGGGCAGCGTGTCCTTGCCGGAGAGCGAGACGGTCGCGTGGGTGACGGTGCCGGGCACGTTGTCGGGCAATTCCGAATACACGGCGACGTCCTGGCCGGCGGGCAGCGTGACGCCGCTGTTGCTTGAACCCTTGACGGGGCCGCCCTCGGTCTGGAGGTAGACGCCGACATTGACGACGGCGTCGCTCTCGGCGCGGAGCACGACCTTCATGCGCACGCGTTCGCCGGTGGGCCATTCGGCGGGCAGTTTTTTCCGGAAGTGCTGGGCATACCACCAGGCCACGCTGGTGGAGCGGCCGCCCTGCGCGGGCAGGTCGATGGCGATCATGCGACCGCCCTCGTCCTTGCGAATCTCGGGCTTGATGCCTTTTTGCGGGGTGAAGCCGCCGCGGCCCTGCGAGGGCACGATCACGGTGCCCGTGGCGTAGATGGGTTCCTCGGCGTGAAGGGCGGTGAGGGGGAGGAGGGCGGCGAGCGTCAGGCCGGTCCAGGCGGCCAGGCGCGGGCGTAGGGTTTTGAACAGGGGGGACATGGAAGGGGGTCAGCGGGTTTGATAGTCGTCGAATTTCTCGCCGGCGAGGGCGGCCTTCACGAAGGCTCCGAAGTAGGGCGTGGGGATCATGTCGTAGCGGTCGATGACATGCGGGCCGGCGCGGGGGTGGAAGCTCCAGGCGGTCCAGTGCAGCTCGTGTTTTTGCGCGAAGCCGAGGAAGGCCTTCACCCACACGTCGGGCGCCTCGAGTTTGGCGGCGTGGGTGCCGGTGCCGGGGATGTCGCGGGTGTCCGCGCCCCACTCGCCGACGAGGATGGGGTGCTTGTCGGCGACGCACATGACCTTGCCCATCCAGTTGCGTTTCCAGTTGTAGATGTGGGCGTCGTAGATGAGCCCGTTGCCGTCGCGTTGATCGAGGGCGTAGCCTTTGGCGATGCCGGTGAGATCGTAGGACCACTCGAGGCCGCCGACCACGACGACATTGCGCGCGCCGAGCTCGCGCACGGTGTCGATCAGCGCCTGGAGGCCGACGGATTCGAAGCGCACGGTCTCGTTTTTCTTTTTATCGAGGTATTCGACCGGACCGCCTTTTTGCCAGACGTCCCAAGTGATGCCGTGGGGCTCGTTGAAAAGGCCGAAGAGCACGGCGGGGTTGTTTTTGTAGCGCGCGGCGGCGCTTTTCCAAAACGCGACGGCATCGGCGTCGGGCGCGCGGTAGTGATGGTAGTCGAGGAGGACGTAGGCGTTTTTGGCGGCGGCCTTGGCGATGACCTGGTCCACGAGCCAGCGGTAGGCCTCGTCGGCGCCGCGCTCCTTGGTGTCCTCGCGGCCGAACCAGAATTTCACCGAGACGGGCAGGCGGATGATGTTGGCGTTCCACTCGTTGAGCGCGCCGTCGAGAAGGCGGAAAAGCGCCTGGCCCTCGGCGTTCCATTCGAGGCTGGGGACGTTGAGGCCGCGCAGGAGGATCGGCTGGCCGTCGGCGAGGACTTGGTTGCCGACGGTCTTGAGTTCGGGTGGGGCGGCGAAGAGCGGCGCGACCAGAAGGAACGCGGCGGCGAGGACGGTGCGGAGCAGGGATGGCATGGGGGAGGGTGGTGGCCGGGCGACGCCTCAGCGGAGGGGCACGGGGTGGCGCGGGGCGGTGAGCGAGAGGTCGCCGTGGACGGAGTCCGCGCGGATGGAGATGGTGTCGTCGCCGAGCTCGACGCGGGCGGTGGGGCAGGCGTGAGCGTCGAGAGAAAGTTGAAACGCGATGGCGACGTTTCGGAGAGCGAGGGGATCGAGGGCGAGCGGCGCGCCGCCGGCAATGATGGCGCGGACGGATGCCCCGTGGTCGTCGCGGGCGGAGGTCCATGCGACCTCGTGTCCGCCGAACTCGGCGTGCAGCGGACGAACGGCGACGGTGCGGCCGCCGGCCTGGAGGGTGAAACCGCCGGCGGCGTCGGCGCGGACTTGCGCGTCGGGGGCGCTGAGTTCAATGGAGAGCGCGAGTTGCTCTACCTGAAAGATGCCGTCGGCGGCACGGTCGAGGTGGTCGTGCGAGTCGCCCTTGTTGGTGACGAGGGAGCAGACCGCGAGCGCGTCGGGTCCGGCCTGGGAGCTGCGTAGGACACCGGAGGCGAAGTCGCGACCCTTTTGGAGGAGGCGCACGCGCAGCATCGCGACGGTGTCGCCATTTTTCCAATACGCGACGAGCGGGCGTCGTTGTTGCCAGAGGTTTTCCACGTTGACCGAGCCGAGGCAGAGATCGCCGTCGAACCACATCGTGCCCTGGCGGCGGACCTCGGGATCGGTGCTGCGCACGTAGTCCTGACGGACGAGCCGGGTGGGCGCGGCGTCGAGGATGGCGCGGCGGATCGGCTCGGGGCAGGGGATGCGGGGGATGATGAGAAGGTTGATGACGTCGCGGCCACGTTCGTAGGCGGGTGGGAGGCCGGCGGGGGCGAAGAGTTCGTGGCCGAGCTCGGCGCTGAGGAGCTCCGTCTGCACGGCGTTGAGCGCGCTGTCGTAGGCGCGGGCGTGCGGACCGCAGAGCTGGCCGGTCGGGAGGTGGAGGCTGTTGGCCATGCCGCGCCAGCATTGTTCGTGGATGGCGAGGAGGCTGGCGCGCGCCTCGGTGTCCTTGATGAGGAGGAGACCGCGCTCGACCTCGAGGACGACGATGGCGCCGTAGGGCGGGCTGTTATACTCGGTGAAGCCGCCGTTTTGCCGGGTATGTTCGAGGAAGCGAGCGAGGCGCTGGCGGCCGTAGCGGAGCAGGAAAGGCTGGTCGGTCTGCTCGGCGGCCATGATGGCGACGACGCCGCCCTTGACCGCGATGTTGGTGTAATCGGGGCCGATATTGCGGCGGAAAATGGAAAGCGCGGCGTTGCCGAGGGCGGCGCGCGCGGCGGCGCGGAGATCGGCGGGCAGGTGGTGCGCGTAGGGCCCGAGGATGTGGGCGAGGCGCACGCCGATGAAGTCGGCCCAGTTCCAGTCGGGCGGGCGCATCGCGCCGAGAGGCTCCTCGAAGAAGTAGGGCCAGATGCCGAAGGTGCGGTTGCAGGGCTCGCGATCCTGGAGCTCGAGCACGCGCGGGATGATGCGCAAAGCGCGGGCGACGGAGTCGGTGCCACCCTCGGCGAGCAGCGCGAGCGCGTAGTCCAGCGCGTCGCGGGTGCGGTGGACGAGGGTGCCGTTCGGGACGCAGGTGTGGTAACCTTGGCCTTGGAGAACGATGGCAGGGAGATCCCCTCCATTGCTACGCGAGGCGCAATCGTGGATGAACTCGCGTATCCGCTGATCCACTCCCGCGGATGGCTCCCCCGCGCGTGGGGTGGGGGCGGTTGGCGCGTCGGAAGGGGCACGATTCGATTCGGTGAACCGGGGCGTGGGCGACAGAGAGGGGCTAGGCGTCATCTACTCGGAGCATCCTTCTCCCAGTCGTGGGCTGAAACGCGTTGCGAGAGTGACAGTAACTTTCCGTGGACACAAAGATGGCTAGCCAATGTTACATGAACATTGGGTCATTACTGCTGCGACAGGCTCATATATTCCGTTCCATGGCAGATCTCGGGCTGCTAGCGCTCCCGATTCGCGAAACCACGGCCTGACGAATCAGGATGCTTCAAACTTGGTGGATCTGCTTGGCGGCGTGCGCTTCAGCCAGTGAAGGAGGCATCGATTTACTCCTATGAATTTCGCCACTGATCATAAGAGGTTCAAGGTGCTCTTTTGGGCGCATGTCGTCGCGTCGTTTGCCGCGATGATCGCATGGTTGAGCGAACAGAGTGGAAGGTATCGGTTGTTCCGCGTGGCGATTGGGATGCAGCCAGGAAGATCCTGCGAAGGAATTGGCGCGTGGTTCTCTGGAAGCCCGCATTGGCCTCACGCCGGCCGCCGCAGCTCTTTTTGAGTGGATACAAGCGCAGACGGCATTCGGCTTGGAACTCGGGCTGACGGATGTGGTGGAGAAGGCGATCGAAGCGGAAGCGCTGCTGCTGGAGTGCCCTTGGGAGCGCGACAACTTCCCGCTGTTCCTCCGACTGCTCTGCGACGAGATCACACGGTGCACGAATTGGGAGGTGGAGGCCGTGCCGTGGATAAAATATGGGACGCAACATCGGATTTGGGTGAAGGTCAGTCCGGCTCCGGTGCCCTGAAAAAAACTGCCTCGCCGACGTCCCTGAACACCACCGTTTACGCCCGCCTGGATTCTTAGCCTTATTCTTAGTTGGGCTTCATCCGAAAACTAAAAATCCCGCCTCTCTTTCGAGAGGCGGGATTTTTCAAATTGGCGTCCCCACGGGGATTCGAAACTAACTTACGAAAGGCAGCTAAATCACGCGGTGACACGGACTTAGTTGATGGTTAATGGTTTAGAACGTGTTTTATGATGACGGAAAATGCGGCTAAGTGAAGCCAAAAACAATTTTTTGGGCAACTTTTGGGCAACCTAAACGGCGAAAAAACGCGTAACTCGCCCCCACGGGGAAAACACACCCCGCGCCGCGCCGACGAATTTTTATTGGGCAACCTTGGTCAACCTAATTTGTATAGGGATACCAAACACAGGCCCGGCGCACCTCGAATGCGCGCCAGGCTCGGCTTCTGGTCAATCCTCGTCGGGCAGCATGATCGTCGCGCAGGGCTCGCCCTTGTCGCCTGGGTGGATCTGGAGTTTGAGCGTGTGCAGGCGCTTTCGGCCGGTGCCGGTGATGACCACTTTGAACAGGCGCCCGCCCGGAAAGGATTTCACCGGGGCAACTCGACTCATCCACAACACATCGTGCCACACGCCGCGCCAGTCGTTGCCGTGGTCAGGGTGATCCACGGCCTTCTGGATAAGTGCCGCGACCGCCGCCGTCATGGCGACATGCACGCCGGGGAAGTGCTGCGCGGAGATCGCGGCCAGGTCGCCGCCGGTCGCGTCAACAATGACGCCGTCGGCGATGGCTTGGGCACGAGTGTAAACGGAAACGACCACAAACCCGTCGAACGGGTGGCCGGGCTGGTTGATGAGGTCGCCGGGTTGAGGAACCGGATCACGGGATAAGTCACGCATGGCAGGATGGGAACGAAGCGCGCCAACGAGCGCGCGGGGGAGAGCGGCGAACCGCGCCGCGCGGCCCCTGCCGGGGGCCAAACCTTGAAATGAGGCCGTCCCGGAGGGATGCCGACGTGCAGCGCCGTTCGCGCAAGGAGGAGCGCAGGGCGTTTAGCCCGAGAACTCCTTGAGGCGGCCCGACGGGCGGAGTGCGCGACGCCCGCCCCGCCGTCGCAGGCGCTAAACTCAGGCCACCCTCCGGGATGGCTTTTCCCTCACAAGCTCCAAGCGCCAGCGAGTATCGGCCGATGCCGTCACAGATTTCCGTCCGACGATTTTGAGGTCAGAGACTCCGTCGCAGTGCATCGGCGACGAACTGCATGTCTTGCCTCACTTGGAGGCGACTCATCCGAAGATCGGCCGATTCACCCGGCTGGCTGGCGCCATGCACAAAGTGAGCGGCTTTCACCGGTCCGGGAGCGTTCTCGTCCGCGAACAGCGTTTCCAATGCGCGCTTCGCGTCCGGCATCGCGGGATTCTCCGCCGCCACCTCGGCGGCGAACGCGGCGATGGCGGCATCGGTGCCTCCGTTGTAGTGCAGCAACGTATAAAGCAGATCGAACGCGTCCTTGCCCTGCTGGCGGTGCAGAAAAGCTCGTAGCTTGAGGGTCAAAAACGGCCCGACCTCACACACCCGCGCGGTGACGCGTTGCTCCGCACCATAAAGGTCCAACCCGGTCACTGGCACCCGCCGCGCGGTTTTCAGCGCGCGAACGACGCCGGGCATGACGCTGGCGGGCACGTCGTCCACCAGCCTTGTGCCGCGCGGCTGATCCCCGTCCTCGACCAGAAAATCGACATATACGGTGAATCCGCCGACCTCGCGCTCAAATCTTCCGGAGTGTTGCGCGCTGGGTCGAAAACCCTGCGCGCGCAGGTCGGTGGACAAGGTGCCATACTGCCCAGCGCTCGCGCCGAGCGAGATGCCGAAATCCACATCGAGCGTGGCCGGTCGCGGCAAAGCCCGTTCGCCCGTCGGATGCTTGCACAGGTAAAGCGGGACCATGCCGCCAAGCAGCACCAGTTCGTCGTGATAATTGCCCAGCCCCGGCCAGACCGTGAGAAACGCCGGCAAGGTCTGCGAAGTCGCCCGAGGATCGTAGTCGGAATAGGTGTCGAATTTCATGGGCGACAGAAGACGGATGACTCGCGAAGCGCGCGTGCCTGTTCGGGTCCGCGCAGCCCCGTGTTTTGCAGATCGAGGTAAATCTGAGCGTCGGAAACCAGCGGCAAGTTGTCCACCACCCGCGTCTCGCGAAACACGCCTTCATCAACGGGCAGATGAAACCAGACTCGACCGCCTTCGGAGACCGCACGAAGCCCCAGTGAGGCGAGCACGTTCGGTTCCGGCAGCCGGGACACATAGAGCGAGACCAACGGCGGCTCCGTGTATGGATGCCGCAGCCAAGCCGCGATCCATTGGGTAAAGGCGAAGGGTGCACCGCTGGGCGCGAGCGCGTCGCGCAGCCGATGTGCGAGGCGCACGGGATCTTGTTCCAGGCAATGAAGCCGCTGAGTCGCGACCCTGCGTGAAAAATCGTCCGCTTCGACCCACGCGTCGAGCAGCGCGTCCGGCGACGCGACGCGGTAGGATTGCAGCCGTTTGCTCGCGCCGGAGCGCTCCAGCATACCCTGCCGCTCCAGATGCGTAACAATGCGCGAGACCAAGCCGGACGTCGCGCCGGTGCGCGTGATGAGTTCGGCCTGCTTCCAAGAGCGATGTGGATCGGCCAGCAACGCCCGCACGATGCGAACGCTCTTACCGACAAAAACATTCCGCGGCTCCAACTCGAACCGGTAGCGACGCCCAGGCAACGCGGGCAACTCCACCAGCAACCCCTGCCCGCGCAGGAAGAGTCGTCCGTTCAAGTCGGCGGCGCTGAGCCGAAGGTCGCGGCAGGCCGCGAGCAGCGCCGGAGTCAGATTGGGCACAACCAGCAAGCTGCGCTCTGCCCCCTCGGAAAACCACTTGGCCAAATTTTGCGGGGATGGCGCGAGTTCGTAGCGGATCGAGAAAGCAAACTTCCGCCCATCCAGCACGAAGGTAGCATGCTCGGGATGGCCCGCCGGAGAAAGTTGCAGACCATCCAAACGCGGTTCTTCCGCGCTCGTGCGCCCAAACTCGGTTGCGAGTTCAGCGGCATATCGAATGACTTTATCCTTACTGGATTTCACGTTCTTATCGGATGATGAGAATCCTATTCTGATAAGAACCGCAAGCTATTCTTACTCGATTGATAGTTCTTACAGCTCAGTAAGAATGGTGGCAGCCCTTGGTTTCGCCCTCAGCCCCATTGGGTCGTCATGTTGGGGTAACGACGCTTACGAGATAAGGATAGATCACCCGCGATATCTTAAACCAAGTGTGAGATCAGAGGCCGTTACTTACTGGATGGATCTACAATGGTTATACGGGAGGGCATGGCTTCACCTGGCGGTAGAAGCAGCACAAAGCTAAACCAGGAGATCAAACGCCGCACGCTCTTGGTGCGCATCTTCCCCGACGAAGCCAGTTGCCTGCGGCTGGTCCGCGCCCTCGCCGTCGAGATCCACGAGGAATGGGTCGATGAGAACCGCTACCTCGACATGGAACTGCTCCGCGAACACCTCAA
>Ga0065721_10006670_pt1 | contig 10285 bp, 11 predicted proteins | sample Mesricmetagenome_FD_59108 | JGI IMG/M metagenome (GOLD analysis project Ga0065721, IMG submission 59108) | Mesophilic microbial community from rice straw/compost enrichment Sample: eDNA_1 v2 (version 2) | ecosystem: Engineered > Solid waste > Grass > Composting > Bioreactor | place: USA: Davis... | reverse complement strand
GGGCGTGGCGATCAGCCTGTCGGCGATCGGCATGTTCCTCGCGGTGTGGCTGATGCCGCTGGCCGAGGCGACGACGATCGCCTTCACCCAGCCGATGATCACCGCGATCCTGGCGATGGTGGTGCTCGGGGAACGTGCACGCCTGTCGACCTGGGCCGCGACGCTGATCGCCTTCGCGGGTGTCTTCCTCGTTCTGCGGCCGAACTTCGAGACCGCAGGGTGGGGGGTGCTGTTCCCGCTCATGGGGGCCACCGGGATGGCGGTGACGATCATTGCCAACCGCAAGGTCCACGGCCGCGCGAGCATTCTCGCGATGCAGTACTACATGTCGGTGACGGCGATGATCTTCCTGGTCGTCGCGACCACCTTTGGGCATCTGAACGGTCTCGAGGGCTTCCGGGTCGATTGGCCGCACTGGAGCGTCGCCGCGCGCTGCGCGTTCATCGGTCTCACCGCCACGCTCGCCCAGTGGCTGATCTACATGGGGACGACGAAGGCCGGTGCAGGAACCGTCGCACCGATGACTTACGGCCAGCTGTTGATGGCGACGGCGCTCGGGGCGCTGTTCTTCGACGACTGGCCGGACCTTACCGCGCTTGCGGGTGCCGCGATCATCATCGGCGCGGGGCTGTTCCTCTGGTGGCGGGGGCGAGTGGCCGACGCGGCGGGGCAGGGCTGACGCCCCCCGATGGTCGGAAACACCCGGCTGCGGCATGCTCGGCCATCGGTTACGGGAGGAAGGCGATCCGGTACACGCCCCTTGCGCCGGCGCTTTTGCTGCTAGCGGCCCCGCTTTCGGCGCAGGACCAGCCGCGATTTCCCGTGTGGATGGCTGGGGGGTGGTCGATCATCATGGTGACCGGACCATCCACCAATCCCGGCAAGATCCCCTTAGGGAAAGACATCAAGCGAGCCGCAACGGCGAAAGGGTATCGCAGCGTAGGGTCAGCTTGACCTGTGCCCGGGAGTGCCGTGTGCGAAGGCCGCCTCCCTATTTCGGACGCCTCAACCGCCGCGAGCAGCCGCGCAAGCTCGAGCCGGGCCAGCGCAATGCGTGCGAACCGCTGATCAAGCCCAGGGAGGAGCCGGGCATCCTGTGGGCCCCGTTCCGCGAGGAGCCGGACAAGCGCTGATCGCGAGCGCGCCGCTGCACCCTGAAGCACCGGCGATGCCATCCAGGCTCGGCCGCAAAAAAGGGCGCCCTTTGGAAACCGGGTGGTGACCGGAACCTAGCCTTCAGCGTACTCGGCCAGCACGGTCAGGCCCTTGGCGCTGACTTCGGCGAAGCCGCCGCGGATCTCGATGGTCTCCGGCTGAGCACCTTCGGTCTTGAACACCAGCATGGCGCCGTCGCGGATGGTCGACATGACCGGCGCATGGCCCTCGAGCACGCCGAAGTCGCCCTCGGTCCCGGGAACCACCACCATGTGGACGGTCTCCGAGCGGACGAGCTTCGACGGCGTGACGAGTTCGAACTGGAACGGCATCGATCAGGCCTCTTCGGCCAGCTTCTTGGCCTTCTCGACCGCTTCCTCGATCCCGCCGACCATGTAGAACGCGGCTTCCGGCAGGTGGTCGTATTCGCCCTCGACCACCGCCTTGAACGATTTCACGGTGTCCTCGACCTGCACGAACTTGCCGGGGATGTTGGTGAACACCTCGGCCACGTGGAACGGCTGGCTGAGGAAGCGCTGGATCTTGCGGGCGCGGGCGACCACCAGCTTGTCCTCTTCCGACAGCTCGTCCATGCCGAGGATGGCGATGATGTCCTGCAGCGACTTGTAGCGCTGAAGCGTCTCCTGGACCTTGCGGGCGACCTCGTAGTGCTCCTGGCCGACGACGGCCGGGGTCAGCACGCGGCTGGTCGAATCGAGCGGGTCGACCGCCGGGTAGATGCCGAGCTCGGAGATCGCGCGCGACAGCGTCGTGGTCGCGTCGAGGTGGGCGAACGAGGTCGCCGGCGCCGGGTCGGTAAGGTCATCCGCGGGCACGTAGATCGCCTGCACCGAGGTGATCGAGCCCTTGGTGGTCGAGGTGATGCGCTCCTGCAGCGCGCCCATGTCGGTCGCCAGGGTCGGCTGGTAGCCCACCGCCGACGGGATACGGCCGAGCAGCGCCGACACTTCCGAGCCCGCCTGGGTGAAGCGGAAGATGTTGTCGACGAAGAAGAGCACGTCCTGGCCCTCCTGGTCGCGGAAGTACTCGGCCATGGTCAGGCCCGAGAGCGCGACGCGGGCACGGGCGCCCGGGGGCTCGTTCATCTGGCCGAACACCAGCGCCACCTTGGACCCCTCGGGGGTCGGGTTGCCCTCGGCGTCCTTGGCGATGACGCCGGCGTCGAGGAACTCGTGGTAGAGGTCGTTACCCTCGCGGGTGCGCTCGCCGACGCCGGCGAACACCGAGACGCCGCCGTGGCCCTTGGCGATGTTGTTGATCAGCTCCTGGATCAGCACGGTCTTGCCCACGCCGGCGCCGCCGAACAGGCCGATTTTGCCGCCCTTGGCGTAAGGCGCGAGCAGGTCGATGACCTTGATGCCGGTGACGAGGATGCTGGCTTCGGTCGACTGCTCGACGAACTCCGGCGCCTTGGCATGGATCGGCGCGCGCTGCTTGGCGTTGACCGGGCCACGCTCGTCGATCGGCTCTCCGACGACGTTGAGAATGCGGCCGAGCGTTTCGGGGCCGACCGGGACCGAGATCTGCGCGCCGGTGTTGGTCACCTTCTGGCCGCGAGTCAGGCCGTCGGTCGCGTCCATCGCGATCGTGCGCACGGTGTTCTCGCCCAGGTGCTGGGCGACCTCGAGCACGAGACGGTTGCCGTTGTTGTCTGTCTCGAGCGCGGTCACGGATCGGGCGGCAGCTCGCTCTCGAAGGTCACGTCGACGACAGCGCCGATGACCTGGGCGACGGTGCCTTCGGTGGTCTTGTTGAGCACGGGGGCGGTGGCCATTTTCGTTTCCTTGGCTTGAACTGGCTTAGAGCGCTTCGGCGCCAGCGATAATTTCGATCAGTTCGGTGGTGATCGCGGCCTGGCGGCTGCGGTTGTACTGGATGGTCAGCTTGTTGATCAGCTCACCGGCATTGCGGGTGGCGTTGTCCATCGCGGTCATCGACGCCCCCTGTTCCGAGGCGGCGTTCTCGAGCAGCGCGCGCAGCACCAGCGTGCGCAGGTAGCGCGGCATCAGCTCGGCGAGGATTTCCTCTTCGCCCGGCTCGTACTCGACGGCTGCGGTGTCCTGCACGCCTTCGGGCGGGCCGGCGATCGGGATGATCTGCAGGGTGGTCGGCACCTGCAGCAGTGCCGACTTGAACTTCGAATAGAACAGGTGCGCGACGTCGAACTTGCCGGCCTCGAACATCGCGGTCAGTTCGTCGGCGATCTTCGCCGCCTCGNTGAACCCGGGTTCGCGGACGTCGGTCGTATCGAACTGGGCGACGATCGCGTCGGGCCAGGCGCGGCGGATCGGCGCACGGCCCTTGCGACCGATCAGGTAGAACTGGACCGTCTTGCCCTCGGCCTTGAGTTCGGCCGCCTTGGCCAGTGCGGCGCGGACGATGTTCGAGTTGAATGCGCCGGCGAGGCCCTTGTCCGAGTTGGCGACGACCAGCAGGTGACGCTGGTTGCCGCCGGTGCCGACCAGCAGCTTGGGCAGCAGGTCCTTGGCGCTGGCCTTGTTGGCCAGGCTGGCGACGACCGCCGCCAGCCGCTCGGAGTAGGGCCGGGCGGATTCGGCCGCGGCCTGCGCCTTGCGCAGCTTCGCGGCGGCGACCATCTGCTTGGCCTTGGTGATCTTCTGGGTCGATTTGACCGAGTTGATCCGGCCTTTGAGTTCCTTGAGGCTTGCCATGTTCTTACTGCCCGGTTCCGACGAAGCCCTGGGTCGTGCGATCAAACCGCATCAGTAGCTGAAGTGCCCGGTGGACGACCTCCCAGCCGGCTTTCTCCGATGCGTTGGCAACGATCACGGTATCGACGTTGTTGGCCTNGTCCTCTTCTAATCCTTGTTCGAGCGCCTCAATGNTGATCGNCTGACCCTCCAGCGATAGCGAACCNTCGTCCGCTATCTGGANGATCAAGCGATCGGCCATTAAGCGAACTGCTTGGCGAACGCGTCGAGCGCGGCGACCGTCCGGTTCTTCACGTCGTCGTCGAAGTTGCCGGTCTCGCGAATGGTCGCGAGGACGTCGGCGTGCTTGTCGCGCATGAAGCTCAGCATCGCCGCCTCGTACTCGGTGACCCGGTCGACCGGGAGCGAATCGAGGTAGCCGTTGGTGCCGGCGAAGATCGACACGACCTGCTCCTCGAACGGCATCGGGCTGAACTGGGGCTGCTTGAGCAGCTCGGTCAGGCGGGCACCGCGGTTGAGCAGCTTCTGCGTCGCGGCGTCGAGGTCCGAGCCGAACTGCGCAAACGCCGCCATCTCGCGATACTGCGCGAGCTCGAGCTTGATCGAGCCGGCGACCTTCTTCATCGCCTTGGTCTGTGCGGCGCCGCCCACACGCGACACCGACAGGCCGACGTTGATCGCCGGGCGGATGCCCTGGTAGAACAGGCCAGTCTCGAGGAAGATCTGCCCGTCGGTGATCGAGATCACGTTGGTCGGGATGTAGGCCGACACGTCGCCCGCCTGCGTCTCGATGACCGGGAGCGCAGTCAGCGAGCCGCCGCCGTTCTCGTCGTTCATCTTCGCCGCGCGCTCGAGCAGGCGGCTGTGGAGGTAGAACACGTCGCCCGGATAGGCTTCGCGGCCCGGCGGGCGGCGCAGCAGCAGCGACATCTGGCGGTAGGCGACGGCCTGCTTCGACAGGTCGTCGTAGACGATCACGGCGTGCATGCCGTTGTCGCGGAAGTATTCGCCCATCGCGCAGCCGGTGTAGGGCGCGAGGTACTGCAGCGGCGCGGGCTCCGAGGCGGTCGCGGCGACGACGATCGAGTACTCCATCGCGCCGTTCTCTTCGAGCTGGCGGACGATCTGCGCGACCGTCGAGCGCTTCTGCCCGACCGCAACGTAGATGCAGTAGAGCTTCTTCGACTCGTCGTTCCCGGCGTTGATCTGCTTCTGGTTGATGAAGGTGTCGATCGCCACCGCGGTCTTGCCGGTCTGGCGGTCACCGATGATCAGCTCGCGCTGGCCGCGGCCGATGGGAACCAGCGCGTCGAGCGCCTTGAGGCCGGTCTGCACCGGTTCGTGGACCGACTTGCGCGGGATGATGCCCGGCGCCTTGACCTCGACGCGGCGGCGCTCGGCGGCCTCGATCGGGCCCTTGCCGTCGATCGGGTTGCCGAGCGCGTCGACCACGCGGCCGAGCAGGCCCTTGCCGACCGGCACGTCCACGATCGTGCCGGTGCGCTTGACGCTGTCGCCTTCGCGGATTTCCGCGTCCGAACCGAAGATCACGACGCCGACGTTGTCGGCCTCGAGGTTGAGGGCCATGCCCTGAACGCCGTTGCCGAACTCGACCATCTCGCCGGCCTGGACCTTGTCGAGGCCGTGGACGCGCGCGATACCGTCGCCGACCGACAGCACCGAACCGACTTCCGAGACTTCAGCCTCGGTGCCGAAGTTGGCGATCTGGTCGCGGATGACCTTGGAGATTTCTGCGGCGCGGATTTCCATTGTTAGCCTTTCATCGCTTGCGCGAGGGAATTGAGACGCGTGCGGATCGAGTTGTCGATGCGCTGCGAACCGATGGTGACGACGAGGCCCCCGAGCAGGTCGGGGTCGACGCTCGTCCTGAGCTTGACGGTGCGGCCCTCCCGGGCGCGGAGCTTCTGCTCGAGCGTGGTGACCTGCTCGGCGCTGAGCGGGTGGGCGGAAGCGACCTCGGCGGTCACCTCGCCGCGCTGGGCGGCGGCGATGGCCCGGAACGCGCGGATCGACGCGGCGAGTTCGCCGGCTCGCCGGTTCTGCGCCAGCACGCCAAGGAAGTTGCGGGTCAGCGTGTCGAGTTCGAGCTTTTCACCGAGGCCGGCGAGCACGCGGCCGAGCGTTTCGCGGCCGACCGCGGGGTTGCGCACCAGCGCACGCAACTCGGCCGATTCGCCGAGGGCGGCGGCCAGCTTTTCGAGGTCGCTCTCGACGGCGGTGACCTTGCCGGCCTCGCTCGCCAGCTCGAACAGCGCAGCGGCGTAACGCCCGGAAAGGCTGGCCTTGATACTTGCGGAAAGCTCCACGCGAGGGGGTCCCTTGGTGAACGGAATGTGCGCTTTCGGGCGGGGTGCTGGGAGGCACCCCGGCAAAGCTGGCGCGCGCCTAGCATCGGGTCGCAGGCGATGCAAGCCGGGTGGGATCGTGACCTTTCACGAGGTCGAAGTGTAACCGATCTACGGCCTGGTGGCCGCAGAGCATCGGTACACGAGCCGCTCGTTCGGCCGCTCGGGCAGCAGCGAGACGATCGCGCCTTGCCGTGCGCCCAGGTCGAGCGCGGCCTGTTCGCCCGAACCGCAGGCCGGCGCCTCGATCTCGGCGCGAGCTGCGCGGGCGCGCTCCATCGTCTCGCTATCGAGCAGATAGCGCTCGACGCGATACTCGCGTGCGTCGGGGTCGAAACGGGCTATCGAGACCACCGCCTCCTCGTCGGGCACGAACACCCGTGTCCAGCGGCCGTCGGCGAGGCCGTACTGGGTGCGGCCGTTGACGCAGCCTTCGGGCGTCCACTCCAACGGCACGTCCGTTGCCGCCTCGCCGGTCACGCGGCTGCGCTCGGGATCGAGCACGCAGACCAGCGCACCCGACGTCTCCGGTTCGATCTTGCCGCTGTCGGGGGCCTCGGTCTCCGCGCGCAACACGTCCTCGAGCCGGCCCTCGACCTCGTCGTAGCCGGGACGCAGGGCCCACGCGAGCAGTGCACCGGCAACGGCGACGCCTCCGGCCGCTGCGGCGATCTTGAGCTTCTGCCGGTCGCCCCGCTCGTGGAACACGAAGGCCGCGCCGCCGGCGCCGAGCGCGACGATCAGCAGCACCAGCGCCAGCGCCATGCCGTTCTCGCGCTCGGCCATCAGGGCGAATTCGATCTTGCGCCGTTCGGCGTCGCGCCGGCGGGCAAGGGCCTGTTCGTCGGCAGCGGCACGCGCCTGCGCGACCATCTGTTCTCGCTCGGCCCGCGCGCGCTCGGCGGCCTCGAGGTCGGCGAGGCTGCGGCAGGGCATGCCGTTGACCTGCGGCGTGATCGAGTTGGCGCGCAGGAACGCGAGCAGCTCGCGCGCCGAGACCGCGAAGTAGAATTCGGCCTCGGCTCCGCTGCTCTCGGCGCCGAAGCTGTTGACGCCGATCACGCGCCCGCAGTCGTCGAGTAGCGGCCCCCCGCTGCTGCCGCGCGCGATCGGGGCAGTGTGCAGCAGCGAATCGAAGTCGCGCGTCGGACGCCGGCCGGCGAGCGATCCGGTGCTCTTCACCGGCGGCTGGGCGCGGAAGATGTCGCTGATCGACAGCCCCTGCGCGCGGTCGACGTTCATCGGGTAGCCGACCGAGGTAACACTGCCACTGTCGCGGCTGGCGTTGGCGGCGATCGTCAGCGGCGGGAGCCGCAGCGGCGAGGTCGTCCTGACGAGCGCGAGGTCGGTTCGCGGGCTGATCGCGATGAGCCGGCCGTAGACCGCGCTCGCCCCGTCGGAGGGGACGATGCCGATGGCGAGTTCGTCGTCGCCGCTGGCTTCGGAAACGACGTGGGCGTTGGTCACGACCGTTTCCGGCCCGACCGCGAAGCCCGTGCCGTGCGAGACCGGAACGACCTGATCGCCACTGATCTCCACGATCACCACGCGCACGACCCCGCGCGAGGCNGCATCGATATCGGCTGGATCGGCCANCGCGGCCGAGGGCACGAGCAGCGCCAGCGCCGNNAGGGCNAGCGTTCGGGCCAGCATGGCGAACCGGTGCGTCACAGCGCGCCTTCTCGCGGCGTTCGGCTTTGAGCGCAAGCCGCGGGACGCAGTGCTCCTGCGGATCGGGCTACCAGGTGCGTCAGAAAGGACCTGCCCATGACATATCGCATAGAAGGACTGGCGCCCGACCGGTCTGCTCCTTTGCGGGCGATGGGCGACGACGAACTCTTGCGACACCGCGCCGTACGCCTCGTCGCCGATGCCGACTGCGGCTATCCGTGCCGCGTGACGCTCGAGGACGCACGCGCGGGAGAGCGGCTGCTGCTGCTTCATCACGTGCATCACGACGTCGACAGCCCTTACCGCGCGGCCTTCGCGATTTTNGTACGCGAGGATGCGCGGCNGGCGGCAGTCTACGAAGACCGCTGCCCACCGTGTTTCGANGGGCGNACGCTGAGCCTCCGAGGCTTTGACAGCGAGGGCGCGCTGGCCGATGCACGGCTCGCCTCGCCTGGAGAGGNCGATGCCATGATCCGCGCCCTCCTTGCGGATGCGCGGATTGCCTNTATCGATGCTCACAACGCCGCGTATGGCTGCTTTGCCGCGCGCATTCAGCGAGACGGACAATGAGCGCGCCCGCGATCANCGACGANGAAGCCTGGGAGGCGGTGCTGCGCCGCGACCGGGCCTATGACGGGCGCTTCGTCACGGGCGTGCTCTCGACCGGCATCTACTGTCGGCCGAGCTGCGCGGCGCGACATCCGGCGCGCGCCAACGTCCGCTTCTTTGCCGACGGAGCGGCTGCACGCGCGGCCGGCCTCCGTCCATGCAAGCGCTGCCTGCCCGACGACGTCGCGCGCGACGAGCGCGCGGTGCTCGCCGCGATCGAGGCGATCAGGCAGACCGAGGAGCCGCTCGCGCTGGCCGACCTCGCCGCGCGCATCGGCTATTCGCCGACGCATTTCCAGCGCGTGTTCACCCGCGCCACGGGGCTCTCGCCGGCTGCCTATTCGCGCGCGTTGCGCGCGGAGCGGGCGCGCGAAGCGCTCGCCGCGAACGGGCGGGTGACCGACGCGATCTACGACGCCGGATTCGAAAGCGCCTCGCGGTTCTACGATTCGATGCAGGGGAGGCTGGGCATGGCGCCGTCGGCGTGGGTCAGGGGCGGCGCGGGCGTGACGATCCGCTGGGCGGTGGTCGAAAGCTCGCTCGGACCGATGCTGGTCGCGGCGACCGACAAGGGCGTCTGCCGGCTGTCGTTCGGCCGCGGGCGCGAGGAACTCGAGCGGCTGTTCCCCAACGCCGAGCTCGTCGAGGGCGGGTCGGAATTCGAAAACCTGCTGCGGCGCGTGATCGCCGCAGTCGACGACCCGGCAAGCGGGCGCGACATACCGGTCGACGTGCGCGGCACCGCGTTCCAGGAGCGCGTGTGGCAGGAATTGCGTCGGATCCCGCCGGGCGAGACTCGCTCCTACGCCGAGATCGCCGCCGCGGCCGGCAACGCGCGCGCGGTGCGCGCGGCCGGCTCGGCCAACGGCGCCAACCATGTCCCGGTGCTGATTCCCTGCCACTGCGTTGTCAGGTCGGACGGCTCGCTCGGTGGCTACGCCTACGGGCTCGACATCAAGCGCAAGCTGCTCGAACGCGAACGAAAATAGGGACAGTCCCTCTTTTTCGAAGAAGAGGGGGGCGCCCATTCGAAAAATAGGGACTGTCCCCCGCTTGGAGGAGAATCGATCATGCCCGTGAAACGCGATGCCTTCGCCGCATTGCACGTGCCGGGCGAACCGGTGCTGCTGTACAACGTGTGGGACGCCGGCAGCGCCAAGGCAGTCGCGGCAGGCGGTGCGAAGGCGATCGCAACGGGCAGTCACGGCGTGGCCGAGAGCAACGGGTTCCCCGACGGCGAAGGCATGCCGTTCAACCTGTTCCTCGACGTNACGCGACGCATAGCGCAGGCGGTCGANCTGCCGGTCACGGCCGACTTCGAAGGCGGNTTCGCGGTCGACGCTGCACGGGTTGCCGACCATGCGCGATACCTTGCGGAGACCGGCGTGGTCGGCTGCAACTTCGAAGACCAGGAGATCGGCGGGCCGGGCCTGCACCCGATCGCAGAGCAGGCGCGGCGCGTGGCGGCGGTGGTCGAGAGCGGGTTGTGGGTGAACGCCCGCACCGACCTGTTCCTGCGCAAGCTTATCGCAGGCGAGAACCCCAACGACCGCTCGCTGCTCGGCGAGGCGCTCGAACGGGCGCACGCCTATGCCGAGGCCGGCGCCCACAGCTTCTTCGTTCCGGGCGTCAGCGAACTCGACCTGGTCGCTGAAATCTGCGCGGCCTCGCCGCTGCCGGTCAACGTGATCAAGGGCGACACGCTCGAGATCCCGGCCCTGGCTCAGGCCGGGGTCGCGCGGATCAGCTGGGGCCCGCGGCCGTGGCGCTGGGCGATGGAACGGCTGACCG
>Ga0065721_10006124_pt1 | contig 10285 bp, 10 predicted proteins | sample Mesricmetagenome_FD_59108 | JGI IMG/M metagenome (GOLD analysis project Ga0065721, IMG submission 59108) | Mesophilic microbial community from rice straw/compost enrichment Sample: eDNA_1 v2 (version 2) | ecosystem: Engineered > Solid waste > Grass > Composting > Bioreactor | place: USA: Davis... | reverse complement strand
ATGTCATCTGGCGCGGATGCCGCGACCGGACGCATCGAGATGCCACTGCCGGAGGCTCCAACTGACCTTGAGCTCGATGCCGCCGGGCTCACGCGAGCAGAGTTTGTCACGGCGAATTGCTTCGTGAGGCGGGAGGTCTTGCAGGCCGTTGGAGGATTCGATGAACGTTTCAGCATGGCTTGGCGCGAGGACTCCGATCTGCATTTCAAGCTGATCGAAGGGGGCTATACGATCGTAAGGGTGGACTCTGCGCTCGTGGTGCACCCTCTTAGGCCCATGCCGTTTGCCGCCGGAATTGGCATGCAAAAGAAAGTGCTTTACGACGTATTGCTGTATCGCAAACACCCCCAGCTATATCGACAGCGCATTCGACCGGCCCCCCCGTGGAAGTATTTATTTATATCCACCGCGCTTGTCATTGGCTTGGCACTGCTCGTATTGGGGCGTTGGGCCGAAGGGGTCTTTTTTCTTGCGACTTGGCTGGCGGCGACACTTCTGTTCTTTCTGAAGCGCCTGGCGCGCAGTGCGAAGACGCGCCGCAACATTGCAGAGCTGTTCCTGACCTCTCTGGTCATTCCCCCGCTGTCGGTTTATTGGCGGCTCGTTGGCGTGGGGCGCTTCGGGCCGGGCTTCCCATGAATACGCCGGACTGGTTGAACACCGTTCGACGCGTGGCAATCTTCCGGGCTTTGAACCTCGGCGATATGTTGTGCGCCGTGCCGGCCTTGCGGGCCGTAAGGCGTCGGTTGCCTCATGCTCATATCGCGCTGATCGGCTTGGAAAGCGCTAAACCCGTTTTGGACCATTTCCCAGGGTATATCGATGAGTGGATCGAGTTCCCTGGCGATGAAGCGTTTCCAGAACGTCGTGTCGACCACGCACGCCTTCCCGGGTTTTTCCAGGAAATGCAGCAACGTAATTTTGATCTCGTAATTCAAATGCATGGCAGTGGGCCGAGATCAAACGAGATTGTGCAGGCCATGCAAGCGCGTCAATGGGTGGGATTCGTCTCCGAGCGGGTAATGGAAGTACCGGGCCAACTGTTGATGTGGCCGGATCACCTGCACGAAATTCACCGATACCTGGCGCTCATGCAGCATGTCGGGCTCGGCACCGATGGCGATTCATTGGAGTTCCCACTTACTAGGGATGATCTTGAACGCAGCCGAACCTTAGCGGGTTCAGCTGGCCTGGAGCTTGAACGGACGGTACTCCTTCACGCAGGCGCGCGCCTGCGTTCTCGGCGTTGGCCCGTCGAGCGTTTCGCTGCGGTTGGGCGTCAGTTAACGCAGGACGGGTGGCAGGTCGCCCTGACTGGAAGCCCCGCTGAAAGTGAAATAACGAGTCAGCTAGCTTCTTCAATCGGGTCCGATTGCGTCGATTTATCCGGGGCGACCGATCTCGGCACCCTTGCAGCATTGCTGCATCAGAGTCGTTTGCTCGTCTGCAATGACACGGGCATCTCGCACGTCGCGGCGGCGGTCAAGCTCCGCAGCGTGGTCATTGCGTCGGGCAGTGATGTGCGACGCTGGGCCCCTCTCGATACGCGCCGCCATACGGTCCTTTTCGTTCAAACGGCTTGCCGACCTTGTGCCTATGATGTGTGTCCCTTTGGCCATGTGTGCGCCCTTAGCGTCACTGAGGAACAGGTCCTCGCAGAGGCGCGGCGTCATCTCCGGGAGGTATGCGTGCAATGACAGGGCGCCTTCGTATTCTTACCTGGCACGTCCATGGAAATTATCTCTATTCCCTCACACAGCTGCCCCATGATTTCATCGTCCCCGTGATGCAGGATGGCCGTACCGGGTATGGGGCCTTGGGGCCCAAGATTCCATGGGGACCGAATGTACGCATGGTGCCGGCGGAAGCGGTGTGCAATGAACCGCTCGATTGCATCATCTATCAATCGCGCAGCGCCTTCGAGGCGGATCGCTTCTCCTTGCTGACGCCGACACAGCGCGCTTTGCCAAGCGTCTATATCGAGCACAATCCCCCTGAGCCTCATCCCACCGATACACGGCATTTCTTCCGTCATGGCCGGGGCGTGCTGGTTCACGTCACTGACTACAACGCCTTGATGTGGGACAGCGCGGGCATGCCGTGGGTGGTGATCCAGCACGGCATACCTGAGCAACGCGGCGTGCGCTATAGCGGTGAGCTGGAAAAGGGAATCGTCGTCATCAATCATCTGGCACGCCGCGGGCGGCGCGTTGGAGCCGATGTATACGAGGCCATGAGAACGCATACTCCCTTGGATCTCATCGGGATGGGGGCCGAAGAGATGCCCGGTGGGAAGGGTGAAATTCCGAACATGGACGTGGGTGCCTACATGGCTCGGTATCGCTATTTCTTTTCGCCGATCCGGTATGCCAGCCTTGGATTGTCCTTGGTGGAAGCCATGATGGTGGGTATGCCGGTTATCGGGGTCGCCGCGACTGAGCTTGGCCAGGTGGTTAAGAACGGCGTCAATGGGTATGTCGACTATCGTCTTCCACGGTTGGTCGACGCTGCCCACGCGCTGCTCGCTGACCCCGACCTGGCACGTGCATGGGGCGCTGAGGCGCGGGCAACGGCGCTGGAGCGCTTCGGCATTCGCCGGTTCGTGGACGATTGGAACCGCGTGCTCGCGGACATCACTGGGGACTCGTATGGCAATTGATACCAACCACCCTGAAAGCCACACCGTGCTTGTCACGGGTGGAGCGGGATTCCTGGGCGGCCATTTGTGCGATCGACTGCTGGAGCAAGGCCATCGCGTGATTTGCATGGACAACTTGATGACCGGTTCCCGCGACGTCGTTCAGCGACACATGCAGCATGCCCACTACACATTCATCGAACACGACGTAATCGACGCCTTTCCCGTGGGATTGAAGCCCACCCAGATCTATAACCTGGCATGCCCTGCATCACCTCGCCACTACCAAAAAGACCCCATTCATACAGTGCGGACGTGCGTGATGGGGTCCCTGAATGTCTTGGAACTGGCGGTCAGCTGTGGCGCTACGATCTTGCAGGCATCCACCAGCGAAATCTACGGCGACCCGAAAGAACATCCCCAGCGCGAGCAATATCTTGGCAATGTGAACCCCGTAGGGCCGCGGGCATGCTATGACGAGGGCAAACGCTGCGCCGAAACACTCTTCGCTGATTACGCCCGAAAAGCGAATCTTCAAGTAAAGATTGCNCGTATTTTTAATACATATGGGCCNGGCATGTCGGTCGATGATGGCCGGGTGGTNTCNACCTTCATCTCNCAGGCGCTTGCCGGCGAGCCCCTCACCGTGTACGGCGACGGCAGCCAGACGCGTTCAGTATGTTATGTCGATGATTTGATTGCAGGGCTCATCGCGCTGATGAATTCGCCTGATAGCGTTCAGGGTCCGGTCAACCTCGGCAGCACCGAGGAACTCACAGTCAGAGAAATTGCCGAACGCGTGTGCGAACTGGCGGGTCGCACCCTCGAAATTTCCTATCTTCCTTTGCCGACCGATGATCCCCTCATTCGCCGCCCGGATATCAGTTTGGCCCGGAAGTATCTGGACTGGGTGCCGACGATCCCGTTCGAGGAAGGCCTGCGTCGGACGATCGCCTATTTTGCTGTGAATACCTAAGGGCTTCGGTGGCCTGTGCCAAGTGGTAATGCTCGAAGCCCAACGCGTTCAACTTCGCGCCGTCATAGCATCCCCGGGCGTCGAAGATCACGCGGGCATGCATGGTGGACGCAAGCCGTTCAAAGTCGGGGTGGCGGAATTCGTCCCACTCCGTCATAAGTACCAGCGCGTCGGCGCCCTGGCACACTTCGTTCGCCGAGTCCCCGAATCGCAGCGAATCGCCCGCTGTGAGCCCATCTTCGTTGCTCAGTGCGTTCCAGGCGGCCGCATTGGCCACCGGATCATAAGCCTGTATCTTTGCGCCACGAGACAANAGCTGTCGAATCAGNGTGAGGCTGGGCGCAGCACGTACGTCGTCCGTCCCNGGCTTGAAGGACAATCCCCAGATGGCAATCCTGCGCCCCGCTAAGGNGTTGTCAAATCTTCTGCGGATCATTTCGAACAAGCGGTCCCTTTGTCGTTGGTTGACGACCTGTACGCCTCGCAGGAGTTCAGTGGGATGACCCACACGCTGTGCAGCGTAAATGAGCGCGTGCAAATCCTTGGGCAAGCATGACCCGCCATAGCCCGCTCCGGGCTGGAGGTAGCTGGCGCCGATTCTTTTATCGGTCCTTAGTACCCGACCGATCTGCGCGATGTCGGCTCCAAGTTCACCGGCAAGAGCCGCCAACTCATTCACCATGGAAATGCGCGCCGCCAGCATGGCATTGCAGGCGTACTTGGCAAATTCGGCGCTGCGACGATCCATGACCAGCAGCTGGTCGGGATGTAAGACAAACGGCGAGTACAACTGCTTCAGGGCTTGAATGGCCTGGATGTCATCGCTGCCGATCACCACACGCCCGGGGTGGCGGAAATCCTCGACCGCACGACCTTCTGCCAAGAATTCGGGGTTCGAGACCACGCTCAACCTGGGATGGCCAGGATAGCGCCGTCGGCCCTCGTTGAGGATGGCTTCCACTGCGTCCCCCGTTCCAACGGGCACGGTGGATTTGATGACGACGACACAGTCCTCGAACGCCGTGGACGCAAGTTCATGCGTGCAACGCAATAGATTGTCGAGATTGGCGTTTCCATCCTCCTGCGGAGGCGTGCCAACCGCCAGGAAGACGATGTCTGCACCCTGCATCGCGCGGGCAATNCTCGTTTCGAAGCGCATGCGTNGCGCGCGCAGCTGTGCCTGCAGGACTGCATCNAGGCCTGGTTCATGAAATGGCACGCGTCCGTTCNGCAGGGCGGCCACCTTGCGGGCATCATGATCNACGCACACCACTTGGTTGCCCGCTTCGGCCAAGCAGCAGCCCGTAACCAGACCGACATAGCCGGAACCCACGATGACAACGTTCATAACGCGACCTTTTCCTCGTGCCGCCATACCTGCTGCAGCATCTTGCATGTTTGAAGACTCAGGACTCGGCGATTGCGATAGATCTGCCGAGCGCCTTTGAGGGCGTCCTTCATCACCTGACTTCGTAAACCTGGCGCCTTGATGTCGCGCAGGGAAGATACAGTTCGCTTCCAGGCCAGTCGCCAAGGCAATCGCAGCCAGGCTGTCCAAATGGCATTTCGCACGAGCAACTGTTGCCTCAAGGGAGTGTCGCGGTGCTCGGAGGGCCAGTGATGGACCTGCAAGGCTGGCGCAAATACGATCTGGTGGCCCGAATCGAGGATGTCCATGGCGAGCAGGGACTCTTCGCCCCCGATGAAGAATCCACTCCAGTAGCCGCCGGCATCCCGGAATGCTTGCGTGCGCATGACGCTCGCGCCCGCCATGAATCCAACCAGTAGCGGCCCGATGCCGGGTATGCGTTCAAGCGGACTGCCGGACATGGCCATGGAGGCCGGATCCGGGCGTTCTTCAACGCCGACCAGGATACGGGCGACCAGCACTGCGATATGAGGATGTGCGTCCAACATGTCGGCGGCCTTGGACAGTGAACCCGGCGACCACCACGTGTCGTCGTCGCTGAAGGCGACATAAGGCGTCGTGACGCGTTGAACCCCGAGATTTCGACCGGCAGCACCCAGGTTGGCGGGGGAACGCACGAACTCCACCTCTGTAAATTGCGTCTGCACGCATTCGGCGGTGTCGTCTGTACTCCCGTTATCCACGACAATGATGCGCGGCTTATCCGGCAGCGCGACCAGTCGGCTCAGGCTGCGGCTGAGTTCGCGGCTCCGGTTGTAAGTAAGGACCACGAGCGAAATTCGGTCGGAGCAAGCTGCGGGTGAGGCGTTCACAAGAGCTCCATGTTGTGATGTACCCGCCAATAGCGCTCGGTCTGTTGCATGATGGGCGAAGCGTCCGAGTAACCCAGGCCTCGGAACTGGCTTTTGTAGGCAAGTACCGCGCGCTCTTTATGGGTGGATGCAAGGTCTATGGGAGTCAGCGTGACAGCCATCCCGCGTGCAGTGAGTTGATCCATCCGCTGGCGGAGGAATGCTTCCCGTTTACGGTATGGAATGTCCTCGTAAGCCAGCCATCGGATCGACGGAAAGTGATGGCAAATCGTCATCAGCACATCCGACACCATCACGTGATCCTCGTGAAATAGTCCGATGGGGAAGCACACGGTGGAGGGCTGCAGCAAGGTCAAGGTTGCACTCAGCGAATCACTCAGCAGGTCGACCGCGTTGGACAGCGTGGCAGCATATTGGGCGTCCAGGAAATTCAGGTCGAGACCTTCAGCCTCCAGGACTGTCAAGGCCTCGGTGTTCTCCGTGGCGCGAACCCGCATCGCATCTGAAGCACAGCTGAAGCCGCAGCGTCCGTCCCAGTCGGTCAGCACGTTGCCATCCTGGGGTAAGGCCGTGCAGACCGTCACGACGGTGCTTCGCGGAACTGCCGCAAGCAAATGGCCACAACTAAAGACAGCATCGTCGTAGTGGGGTGACACGACTACCAAGGGTGCGAGTGCGGCGGGCTCAACGCTGCTGTCCTCCTGGGGTGCGAGCGTTGCCGCAATCGACGGTGAAGAACTTGAGGCGTTCATCGGATTGTCCCGGTGACCAGCGGTAAAAGGGTGTCCCACCGCATTAGCAATCAGCGCGCCAGGCAGCTGGTTACACCTCGTTCAACTGCTTACCGTCTTGCTTCGTCGCTTTCAATATTGCCGTCTTTCAGCACGATGACCCGATCACACTGGCCCGAAATGCGGGCGTCATGCGTAACCAGTAGTACGGCACAGTCAAACTCTTCGTTGAATTGACGGAATAGGGTGAAGACTTCCGCCGCCGATTTGCTGTCCAGGTTTCCCGTTGGCTCGTCGGCCAGAAGCAAGGCAGGCCGGTTGATCAGGGCCCGTGCGACCGCCACCCGTTGCTGTTGGCCGCCGGACAATTCTTCAGGCTTGCGATTTTCCAGGCCTTGCAAGCCCACGTGCCCCAGAAGTTCACGCGCACGTTCACGGTATTCTCGGTCGGGCCTTCCCCTGGACACCATGATGGGCATGAGGACATTCTCCAGAGCGGTGAATGCAGGGATGAGGTGATGGAACTGGAAAACGAAGCCGATGGAATTCCCGCGCAGGCCAGTGCGCTGGATGTCGACCATGGTGCTGGTGGGTTCACCCAGTAGATAGAGTTCGCCGGACGATGGGGTATCGAGCAGGCCGATCAAGTTCAACAACGTACTTTTCCCGGACCCCGATGCCCCGATCAAAGCGGTAAAGTCGCTCCGGTTCAGTTGCAGGTTGACGCCGTGCAGCACTTCTACTTCAGTCGGGCGCCCCACGTTGTAGCTTTTCCTGATGTCTTCAAGACGCAGGACTTCGTCTATTGCCGGGCGTTCAGACATGTCGGATCGCCTCCACCGGATCGAGATTCGCTGCTCGACGTGCAGGGAGTGCAGCGGCCAGGATCCCGGTGACCGTGGCGAGCGTCACCGTTGCCAGAATCAGTACCGGTTTGACGCTTACTTCGAACAGGCCCGGGCCCAAGGTATTGAAAGCGTTGGCCATCCCCAAGCCAACCAGGGCGCCCGGGAGCGATCCGGCCACACCGTACAGGGCCCCCTGAATCAAGAACACCCGTAGGATTTTTCCTCGCGTCGTGCCCATGGCGCGCAGGATGCCAATTTCGCGGGTGCGTTGCACCACACTGACTGACAAGACACTAGCAATGCCCAGCGCCACGCTCAAGGCTACGAATACGCTGATAAGCCGAGTAGAGAAGCTTTGTGCGCGTAGCGCGTTCATCAATTGGGAATTGGTCTCCATCCAGCTCTCGGCCTTCAGCCCGGTCAGCTGAGCAATGTACCTCGCGATTTCCTGGGCCGCGAAAATTTCGTCAACGGTCAGGTCGAGGACGGTGGCCGCTCCAGGTAAATCGAGCAGGGACTGCGCTTGCCGCATGTCGAGATAGACATAGCGAGAGTCCAGTTCACGGACACCCAACTCGAAGATGCCCGCCACATTGACCACGGCTTCTCCGCCTTGCCCTCCGTCAAGGCGCAGCTTGTCGCCGACGCGCAAGCCGAGTTCCATGGCGAGTTGCCTGCCGACCACGGCTTCGCCCGGGGCGATGTGGAACTTGCCTTCCACAATGTCATCCTGCACCCTGACGATTTTCTGATAACGCGCGGGATCGATCCCGACGAGCGCCACGGACACGCGTGCGTCGCCACGCCGAGCGAACGCAGGCCCCGATACGACGGGAGAGACCGCCGTGATGCGCGGCATCGTATCGAGCATGTCGCGAAGCTCTTGCCAGTTATTGATGGACCGTAAGCGTTGCACTCGTTTGTCTTCCAGCACTAGATGGGCGGTTCCTTCAGGAACGGGGCGAATCCAGTTGTGTTCGTCGGCGGTCTCCACGCGAATGTGCGCTTGGGTACCCAGGGTGCGCTGGACGGTATTGCTTTGCAGTCCAGCGATGAGGGCAGTGATGAATACAATTACGGCGACACCGGCGCCGATACCCACCAGTATCAAGGCGCTTTGTGCTTTGCCTTCACGCAGGAACCGAGTGGCCAGGGCCCATTCCGTCCACATCTTGATCAGTCCAGGGGAAGCGGGAGTTCTCTGCGCGAGGCACTGTTCTTTCGCGTGTCGTCTTCGCCAGCATTCCCGGGGCTGTCAGTCACCGTCGAATCGGTCTGCGGCTCGATTCTCACCCGTTCCCCGTCCGTCAGTGTCGAGGCGGGAGAGGCGAGCACATGGTCGCCGACCGCGAGTCCCGACCGGATCTCGGTGCTCGCCAAGCCACGAAGACCCAGCTGAACGGGCTGTCGCTTGGCGCGTCCATCAATCACCTTCCAAACGAAGGCTTTATCTCCCCGTTGCGAGAACAGCGCATCATTGGGGACCACCATCGCCCGGTCGCGCCGTCCAGATTCCACGTTCACCGAAATCGTCATGTCCTCGCGCAGGAATTCAGGTGGCGAATCGACAGTGAGGCGTACGTCGACCGTGCCTCTTTGCGGATCAACTTTAGGGGCGATGTAATGCAGCGTGGCGTTAAACGGGCGGGAAGGGAATGCATCGGCAATACAGAGGGCGGTCTGGCCCAAGGCCAGGCGCTCCAGATTCTTTTCGTCGAACGGTACAAGGATTTCCGTAGAACCCTCTTGGGCAATTTCAAAAAGGACGCGGCTAGGTTGGACGACATCGCCCGGCTCGGCGTTCCGGGTGAGAACGGTGCCGGCCACCTCTGAACGGATGGTCGTTTTGGCGAGCTGTGCTTCCGCACTGGCCAGGCGCGCGCGTGCCAGTGCTTCATTTGGGTTGCCGCTACCCAGGGACCGGGCAGTCAGTCGCGCTTGTTCTGCGGCCGCGGCTGCCGCGGCTTCCGCCTGTATCGCCCGTTCCATTTCTTCGCGCGGAATGGCGCGTTGTTGGTAGAGCGCTCGCCGACGTCGCGCTTCGCGACGTGCTTGTTCCAAGGCGATTTCGGCCTCGCGTCGTGCTGCCTCCGCTTGCGGCAAAGTCGATTCCTGAAGCTGCTCCAGCTCGGCCCTGGCCTGACGCACCGCAGCCTCCAGGTCGTCTGCGCGCAGGACGGCCAGGATATCGCCCGGACGAACAAAGTCACCTTCCTTGACCCGGCGCTCCCACACCGCACCCGTTACTTGGCTACCTACCTGCACCCGCGACGCTGCCGCGACTCGGCCCGTGGCGACAACGGTTTGCACGAGGGGCCGCTCATTGACTTCGTACGCCCGGAAGGATGGTCCGCGGGAGCGCTGCCAAGCCAGCCCCGTCGCTACAGCCAGGATCAAGCACAGCCCAACAACGAGAGGGAAGCGACCTTTCATGATTCGAGTCTTTTGCGTGCTAGCCGGCCCATATTAACTGATGCGAAACGCCCCGCACGGGGCGGGGCGTGAGCCTGCAATACGGGTGCGAATGGACGGCATCAATATCGATGACGCCCGCCACGGTCGTATCGGTTTCCTCGGTTCTGGTATCCACGTGAACGTCGATCACCGCGATCGTCGTCGGTCAGAATGTTGCCAAGGATCCCTCCCGCGGCCGCTCCGCCAATCGTGAAGAGGGGATCGCCCTGTGATACGACCGCCCCCGTGGCGGCGCCCAGACCTGCGCCGAGCATGGTGTTAGAGGACTTACGGTCGTAGTGGGTGGCACAGCCCGTGATGGCGACTGCCGCAACGCCAATGACCACCAGTCTGGACATACGGGATGAGATCTTCATGATGAACTCCGGTTACGCGA
>Ga0065721_10053233_pt1 | contig 10286 bp, 11 predicted proteins | sample Mesricmetagenome_FD_59108 | JGI IMG/M metagenome (GOLD analysis project Ga0065721, IMG submission 59108) | Mesophilic microbial community from rice straw/compost enrichment Sample: eDNA_1 v2 (version 2) | ecosystem: Engineered > Solid waste > Grass > Composting > Bioreactor | place: USA: Davis... | reverse complement strand
GAACGGCGGCCGCACCCGCCGGGAGCCGCCCGAGCCAGGACTGGCGATCGGCCCGGGCGCCAGCGAGGCCGCGCGCGAGCGATCCTCCTACGAGCAGATCCATGACCGCGGAAATTTCGGCGGCGCCGGCACCGGCAGCTTCGCCGCTCCCGGAGCGGGTCCCGATCATCGCGGCAAGGGTCCGAAGGGATACGTCCGCTCCGACCAGCGCATCGAGGAGGACGTCTGCGAACGCCTCGCCGACGATCCGGATCTCGACGCCTCCGCCATTTCGGTGACCGTCGAGAACGGCGAGGTCACCCTCGCCGGGCTGGTCGACGATCGCCGGGCCAAGCGGCGGGCCGAGGACTGCACGGAAGCCGCCTACGGCGTGCGCCACGTCCAGAACAATCTGAGGGTGCGTCCGTCCGGTCCATCCAGTTGAGCAATCGCTCGCGCGTGGCCGGCGGAGGCCGCGGTGATGTCAGGATCCCGCCCGCCGGCGGGGTCCGCCCGTCCCGCCCGAGGCGAAGGGCCGGGGACGCCGCCCGAGGCGTGGAGGCGACAGGGCTTGCGCGCGAGCGAAATCGCCGCGCCGCCCCCGACGACGGTCGGCCCGGTCGAAACCATGGCGGAGCGATGGAGCTGCCCGGCGAGGGGCGGGATCAGCGCCGGATCACGTGCGGATTTGCCGGCCCTTCGATCACTTCGCGAGGTCCGTCGTTCGGGTAGCGACCGCTGAGATCCTCGACGACGTGATAGAGTTTCTCGTCGCGGAAGGAACTGGCGAAGCGCGTCGAGACGCCGTATTCGGGTTTCACCGGTGCCTCGAGGAAATCGTCCTCGGCTTCGGCCGCCAGAATGCGAGCGTCGGCGGCGGAATCGGCCCGCACGATCACCGTGCCCTGCCACGGCGCCCGCTGCCAGGACGGCCCGTCCGGCCCTTCGTAGGGTTCGAGGCGGTAGATGCGTCGCTCCATGACCCTCGGCTCCTTCGTCTGGTCGCGGATGCTCCGAACCGGCAGGACGGTCTGCGGTTCGCCGCCGCGCGTGCCCGTGGAAAGGTCAGGGACGATCGTGCCGTCGGCGGCCCGGCTCACGGATGGAAAGCCGCAGCAGAAGACGCCGTCACGCCGACGATCTCCCGCCCGTCTGGCGCCTGTCCGCCCCGTCGAAATGTCATGAATCTACGGCCCGACCACCCGGCGCCCGTTCGAGCCTGCCGGCGCTCGTTCAGTCCCGACTGGTCGGGATTTGACGGGCTCGGTGTCGGAGGATGGAACGCGTCGCGACAAAGGCGGCGGGCATTCCCCCGCCTGGCGTCGCAACCGGCCGGGGATTTCGAAAAGGATGGGCTTGCCGCCGTCGAGCCTCGTTCTCCCGCGTCAAGACCGTTCCGGCCGGCGCGGCGGCAGCGGCCCGGGCCTCGCCTCAGGTCACGTAGACCAGCAACGCGACGCCGAGCACGAGGATCGCACCCGTGGTGCCGATCCAGGTGACGTAGCGCATCCGGTTGATCTCGACGCCCTGCTTGCCTTCGGTTTCGGAGACGACGACGGTTTCCTGTTCTCCGGGGGCGTTCTGCTTGAATTCGGCCATTCCGTTCTTTCTCCCGGGACGTGTTGCGCTTTGATGCGACATGGGGAAACGAGCCACAGGAGCCGCCGGTCGCCAGGGGGCGGTGCGACGGGCGGCTCCTGTTTCGGCTCTCCGGGTCACGCGGCGGAGGGGGTTGCGCGTGCCCACTTGGCAAGACAACGTGCGGACCTCCCCTTCGTTCCCGACGTCCCGCGCGAGACGCCGTCCCCTGCCCGGCGTCCCGGCGCAAGCGGGAGCGCGCCGAAGGGCTCAGGCCGGATAGTGGAGATCGGCGATCACCGGCAGATGGTCGGAGGCGTAGCGGGCGTCGAGGTCGGTCCAGGCCTCGCCCAGCATGGCGGCCGGGGCGCAGTAGATCCGGTCGAGCCGGAGCTTGGGATAGGGCGCCGGGAAGGTCGCTTCGAGGGTCCGCCCCGGCAGCAGTTTCGCGAGCCGGCGGCGCACCGACCCGAAGGCGAACCAGTCGTTGAAGTCGCCGAGCGCGACGGTCGGGCCGTCCGCCGGCTCGCCGATGATCGCGGCCAGCCGGCGCCCCTGCTCTGCCCGCTCGGGCAGCGACAGGCCGAGATGGACCGCGACGATCCGCAGGGGACCGAACGGCGTTTCCACGACTGCGGCCAGCGCGCTGCGCGGTTCGCGTCGCCCGACCGACAGATCGTGACGGACGACGCCGGCGAGCGGCCAGCGGCTGAACAGCGCGTTGCCGTAGGCGCCGTCGGGTCCGGTGATGGTGTGGGCGAAGGCGTGGTGGCCGCAGTCGTCGCCGTGAAGTCCGTGCAGCGGGGCCAGGCACCGCGGATCGCGGCCGCGGGTGTCGATCTCCTGCAGCGCCACGATGTCCGGCTCGTGCTTGCCGACGAGGGCGGCGACGCGGTCGATGTCGAAGCGCCGGTCGGGGCCGATCGCACCGTGGATGTTCCAGGTCATGAGCCGCAGGCTCCGGCGCGGATGGGGCAGCGGGGCGACGTGGGATTCGGTCATGGCACCTTGGGGCGGGAAAGCGGGACGGGAGGGGGGAGAACCGTTGGCGCCGGACGAGGACGTCGGCACCGGACGAGGACCGGCGGCCAGTCACGGTCCATGATGCAGGACATGATCGATCGGCCGCGACGGTTCGCAACTTCATTCACATCCGGCGCGAGGTTGCCGATAACCGCCGCCGCTCCTGTCCGGCGCGGCGAGGGAGTGGCCGGGTGCGGCCGGCCCGATCCGGCTCAGAAACGTCCCTGTTCGTCGGGATCGGGATCGACGGGAAGGTCGGGCCCCTCCATCGCCGGCGTCTCTTCGGCGCGAACGTCCTCTTCCAGCAGCGAAGGGTCGCTCATGCCTTCCTCGTTGAAAGGATCGCTCGGGGCCGGCTCGCGCAGCGGCGGCGCCGGTGCGTCGACCACCGGACGTGGATCGGGCGGCGGCATGGCGATGACGTCGTCGGAGGCGGCCTGCGAGGGCCGGGCGGCGTCCGGAGCCGGATCGATCCGCGGCCCGTCCACAGGGCTCGTGGGCGGCACCGAGGTCGGGGGCGAAGAGGCGCCGGGGTCGTCGCTGAGGTCTTTCACCGGGAGCGGGGTGGCGGCTTTCATCGTCGGGCCTCCTCTTGATGCCGGCCTCCGGCGCCCTGTCGACGACGGGACGTCGTGCGGCCGAGGCGTGGGCCGCCGATGGGTGGAACGCATGCGCACGCAACCGGCGGCGCCGCGGATTGTTCCGCGCGGGGCCGGCGGCGATCGGTCTCGGCTCCGATCCGCCCGCGGCGGGAACAACGGCGACCGCTGCCGGTTGTGCGGGTTCGAGGCGGCGCCCGCAACGACCGGCGCCGGACCTTCGGGCCGACCGTCACCTCGGCGGCGCCCCGTCGTCCCTCGCCGGAGACGCCGCAGGAGCGACGATGCTTCGGACCGACGACCCCCTGAACGACACGGAGGAATGCCCCATGAAGATCGACAAGCTTCTCTATGCCGCCGGCTTCACGCTGATGGCCGCCACCATGACCAGCGGCACCGCATTCGCGGCCAGCACCGCCTGTCCCGACAAGCCGGCGAACACCTCGGCCTCCGCGGAGCCGGGCGCCGCCGGTGCGGGGGCAGGTGCGGGCGGTGCCGCCGGTGCCGGCGCCGAGCAGCACGCCGGCATCTCCAAGGACGGCAGCCTCGCCCCGCTCGAGGGCGCCAACGCCGCCGACGCCACCGGCTATCAGGACGGCCAGAACCAGCAGACGGCGACCACCGCCAACGACGGCGCCGACACCATGGGCGGCGGCGCGGTCGAATCGACCGGCTCGGTGTCGAAGGACGGCCAGACCATGCCGCTCGCCAACGAGCAGGGCGGCGGTGACGATCAGGTCGCGATGTCCGGACAGGATGCCGCGGCCCAGCAGCACGGCGACGCGGCGGCCGCGAAGGCCACCGACTGCGACTGACCGGTCCGGCCCGCACCGCGACCGGTTTCTCGAATGAATGACGGCGCCCTTCCATCGGAGGGCGCCGTCTTTCGTGGGCTGCGCGCAGGCGATCGAAGCCTCCGCCGCGCACTTCTCACGCCTCGTCGTCGGGCGCATCCGCATCCTTCAGATCCGTCCCCGTCTCGAACTGCCGCACCAGGGCGAGGACGACGAAGCCGAGGCCGGTGGCGACGACCGCGATCTGCCAGAGGCCGAGGCCGGCGGCGAGGCCGATGACCCCGGCGAGCCACATGCCGGCGCCGGTGGTGAGGCCGCGGACCTTGCCACGCGAGAAGACGATGAAGCCGGCGGCGAGGAAGGCGACGCCGGCGGTGACCGCCTCGACGAGACGGATCGGATCGATCCGCGCCCGGTCGGTCTGGAATTCGCCCATGTGGACGATCTCGAGGGTCAGCAGGGCCGCGCTCGCCGCGGCGAGGCTGACGAGAATGTGGGTGCGCAGCCCCGCCGGCCGATCGCGCCATTCGCGCTCGATGCCGAGCACCGCGGCGAGCAGCAGGGCGAGCGCGAGGCGGGCGACGACGACGGGCGTTCCGAGATAGGTGTCGTTTCGAAAGTCGGCGATGATTTCGGTCATGATGTCACTCCCGCTGCGGAACCATCGCCGCGTCGCTCTGTTCCTTCTTGAGACGCGGGCCCTCTTGAGACGCGGGATCGCTCGCGCCCCGTTCCCGAAAACGAGGCGGCCCGGCCGCAGGACCCGCCCCTTCCGCACGCCCCGAACCCGATCCGGAGACCGCCGATGCCGACGATCCGCCCCGAGGCCATCGCCCGCGAGCGCGCCGCCGAGACCGGGCGCGGCCGCGACGCGCACACCCCGCTGCAGATCCCCTTCGCGGGCTGGAAGGACATCGCCTGGCGTGTCGCCGCCGAGATCCCACGCGACCGGCTGATGATGGTGGCAGCCGGCGTCACCTATTATCTCCTGCTGGCGATGGTGCCGACGCTCAGCGCCCTCGTCTCGGTTTACGGCCTCGTCGCCGACCCCGCGAGCGTGCGCGAGCAGACCGCCCAGCTGGTCGGCATCCTGCCGGAAGGCGGCCTTGCGATCCTCGACGAGCAGTTGACCCGCCTCGCCACCGAGGCGACCGGCACCCTCGGCCTCACCTTCACCATCTCCCTCGCCATCGCGCTCTGGAGCGCCAACGCCGGGGTCAAGGCGCTGTTCGACGCCCTCAACGTCGTCTACGAGGAGGAGGAGAAGCGCGGTTTCCTGCGGCTCACCCTGGTTTCGCTGCTGTTCACGTTGGCGGCGATCGTCGGCGCGGTCCTGTTCCTCGTCGTCGTCGTCGCCCTGCCGCACATCCTCGCCTACCTGCCGCTCGGCGCCGCCGCCGAGTGGACCGTCCGGATCACCGGCTGGGTGCTGATGTTCCTCGCCGCCACCTTCGCCCTCTCCGCGCTCTACCGCTACGGGCCCAGCCGGGCGCGGGCGCGCTGGCGCTGGATCACGCCCGGCGCGCTGTTCGCCGTGGTGCTGATCCTGGTCGCCTCGATGCTGTTCTCCTGGTACGTCGCCAATTTCGGCAGCTACAACGCCACCTACGGGTCGCTCGGCGCCCTGATCGGCTTCATGACCTGGATCTGGATCACCGTCGGCCTGCTGCTGATCGGCGCCGAGATCGACGCCGAGATGGAGCACCAGACCGCCCGCGACAGCACCCGTCCGCCCGACCGCCCGCTCGGCCGCCGCGGCGCCGCCATGGCCGACGACGTCGGCCGGGCTGCCGGCGAGGGCTGATCGGCGACCGCTCCGCGATGGGCGAGACCGACGCCTGGAGCCGGAGGCGGCGCGTCGGCGTGTCAGCGACACGTGGGAGCGACAGCGGTTGCTCGTTCCGCCCCCCGGAAAGCTCCGAATGGCCGGGCCGCTGCGGACCGGGTATCACAGGGACCAGCTTGCGCCGGGCGCATCCCCACCGCGACGCGCCGCCCGTCCCGGCCGCCGTCATCGATCCGGATGTTTCGCCATGGCCTTTCGCACCCTGCCCCGCCTCGTCCGCTTCCTGATCCTTCACGCGCTGATCGGCTTCGCCCTCGCCGGCGCCTTCGTCGCCGCGCTGATCGTCTTCGACGTCGGCGGCCTCGGCGCGCTGCTGACCGGCTCGCCCTCCGGCGCCCTCGCCATCGTGCTGCTCACCTTCGGCACCGGCGTCACCTTCTCGAGCGTGCAGATGGGCTTCGCGGTCATGCTGCTCGCCGAACACTGACGGCGCGCTTCGCTCCGCTATTCCTCTTCTTTCCCCTCGACCTCGTCACCCCCGCCGCCTCCGGTCCCGCCGAGCGCGCCGAGCAACTCCGCGCGCAGATCGCCGGGGGGCGTCGCCGCGTCGAGGGTCCGCCATTCGACCGGCCCGGCCATGCCTGCGATCTGCCGCTCCAGCACCGCGACGTCGGCGTCCGAGGGCCCCTTGCGCCGGCCGGCGACGCGGGCGGCGAGCAGGGCCGGACCGCCGGCGAGCCAGAACCCGTCGAAGGGCACGCTCGCCTCCCGCGCCACCGCCGCGATCCGTGCCCGGTCCTCCGGGCGGTCGAACACCGCGTTGGCGACGACCGAGCCTCCCGAGGCGAGCACGGCCGCCGCCCGGTGGGCGATGGCGACGTAGACCCGTTCCGACACCTCCGGCCGGTAGGCTTCCGGCGGCAGGCGGGTCTCGGCCGCGACGTCGAACAGGCTCTTGCGGATGCGGTCGCTTTCGAGCACCCGCGCACCCGGCGCCGTGCCGACGCCGGCCGAGACCGCTTCGGCGAGCGTCGACTTGCCGGACCCGGACAGGCCGCCGACCGCGACGAGGCGCGGCGGTGCCGGCTCGAGCAGGGCGAGGGCGAGGCGGAAATAGGACCGCGCCTCGGCCGCGGGCGCGGCATGAGGCTCGCCGCCCGCCGCCGTCGCCGCGACATGGGCCCGCACCCCGGCCCGCACCGCCATGAAGAAGGGCAGCAGGCCGAAGCCGGCCTCGTCGCCGGTGGCGTCGAGATAGCGGTTGGCGACCGTCGCGGCGAGGCCGCCGAGATTGCGGTGGATGAGGTCCATCAGCAGGAAGGCGAGGTCGTAGAGCACGTCGACGGTGGCGAGCACCGGGCTGAAGTCGATGCAGTCGAACAGCCGCGGCTCGCCGCCGACGAGGCAGATGTTGCGAAGGTGGAGGTCGCCGTGGCAGCGCCGGACCCGCCCGGCCGCCCCGCGCGCGGACAGCCGGTCGCGGCGGCTGCGCAGCGCCGCCTCGAAGGCATCGGTGAAGCGGTCCTCGTCGGCCGGCGTGAACAGGGCGCTTTCGCGCAGGCTGGCGGCGTTGATGGCGAGCACCTGCGCCATCGCCGCCGCCCCGTCGGTGTCACGGACCGGCGCCGCGGCGTGGAAGCGCGCGATCGCGAGGGCGGTGCGCGTCATCAGTTCCGCCGACAGCCGGCCGGCGGTCGCCATCCGGTCGAACAGTGTCTCCTGGTCGAAGCGAGTCATTTCGACCACCGCGTCGACCAGCGGTCCGTCGCCGCCGAGCGCGAGCGCACCGTCGGCCCGGCGGGTGACGCGGTGGCAGGCGCGGTAGATTTCCGGCGCGGTCACGCTGTTGAGCCGCACCTCCTCCTCGCAGGCGGCGAGACGCGCCTCGGCCGACGAGAAGTCGACATAGGGCAGCCGCACCGCCCGCTTGATCTTCCAGGCCCTCCGGCCGCGCAGGAAGATCCGCGAGATGTGTGTGTCGATCCGTTCGACCGGCCCGGCCTCGCCGTCCAGCACCGGCGCCGACAGCAGCGCCACCGTCTCGCTCTGATCGCCTTCCACCATGCCCGCCTCCCGCTCGCGGCGCGTGCGCCGCCGTCCGCGATCAGGTCACCGCGCGGGGCCGGCTGCAATGAGCGAGCGCAAGTCGGCGGCTTCGCCCGGCGATGCCGTCAGATCAGATCGTATTTTGCGAGAATGGCGGCGATCCGGCGGTCCTGCTCAGGGTCGGGCAGCAGCGCCGGCTGACGCGAGGCGCCGACCGAGGGATCCGTCAGATAGAGCGCCCGCTTGACGAGGGCCGGCGGGTAGCCGAGGCCGTAGAGGTCGGCGCGCAGGCCGGCGAAGATCGCCTGCGCCGCCGCCGCCCCGGTCTCGTCGCCGGCGTTGAAGCGGGCGACGATCTCGGCGAGCACCTTCGGCATGACGTTGCCGAGCCCGGAGATGCAGCCGCGGGCGCCGTTCTGCAGCGCCCACAGCACCAGGTGGTCGGGCCCGGAATAGACGTCGAAGCTTTCGCTCTCGCGCCCGACCGCGAGATAGGCCGCCAAGGTCTCCTGCGAGCCGCCGGAATCCTTGATGCCGGCGATGTTGCCGTGGCCCGCCAGCCGCCACGCGGTCTCCGGCTCGATGTGGTTCTGGGTCCGCGCCGGGATGTCGTAGAGGTAGACTGGCGCGGTGACCGCGTCGGCGACGGCCGAGAAATGGCGCACGAGGCCGTCCTGGGTGCAGGCGATGAAGAAGGGCGTGATCACCGCGATGCCGGAAACGCCGATCCGGTCGAACTCGCGGGCGAGCAGGCGGGTCTCGAAGGTCGCCGGCATCCCGGCGTTGACGATGACCTCGGCGCGGCCGGCAGCCTCCTCGACCACCTCGGCCGTCAGCCGCACCTTCTCCTCGAAGGTCAGTGCCGAGAAGTCGCCGTTGGTGCCGGCGCACAGGATGTTGTTGCCGGCCTCGACCTGCCGGCGCACCTGCGCCCGCGTCGCGGCATAGTCGATCCGCTCGTCGTCGTCGAAACAGGTCACCAGCGCGACGAAGGCCTTTGCCGCAGACGTCATGATGCCGTTCCTCTCCACTGCGCTGGGCCGCTCCCTCGCGAGCGGCGAAGACCATGCGTCAGTTGTGAAAATATGTCAAATTGGGCTGGACGTCATCGATCGCGGACCGGCGCCGATCCCTCACCCAAGCGGCCCGACGGGACGGCGTGCGTGACGTCTCACCCGCGAGAACCCTGATTTTCTCGCTTTCCTTCGACAGGATTCCGACGATCGCCCTTCCCGCGCCCCGCGACATCGCCGCACGGGAGCATCGGCCGTCCCGTCGAGATTTGTAAGATTTTCGCCGGCAGACAGGCGGCGCGGCGCCTGTCCTGGCGTGTGCGCGAGGCAGGCGGTTCGACGGGACGTCGAGCCGGAGACGGCCGAAGCCGAACGATGCCACGGCCCCGGATGGGCCGCGTCAGAGACGGAAGCAAGGGAAGAGAAGTGGCACTCCCAAGGGGAATCGAACCCCTGTTTTCGCCGTGAGAGGGCGACGTCCTGGACCGCTAGACGATGGGAGCGGAGAACGACGCGGGGCGTCGTTCGAAGGTGGCCGGGGTATAGCGGGCCGGTCGGCGGAGTGCAAGCCCTTTTGTTGCGAGGGCGATGCGGTCGTCGCGGTTTCGATCCGGCGGCGGTCGCCCCCGTCGCGGCGGCGGCCGGCTCTTCCGGGCGGGCGAAGTCGTCCGACGCCGAAAACGCCCGCCACCCCCTGCGGCCGCTCGCCCGGCCCTCTCCTCAACGGGCGACGAGGCGGGCTTCGCCGAGCCTTGCGCCGGTGGCGAGATCGTAGACGAGCACGCTGCGGCCCTCCGGCCCCTCGACGGTGACGACGAGGCGGCCGCCGTCGATCGTCTCGCCGAGGATGCGGGCGCCGGCCGGCAGCTCGATCACCGAGGAAAACGGCGCGCCGGCGGCGGCGCCGTCCTTTCCGCTGTTGACGGCCCGCCAGGCGATCGCGAATAACACCGCCAGCAGCCCGATGCCGAGCGTCGCCATCGACACGATCACGAAGCGCCGGAGCTTGGCCTGCATCGCCTCGAGGGCGGGATCGTGGGGAATCTCCGCGCCCCGCACGGCCGGCGCCTCGCGCCGCTCGTCGTCCTCGTCCCTCTCGTCGCCGGAAAAAACGAACATGTCCTCTCGTCCCCGCTCCAAGTCCCGCGGCGCGGCGCCGTCCGCCGCGGACGCAAAGGCCGATCGAGGTCTAGCGGATGCGGGCGCCGCGGTCGAGGCGCACACGCCGGCCGGCGTACCGGCCGGCTCCACCCTCGACGCATCCGGACCCGATGCAGCCGGCACCGACGCCGCCGGTGAGGTGACGCGCCGCGCCGGCACATCCCGTGGCGAGGCATCCGGCGCGGACGCAGCGGGTGGCTGCGTGACACGGGACGATGCGACCGATGACGACCTGCTCGACGAGGCAGACGGCGCACCGGCGCCCGTCGCCACCGCCATTCCCGCCGAACTCGCCGGCGAGCGGCTC
>Ga0065721_10053232_pt1 | contig 10286 bp, 12 predicted proteins | sample Mesricmetagenome_FD_59108 | JGI IMG/M metagenome (GOLD analysis project Ga0065721, IMG submission 59108) | Mesophilic microbial community from rice straw/compost enrichment Sample: eDNA_1 v2 (version 2) | ecosystem: Engineered > Solid waste > Grass > Composting > Bioreactor | place: USA: Davis... | reverse complement strand
TTATCGCCTTCCTTTCAAACTAACTTTACAGGTGCGCAATTTTTGACAGAAATACAAGGCGGGTCAGATGTCGGTCAAAATGCGGTGCGTGCTGAACATGATCAAAAAGAAGGATGGCGCATTTATGGTGAGAAATGGTTTTGTTCTAATGCGGGTGCCAATCTGATTTTTATTACCGCGCGGTATGATCAGACTGTTCAGGGTACAAAAGGATTGGGATTGTTTCTTGTGCCCGCCGAATGGAAGGGGAAAAAAAATCATTATCGATTAAGGCGGTTGAAGGACAAAATTGGTACACGTTCCATGGCGACGGGTGAAATTGATTTTTGCGGTGCTCACGCCATTCCGGTGGGTTCGTTAGAAGAAGGCTTTCATCTTGTCATGGATAATGTTTTACATTTATCCAGATTGTTTAATGCTTTTTGTGTATTGGGGATGGCCCGTCGTGCGTACACAATCGCACGCGCGTACGCAAAATACCGTGAAGCGTTTTCGCATCCCATTTTGGATTACCCTTTAATCCGCGAAAATTTGGCCCGTATCAAGGCTGAAAATGCGGCTATGCTGGCGGCTATTTTTGCCACCGCTCGATTGCAGGATCAGCTGGATATAGGAGAATGGCCCAATCAGGATGGAAAGTTATTATTAAGATTACTCGTCAATATACAAAAATACCTGACAGCGCTTTACTCGGTAGAGCATATTCATCATGCGCTGGATGTATTGGCCGGTAACGGTACAATCGAAACATTTTCATCGCTTCCACGTTTATTGCGCGACTGCATTGTGTGCGAAAACTGGGAAGGAACACATAATATTTTGCGCATGCAAGTTCTGAAAGATATTCTTAAGTATGATATTGATCAGATCTACATAACGTTCATGCAAGGTGAATTTGCTAAATTAGATGTTACGTCAAAACACACACAATTGCTGGCGGAAAAACTCAATGAATTTGAGCGCGAATTAAGCCAGTTTCGCCAGCTTAATCCGGAATTGCAATCACTTAATATTCAATTTATTGTAGATAGAATGGCGATTTTATATTGTGCTTTAATGCTGTTAATCGAAGCGCAGGATCAGAAAGAAAAAAATAAATCGGCATCAAAACTGGATTGTTATCAGTATTTTTATATACTGCATATAGCCGATAAAAAAATACATTATGACCAGGCATATCTTGATCTGATAACTAGGATCATCTCAACTGAATGAGTAACAACGCGTCTATAAATGATACCGCTTTGATTACATGGCCGCCGCTTTTTTTCATTAGAAAGCACCGACGTGCGCGGCATGTAAAAATCAAGGTAACAAAAACACATCAACTGGAAATCACTGTCCCATATCGATTTAATATCCGGGAAATTCCCGCAATTCTGGAAGAGAACAGAAGCTGGATTACTAAACACTTGCAACGTCTACAACCCTGGTATCCTGACGTATTGCCAGAAAAGATAGACATACACTTTCTCAGGCAAAGCTGGACGGTAACTTATATGGCATGTCAATCGCGTTTAAAGCTGGTTTGCCGCCCAGATAATGAAATTGTACTAATGGGCGACGTGCATAACCATGAAACTTGCAAGACATTACTGGGTAAATGGCTAAAACAGCAGGCTAAACTGGTTTTGATACCGCTGCTCGAAAAACTTAGTCTGCAAACGGGGCTACAATATAAGCATGTCACTATTCGCAACCAGAAATCCTTATGGGGCAGTTGTACTTGCGATAAGGCAATCAATCTTAATTATAAGCTCATCTTTTTGCCGCCTGAACTCGTTACCTATGTCATGATTCATGAGCTTTGTCACCTTCGTCATCTCAATCATTCCCCTCAGTTCTGGGCGCTGGTCGCCCAATTCGATCCTGCCTGGCAGGATCATCGGCGTTCACTTCGTGGCGCAGACCAATATATCGCTCCCTGGCTTTAAATACGTTTACTGTGCGACATGTTACACATTTGTTGATAAAATCGGAATGTTATACCCGGTGAGAAGGAAAGCAGAGGGATGACAATGCATTTGAAATTGCTGTTAAGATGGCTCCCGCTTTGTTTGATCGTTATTGGGCTAGGCTGCGTTTTTTATTTTGGCTGGCACCGATACCTCAGTTTTTCTGCGTTAAAAGATTATCATGCGTTATTACGCGGCTGGGCAGAGGCACATTATCTACTGACCGTTATTATCTACATCATGGTTTATATCGTTGCGGTTGCGTTATCTGTGCCGGGGGCGGTGTTTATTACGCTGACAGGCGGTTTTTTATTCGGCCCTATTGCGACGCTTTATGTTGTGACTGGTGCGACACTTGGCGCGACACTTTTGTTCCTTGCAGTACGCAGTGCATTGGGTGTCTCGCTTGCAGCTAGGGCGCGCGGTTGGGTGGCGAAAATGGAAAAGGGCTTTAATGAGAATGCATTTAACTATCTGCTTATTTTAAGGCTCATTCCTCTTTTTCCTTTTTGGGCAATTAACGTTGCCGCGGGATTGCTTGCCGTACGGCCTGTCACATTTATTGTGGCTACTTTTATAGGCATTATTCCGGGTGCCTTTGTGTATGTGATGGTGGGAAATGGCTTAAGCACCGTTCTGGCTTCCGATCAGGTGCCTCAATTAAATGTTATTTTTGCACCTCCCATTCTGTTACCGTTGCTGGGCCTTGCGCTGCTTGCATTATTACCCGTCATTTATAAAAGATGGAAAAGGAGATCCTGATGACGATGCTCCACGTTGATCTTTGTGTGATTGGTGCCGGTTCAGGTGGGTTAAGCACCGCAGCCGTTGCTGTCCAGATGGGAGCGTCAGTCGCTTTAGTGGAAGCTGGGAAAATGGGTGGTGATTGTTTGAACTATGGATGTGTGCCATCCAAGTCGCTTTTGGCAGCAGCAAGACGCGCTCAGGATATGCGTGAAGCAGAACAGTTTGGGTTATCGGCCATGGAAGTGTCGGTTGATTTTTCAAAAGTCATGGCGCATGTTCACGGTGTTATCCAGACCTTGAGCGCCAACGATTCTGTTGAGCGGTTTACCAAATTGGGTGTGCAAGTCATTCAAAAGCCAGGCACGTTTAAAGATAGCCGCACACTGCTTGCCGGCGATACTATTATCAAAGCCCGCCGTTTTGTGATTGCAACAGGATCTTCTCCCGCCATACCGCCCATCCCAGGGCTAGAGAAAGTGCCTTTTTATACCAATGAAACGATTTTTGATGTGATTAAAAAACCCGAACACCTTATTGTCATTGGCGGTGGCCCCATTGGTTGCGAATTGGCGCAGGCATTTTTACTGCTGGGTACCCGTGTAACGCTGTTGGAGGCTTTTAACATTCTGCCACGTGATGAGGAGGATCTGGTAGGCGTTTTGCGCGAGGAACTAATAAAGAACGGATTAACCTTGCATGAAAGGGTGAAAATCACGCAAGTTAATCAGCGAGAAGGCCAAATTGACATTGTATTTGAAAAAGAGGGGCAGCAGCAGATAGTGACCGGTTCTGATTTGCTCGTCGCGACTGGGCGCCAAGCCAATATACAAGGGCTTAATCTAGAAGCGGCAGGTGTTTGCTATTCAAAGAAGGGGATTGACGTGAATGCCAGCTTGCGAACAAGCAACAAATATATTTATGCAATCGGCGATGTTGTAGGCCCGTATCAGTTTACCCACATGGCAAATTATCACGCAGGCATTGTGATTAAAAATATTTTGTTTCGCTGGCCAGCCAAGGTGAATTATTATGCCGTGCCATGGGTAACCTATACGGGGCCCGAACTTGCTCATGTAGGTTTAAGCAGTAGGGAGGCACTCAAACAATTTCCTGACGCGCGTGTGCTGACATGGGATTTCACCGAAAATGACCGGGCTCAGGCAGAGCATAGAACGCGGGGAAAAATAAAAGTGGTGACCACGGCCAAAGGGAAAATCCTAGGCGTATCCCTATTGGGACCGCATGCAGGTGAACTATTATTACCGTGGATCCTGGCAGTGCAGGATAAGAAACACATACGAACCATGACAGATGTAATCGTGCCTTATCCTACGTTGAGCGAAATAAGCAAACGAGTAGCAGGAGAATTTTATACATCTTTACTTTTTTCTAATCGTATTCGAAAATTAGTACGGTTTTTACGTATTTTTGGATAATCCCCATGCTTGAAACCTATCTGCGTCCTTTATACCAGCTTTGTATAGCCGATCCGATTGCCCGCTGCATGAAAAATGTTTCACCAGAGCGTATTACTTATGCGTCTTGTCTGACGGGCCTGCTGGTGTTGCCGGCGCTGATGTTGAATTTACCTTCATTTGCTATCACCTTGCTGATAATGTCCGGATTTTTAGATACCCTGGATGGTACCCTTGCAAGAATGGATAACAAAGCATCTAATACAGGCTGTGTGCTTGATATTATCTCGGATCGTATTGTTGAGCTAGCGATTATAATTGGGTTATTTGCTATTGACCCTGTACACCGTGGCTGGATGACACTTGCCATGCTGGGCAGTTGTTATCTGTGTATTACTTCGTTTTTGGTAGTGGGAATTTTCAGTACAAACTATTCAAAAAAAGGATTTCATTATAGCCCAGGATTAATTGAAAGAGCGGAAGCCTTTATATTTTTTATTTTGATGATCTGGTTGCCAAATTATTTTTCAATTTTAGCCGGCCTTTTTACCATGCTGGTATTATTTACCAGTTATTTACGTATCAAGCAGTTTATAAAGGCAAACGAAACGCGGGCGGAAACGCAATACGTACCAGAAGGATAAGTAAATTTTTTAGTTATTGATGGTGGTCGCCGTGAATATATTTTGTCAGCGATGAAATCTCGTTTTTTTGTGCGAGCATAGCCCATCGCGTTAAGTCGCCGATAGAGATGATACCAATCAGTTTACCATTTTCTATGACAGGCAGATGCCTAAACCGTTTTTCGGTGACTAGTTGCATTGCTTCGGCAACGGATGTGGAAGGTGTAACTGTAACAAGCTCTGTTGTCATGATATCAGCTACTTTAAATTTTCCTACTTCACAATTACAGCTGATAACCTTGCGAATAATGTCACGTTCGCTCACAATCCCAATTAATTTATCATCTTCCATTACCAGTAGAGCACCTATACCTAATAGGTTCATTTTTTTCGCGCATTCATAAACGGTCACGTCAGGCGAGATGAGATGAATGGTGTATCCTTTATCTTGTAGCAAGCTGCTTAGACGGCTTTCCATGTTACTCTCCTTACTTTACTTAACGAAGGGTACGGACACTTTACAATGATTATTTCTTTTTGTCTGATTTTTTTTCGAATAAATGAGCATACTGGCCATATCCTCGTTTCTCCAGCTCTTCAGCTGGAATAAATTCGAGTGCGGCTGAATTCATACAATAGCGTTTGTAAGTTGGTGGCGGCCCATCATCAAATACGTGTCCTAAGTGGGATTGTCCATGTTTGGAAACCACTTCAGTTCGGTCTATAAACCAGCCCGGATCCGGTCTCAAGATAATATTGCCTGATTCGAGCGGCTTGGTAAAACTGGGCCATCCCGTCTTGGAATCATACTTATCTAATGAACTGAATAAGGGCTCACCCGATACAATATCAACATAAATGCCAGGTTTTTTATTGTCCCAATAGGCGTTTTTATAAGGCGGTTCAGTGCCTTTTTCTTGTGTGACATAGTACTGCATGGGTGTAAGCCGTTTTTTTATGACATCATCGCTTGGCTTTTGATACGGGGTTGCGGCAAAAACTAAACCAAGCGATGAAAATAAAATAATAAAAATGAAAAATATTTTAAAGCGATGAAATTTCATTACCTTACCCTCAGACTTGTCATATAATTAGTATAACGAATATTTAAATGTTAAAGATGAAGGATTCATTTGCTTAATGTTCAGGTGAAGGAATGTTTATGAATTTTATTAAAAAATGGCTTGTTCTCCTGTTTCCTTTAATTTTTTCCTTCTTTTCAGCTTCATTAGCGAATGCAGCGATTGCGACCTTTGCGGGCGGCTGCTTTTGGTGCGTCCAAGCGGATTTTGACAAAGTCCCCGGGGTTGAAAAAACGATAGTTGGTTTTACAGGCGGAGAAGTGGCTACACCCAGCTATAAACAGGTTTCTCAGGGCAAGACTGGGCATTATGAGGCGGTGCAAGTGTCCTATAATCCAAAAAAAGTCAGCTACCAGGAATTACTGGATGTTTTTTGGCATAACATTGATCCTACTGATGCCAGCGGACAATTTTGTGATAAAGGGAATCAATATCGAGCTGTGATCTTTTATCATAATAAGGAGCAAAAACGACTTGCGATAGAAAGCAAAGAGAAGTTGGTAAAATCCGGCCGATTCCCACAAGTTGTTACTGAAATATTGCCAGCAGGAACATTTTATATCGCTGAACCTTATCATCAGAAATATTATCAAAAAAATCCTATTCGGTATAAATTTTACCGTTATCGATGTGGGCGTGATCAGCGCTTACATGAGCTTTGGGGTAGTTAATTTGCCTCGTATTTAATTAGGTTGTCTCACTTGATAAGTTCCGGTTGCAGCATTTGGGCCATCGGTATTAAAGTTGACTGGGCTTGCAGGGTCTTTGGTAGCGCATACAGCTGAACTGCCTGCATTAATACGTGTTGTTGCTCCACAATTTCTAACATTGATACCGCCTGCATCCGTGCCACCATTTACCGTAATATGTATAATGAGATTTGCGCCGGTGCCGTTTTCAATCGTCACGATATCGCTAGGACTTTGTGATGTCCAGGCGACAGGTGGAAATGAAAATTTCTCTGTCGTCACTTGAGCAAATGTAGGGAAACATAGAACCAAGGAGCCTACTAGTAGCGCAACCGATGAGAGTTTTAACATCACTCACCTCCGATGCTGCAGTAAGAAGGTTGAATTCTTACTATTATACCCCCAAAGTGGTTCCTGAAATAAAACACAAAAATATTGAATAAGTTATTCAATGCGTTGCCAAACCTCATAGACTTCATCCGGCCCCGCGCTGAACCGGGAGGGCCTGGGTTTATCTGGGAAAGCAAAGTTCGCTTTTAAAATATCATGATCCAGCTCAAAAATACCTTGTAGTCTTTTACCTGCAAATGGACCTTCATCTGGAATAAAATCAATCTGATGCGGTTGGGTATCAGTATTAATAATCACTTTGCCGGACTTGCTTTTAGGAAAACCGCCTACAAATTGGGGATAAGTGACATCTGCCCAATCCAAAAGAAATTTATCGTCAGGTGTAAAGGAATAACGGAATTCCTTGAAAATGGAGTCAGGTAACCATTTGGTTTTTAGCTGGCAGCACACGACTTTCCACTTGCCTACAAGTTCTTTTTGCATACTTATTTCTCCTGATTCCAAATTTAAATAACTGTGTCAATGATTCCTTTTAAAAAACCATTAAACTTGTGAATGGTCTGAATGGATGTTTGAATGTGAAAGAGATCAGCCAAACGGTCATAATTGTGATAAGCGACAAAGGTGGTTTGTTCGGCTCGCCAGGCAACGATTTTAAGCGGCAATTCAATGCCAATCGCAGGGGATTCAACCATCAGAGCGGTGCCAACCTGGGGATTACCAAAAATCAGCACTTCTTCATCCTGCAAGGTGAGACCCACAGCACGGGCTGCCGCGCTGTGGTTTATGCGTGCAAAAATGGTGATTTGCTTTTCCCGCAATATATTTTCAATATGATCAATTATTTCTTTTACAGAACGGTTGGAGGTGTTGATAATTAAGAAATCATGGTCGTTCATGCATTCGCTCCTGCTGAATAGCGAGCAAGCCAATGATTCATTTTACCTCAATGCGGTTCTGTTTTTAAATGTATTTATTATATATAAGCCAAATACAATGGCGCTGATCCAGAAGCTAATAGGCCAGTCAGTGAAGTAGGAAAGACAGATACCTGCCCAGACGATAGCTACTGCAAGGAGCGTACTAAAAATAATGCCTGTCCAAAAATGCGATGTCCATTGTACAGCAATGGCAGCGGGCCCAACCAAGAGTGTAAAAATCAGGATGACGCCTACGACCTGACTAGTCAGTGTGACAGCAATAGCAAGGATAAGGACAAAGAAAACGGCAATCCAGAAGAGTGAAATGCCTTTGGCTTCGGCAACTTCCGGTTCAATGCTCGCAAACAATAATCGTCTACTAATGAATGCCATTGCAAGCAAACTGATAATCATCAGCCAAAACATAATTTGAATATCCTGGTCGGAAACACCCAATAAATTCCCGAAAAGGATGATGGTTGCTTGCCCGGCATACCCCTGATGGAAATGCAGAAATAAACTGCCAAGTCCCAGACAGAAGGATAGAACAATGCCAATAGCCATATCGCTTTTATTAATCCGATTACCAAATGCGCCTATTCCGATAGCAGCTATCATCGTTAATAGAAATTGTCCGGTGATGGGGGCTAAGCCAATTAATAATGCGCCGCTTGCGCCCGCAAAACCGATGTGTCCTAAAGCATGTGCTGCAAAGGAGAGGTTACGGATAATGACGAAATAACCTACGATGCCGGCTAGAATAGCTGCAATGGTGCCTGCGATAAAAGCGTGCTGCATGAAATTGTATTCAAACATAGTTGAAAGTAAGCTAATCATGGTGATGCAATTCCTGCTCGTGTATATGACGCCCTTCGCCCAAAACAAATAGTCGATTTTTAATATGAATGACTTCAATCGGTATGCCGTAGAGTGAACTCAGCATGGAGCTGGTGATGATTTCGTCCACTGCACCGATGATTGCTTTTCGCTGCGCAAAATACAAGACGCGGTTCATCACGTCCAGTAAAGGGTTGGGGTCATGTGCGGAAAATAGAATAGTAACATGCAAGTGCTGCTGGATATCCTGCAGCAAGCGTATAAATGTATCTTGATAGCGAGGATCGAGATTGGCCAGCGGTTCATCCAGTAATAGAATATCAGGTTTGTCCAGAAGTGCTTGCGCTAGAAAAATACGCTGTTTTTCGCCGCCTGAAAGCGTATGCAGCGGCCTGTCTGCATAGCTATTCGCGTTGACGAGTTCCAAGATTTTTTGTATTTCTAACCGCTTCCCTTTGGGGAGAAAAGGTAACCCATAACGAGTACCATTAAATGATGCTGATAGAATGGCGCGGCCCGTTAGGTTTGCAACGGAGGCGTGAGTGCGCATTTGCGGCATGTAACCGATTTGTTTATGGCCCTGGTAAGGCGCTGCGCCCAACACGTTAATCTTTCCCGACAGTGGTTTTAATAGTCCCAGGAGGGCTCGCAAGAATGTACTTTTACCCGAGCCGTTGGGGCCAAAAATACCTATAAACTCGCCTGCGCGAATCGATATATTAATATTTTCAATAACGGGCTGACGTCCTTTATATCCGATGTCGGCGTGTTCAGTGCTAATGACAATATGGTTATTCATGAATGAGGCTCATGCTTGTTAGCTAAGGCTTTTTCAAGCTCGTTAAGTTGGTTTATCATCCACTCTACAAATGTTGTATCGGGCGGTATCATTTCACTGACGCCTACAACCGGGATTTTTTCTTCGCTGGCGATGGCGATCATGCGGTTTGTCATGGGATTCATCACCTGTTTATTGTAAATCAGGACGCGTACGGTATGCTGACGGAGATCGGATTCAAACTGTTTTATTTGTGAAATGGAAGGCGGTACATCGTTCATGATGCTGATCTGAAACGCTTTGCCATGCATCACAAGCCCGATGCTGTCGGCCATATAATTAAAAATAGATTCGGTAGCAATCACTGGCGTATGTTGAAATCGATTTTTTAATGTTGCTATCTTATCCAAAATAATTTGATAATTTAGCTTAAACTGCTTGAGCCTTGAACCGAAATAATCCTGATGAGCAGGATCCAATTGTTGAAGCTGGCTTGTTAGCTGTTCAGCAAAACGGGGCATGGTTTCGGGCAGGTACCAGAGATGTGGATTGCTGCCTGATCGAATGCCCATTAGTTGGGCGACATTAATAACCGATCGACGTTTCTGTCCTTGAATAGCAAGTAGCGATTTCACCCAAGGATCATAATCAGCGCCGTTGTAAATGATAATATCCGCTTCCGCTGCCTGTTTTGCTATGCTGGGTTTCATGCTGAATAAATGGGGATCTTGGCTGGGACTATTAAGCACGCTCGATATGCTGACATAACGACCACCTATTTGCTGGGCAATGTCACCATACACATTTTCGGCAGCGATAATATGAATCGCAGCCTGCGCAGTAATGCCGTGCAGGCTTATCACGAATGCGGTTAAGAAAAGCAGAATGA
>Ga0065721_10007109_pt1 | contig 10286 bp, 10 predicted proteins | sample Mesricmetagenome_FD_59108 | JGI IMG/M metagenome (GOLD analysis project Ga0065721, IMG submission 59108) | Mesophilic microbial community from rice straw/compost enrichment Sample: eDNA_1 v2 (version 2) | ecosystem: Engineered > Solid waste > Grass > Composting > Bioreactor | place: USA: Davis... | reverse complement strand
GGGGGTATCCCCAAGGAAAATTACTCCGCCGCTTCCTTGTCGAGCGCGGGGGCGCTGCCGACGAGGGAGACGAGGTCGAGCCCGATCAGGGCGAAGATCAGGCGTTCGACCAAAGCGCGGATGGCGTCGAAATCGGCATTCTTGGCCAGGGTCACCTCGTTCATATAGAGGTGGCGGCTGATCTCGATCTGCAAAGCATGCACGCCGTGCTGCGGGCGGCCATAGGTGCGGGTGGCAAAGCCCCCCGCATAAGGGCGATTGCGGGCGACGCGGAGGCCGGCGCTGGAAAAGATGGTTTCTGCCAGGTCGACCAGACCGGGGGCGCAGGTGGTGCCGTAGCGGTCGCCCAGCACAATATCGGGGGCCGCCTTGTCATTGGCGCGGGTGATGCGCGGCATGGAATGGCAATCGATCAGGAGGGCCACGCCGAAGGCGGAGATGGCTTCGCTGAGCAGCTTCTGCAAAGCCGCATGGTAGGGGTGATAGATGCCCTCGATGCGCATGCGGGCATCGTCCAGCGTCAGGCGGTCGCGATAGATGGGCTTGTTCTCGGCCACGACCCGGGCCAGCGTGCCCAGTCCGGCGGCGACACGGGGCGAGGTAGTGTTGAAGCGATCGGACAGGGGCTCGACGAACATTGTGGGATCGAGTTCCCAGGGCTCGCGGTTCACATCGAGATAGGCGCGGGGGAAATGCGCGCGCAGCATGGGGGCCCCGAGATGAGGCGCGCGGGCGAAGAGCTCATCGACCCAGGCATCCTCGGACTGGCGGATGGACAGGTGATCGAGCCGCGTCATGGCCAGGAATCGTTCGGGATAGACCCGGCCGGAATGGGGAGAATTGAACACCAAAGGCGTTACCAGCCGGCGTGGCCGGATGGTTTCGAATGCAGGCTGATCCCAGTAGTCGGACCGCACGATGCCTCCCTCAACAGGCGCCCGGCCAGGGGCGCCACCAGTGATTTGCCCAATCAGTGTCGCCCTTTGCGCACGGCTTGTCCAGATTGTCGCAAAAATGCGCGGCAAGCCGGGTTGCGGTTGCATGGAGGCAAACTTCGCTTAAACATCGCGCTATATAGTCCGACTCACTAACCAAACTGGCCGGAGCCCCCGATGAAGCGAATCCTGCTCGCGGAAGACGATAACGACATGCGCCAGTTCCTGACGCGCGCGCTCAAGAACGCGGGCTATGAGGTCGTCTCGTTCGACAACGGGCTTTCGGCCTATGAGCGGCTGCGCGAGGAGCCTTTTTCGCTGCTGCTGAGCGATATCGTGATGCCGGAAATGGACGGCATCGAGCTGGCGCGGCGCGCCACCGAACTCGATCCGGATCTCAAGGTGATGTTCATCACCGGCTTTGCCGCCGTGGCGCTGAACCCGGACAGCGACGCGCCCAAGGATGCCTCGGTGCTGAGCAAGCCGTTTCATTTGAAGGACCTGGTCAACGAGGTCGAGCGGCTGCTGGCGGCCTGAAGCCAACGCATTTGCAACAAGCACGGTGTCATCCCGGGCTTGACCCGGGATCCATCCCCAGATGCATGACTGAACTCGATGGCTTGGCGAGCCACCTTGCGGCCGCGGACCGATCTCGCGGCCTGCGCCGGGATGACATCGTGGTCAGTTGGTCAACCGAGTTTCCACAACGTCGTGAGCTTCGATTACCCTCTTGACCCCCGCCAGCGTTTTATGGTCTATCCGCGCCACTGGAACGGCTTCGGCCCTCCAGCCCGGAGAGATGGGCGTATAGCTCAGCGGGAGAGCACTACGTTGACATCGTAGGGGTCACAAGTTCGATCCTTGTTACGCCCACCATCTCTTTCCGGCCGCCCGGTCCTTTCTGAGGATATTGGCGGAGTGGGAGTATAGCTCAGCGGGAGAGCATTCGCTTCACACGCGAAGGGTCACAAGTTCAATCCTTGTTACTCCCACCATCTACCCATCTTTCGGGCCATGGCGGCCTGCAAACACACATTTCCTCCGCTTCCGGTGCTCACGTGCCGAACGCACGCTGCGCTCCGGTTCTCGGAAATGCGCGTTTTCGGCTCGCCCTGACCCGAAATTTGGGCAGATGGTGTCTCCCAAGGCCTCCCAGGCTGTCAGTCTTCCCAGACAATCTCTTCATTGCCGTCGATATAGTCGTCGAAGAGCACGGTGGTGCTGTTGGCGTCGGCGATGACGAAGGCCATCTGGCCGGGGCCGGTCAGGCGGCGCATGGGGACGTGGGGCTGGTCGACGCTGCAGGAATAGTGATTGCCCGAGAGCGTCGTGAAGGGCAGGCCGCGCCAGGTGGCGGTCGAGGTCAGATGGACATGGCCGGCAATGACCTGGCGGATATCGGGATGGGTCTTGAGTGCGGCGATGAAGGCGTCCGGCTCGAGAATGCGGATATTGTCCGATTCGATATGCAGGGCATTGGCATTGTGATGCAGGATCACGATGACCGGCCGATCGGTGGCTTCAGCCAGGCGCGCGTGAAGCCAGGCGATCTGGGCCTGGCTCAGCACGCCATCGACGCGGCCGGGCTCGGAGGAATCGAGCAGGATAATGCGATGGCCCTTGATATCGATGACCTTGTCGACCTTGCCGGTTTCGCCAATGAAGCCGTTGCCGAAGACGGAGAGGAAGGCTGCGCGGTCGTCGTGATTGCCCAGGGTGATATGCACCGGGATGGGCAGGCGGGCGATGATCGATTGCAGGCGCTCGTAGGCTGCCGGATGGCCGGTATCGGCGAGATCGCCGGCCAGGATGCAGAAATCGGCATTGCCATAGCGGGCGATGACGGCCTCGACGGCCTGTTCCAGGCGGGCACCGGTATCGAGGGTGACCGAGAGTTCGCCCTCGGGCATCACATGCAGGTCACTCATCACCACGAATTTCAGCGTCATGCCCGGCCCCTCGCTTGTGGCGATAGCTAGAGGACCGAAATGACGCGGCGGTGACAATACTTCCGGTGCCGTTTCACCACATGTTTGTCAGGCGGCGGCACGGCGGGCGGCGTAGCGCTCGCGGGCCTGCGCAACGCGGCGGCCGTTCCGGTTGGTCCAGGCACTGATGGCGGCCAGCGGCTCGTGGAGTTCGCGTCCCATATCGGTCAGCTCGTAGTCGACGCGCGGCGGGATGATCGGCGTCACGGTGCGGTAGACGATACCGTCTTCCTCGAGTTCGCGCAGGGTCTGGGTCAGCATCTTCTGCGACACGCCCTGGACATGGCGGCGCAGTTCGGAAAACCGCATCGGGCCCTGCATCAGCGCCATGATCACATAGAGCGACCAGCGGCCGCTGATGCGGTTGAGCATGTCGATCATCGGGACGGCAACTGCGGTGCATTCCGCGAAGGTTTGAGGGGGTTTCGTCGAGGTGACCGGGGTTTCCATGGCGTGTCTCCGGTGAAGAAAAAGTGCCGTCTTGCGGGATATCTGAACGGTCACCAAGATAGAGTGAGTTACGTTCAGTGACTCACTATACATTTGATCCTCAGTTAACAAAAGAGACTGCAATGAACAAGCCCCGCATCGGCATCATCATCTCGACCACCCGCGAAGGCCGGTTCGGCGAACGCGCCGCGCGCTGGGTCGCGCAACTGGCCGAGACACGCAGCGACCTCGATGTCGAAGTGGTCGACCTGCGCGATTATCCGCTGCCCTTCTTCGAATCGGCCACTTCGCCACGTTTCGTGCCGATCGACACACCGGAAGCCAAAAAGTGGTCCGGCAAGCTGGCTGAACTGGATGGCTATGTGTTCGTCACCGCCGAATACAATCACTCGATTTCCGGCGTGCTCAAGAACGCGCTCGACTTCGTATTTGCCGAGCCGGCGCGGAAGCCGGCGGCCTTTGTCGGCTATGGTGCGGTGGGCGGTGCCCGCGCGGTCGAACAGCTTCGGCTGATCGCGGTGGAACTCAGCATGGTGCCGCTCAACCGGGCGGTCCATATCAATATGGAGCCGTTCCTGGGCATGATGCGCGAGGGCAAGGACTTTGCCGACTACCCCTACTTGGCCCCGACCGTCGAGGTCATGCTCGACGAACTGGCCTGGTATGCGCAGACACTGCGCGCCGGGCGCGAGGCGCTGGAACTGAAGGCAGCCTGAGTTGGACGTCCTCGCGGCATGAAGCCTGGCGTTACCACATGGTCTGGCGGGCCCGCTCCGGCCAGGCCTTGTCATATGCCTCGCCGCCGACCTGGTTGTCGGTCATGGCGGCGAGGATTTCGCCCGGCGTGGGCAGGGTTTTCGGGTCGATATGACGGGCGGGATTCCACAGTTCGGAGCGGATGATGGCGCGAGCGCACTGGAAATAGAGTTCGTCGATCTGCATGACGATGACCGAGCGGGGCGTCTTGCCCTCGACGGCGAAGCTTTCGAGCAGGTCGGGATCGACGCTGAGATGGGCGCGGCCCTGGGCGCGGAAGGTCGTGCCACTGCCGGGGAGCAGGAAGAGGAAGGCGCAGCGCGGATCGCGCACGATATTGCGCAGGGAATCGATGCGGTTATTGCCGCGGCGGTCAGGCATCATCAGGGTCTGGTCATCGTGGATACGCACGAAGCCCGGTTGGTCGCCGCGAGGCGAGCAGTCGACGCCTTCAGGGCCCACCGTGGCCAGGGCGGCGAAGGGGCTGGCCTCGATGAGCCGCCGGTAATGCGGCGTCATGCGGTGGGCGACCTTGGTGGTCGAGGCGGCGACGGGGGCAGGCGTGTAGAGCGCTTCGAGCTGCTCCACGGAGGTAATGATGGACATGGCGGGCCTTTGGCATACGATCGGCGCGATGTGATGCAACGCACGGTATGGGCTGGACGTAACCAAACCTATATCTGCGACGAATAACAGCGCGACAAAGGTCGGATCGTTTTCGTCCGGCCGCACTTCCCAAGGAGCAGAGCCATGGACACCCATGCCTTCAAGGTAACCCGCACCGACGCCGAATGGCGCGCCAAGCTGACGCCGGAGCAGTATCAGGTGATGCGCAATCACGGGACCGAAAGGCCCGGCTCCTGCGCGCTGCTGCATGAGCACCGGCAGGGCACGTTTTCCTGCGCGGGCTGCGATACGCCGCTCTTTGCCTCGACGCTGAAGTTCGAGAGCGGCACGGGCTGGCCGAGCTTCAACGACCCGCTGCCGGGCTCGGTGGAGACGACCACGGACAAGAGCTATGGCATGGTGCGGACCGAGGTGCATTGCGCGACCTGCGGCAGCCATCTGGGCCATGTCTTCCCCGACGGTCCGCCGCCGACTGGCCTGCGCTATTGCATCAATGGTGTAGCGCTGAATTTTGTGCCTGCCTGACCACCCAATCTGTTGGCCATCATGGCCTGCAAATGCCCGCTGTCTGCGCTTCCGGTCCTCACGTACCAATGTACGCTCCGGTCCGGTTCTCGACAGCGGGCATTTTCGTCTCATGCTGGCTAATACCTTGGGCGATCAGGTGCCAAATATGAACATCGCTAGGTGCCGCGCGGCTTGGCCCGGGCGGTGGCGGCGGCGCTGAGGGGATCATCCGGCCAGAAGTGGCGGGGGTAGCGGCCCTTGAGGTCCTTGGCGACGTCCTTCCATGAACCGCGCCAGAAGCCGGGCAGGTCGCGGGTGGTCTGGATGGGGCGGTGGGCCGGCGACAGCAGGATGAGCAGCAGGGGTACCTTGCCGCCGGCGACAGATGGATGGCGGTCGAGACCGAAGAGTTCCTGCACACGGATTTCCAGCGCCGGGCCGTTTTCGGCGGCATAGTCGATGGGGAGGTGGCTGCCTGACGGCGCGGTGAAGTGGCTGGGCAGCAGGCGGTCGATCTCCTGACGCTGCGACCAGGGCAGGAGCGTATCGAGGGCGTTGCCGAGATGGGCGGGCGTGATGCCGGCGAGGCGGGTTTCGCCCATGATGTGCGGCGCGAGCCAGGCCGGGTCGGCAGCGAGGGCTGTGTCAGAGAGGTCGGGCCAGGGGGCGCCGAGTGTCTGATGCAGGTAGGTGGCGCGGGCACGCAGGGCCTTCTGGTCCCGGGTCCAGGACAGGGTTTCCGGGCGGCGCAGGGCGGCTTCGGCCAGGATTGTGGCGGCCTGGTCGAGATCGGTGACGGCGACCGGCTCGTCGGCCAGCCGCAGGGCGCCCAATTGACGCTGGCGACGGGCGCGGATGCTGCCGGAGGCGGGGTCGAAGCTGAGGGTTTCCCGATCCGCGATATGCGCTGCGAAGAGGGTTTCGAGGTCTGATCGATCGAGGGCGGCGGCGGTGCGGATGCGGGATGTCGCGGCGGCGCCGGTGAGGTCGGTGACGACAAGGAAGGGCGCGGCTGCGAGGGCGTCGGTTTCATCGAGCGAAGCCTGGCGGCCGTTGACCAGGCGGAACTTGCCGCGGCCGGTGGCCTGGGCGACGCGATCAGGAAAAGCTCGGGCGAGGTGGTGGCCTGCAGGGAGATTGCCTGCCGTTTGCCTGCTGTTTGCTCCCGCCCAGCGTCGGGCAAGATTGCGGGCGTCTTCCGCGCGCTTGCCGCGGTCGGTGCGGAAGCGGTCGAGGCGGTGGGCGAGGTCGGTGCCGTCGCCGCCGAGGCCCCGTTCGGTGACGAGGACGGCGAGCTCGGCCGCGGTCATGGCGTCGTCCTCGGCCGCGGCGGCGACGACCATATGGGCGAGGCGGGGGTGAAGCGGCAGGCGGGCGAGGGCCTTGCCCCCGGGTGTTATGCGGCCGGCTTCATCGAGCGCGTCGAGGGATTTGAGCAGGGCGGTGGCCTCGGCCCAGGCGGGGGCGGGCGGCGGATCGAGGAAGTGCAGGGCCGACGGATCGGTGATGCCCCAGGCGGCCAGATCGAGCGCGAAGCCAGCAAGGTCGGCGGCGAGGATTTCGGGCGTGTCGAAGGGTTCGAGCGCCGAGGTCTGGCCCTCATTCCACAGGCGGATGGCGATGCCAGGGCTGGTGCGGCCGGCGCGGCCGCGGCGCTGGTCGGCGCCGGCGCGGGAGACGCGGCTTGTGGCGAGCGTGGTGAGACCGGTATTGGGCTCATAAACCGGGACGCGGCGGAAGCCGGAATCGACCACGATGCGAACGCCATCGATGGTCAGGGACGTTTCGGCGATGGAGGTGGCGAGCACGACCTTGCGGCGGCCCGGTTCGGCGGGACGGATGGCGCGGTCCTGCTCGGATGGCGTGAGCTGGCCATAGAGCGGGGTGATATCCACATTGTCAGAGACGCGGGTGGCGAGGCGTTCTGCCACGCGGATGATTTCGCCCTGGCCGGGCAGGAAGACGAGGGCGGAGCCGTCATGTTCGCGCAGGGCGGCGAGGACGGCATTGGCCACCTGATCTTCGAGGCGAAGCAGGGGATCGGGCTCGCGGTGGATGGTTTCGACCGGGAAAGTGCGGCCCTGGCTTTCGATGACGGGAGCGTCGCCGAGCAGGCGCGCGACGCGGGCGCCGTCGATGGTGGCGGACATGACGAGGACGCGCAGGTCGGGTCGGAGCGCGGCGGCATCGAGCGTGAGCGCCAGGCCCAGATCGCCNTCGAGNCTGCGTTCGTGGAATTCGTCGAAGAGGACTGCGGCGATCCCGGAGAGTTCGGGATCGTCGAGCAGCATGCGGGTGAAGACGCCTTCGGTGACCACCTCGATCCGCGTGCGGGCGGAGATTTTGGAGTCCATGCGGACGCGATAGCCAACAGTCTGGCCGACCTCTTCGCCAAGCAGGCGCGCCATCTGGGCGGCGGCGGCGCGGGCGGCGAGGCGGCGCGGTTCCAGCATGACGATGCGGCGGTCGTTGCGCCATGGTGCATCGAGGAGAGCGAGGGGGACGCGGGTGGTCTTGCCGGCACCGGGCGGGGCGACGAGGACGGCATAGGGGCCGGCCGCCAGGGCGGATTGCAGGGCCGGCAGGGCGTCGTCGATGGGGAGCGGCGGCAGGGACATGGTGAGGTGTTTGGCGGAAGGCGGAGATTTGGGCAAGGGGATCAAATCGTGCCACGCCCTCGTGGTTCGAGGGTCGCTACGCTCCCGCCTCACCATGAGGGCTACTGAAGCACCAAGCTAGAAGTAGCCCTCATGGTGAGGTGCGAGCCTCTTCGCGAGCCTCGAACCATGGGGCGTGGCAACATCTGGGGTCTCCGGACGTTCTCTCCGCATGGCGAAGCACGGCGATATCAGGATCGGGGTGTCGGGGTGGACCTACAGGCCGTGGCGCGGGAATTTTTACCCGGCCAAGCTCGTGCAGCGCCAGGAGCTGAGCTATGCGGCACACCAGTTCAATGCACTGGAGATCAACGGCACCTTTTATGGAATGCAGGTGCCCAAGGCGTTTCGGAAATGGACGGGGGCGGTGCCGGAGGGCTTTGTCTTTGCGGTCAAGGGGCCGCGCTACCTGACGCATATGTTGAGGCTTAAGGATCCCGAGCCGCCGCTGGCCAATTTCTTTGCCTCGGGTCCGCTGGTGATGGGTGAGAAGCTCGGGCCGGTGCTGTGGCAGTTTCCGGAGCGGTTTCGTTTCGATGCCGAACGGATCGAGGCCTTTTTCAAGCTGTTGCCGCATGACACGAAAGAAGCCGCCGCCCTGGCGCATCGTCATGACCATCGNTTGCGGGCGCCGGCTGACTACGGTGACGGGGTCAGGCGGAGGGTGCGGCACGCCATGGAAATCCGGCATGAGAGCTTTCGGGATCCGGCCTTTATCGCGCTGCTGCGGAAATATGGCGTGGCGCTGGTCTGCGCCGATACGGTGGATTGGCCGCTCCTGATGGATGTGACCACGGACTTCGTCTATTGCCGGCTGCATGGCTCGGTGGAGCTCTACAATTCGGGCTATTCGGATGACGAGCTCGACGTGTGGGCCAAGCGCGTGCGTAACTGGGCGGCGGGCAAGGCGACGGACGGCCATTTCGTCACCGGGCCTACGGCGGACGGAAGGAAGCGCGATGTGTTCGTGTTCTTCGACAATACGGACAAGCTGAAGGCACCCGGGGATGCCAAGGGGCTCATGGAACGGGTAGGGGTTAGCTGGGATGCGGACTTCGCCTAGCCTTGGCTGGGGCGGCAGGGCTATAGGGTGACGATCTGGCAGGAGCGAGCATGAGCATTATCCGCATCGGCAATGAGCAGGTCACGGTCGCGGTTTCCGGGCTGGGATCGGAGATGCAATCGATCACCACCAGTGACGGGCAGGACTGGCTGTGGAACGGCGATGCAGCATTCTGGAGCGGTCGGTCGCCGGTGCTGTTTCCCATCGTGGGACGGGCGCCGGATGATCATGTGCGGATCGACGGCTCCCGCTACCCGATGGGGCAGCATGGCTTTGCGCGGCGCAGTGAATTCGCACTGGTGGAGAGCGGCGCTGATTTCTGCCGCATGGCGCTCAGGGCCGGGCAGGCGAGCCACTCGATCTTTCCGTTCGATTTTCTGCTGGAGCTGGAGCATCGCGTCGAGGGGCGCGGGGTGACTGTCACGGCGGAAGTGACGAACCGGGATCATCGGCCGATGCCTTTCGGCATCGGGTTTCACCCGGCCTTCGTGTGGCCGCTGCCGGGTTGTGCGGGGTTGGAGCATCGCGTGCTGCTCGACAATGGCGGGGCGCCGGAACTGGTGCGGCTCTCGGGCGGGCTGGTGCAACCGGAACGATTGGCGTCGCCGTTCAAGGCGGGGGAGCTGGTGCTGAGCCATGACCTGTTTGCGGCCGACGCGATGTTGTTTCCGGAAGGGGCGGGGGCCGGGCTGACCTATGAAGCTGGCGGCAAGGCGGTTCGGTTCACCTGGGAGAATCTGCCGAATTTCGCGCTGTGGTCGAAGCCGGGGGCGGGGTTCGTGTGCCTTGAGCCGTGGCATGGGACGGCGGCGGAAGTGGGCGGGAGCGATGAGCTCAGCGAGCGGCCGTATGGCGATGTGCTGGGTCCGGGGGCGACGGGGCGGTATGCGTTCCGGGTGGAGCTGGCGGGGTAGCGTCGCGCCACGCCCTCGTGGTTCGAGGCGCGTGAAGAACGCGCACCTCACCATGAGGGCTACTTTGAACGCGGTGTATCAGTAGCCCTCATGGTGAGGCGGGAGCGTAGCGACCCTCGAACCCACGAGGGCGTGGCACCTATCTGCGCACGCCGAGCCTGGCCATTTTCTCGCTCAATGTCCGCCTTGGCACCTGCAATGCGTCCACTACTGCTGCGATGGAATCCCCGTGCCGTGCCAGCTCGGCCTCGATGACGTGGCGCTCATAGGCCGCGAGGCGGTCGGCAAGGCTGGCGGTGGAGGGGAGGGGCTTTGCCCTGGCGCCCAGGATGGTGTCGAGCGAGCGGCCGGTGGATTCGAGGCCGAGGGCGAAGCGATCGGCGGCGGCC
>Ga0065721_10008357_pt1 | contig 10288 bp, 9 predicted proteins | sample Mesricmetagenome_FD_59108 | JGI IMG/M metagenome (GOLD analysis project Ga0065721, IMG submission 59108) | Mesophilic microbial community from rice straw/compost enrichment Sample: eDNA_1 v2 (version 2) | ecosystem: Engineered > Solid waste > Grass > Composting > Bioreactor | place: USA: Davis... | reverse complement strand
CCCGCCACAGGCGGCGCGGCGCACGCCGCCGCGGAGTGAGTCGACCCGCTCAGATCTTCACGGCCCGGCCGGTGCGAATGGACTCGTAGATCGCCGACATGATCTTCACGTCTTGCATGCCCTCTTCGCCGGGCACGCTGGTCGGGCGCTTCTCGATGATGCAGCGAGCGAAGTCGTCGAGCTCGGCCGCGAACATGTCGACCTGGGGAAACGACAGCGGCTTGCCGTCGCTGCGCGCGCCCTTGATGCCGCCGTAATAATAAGCTGGGTCCAGCTCGAACCAGCCGCGATCGCAATTGGCGCGGAAGTTCTTGATGCCCCCGACCTTGAAGCTGGCCGTGCAATAGGCGGTCGCGCCGCCCGGGAACTGCGCCGTCCAGGTCACGGTCTCGTCGACTTCCTTGAACTTCACCGGATCGGTTTTGGTCTCTGTCGCCGACACCAGCACCGGCTCTTCGCCGGTGAGATAGCGCGTTGCCTGCAGGGCATATATGCCAACGTCCATCAACGCGCCGCCGCCGGACAGGGCGTGCTTGACCCGCCACTGATCCGCGGCACCGACGTCGATGCCGAAGCCCGCCTCGATGATGCGCACCGGACCCAATTCCTGTGCGCGGGCGATACGGATGCATTCGAGATGATGCGGCTCGAACCGGCAGCGGTAGGCGGTACCGAGCATTCGGTCCGCCGCCTTACAGGCATCGATCATCTGCTGGCAGCGGTCCACCGATATTTCCAACGGCTTTTCGCAGAATACGTGCTTGCCGGCCTTGGCCGCCGCAACCGTATGTTCCAGATGCAGGGCATTCGGAGTGACGACATAAACGATGTCGATGTCGTCGTTCTCGGCCATGCGATGCATGGTGTCGTATGTATAAACGCTGCGCGCCGGCAGGTTGTATTTGTTACGCCAGGAGTCGACCTTGCCACTGCTGCCCGTGACGATGCCGGCAAGTCGGCAGTGCTGAGTTTTTTGCAGGGCCGGCGCGATCTGGTCCGTGCTCAGCCGGCCCAGCCCGCACAGGGCCACCCCCAGTTTCTTACCGGAGCTGGCCTTCTCTCGGGAGGCGGCGGTGCTGATAAAGGGTGCCGCCAATGTGGCAGCGACCGCTCCTTGCATGAAATGACGGCGTGAAAGTTCCTGCATGCTTGCTCACTCCTTTTGAGCTGGAGCTTACAAGCGCAACCCTGCTCCTGCACGTCCCCGGTGCGGCCGGCCAGGGCCCAGCCGAGTGGCGGGGACCGCAGATGCCGAGAGCGCCGTCGCAAACTGATTCTAAGCTGGCTGGAGGCAGCGAATGGCTCTCCACCCTGCACCAATGGGCATTGAACCGCCCCCTAGCCCGCACGTACGATGCCTGCGGGATGGATCGGGAGGCTACATAACCCAGATCCCGGCGAGGGACCGCCGCACGCCGAACCCGTGGTTTGCGTGTCCGTTCGGGATTCCTGGTTCCGGGGAGCAGCATCATGAAAATCCTCATCGTCGATGACCATCCGTTGTTTCGTGCCGGTTTCCACGCGGTGCTCGAGCAGAGCGACCTGGACGCCGGTGTGTTGAGCGTGTCCTCGGTGCCCGAGGCACTGCAGAGCCTGCAAACGGATGGCGATATCGGGCTGGTGCTGCTCGACATCCACCTGAAGGGCGATGATGGGTTCAATGCGCTGAAAGTGATCGGCGAGCGCTTCCCGACCACCGCCTGCATCATGATTTCCGGCGACGATCAGCAAGCCGTCGCGGCCCGCGCGGTGGCCGCCGGCGCCTCCGGGTTCATTCCCAAGTCCTTTACCGCCGACGAGATGATCGCCTCGATCCGCAAGGTGCTCGCCGGTGAAGTGTTCGTGCCCGAGACGACCAACCTGACCGCGACCGGCCAGCCCAACGGGCTGACGCTGCGCCAGCTGGAAGTCATCAGCATGTTGGGCCGCGGCTTCTCCAACAAGGAAATCGCGCGCGCGCTCGACGTTGCCGAGCGTACGGTCAAGGCCCACGTGAGCGCGGTGTTCGAAGCGCTCAACGTGCGCAATCGGACTCAGGCGGTGCTGGTCGCGCAGAAGCGAGGCTTCCTGCCCTCGTCGCCTGCTTACGCCAACGCGCGCTAACCCGTTCCTCTAGCAAATCCGTCTTCTCATGGACGCCGCACTGTTGCGACGCGTTGAGCAGCAGCGCGTGGAAATGTTGTATGGCAATGCCTTGGCCGTGTCCGGCTCGGCATTGCTCATGGTCGCGATGATCGCGGTCATCACCTGGCCGCACACCTCGCACACGCGGATCGTCAGCTGGTCGATTGCGACACTGCTGGTGCAGGCCGCCAGCCTGGTGCTCACCGCAAGCTATCGAAACTCCGACGATCGCGCGACCGCATCGAGTGCCTGGGGCTGGCGCTTCACGGCGGCTTCCGCCATCGCGGGTTGCGTGTGGGGCTCTTCGGCATTCGTGCTGGTGGATTCAGATCAACCGCTCACGCTGGCTTTGATCGCCGCATGTCTGGCGGCTCGCGCCACGATCAGCGTGATCACGCACGCTCACTTTCCTCCGGCGCTGCATGCATTCACCGCACCGGTGTTTGGCTTGCTGGCGCTTCGTTACATCATGCTCGGCGGTTATGGAAATGCCGCGCTTGGCGTGATGTGGTTTGCGGTGCTGGGCTATCTGTTGTTGTTCGGCGATCGCCAGGCGCGAGTGATCGTGGCGCAGATCAGGTTGCGCTACGAGAACGAGCAGCTCGTCGGCCAGCTGCAGCAGCAATATGCACTGGCCGATCAGGCACGCGCCCGCGCCGAATCCGCCAGCCGCTCCAAGTCCTTGTTCTTCGCCGCCGCCAATCACGATCTGCGTCAGCCGCTGCATTCGCTGGGCCTGTTCGCGACCGCCCTGCGCAATGGCAAGGTCGACGACCAGGGCCGGCGCATGATCGATCAGATCCTGCAGGCGACCGAATCGCTGGAGCAGCTGTTCGACAATCTGCTGGACATTTCCAAGCTCGATGCCGGCCAGGTCGAGGTCAAGAAGGAGATCGTGCCGGCGAATCTGGTGCTGGATCGTCTGCGCAGCACGTTCACGAAGTCGGCGGAAGAAAAGGGCCTCAAGCTGGTCGTACGCCGCTCCCGAGGCGTGCTGTACACCGACCCGACGTTGCTGTTCCGCGTGTTGTCCAATCTGGTCGCGAACGCGATTCGCTACACCGAGAAAGGCGGCGTGATCGTGGCGTGCCGGAAGCGCCGCAACGGCGTGAGCATCGAAGTGTGGGACTCGGGCATCGGCATCCCACACGAACAACACGAGCGCATCTTCGAAGAGTTCTACCAGCTCAACAACCCGGCCCGCGATCGTTCACGCGGCCTGGGATTGGGCCTGGCCACCGTGCGCCGTATCGTCAGCCTGCTCGAACATCCGTTGAACGTGCGCTCGACGCTGGGTCGCGGCTCGCGCTTCAGCATCGAAGTGCCGCTCGCCGATCCGAACAAGATCCACTCGGGCGCCGCGACCATCGAGCAGAAGGTGCCGAACCTGATCGGCGGCAAGCTCATCATGGTCATCGACGACGAAGAGTCGGTGCGCCTCGGCATGCAGAGCCTGCTGGAGAGCTGGGGCTGCAAATGCATCACCGCCATGGATTCGGACGAGGCATTGGCCAGTATCAACGGTCGCGTACCGGACTTCATCATTGCGGACTTGCGCCTGCGCGGCGATCGCAACGGCATCGATGCCATTCGGGAGCTGCGCGCGAAGCTGGGCGACGGCATTCCCGCCGTGCTGATCTCCGGCGACACGGCAACGGAGCAACTCCGCAAGGTCAGCGCTGCCGGCCTGACCATGATGCACAAGCCGCTCAAGGCAGTGCGCTTGCGCGCCCTGCTCAATCACGAGTTCGCGAAGAAGCAGCGCGTCTGAGCGTCAACCTGAAGCGTTGCCGAAAGCGGCGTCCATATAGATGAACGGATTCCGGCACGCCACGATCATGCCGCTGTAGACGATCGTGGCCCGCTTCGGGTCGGGCACACGGAAGAAGTTGCTGCCGATCAGATATTCCGTCAGCACATAGCGCTCCAGCCCTTCCAGTCCGTTACGCGCTTTGGAAATGTGCGCGGGCAGCCAGGGCACGAAGCGATCGGCGAACACGGTCACCTTCACTTCTTTACGCTGCATCCGTTCGCTCGCCAGGATGTCTTTGACGAACGCCTGTAGCGACGTCCCATCCAGATCGATCCCCGGCAGGTTGTCTCTGATGACCCGTTCAACCCAGGAAGCACGGTAGCCGGTCAACTCCCCCCACGAGGCCGCACCGAAGATTCCCAGTGCCACTGTGCCGCAGGCGCCGGCAATGAGCAGCCTGCGCCGGCTGCGTGAGAATTTGCTGGTCTGATTCATCGTCATCTCGTCACGCAATCAAAGCGGCGCTGCGCAGGGACAGCGCAGCCACACTCAAGCTGGGATTCGAATTCGGCCCGGACGGAAACACCGACGAGCCGACCACCACGAGATTGCGCACGTCGTGGTGGATCTGTTTGGCATCGATCACCGACGACGCGCGCTCGGTGCCCATGCGCAGCGAGCCCTGGATGTGAGACTCGGTATCGCGCATGCCTTTGAAATCGATGCGCTCGACCGGCAGCGGTTCGAGCACCCTTTGGATATTCGTCAAGGACTCCTGGATGCCACGCTTGGCGTACTCGGATACATCCGCGTGCAGCACCTTCGGCACGCCATCGTCGTCGAGCACGACGCGGTTGGAGTCCTGCGGCAGATCCTCCACCACGACCACCAACGGCGTGAGCTGGCGCCAACGTCCATATTCCTTGCGCAGGCCATGCGGCCAACGATTGTCGAAATAGATCAACGCGCCCGCGTAGTCCTTGCGGAACGGGCCGTCGTACAGCGAGTAGTTCAATGCCGTGGTGATCGTGCCGCCATCGAGGCTGTCCACGCCATCGAGCAGCACTTCGAGGTGGTAGCCCACTTGTTCGTGAATGCCGACACCGGTTAGTGGATGATCGATCCCGGAGCGCAGCAGGATGGCGGGACTGTGGATCGCATTCGCGCCCAGCACGAACAGCTCGCCCGTAACTCGATGCTCCGCGCCGCCTTTCTTATACACAGCGGCGCTCACACTGCCGTTGGCATGATCGAAGTGCGTCACCTCGCATTCGGTGCGAATTTCGACGTTGGGATGCTCGCGCAGATTGGTGAAGCCATTCTCGAAGGTGAACTTCGCATTCACCGGACACAGATTGCATCGAGCCGAGGCACAGCAGGGTGGGCGCCCCGCGTCCGCGACACTGGCGCGCGCAGTGGCGATGGGAACATGAAACTGCGGCTGAGCCTTGCGCATGATCGCGTCGACCGCGGTCTGCTTGTGCGGCGGCTGAGGAAACGGCGCCGAGCGCGGCAGGATCTCGGCCATCTCCGGCGAACCCGCCACCGACATCTTGGTTTCAGCCGCGAGGTAGTAGGGCTCCAGCTCGTCGTAGTCGAGCGGCCAGTCCTGCGCCACGCCATACTTGCTGCGCATCCGGAAATCGCTCGGATGAAAGCGCGGTGTCTGCGCATACCAACAGTTGGTGCCGCCACCGACGCCGATAGTGAAGTTCCAGACCTTTTTCGCAGCGTCGGTGCGGAACGTGGAGCCCGGCAGGACCGGCGAGTTCCTGTTTTGTTCGAGCTGCCAGGCGTGCGAGTTGAAAGTGCCACGTTCGAGCATCAGGATCTTCGCCGCCGGTCGCTTGCTCAGGTAACCCTCGACAAAAAACAATGAACCGAACCCCGACCCGACCACGACGACATCGAAATGCTCTTGAACCATCCATCCTCCGAACGCGCATCGGGTTCAAACCGACGCGCCGCCCGGAAGTTCCCTGAGTGGTAACATTTGCGCGGATGCCTGACAGCTTCGCTGGGGATTCCGTGTAAGCTGTCCGCATCCGGCAACACTGAAATTCTTTCATGTCCAAGAGCACAGTTTCCGAACGCGCTTCCAAAGGCGTCCGCTTGCAGAAGGCGATGGCCGATGCCGGTCTCGGCGCGAGGCGCGATTGCGAAGAGATGATTCTCGCCGGACGCGTCCAGGTGAACGGGCGCGTCGTCGACACCCTGCCCTGCTTCGTTGAGCCCGCAACCGACGTGGTCGAGCTCGATGGCGAAGTGATCGAGCTCCCCGTTCCTGAAGACAGCGCGGAGTCGAGCACCACCAAGGCGGCCTCGAAAGCGCGCGCACTCATCTACGTGTTGATCAACAAGCCGAAAGGCGTCATCACGACCACGAGCGATCCCGAAGGTCGCCGCAACGTGCTCGACCTGGTGCCCGCCTCGATCCGCCGCGACGAGCGCTTGTTCCCTGTGGGGCGGCTGGACGGCGATTCCACCGGTCTGCTGCTGATCACGAATGATGGCGATCTGGCTTATCAGCTCACGCATCCGAAGTTCGGCATCACCAAGGAATATCGTGTGCTGACCACCGGGCTCGCCACCGATGAGCAGCTCCAGAAGCTGCGCGCCGGCATGTATCTGGTCACTCCGTCCACGGACGGGACGAAGACTTCGAAGCGCGCATCGATGGAGTCCGTGCGCATCATCAAGCGTTTCGTCGATCGTGCGCGCGGCGATCGCACGATGCTCAGCGTGACCTTGCGCGAAGGGCAGAATCGAGAGATCCGTCGGATGCTCGCGCGCGTCGGCTTGAAAGTGCGCGAGCTGGAGCGAGTGGCGATCGGCCCGTTGCGAGCGGGCGATCTCAAGCCGGGTCAGGCCAGGCTGCTCGGCAAGAAGGACGTGGAGAAACTGCGCGCGGCCACGCTCGGCAGCGGTTGATCAGCGCGGCTGTTTATCCAGCAAGCGCATCAACCCTTCCTGCGCGACCGAGGCGACCAGCTTGCGGTCGCGGCTGAACATCTCGGCTCGGGTCAGGCCGCGAGCGCTGCCGGCGAACGGGCTCACCGCCTCGACCAGAATCCACTCGTCGGCGCGCGGCGGATTATGGAACCACATGGCGTGATCGAGGCTCGCCAGCATCACGTCCTTGTTCTGCATCGCTACCGGATGTTTCAGCAGCGCGGTCGAGACCAGGAAGTAGTCCGATAGATACACCAGCCCGGCGAGCTGCGTGAGCGGATCGTCCGGCAGCGGGGACGCGGAACGAATCCAGTACTGCGCCCGCTGCAACGACTGCTTGCGGAGCATGAACATCTCCGGATTCACCGGCTTCAATTCGATGATGGTCTGTTGGGAGAGCAGCGCGGTTGCCCCTTGCGGCAGCCGATCGCCGAACTTCTCCACCAGCTGGCGCACGTCCATCAGATCTTCGGGATCCGGCACGTCACCGCTGACCGCCACCTCGTGCTGCAGACCCTCCTCGTGCCGGTGGAACGACAGCTCCATGTGGAAGATCGGCCGCGATCGCTGCCGGGCCACGACGCGTCGGGTCGAGAAACTGCCACCATCGCGGGTCAATTCCACATCGTAGATCACGGGAATGTCGCTCGCGCCAGGCAGCAGGAAATAGCCATGCAGCGAGTGGCAGACGCGGTCGGAAGCCACGGTGTGCTGGGCAGCCTTCAGGCCCTGGCCCAGGATCTGCCCGCCGAACAGCGTGCGATTGATGTTGATCTGGTTGACCTGGCTGCGGAACAGATTTGTGTCGAGCTGTTCCAGCTCCAGCACTTCATGCAGAGACTTGGGAGCCGGGGGCGGCGAGATCGGGTTGGCCATGACGCCGAGTGTAGCACCCGCTCGGCGCCGGGCAGGACGGGCCGGCGCTGCCCTTCACCGGTGCCGGGGGGGCGACCCGCGGGCACCCAGCCCCGATCTCTACTCGGAATCTGCCAATTTGATCGGGCTTTGCGCAATTTTTTACGGCGTCGAGCCTGAAAAAAACCTCGCAGGGTGCATGTTCAGCCCTCTGGGGAATCTGATCGCAGGCTTCCCGAAGCCCTGCTCCAGCTGCGCAGCGCCGGCGGGACCCGACAGCGAGTTGAACCGCCGCGTCGAAGTGCAGTGGTCTACGCTGGAGTGAGTATCAAGCCGACGCGACGGTGAAGCCGATCGTCGTGGCGCCGTCCTCGCTCTCCGCGAAGACGGTGCCACCGTGCATGGTGGCCACCGCCCGAACGATGGCGAGTCCCAGCCCGTGATTCTCACGGCTGCCGCTGCGGGAGCTGTCGACGCGGTAGAAGCGGTCGAACAGCCTCGAAAGGTGCTCCCGCGCGATACCGGAGCCGGTGTTCTGCACCGAGACGCGAATCGCGCCTGGCTGCTGCAAAACGAACACGACAATCTCGGCACCGCGCGGGGCGTGCTGGACGGCGTTCTGTAACAGATTGGTTACAGCACGCCGAAACAGAGAAGTCTCGATACTGGCCTGGGCATCGCCTTCGATGCGCACCCTGACGCCAGCTTCTTCGAAGATGAACTCCAGATACTCGACGGCGTGCGCCACTTCCTGCGCAATCGACACCTCGACCCGGTTCGGCGCGCGCTCACCGCGGTCCGCCCGGGCCAGGAACAGCATGTCGTTGACAATGCCACGCAGCCGTTCGAGATCCTCCAGATTAGAGTGCAAAGCTTCTTTTAGTTCCGTGACACTGCGCTCGCGCGACAAAGTGACCTGCGTTTGACCGATCAGGTTGCCCAGCGGCGTGCGCAATTCATGCGCCACGTCCGCGTTGAACGCTTCGAGCTGCTGATACGCGGTCTCGAGTCGCGACAACGCGCCGTTGAAAGAATCGGCAAGCTCGGAAAGTTCCGGCGCCAGCGTGTCGGTCTGCAAGCGTCGCGACAGGTACCCTGGCGACAACTCCCGCGCTTCATTCGACAGCCGATCGAGCGGCCGCATGCCGACCCGCGCGATGTAGTATCCGAGCCCCGCCGCGCCCAATGCGCCCACCACCGTCAAGGCGATCAACCCGACCGTGAACGCCCGCAGCGTTTCCACGAACGGCGTCGAATCGATGCCAACGGTCAGGCGGACGGTCGGGCGCTCGCCGCGGCCTTCGACTTCGTCCGAGTAGGTCTTCAGCGGCGCCTCGTGCCCCGGCAGCATGACGTGCCCGAAGCCGTGGGTGCCCATCATCTGCCGCTGTTCGTCGGTCAACGGCACGCCATAGTGGAAGCGCGGGTCGTTACTCTGCACCCACAGGCTGACCCGATTGTTCTCGGAGATGGAGTTGTCGAACTTGGTACGCACATAGTCCCAGTACGCCACCTCGTCGTTGCGCATGATCATGGGCTTGTACATCGTCCAGCGCGCCTGCAGCTCGTTGCTTTGATGGCGTTCGAGCTCGCGCTTCAGCAATCCATGCATGGCGACGCTCAGCACCGAGAGCATGACGAAGCTGGCAACGGCGAACATCGCGGCCAGACGCTTGCTGATGGACAGCTTCATACGTCCTCGCCCTGCTCGTCGCGCACTTCCAGCACGTAGCCCATGCCACGCACCGTGTGCAGCAAGGTCGGTTTGAACGGATCGTCGAGCTTGCTGCGCAGCCGCTTCACCGCCACTTCCACTACATTGGTGTCGCTATCGAAATTCACGTCCCAGACCAGCTCGGCGATGGTGGTCTTGGACAGGATTTCGCCTTTACGGCGCGCCAGCGCCGCCAGCAGCGCAAATTCCTTCGCGGTCAGATCCAGGCGCTGACCATTGCGCCACGCCTTGCGCGCCAGCAGATCGATCTGCAGATCGGCGATCCGCAACTGCATGGCTTCCTGCCCGCGGCTGCGACGAGTGAGCGCCTGCAGGCGCGCCACCAGCTCGAGGAACGAGAACGGCTTGACCAGATAATCGTCCGCGCCTTCGCGCAAACCGCGCACACGATCGTCGACCCGATCGCGCGCCGTCAGCATGATCACCGGCGTCTGGCGATGCTCGCGCAATGCGTGCAGGACGCTGAACCCGTCGGTGCCCGGTAACATCACGTCGAGCACGATCACGTCGTACTCGTATTCGAGTGCCATGTGCTTGCCATCGAGACCGTCGCGAGCCACGTCCACGACGTAGCCCTGCTCACGCAGACCACGCTCGAGGTAATCGGCCGTCTTGGGCTCGTCTTCTACGATCAGGACTTTCATGGCAGCGTCGCGAGAATGATTGCTAGCCTCCGGTCGGTGGCACCAGGCCCATGGATTGATAAACATTCACCAGCCGGATGGATACATCCGCGGTGGCTTGCGCCGCATTCAGCTCGACTGCGTAAACGCTACGCTCGGCATCCAGCACTTCGAGCAGCGACAGCGCCCCGGCAGTGTACTGCCGACGAGCCAGTTGGGCAGCACGTCGCGCCGATTCGGCGGCTT
>Ga0065721_10006122_pt1 | contig 10288 bp, 10 predicted proteins | sample Mesricmetagenome_FD_59108 | JGI IMG/M metagenome (GOLD analysis project Ga0065721, IMG submission 59108) | Mesophilic microbial community from rice straw/compost enrichment Sample: eDNA_1 v2 (version 2) | ecosystem: Engineered > Solid waste > Grass > Composting > Bioreactor | place: USA: Davis... | reverse complement strand
GGGGGAGGACGCAGCCGGCCAGTATCCCGTTTCCCCGCCGGCATCCCCGATCCGGTCTTCCAGAGCCGCGACGATGGTTTCGGGCACCATTGCGCGGGACTGAAGCACTCCCTGATTCCAGAACCGGAGGACCGAATAGCCCTGTTGGTTCTGCCAGCGTGTCCGTATGGCGTCGTCAGGATTCCCGGCATGCCGGAAACCGTCGATCTCGATCACCAGCTTCCGTTTCCGGCGGACGAAGTCCGCGATGTCGGGGCCGATCGGCACCTGACGCGTGAACTTGTAGCCGCACGACCCTCACACGCCGCTCGCGGGGATGCCCGACCGTTCGACCTTGCGCGGCGCGGTGATCTCCTTCCACGTGGAGAGCGCGCGGTTGACCGGGGTGACCGGCTTGCGGGCGACGAAGCGGCCGTGTCCTTCCTGGGTCTTCACCGCGCCGTCCTCGATCGCCACGTGGCCGCGCGTCAGCGTGTAGCGCGGCAGGCCCTTCACCTTCTTGCCCTCGAAGACGTTGTAGTCGATCGCCGACTGCTGGGTCCCGGCCGAGATCGTCTTCTCCTTCTCCGGGTCCCAGACGACGATGTCGGCGTCGGCGCCGACGAGGATCGCGCCCTTCTTCGGATAGGCGTTGAGGATCTTGGCGATATTGGTCGATGTCACCGCCACGAACTCGTTCATGGTGATGCGGCCCGTATTGACGCCATAGGTCCACAGCATCGGCATGCGGTCCTCGAGCCCGCCGGTGCCGTTCGGGATCTTGGTGAAGTCGCCGACACCGTAGCGCTTCTGCTCGGTGGTGAAGGCGCAGTGGTCGGTCGCCACAACCTGCAGCGAGCCCGCCGACAGGCCGGCCCAGAGCGAATCCTGGTGCAGCTTGTTGCGGAAGGGCGGGCTCATCACCCGGCGCGCGGCGTGATCCCAGTCGGGATGGAAATATTCGCTTTCATCGAGGGTGAGGTGCTGGATCAGCGGCTCGCCCCAGACCCGCATGCCCTTCTGGCGGGCGCGGCGGATCGCCTCGTGCGACTGCTCGCAGGACGTATGGACGACGTAGAGCGGAACGCCCGCCATGTCGGCGATCATGATGGCGCGGTTCGTCGCCTCGCCCTCGACCTCGGCCGGACGCGAATAGGCGTGCGCCTCGGGGCCGTTGTTGCCCTCGGCCAGCAGTTTGGCCTGGAGCTGGGCGACGACGTCGCCGTTCTCGGCATGGACGAGGGCGATGCCGCCCAGCTCGCCGACGCGCTGGAAGGAGGCGAACATCTCGTCGTCGTCCACCATCAGCGCGCCCTTGTAGGCCATGAAGTGCTTGAAGGTGGTGATGCCCTTGTCGCGGACGATCGTCTCCATCTCGTTGAAGACCTGCTCGCCCCACCAGGTCACCGCCATGTGGAAGGAATAGTCGCAGTTGGCCCGCGTCGACTTGTTGTCCCACATCTGCAGGGCCTCGAGCATTGACTGGCCGGGCGAGGGGAGCGCGAAGTCGATCACCATCGTCGTACCGCCGGCGAGCGCGGCGCGCGTGCCGCTCTCGAAGTCGTCGGACGAGTAGGTGCCCATGAAGGGCATTTCGAGATGGGTATGCGGATCGATGCCGCCGGGCATGACGTAGCAGCCGGTGGCGTCGAGCACGCGGTCGCCGGAGAGGTTCGGGCCGATCGCGGTGATCGTCCCGTTCTCGATCAGGACGTCGGACTTGTAGGTCAGATCGTGGGTGACGATGGTCCCGTTCTTGATGACTGTGCTCGGCATGGCTGTTCCTTCTTTATTGTCATTGGTGGGTCATCCCGTGCGCCGCGCCGCTATTTCGGCCTGCGGCCGCGCGGCGGCGCCTCGGGGGTGTTCGCGTAGAGCTTCGAATGCCATCTCCTCAGGTCCTCGAGGAAGGCGTCGAACGTGCCGTAGATCGGCATCAGGGCCTCGAAGCTCACCGGGATGAGCGAGCGCGAGGGCACGCAGGCCGCCGCCACTTCCTTCTGGTGGCGCGGCGAGGTCCAGATCGCGGCGAAGCCGATCAGCTGGTGGGTGATTTCCTTGCGCAGCTCCTCGATGCGTTCGAAATGGGCACGGTAGATGGCGATGGTCGCGTAGAGTGCGGTCAGGATCGACAGGCCGAGTATGGCGAGGAGCAGGATCCGGTCGCCGGTATAGTTGCCGGAGATCAGCGCATAGAGCCAGGAAAGCGCGGTGAAGACGATGAAGCTCTTCGAGACGCGGAAGATCGCGTAGGTCGCCGCCAGGCGTTCGGCGTATTTCGCCTCCACCGCCTCGCCGATCACCTCCAGCTTGCGGCGGAACTCGTAGAGCCGCTGGTTCTCCGATTCCGAATGCTCCTCGCCGCGCGCGTCGCGCAGGATGTCGAAGGTGGAGGAGGTCAGGTCCTCGATCGCGGTCCAGCCGTCGAGCGGCAGGATCGCCGGCGGGATGTAGTCGCCGATCCGCTCGAAGACCACGTAGGTGATGTGGATCGCGGTGAGGAACAGGAAGAAGATCAGGAGCAGCGCGAATTCCGAGACGCCGAGAATGTCGAAGATCGTCTGGTAGTTGGCGATCACGCTGTTCAGGAGGTCGAGGTCGGGCAGGAAGCCCTCGGTCGTCGAGCCGACGTCGGTAAAGCCGGAGAGCACGTAGAAGACCAGCCCCGAGACGATCAGCCTCGCGGTCATGAAGTTCGAGAAGCGCACCACGCTCTGAAGCAGGCCTTCGACGTCCATGGCTAGGCTCTCCCTTCCTCCCGTGTCCTACCGCCGCGGCGGCGACGGCCATGCCGCGGCCGAATGCCGGACACGCGCGCGCCAGCCTCCGCCGGCCGGCAGGAGGCGATGCTCGGATGCGGCCGGGTGCGGATCAGGCCTCGGCGAGGTCGAGGCGTTTCTCGATGCGGCTGACGCGGTCGTCGATGCGGTCGAGCCGCGTCGAGATGCCGGCATATCGCTGTTCGAGGATGCCGAGGCGGCCCTTGACCTCCTGCATGTCGTCCGCAAGGCGATCGGCCGTGCCGGGGATGGCCCGCAGATGTTCGAGGATGATGTCGTCGGGCATGGAAATGCCTCCCGCTGCGCATCCGGCTTGCCGGTATATGGGCTCCGGACCGTCACTCGACGATCTCCGCGGTCTCGACCACGGCATGCATGAGCACGTCGGCCCCTGCCGCCGCCCATTCCCTGGTGATCTCCTCGGCCTCGTTGTGCGAGAGGCCGTCGACGCAGGGGCACATCACCATTGCCGTCGGGGCGACGCGGTTGATCCAGCAGGCGTCGTGGCCGGCGCCGGAAATGATGTTCATGTGCGAGTAGCCGAGCCGCTCGGCCGCCTCGCGAATGCGGCGCACGCACTCGTGGTCGAATTCCGGCGGATCGAACTGGCCGACGATCTTGGCCTCGAAGGAGACGCCGATTTCCTCGCATGCTGTCGGCGCCTCGCGCATCAGGCGGTCGACCATGCCGTTGAGCGTGTCGAGCTCGTGGCTGCGGAAGTCGATGGTGAAGACGACCTTGCCGGGAATGATGTTGCGCGAATTCGGATAGACGTCGATATGGCCGATGGCGCCGACCGCGTTCGGGGCGTTGTCCATGGCGATCCTGTGGACGAGCTCGGTGACGAGCGCCAGCCCGCGACCGGCATTCTTGCGCATCGGCATCGGCGTCGAGCCGGTGTGGCTCTCCTTGCCGGTCACCGTGCACTCGATCCAGCGCAGCCCCTGGCCGTGGGTGACGACGCCGATGTCGATGCCTTCCGCCTCGAGGATCGGCCCCTGCTCGATATGGAGCTCGAACAAGGCGTGGATCTTGCGGGCGCCGACCTTCTCGTCGCCCTTCCAGCCGATCCGCTCGAGCTCGTCGCCGAAGCGCTTGCCCTTGGCGTCGACGCGGTCATAGGCCCAGTCGCGCTCGTGGATGCCGGCGAAGACGCCGGAGGCGAGCATGGCGGGGGCGAACCGCGTGCCTTCCTCGTTGGTCCAGTTGACGACGACGATCGGGCGCCGGGTCTTCACGTTCAGATCGTTGAGGGTGCGCACCAGCTCCAGTCCGCCGAGCACGCCCAGCACGCCGTCATACTTGCCGCCGGTCGGCTGGGTGTCGAGATGCGAGCCGACATAGACCGGGTCGGCGTCGGGATCGGTGCCGGGCCGCGTCATGAACATGTTGCCCATCTCGTCGACGCCCATGGTCATGCCCGCTTCCTCGCACCAGCGCTGGAACAGGCGGCGGCCTTCGGCGTCCTCGTCGGTCAGGGTCTGGCGGTTGTTGCCGCCGGCGACGCCCGGGCCGATCTTGGCCATTTCCATCAGCGAGTCCCACAGCCGGTCGGCGTTGATCTTCATGTTTGCTGCGGGTGCGGCCATTTCATTCCCCTCTTTTTATTTGATTTCGATCTCGACGAAGGTCATCGGTCCCGGCCCGGCATTGACGACGTTGTGTTCGACGCCGGTGTTGCGCCGGTAGGCGGCGCCGGGCGCCATCGTCACCTCGCGCGTGGCGCCGCCCGGCTCCTCGATCAGCATCCGGCATTCGGTCACCGGGGTGACAACGTAATCGTGACCATGGACGTGCCAGCCCGTCTCCGCCCCCGGTGCGAAGTCGAAGCGCGTCACGCGGACGCGGTCGTCATCGACGAGGAGGGTGGCGGAGGCTGGCTGTCTCATGCGCTGGCTGGCCTTTCTGACGTCAGCTCGGGAAGGTGAAGACCGCGCCCGATTTGATGCCGTTCGGCCATCTCGTGGTGATGGTCTTGAGCCGTGTGTAGAAGTTCACGCCCTCCGGGCCGTAGATCGAGTGGTCGCCGAACAGCGAACGCTTCCAGCCGCCGAAGGAGTGGTAGGCGACCGGCACGGGGATCGGCACGTTGACGCCGACCATGCCGACCTCGATCGCGTCGGAGAAGGCGCGGGCGGCGTCGCCGTCGCGGGTGAAGATCGCGGTGCCGTTGCCGTATTCGTGGGCGTTGATCATCGCCGTCGCCTCGTCGAAGGACTTGGCGCGCACGACGGAGAGCACCGGGCCGAAAATCTCTTCCTTGTAGATCGTCATGTCGGTGGTGACGCGGTCGAACAGCGTGCCGCCGACGAAGAAGCCGTTCTCGTAGCCCTGGAGCTTGAAGCCGCGCCCGTCGATGACGAGGTCTGCGCCTTCCTTCACCCCCTGGTCGATATAGCCGACGATCTTGTCGCGGTGCGCCCGGGTGATGACCGGGCCCATGTCGGCCTGGCTGTCGGTGGCAGGGCCGATGCGCAACGCCTCGACGCGCGGCTTGAGCTTCTCGACGAGGATGTCGGCGGTCTTCTCGCCGACGGGGACCGCCACCGAGATCGCCATGCAGCGCTCACCGGCCGAGCCGAAGCCCGCGCCCATCAGCGCGTCGGCCGCCTGGTCCATGTCGGCGTCGGGCATGATGACCATGTGGTTCTTGGCGCCGCCGAGCGCCTGTACGCGCTTGCCCTTCGAGGTGCCGCGCGCATAGACGTATTCGGCGATCGGGGTCGAACCGACGAAGGAGATCGCCTTGACGTCGGGGTGGTCGAGCAGCGTGTCGACCGCCACCTTGTCGCCGTGAACGATGTTGAGCACACCGTCCGGGAAGCCCGCCTCCTGGAACAGGTTCCAGACGAACATCGGCGCCGACGGATCGCGCTCCGACGGCTTCAGGACGAAGGTGTTTCCGCAGGCGATCGCCACCGGATACATCCACATCGGCACCATGGCCGGGAAGTTGAACGGGGTGATGCCGGCGACGACGCCGAGCGGCTGCCGGTCGGCGACCGTGTCGATGCCGGGGCCGACATTGCGGGAGAAGTCGCCTTTGAGCAGGTGGGGGATGCCGCAGGCGAACTCCACCACCTCGATGCCGCGGGCGACCTCGCCGAGCGCGTCGTCATGGGTCTTGCCGTGCTCGCGCGAGATCTCGCGGGCGATGTCGCCGGCGTAGCGGTCGAGCAGGTCCTTAAAGCGGAACATCGGCCGGACGCGCTTGAGCGGCGGCGTGTTGCCCCAGGCCGGCTGGGCGGCCTTCGCCGCCGCCACCGCGGCGTTGATCTCGTCGACGGACGAAAGCCGCAGTTCCGCGATCTCCTCGCCCGTGGCCGGGTTGAAGACGGGCTGGCGCCGGTCCGAATTGGAGACGACGCGCTTGCCGCCGATAGCGTTCTCGATGATCTGCATGGATCAGTCCACTTCGCGGAGCACGGTGCGCAGGGTGTCGAACAACTCGTCGATCTGACTCTTGGAGATGATCAGCGGCGGCGACAGCGCGATGATGTCGCCGGTCGTGCGGATCAGGCAGCCCTTTTCCCAGGCACGCAGGAAGCAGGAGAAGGCTCGCTTGGTCGGCGCGCCGGCCACCGGCTCGAGCTCGATGGCGCCGATAAGGCCGATGTTGCGGATGTCGATGACGTGCGGCTCGCCCTTGAGCGCGTGCAGCGCATCCTCCCAGTAGGGCGCGAGCTCGGCGGCGCGCTCGAACAGGCCCTCCTCCTGATAGGTCTCGAGCGTGGCGATGCCGGCGGCCGAGGCGATCGGATTGCCCGAATAGGTGTAGCCGTGGAAGAACTCGATGAGATGTTCAGGCCCGGTCATGAAGGCGTCGTGGATTTCGGCCGTGACCATCACCGCGCCCATCGGGATGACGCCGTTGGTCAGGCCCTTGGCGGTGGTGATGATGTCGGGCTTGACGTCGAAATAATCGGCCGCGAACGGCGTGCCGAGGCGGCCGAAGCCGGTAATGACCTCGTCGAAGATCAGGAGGATGCCGTGCTGGGTGCAGATCTCGCGCAGGCGCTTCAGATACCCCTTCGGCGGGATCAGCACGCCGGTCGACCCTGCGACCGGCTCGACGATCACGGCCGCGATGGTCGAGGGATCGTGCAGGGTGATGATGCGCTGCAATTCGTCGGCGATCTCTGCGCCGTGCTCCGGCTCGCCGCGGGTGAAGGCGTTCTTGGCCGGCAGGTGCGTGTGCGGAATGTGGTCGACGCCGGTCAGGAGCGTGCCGAACATCTTGCGGTTGGCGACGATGCCGCCGACGGAAATGCCGCCGAAATTGACGCCATGATAGCCGCGCTCGCGGCCAATCAGGCGGAAGCGCGAGCCGTCACCCTTCACGCGGTGGTAGGCGAGCGCGATCTTCAGCGCGGTGTCGACCGATTCCGAGCCGGAATTGGTGTAGACGACGTGGGCCATATCGCCGGGCGCCATGGAGATGAGACGGTTGGCGAGTTCGAAGGCCTTGGGATGGCCCATCTGGAAGGCCGGAGCGTAGTCGAGCTCGCCGGCCTGCTGGCGGATCGCCTCGGTGATCTTCGGGCGGCAATGCCCCGCATTGACGCACCAGAGCCCGGCCGTGCCGTCGAGGATCTTGCGACCATCGGCCGAAGTGAAGTGCATGTCCTTGGCCGCAACCAGCATGCGGGGATCCTGCTTGAACTGCCGGTTCGCCGTGAACGGCATCCAGAAGGCGCGAAGGTCATTGGGGATTGCAGTGTGCCGGTTCGACATGACGTCGTCTCCTCCTCGGGAAATATGCCAAAGCGCCAGTCAAGCCCCTGTTTCGCCTTGGTCTGGGAGGCCAAGCTGTGCTACGAAATCTTGACTGTTTGATAAAACTCTAACAGGGCCTTTTGTGCGGTCAAGGCCAATTCCGGCAGGGAGAGGGCGTACGCATGGATGAAATGACGCGGGGCGACAACCTGGAAGGCGGCTGCTGATGCCGAGGCCGCAGACACAGCGCAAGACCCGCATTCAGATCGAGAACGAGGCCCGCATCCTCGATGCTGCACTGGACGTGTTTTCGGCCCATGGCTTCCGCGGCGCCACGATCGACCAGATCGCCGAAGGCTCGGGCATGTCGAAGCCGAATCTCCTCTATTATTTCCGCCGCAAGCAGGACATCTACGAGGCATTGATTGACCGGCTGCTCGACGCCTGGCTCGAGCCTTTGCAGAACCTCGACCACACCGGCGACCCGGTCGGGGAGTTGCGCGACTACATCCGACGCAAGCTCGAAATGGCGCGCGACTTCCCGCGCGAGAGCCGGCTCTTCGCCAACGAGATCCTCCAAGGCGCGCCACGCATCCGCCGGCTGATCGACACGCGGTTGAAGTCGCTCGTCGACGAGAAGGCGGAAGTGCTGGCGGGGTGGATGAAGGCAGGCCGGCTCAATATGGTCGATCCGCGGCACCTCCTCTTCTCGATCTGGTCGACGACGCAGCACTATGCCGACTTCGACGTCCAGGTTCGGGCGCTGCTAGGGCCGGAAAAGGGCGGCGATGTGCGCTTCGCCGACGCCGCGCACTATCTCGAGACGCTGTTCCTGCAGGGGCTGGTACCGCGCGACGCCGGCGACGGCGTGAGCGAGCCACGCATCCGCAGCCTCTGACCCATCGCGCCTACGCGATCAGGCCAACGGCGCGGCGGTTCTCCTCGAGCCTCAGGACGAAATCCTCGCCGTCATGGGGCCGGCCGGCATCGGTGCAGAGCCAGGCGATGGCAGCCGCCGGCCATTCCGGCGGGATGTGGACGGACCAGTCGAGTTCCGAGACCGGATTGATACCGGAGCGCTTGATGGCGCGCTGCATGTCGGTGGCGACGGTGCCGGGCGACAGCCCGACGCAGCGGATGTTCTCGCCGGCATATTCGTTGTGGACCATGCGCGTCAGCATCAGCACCGCAGCCTTGCCGGAACAATAGGCACTCCAGCCCTCGAGCGGACTCGTCGCGGCGCCGGAGGAGACATTGACGATGACGCCGCTGCCTCGCGCCTTCATGGCGGGGAGGGCGGCCCGGATTCCGTGGTAGACGCCCTTAACGTTGACGTCGATCGCCGCGCCCCAGGCCTCCGGATCGCTGTCGCCAAGGCGGGCGATCGGGTCGATCATCCCGGCATTGTTGACGAGGATGTCGAGCCCGCCGAATTTCGAGACCGCCAGATCGACGGCCGCCGCCACGTCCTCGTAGCGGGCGACGTCGCAACGGACCGCCGCGGCTTGCTCCCCGATCTCGCCGGATAAGCGGCTGATCTCGTCGGCCGAGCGCGCGGCGAGGACGACGCTGGCGCCGGAGGCCGCGAGCATGCGCGCAGTCGCCGCGCCGATGCCCCGGCTGGCGCCGGTGACGAGGGCGGTCTTGCCGTTAAGGTCGTATTGCATTGCGCGTCCTCCANGCTGCGTTGAACATCATTACGTCNCTAAGATATATCTTGAATAGGGATCATTGTCACCCGGAATCGCGGCGTAAGGCGGCGCGCCGGGGATATGATCTGTCATCGTGCCGGAGGTTNGGCCGGCGTCAGGCGGCGTCGGGACCGAGGAGACGCTTGCGCGTNTCCTCCTCATAGTCGCGCCCGGCCTTTTTGGTGAAGCTCTTGCGCCAGGCCTGCGACAGTTCGGGAAGGGCGGCGATGGCCGCCGCAACGGCGGGGTCGAGCCGCGCATTGAACCGGGCGGCGATCACCATCGAAAGCGGCCAGCCGGGATGCGGGCGCGCCACAAGGCGCATCGTGTCGCCGACGCGGACTTCTCCCGGCTCGATGACGCGGTAGTACCAGCCGGTACGCGCCGTGTCCTGAAACGTGACCGCCATCGTGGCGATGCCGGTATGGGCGGTGAGCTTCCAGCAGGGCTGGCGGCCCTGGCAGATCTCGACCAGAGCCGTGCCGAGCGTCAGCCGGTCGCCGAGGCAGAGGCCCGCTTCGTCGAGGCCGACAGTCGAGACGTTTTCGCCGAAGCCGCCGGGGACGAACTTTTCCGCGTGGTCGGGAAAGCGGGCCCGCCAGTCCGCCATGTGGTCCGCGGCATAATGGTGGATCGCCTTTTCCGGACCGCCATGGACCGTGCGGTCGGCCTGCTCGTCGCCGGTGAGGCCGAGGGCGCCGACCGCGACGATGCCCGCCGCCGGCCTCTTGCCGATCGCCGAGGGCGGACGGCCCGGCCAGCGCTCCTCGGCGCGGCCCACAAACAGGCCGACGATGCGTCCCTCGATGTCCGGAAGGTGTGTCGACGTCACGCGGCGTTCTCCTGTTCGTGGCAAATCTGGAGGGCGTCGGCGGCCTCGAGGTCGAGGCCGAGCAGCGCCCAGGCGCCCGCTTCGCCCCGCGCCGAGAAATGGCGGCAGGTGTTGCAGGCGCCGAACGGCCGCATTCGCCTCTCGGAGAGAAGCCTGAGCGCCACTGCCTCGAGTCCGCGGTTCAGCGCCTCGATTTCGGCATCGTCCATGGCGTCGATCGCCCGGTCGAGAATGGTCTGGCGCGCCAGAGCCTCGCGGCCTTTTTCGGTGACGTCGCAGAAGATCGAACG
>Ga0065721_10008024_pt1 | contig 10291 bp, 7 predicted proteins | sample Mesricmetagenome_FD_59108 | JGI IMG/M metagenome (GOLD analysis project Ga0065721, IMG submission 59108) | Mesophilic microbial community from rice straw/compost enrichment Sample: eDNA_1 v2 (version 2) | ecosystem: Engineered > Solid waste > Grass > Composting > Bioreactor | place: USA: Davis... | reverse complement strand
CTTTTAGAATCGAAATGATTTGCGATTCCGTAAATCTTGATTTTTTCATGTCTGATTTATTAGTTTCAAGTTAAATACTAAATCTTTAACCTGTCCTAAAAAATCAGCCTAGTACCGAGCCAATGAAGAACTAACCGGCATCATCGGGGTGGATGTATTGAATGCCGGGAAAGCTATCCTCGATTTTGGGACATCAACACTCTGCCTGTTGCAAGGCGGTGAATGATTAATTGGCTGACCCTTCGCGGCGGAAATCTATACCAAAAAATCAAAAAGTTAAGACGCTAACCTGATGGCACTGAGTGTCTGAGTATGGGGGAATGGTGGGACAAGGGTGGAGGGATTGGAGGGATGGACACAGGCTATTTCAATACCAAGCTCAGCCCTGCCTTCATGGCCCCTTCTTGACCCCTCAGTCGGATCTGGTTCGACGCACGGTCGGGCCGGCACCCGCAGCTGTGCCGAAGAAAGGCAGACCAAAACAATACTAAAGGATTACCAAGGGCTCACGCGCTGGCTCCCGCTTGGCGATAAAGATCTCTTTGATACTGCAAACCATTGTCAGCAGCCCGGATGTCCGGCTCGGAAAAAAATTGTAATATAGAAGCAGATTAGACGAGTGGCATTTATCTCTTTTCTCATTTCAGGGTCCATATTGGGATTGACATTTTTCACCGGCATGCTTCTACATGTTGCATTCCTATACTCAAATACATCTCAACAAAAAATACAATCATGAAAAAGGTCACAGGTATCGGCGGGGTATTCTTCAAATGCAAGGATCCCAAAGCCATCAATGAATGGTATAAAACACATCTCGGGCTTAACACCGGTCCCTATGGTGCGAGTTTCGAATGGCTGGAATCAGATGGCAAGACAAAGGGCATGACCCAGTGGTCCGCCTTTTCCGATACAACGAAATACTTTGAACCCTCAAACAAAGAGTTCATGATAAACTATCGGGCGGAAAACCTGGAAGCACTGATTGAAGAGTTAAAGAAAGAAAACGTGACCATTGTGGACCAGATGGAAACATACGACTACGGTAAGTTTATTCATATCCTGGACCCGGAAGGTAACAAGATTGAATTGTGGGAGCCCCTCGGTTAACACGGGTTCGGTTCCGGTGTCCTCTGGTATCGCTTTAGTGGTGTGCTTTGAACCATTTAATTGATACTTTGTTGATGCTTTACCGTCCCACAGATTACTTGCCTGCCTGTTTTTCATTCTTAATCCTGAAATCATATCAATGGATGAAATCCTCTACATTGCCGTAGCCTTTGTGCTTGCTTATGGTTTTTTTAAAGTTGGCCTTCCCCCCTTGCTGGGTTACCTCGTCGGAGGTTTCATCCTGGCTGCCATGAACTATACCAGCACACCAGCCATTGATCATCTTTCCCATATTGGTGTCATCCTGATGTTGTTTACCCTGGGGATGAAAACGCGCCTGCGAAATTTCTTCCAGCCGCTGGTTGCTGTCTCCGCATTGGCGCAGATAATTATCAGTATCGGGCTGTTGTCCGTGATCTTTATGGCCATTGGCCTGACCAAAGGATTCTCCACTTCTCAAATACTGTTGCTCGGTATTTTATTAGGCGTCGCAAGTACGGTGATTGCAGCAAAAGGTCTGGAAGAAAAAGGTGATCTTGACTCATACCAGGGTCGCATGGCCATCAGCATACTGGTGATGGAAGATATCATCCTGATCGGGATCCTTGCATTCACAGGATTGAGCGCTCCCTCGCCCTGGGCATTGCTTTTATTATTGCTGCCGGTATTGAGACCTGTGGCCGTTTGGTTGTTGCGGTCAATCAAAGACGATGAAGTACTTTTGCTTTATGGAATTTTCATGGCGCTCGCCGGTGCAGTTTTGTTTGAAACGTTTCATTTAGGAGCTGAACTTGGCGCTTTCTGTTTAGGACTGTTACATTCAGGCGAAGAAAAAACGGAAGAATTAAAGGACAAGCTTTGGGGATTGCGGGAAGCTTTCCTTGTAGGATTCTTTTTGAAAATCGGGTTGACCGGTACTCCCGGATGGCAGGATTTGTTTTACGCCGTCATACTTATACTCTTTCTACCGATACGGGTCGGCATTTTTTTTACGATCCTCACACGCTTCCGGCTGCGTGCAAGAACATCTTTTCTTACAGCCGCATCACTGGCCAGTTTTAGTGAATTTGCCCTGATCACCGGAGCCGTGGCGATTTCCGCGGGGTTACTACCCGAGTCATTGCTTATCACTTTGGCAACTACAGTGGCCCTGTCGTTCCTCGTGGGTGCGCCCATCAACCGGAGATCCAATTCAATTTACAACCGGCTTGAACATTTCCTTACCAGGTTTGAAAGTAAAAGAGAACGCAGCGATGCTGAACCGATTTCGATTGGCCTGGCGAATTTTATCGTTGTAGGTATGGGTCGGGCAGGTACGGCTGCTTATGATTTCCTTGTGCAAAATGGAAAGAAAGTAATTGGCTTTGATACGGACCCCGGTGTACTTGAATATCACCGTCAGCAAAAACGACGGGTACTTTATGGTGATGCAGACAGCAAACCGCTTTGGGAAAACCTGGACATAGCACCTTTACAGGGTGTGGTGATCACTTTGCATGAAGAAGAAGGTAAGCTCAATATTATCGAAAACCTTCGCAGGCGTGGTTTCAACGGGGCCATCAGTGCGATGGCGATGTCTGATGAACAGGTGGATGAACTGAAAAAGGCAGGTGTCAATACCATACTCGATCCCATCATTCAATCAGGTAATGAACTGGCTGAACGCGTCGTATTTTCGAGGTTACCGGTTAAGACAACAGACTAAGCTTTGGTTCGTATAAAAATTTCCTGTTACCTGTTTAGTAATCTTTGTGTACATAGCGTAACAGTGTAGATTTTTTTTCCCTCATCTAAAAAGTAAATTTTTTAGTTGGTAAAATCATTTTTAAAATGATTCCCGCCTGAAATGCACTTATATCATGCGATGTTCCGTATTGAGTCAGGAAAATTGGCAATCTAAAATTCGATGGAACAGAAATTGTATAAATAGCAACGTGGTTTTTCAGAAGAATTGATCTACAACGGGGCCCGATTTCTATTGGGCCCCTATTTTTTGAGATAATGATAACGGGTATGATTTAATCCGCCCCGATATCTGAGCACTCTCAACATATTTTTGAAACTTTGTCAGGCTGATCGTACCTTTTAGAAGGTAAATTGCACGATATCAACTTAACCGCGTTTATGCATCAGAAGAAATTCATAACAACAGGGAAACCCGTTAGTGCTTCTTCAAAGGTGCTGATCATGATCCATGGCCGGGGCGCCACGGCAGAGGACATCATCAGTCTCAGCCAACACTTTTTTGTAAATGAATTTTCAATTGTCGCCCCGCAGGCAACAAACTATACCTGGTATCCCTATTCCTTCCTGGCCAATCCGGAACAAAACGAGCCCTGGCTATCTTCTGCCCTTCAGGTATTGAAAGCGCTGACAGATGATCTTGTCAAACAGGATATCCCAACCCAAAATATTTTTCTCCTGGGTTTTTCACAGGGCGCCTGTCTTTCCCTTGAGTATGCAGCGCGCAACGCAACAAAATATGGTGGTGTAATTGCGTTTACAGGCGGACTGATCGGCGATCGTATTTACCAGGAAAATTATAAAGGTGATTTTTCCGGCACACCCGTTTTTATGGGAACCAGTGATCCCGATCCGCACGTTCCAATTGAACGGTTTCGTGAGTCAGCCAAAATACTGGAAGGGATGAATGCCCAGGTTGAGAAACGCGAGTATCCCAATATGGGACATACGATCAACCAGGACGAAATTGATACGGTAAACAACCTGTTTTTTAAATACGGTGATTAAACAAACGCCCTCTAAAAGGGTTATTATATAACAACTCAAAACTCTCCAACTATGCAAACCGATATCGGCATTAAGCCCGCAAATCTTGCTGAAGTTGCCCAGGCGCTTAACAGCCTCCTGGCTGATGAACATGTTCTCTACATCAAAACCCGCAAAGCACACTGGAATGTGGAAGGTCCCGACTTTCTGACCCAGCATCGTTTTTTTGAAGAACAGTATAAAGAAATTGAACAGATCATTGATGATATTGCCGAACGCATCCGGACATTAGGTCACTATGCCGAAGCTTCACTTACCGCTTATTTGAAGCTTACCCATTTGTCAGAATCCATGCGGGCAAAGAATGACAGCGCCGGTTTTATGAAAGCTCTGCTGGCAGATCATGAAGCCATCATCATTTTTATCCGGGAAAATATAGAACGCTTCCAGGATGAATGGAAAGATGCAGGTTCTGCAGATTTTATTACCGGTCTTTTAAAGTCGCATGAAAAAATGGCCTGGATGCTCCGGTCTCACCTTGCCTAGGTATACATTATATTATTTGCATCAATCTCCATTCGGAAAAACTAGTATCAGGATAACTTAATCCTGATCTATTTTTCTGATGAAATCGTTTGCGTAAATCTTATATCAGGAAAATATAGATTTATTTATTTAGTTTCCCGGCGAATAGTAGCACAAATCGCCAGGGATGAGTCAACCACGTGAGTCAATCACTAATCCGTCTGTACACGAGCAACAGCTATGGATAAAGTTCCAGCAGGGAGATGAAAATGCCTTGTCTTCTATTTACTCCGTTTATTTTGATCAGTTATACAATTACGGTTCCCGGTTCACCCCAAATGCCACGCTGGTAGAGGATTGCATCCAGGAGCTGTTTTTAAAACTTATCAGAAATAAGGCAAATCTTGCAGTGCCTGATTCCTTAAAGAATTATTTATTCAAGGCGTTGAGATCAATCCTTTTCGATCATTTTGAACGGCTGAATAAATTTCCTTCGGGCGAATTGAATGAAGTCGTTGCGTTTGAACTGGAAACTCATGCAGAGACCAAGATTATCTCCGGTGAAGAGCAGGCAGCTCGTTATGAAAAGTTAAACGCTTCATTGCAACAATTGACCCCCCGACAACGGGAAGCAATTTTTCTCAAATACCAGGAAGGGCTTTCTTACCCGGAGATTGCAGAAATGCTGTCGCTTTCCCAAAAAGCTACCTATAAGCTCGTAGGAAGAGCCATCCAGGCATTNCGGTCCATGAGTGTTTCCATAATTGTTATCAGCCAAATTTTCAATCANTACAATGTATAAAAGGGCATCTTCNAAAAATATTTTGAATTTTTTTTTAAACACTGGGGTAAAATCTGACATCCGGCCGTCTATCCATGAGACGATCGAGGTAGTCGTGCCTGGTTGCAAATAGTAATGTTATGTCTGTCTCGAAAGAATATTATAAAGATCTTTCTGTTGAGGAGCTGGTGCAGGATGAATTTTTTATCAGGAGCATCAGGACACCCGATGACGGGACGGATGCTTTTTGGAAAGAGTTTTTGCAACAGTACCCGCAACAAAAAGATGTACTGGAAGCGGCAGGATCGTTTGTACACTCTTTGAAATTTAAACAAAAACTTCCACCGGAAGGAACGAAGGAAAGAGTATGGCAGGCCATACAGTCCGGAGCAAATGAGACTCCTGTAGTTAGCATGAAACAACGCCGGGCCTGGAAATGGATCGCAGCGGCTGTTACAGCAGCAGCAGTTATGGCCACCGTTTTTTTATGGCAGCCGGCTGAAAAAAATACGATGATCAGTTCGAACTATGGCGAGGTAAAGCAGCTGGAACTTCCGGATAAGTCCGTGGTAACATTAAATGCAAACTCCACACTGGAATTTCATCCGGACTGGTCAAAGAACAAACCCAGGGAAGTGTGGTTGAAGGGTGAAGGATTTTTTGAAGTGCAGCATCTTCACAAGTCCGGCGATGCCGTCAAAGATGCTGACCGTTTTATAGTTCATACAGGCGGTGTAAGGATAGAAGTGCTGGGAACCAGTTTTAATGCAAGTGACAGGCATTCGGTTACGAGAGTTGTATTGGAGAAAGGAAGTGTGAGAATTGATATCGGTGACAGCAGTCTGCTCATGCAACCCGGGGAACTGGTCGAGTATGATCAGGAGAACAAAAATATATCGAGGAGGAATGCCAATGTGGAGAAAGCGCTTTCCTGGAAGCGAAAAGAATTAATGCTCGATCATACAACTATGCAGGAAGTTGCCAGGATCATCGAAGATAATTTTGGATACAAGGTGATAGTTGAAGACAACGGAATACTTGAAAGGCAAATAACAGGGACAGGCACTATATCCATGGAGACTGAACAAACATTATTTAAAGCCCTGGAAGTGATTTTGCAAATCGAAATTCGAAAAGAACAAAACACACTTCATATAAAGAACCGGTAGACCTGGACTCATTTATCGTTTACTAAAACCAGACTGCAAATGAAAGAACTGCTGCTGCGGAGAATTCCGTTGATGCCCATCTTATGCTCAATATTGAGCCTCTTTGCTTCAATCCAGGAAACAAGTGCCGGAGGTTTTCAACAAGCTACTCCTTTAAAAACTGTCCTGAACCAGGTGGCCGGTCACTACAAGGTTATTTTCCTTTTTGAGGAAAACCTGGTTCAGCAAAAAACGACTTCATACAAATTTTCGCCCTCTGCAGCCAGTGTAGACCAGGTTTTGCGCGATGTGTTGACACCGCTGGGATTGAAGATGGTCAGGGTCGATGATAAAAATATCGCCATCGTCGCTGCCGTAACAGATAAAATCAATCAAAGTAAACCGGATGAAACTGCCCCGGTAAAAAAAGAACAACAACTTCAGTCTCCAGGCGGGCGAACTGGCAATGTTGACACGGTTCCAGGCAGACCGGGATACCGCATAGTGAAGGGTCGCGTGTTAAATGCGGAAAACAATGAAGGACTTGCATTGGCCAGTATCCTCATTCCCGGCCTGAGACAGGGTATTACCGCGGACAGAAACGGTGAATTTAGTTTACCCATTCCTGTAAATACAAGACATCTGATCGTGCAATTTGTCGGTTTTGATCCGCAGTCAGTGCCAGTCACAGGTCGCGATAACATTGTTGTGCGTATGAATCGGATTGTATTATCCAACAGCAATGTGGTTGTAACCGGTATCATTACCCGCAACAAAGAAAGTTTTACAGGTGCCACACAAACTTTCAAAGGAGAAGAATTAAAACTCATCGGCAACCAGAATGTAGTGCAAAGTGTGAAATCACTCGACCCTTCATTCATCCTGAATGAAGACAACCTGGTGGGCAGCAATCCCAATGCATTGCCACAAATTGAGATTCGCGGTAAGACCAGTGTTGACAACCGCTCTCTTCGTGATGAATTTACCGCTGACCCTAATCAACCTCTTTTTATCCTGGATGGTTTTGAGACAAATCTTCGTACGGTGCTCGACCTTGATATGAATCGGGTGGAGTCACTAACGCTTTTAAAAGATGCAGCATCCACGGCAATTTACGGCGCCAGGGCTGCTAATGGCGTGGTGGTCATTGAAACGAAAAAACCTGTACCGGGATCCATGCAGTTTTACTATTCTGGCGATTTCAGAATTGAAGTGCCTGATCTGAATGATTACAATATGATGAATGCCGAAGAGAAACTCGAGTTTGAGCGTCTCTCCGGAAGGTATACCTATGGCGGGTCAGCTGCCAACTGGCCTTTGCAGGTGGTGCTGGACAGCCTTTATAATTCAAGATTACAAAAAGTGCGTCGTGGCATTGACTCGTATTGGTTGAACGAGCCTTTGCAAACCGGGTTTACCCAGGGACATTCCATTCGTGCTGAAGGCGGTGATGCCCGGGCACGCTATGGTGCAGGCTTGCAATACCGCAGGCAAACAGGCGTGATGATCGGCTCGGGTCGTGATACCTGGCAGGGCAATCTTGATCTCATCTATCGTGTTGGAAAATTTAATATCCAGAATAAATTTTTTGTAAATGGATTCACGGCAGACGAATCGCCCTATGGATCATTTGCTGACTTTGTCAACACGAATCCATATTATTCCAAGTATAATGAGCTGGGAGAAATTGGTAAGTATCTCGAGATAGGAAAAGGACGTATGGGTTCTGAAGAAGTGGTTGTAAATCCATTGTACAATGCGTTGCTGAACAATTTTGATATACATAAGAATTTCGGTATTCAAAATAACCTGCAGCTTACTTATATGATGTCGCCCGGCATTCAATTACAGGGTGGCATCCAGGTCAACAAAGGCTCAGGTGATCACACCATATTCTATCCCGCTGAACATAGCAGGTTTGATAACTACGGCCCATTTGAAAAAGGCAGCCATTCACGCAGAAGTATTGAGAGTTCCGGCTACCAGGCAAATATGATGCTGACCTATGGTAAACTGTTCAAAAATATTCACCAGTTGAATGCAAACCTTAGGGCGGAAATCCAGGAAAACCGCAATGAGACTTATCGGGCAATTGCTGTAGGTTTTCCTGCCAACAGCAATGGTAACCCGGCTTTTGCCTATGGGTATGAACCCAATCGCCGGCCTCAAACGTATCTGAGCGTATTCCGTCGCAATAACTTCCTGTTATCCGGCAGTTATACACTCGATCGACGGTTTGTTACAGATTTCTCCCTGCGGATGGATGGTTCAACAGCTTTCGGTTCAAATAAAAAATATTCTTCTTTCTGGTCTGTGGGTATCGGTTGGAACCTGCACAATGAGCCAATGTTTAAAGGTAAAAGCTGGATCAACACACTCAGATTAAAGGCAAATACAGGGTTGACCGGCAATCAAAATTTCAGCCAGGTGGTATCCGTATCTGTTTATGACTATACTTCTTCACTGAATAGTTTTGGCCAGGGCGTGGATCTTGTAACACTTGGTAATCCTGACCTGGAGTGGCAAACCACACGTCAGACTAATGTGGGAGTCGACTTTGCATTGTTTAAAAACAAGCTAAGCGGCTATGCCAACCTGTTTGAAAAATATACCAACCCGCTGATTGTTGCTGTTGACCTGTCCTCTTCCACCGGCCTGGTCAACTATCCGCTCAATGCTGGTAACCTGAACAATCGTGGAGTCGAAGCCAATATTCGTTATTCCCCGATTTATCAACCCTCACGCAGGATTATCTGGACGCTGGGTGTAACAGGTATCATTCAGAAGTCCAAATATGGCGGTATATCAAATCAACTGCAGTCGCTGGACAAGCAACAACTCGACAACCGCAGCATGATCCGCTACCGGGATGGTTATAGTCCTGAAGATCTCTGGGGTGTTTTCTCCCACGGTATAGATCCTGCCACCGGCCGTGAAGTATTCCTGACTGCTGATGGTCAATACACATTTATTTATAATCCTGCTGATATAAGAAGGGTGGGCAACAGTCGCCCCGACGTAGAAGGCGTATTTAATACATCTTTCTCTTATAAAGGCTTTAACATCGGTGTATATGTACGCTATCGGTTTGGAGGGGACATTTTCAACAGTGCACTTTATAACAAGGTTGAAAACATCAGTGATGCGGCCCTTGCCAGAAACCAGGATCGGCGTGCACTGTATGATCGATGGAGAAATCCCGGAGATATTTCACGGTTTAAAAATATTGGTATCACGGATGCAGGACTGGCCACTACGGCTACTTCCACACCCATCTCATCGAGATTTATACAGGAAGAAAATACGATCGCAGGCGAATCCGTGAATGTGGGATATGAGTTTAATAATGCGAAATGGTTAAAGCGTGTGGGTATGCAAACCCTGCGGATAACCGGGTATATGAATGATATTTTCCGGATATCATCCATCAGGAAGGAGCGGGGAATAAATTATCCATTTGCACGATCTGTATCATTTAGTATCAATGCGTCCTTTTAATCATCACTTAATCGGGATATAGCAATGCTTAAAAAAATATTTCTGTTCGTCGGGATAAGTGGTTTGGTGTTTTTTACATCCTGTAAAAAATGGCTGGATGTACAGCCTGAAGACCGCTTTACAGAACCCCAGGTTTTCCAGGATGAAGCAGGGGCCAGGCTTGCCCTGAACGGTCTTTACCTGAACCTTGCCTCAGCCGGACTTTACGGGAACAACCTGTCGATGGGAACCATTGAAATTTTTGCCCAACGATATAATATCAGTACGCAGCATCTTCGCGCTCAATTCCAGGTATACAACTATAGTGACGAAGCTGTGATGGCAACGATGGATCAAATCTGGACAAATGCGTACGTGACGATTTTAAATGCAAATGAATTTCTGAAAAACCTCGATAAGTATCCCGGCATCATTCATCCGGAACGTGAATCCATCATGCGGGGCGAAGCGGTTGCTATTCGTGCGCTCCTGCATTTTGACATGTTGCGTTTATTCGGTC
>Ga0065721_10053231_pt1 | contig 10292 bp, 12 predicted proteins | sample Mesricmetagenome_FD_59108 | JGI IMG/M metagenome (GOLD analysis project Ga0065721, IMG submission 59108) | Mesophilic microbial community from rice straw/compost enrichment Sample: eDNA_1 v2 (version 2) | ecosystem: Engineered > Solid waste > Grass > Composting > Bioreactor | place: USA: Davis... | reverse complement strand
GGGGGGGTTCGGCGCGGTCCGGCGGGTTGGGGGCGCGTTCCGCCGATCGGGGCGGGAAATCACGCCCCGAACGCCGGGATCCGCACCGAGATCGGGCCCGGGTCAGCGCGCGAGGTCGGACAGCACCGCCTCGGCGGCGCGCTGCCCCGACACCAGTGCGCCCTGGATCGACGCGGTGTCGCGGTGATCTCCCGCGAGGTAGCGGCCGTCGTCGAGGCGCACGGTGCGGCGCAGCCGCAGGGGCGGGTCCTGGGCGGGCAGAGCGTGGGCGATGTCGTCGCGCCGGAGCAGGCGCCACGGCCGGGTATCGGCCTGCCACACCTCGCCGAGCTGGCGCCGCACGTCGTCCTCCGTGGCGGCGGTGGGCATGACGCACGTGGCCTGGATGAGGTGGTGCCCGCGCGGAGCGTACGTGGGGGCGGTCTTGGTCATGACCGCGGTGTTCACGATCGGTCCGCGACGACGCCCGTCCACGCGCAGTGCGGCATCGCCCGAGGGGGCTTCTTCGGCGGCGAACCACCACGTCTGAAGGCCGCGCGGGCGGGGGAGCGGAACGCCGAGAGCGGGGTCGAGCCCCGTCGCCACGATGACCGAGCGTGCGGTCAGGGCATCCTGCCCGTCGATCCCGACGTGCCAGCCGTGCGCGCGCCGCCGGGTCGACACGACGCGATGACCGAGACGGATGCCGACACCCGCGCGCCGCGCGGTGTCGGCGAGCTGCGCGGGCAGGGCGCCGATCCCCGCGGCGGGGACGCCCGGACGCCCGAGCGCGAAGCTGCGGACGAGCAGGCGCACGAAGGCGTCGGAGGTCGCCTGCCGGTCGTCGGCGAGCACCCCGGCGAGGAAGGGCTCGAGCACCGCCTCGCGGAGGGGTCCGCGCAGGCCGGCGCGGTCCCAGCCCTCGTCGAGCGGGAGATCGCGGCCTCGCATGGCCGCTCGGGCGCTGAGCACCGTCGGCGCGGCCCATCGGATCAGCGCGGCGAGATCGGCGGGACGCACGAGACCGCTCGTCAGCGTCGCGGGGATCGATCCCGGATGCCGCAGCGGATGCGCCAGCCGCGCGAGGCGATCGTCGAGTCGCACCCCGACCGCGACGGGGAAGCGCCGCAGGGCGAGGGCGTCGACGTCGACCCAGCGCCGGACGGCCGGATACGCCGGGTTCAGCACGTGGAAGCCGAGGTCGAGCCGGAATCCGTCGACGACGTCGGTGCGCTCGCGGCCGCCGACGGCGTCGTTCGCCTCGACCACCACGACATCGCGTCCGGCTTCGGCCAGGCGGGTCGCGGCGCGGAGTCCCGCGAGCCCTCCTCCCACCACGACGACGTCGTACTCGCTCATACCCGCGAGCCTAGGCAGAACGACGCCTCGGACCGCCGGGGTTGCGGGGGCGGGGCTCCTGCCCCGTGAGCGCGCGACGGGCTCGGTCGCTCACGCGGGGCGGCGTTCGGAGCGCGGACGCCGGCAATGACGAAGGGCCCGGATGCCGTGGCATCCGGGCCCTTCCCCCTGTTTACGCGGAGGCTTCCTCGCGCTTGGGCAGCACCCAGCCGGGACGCACGAAGTGGCACGTGTACCCGTTGGGGATGCGGATCAGGTAGTCCTGGTGCTCGGGCTCGGCCTCCCAGAAGGGAGCCTCGGGCTCGATCGTGGTGACGACCTTCGCGGGCCAGATGCCCGAGGCGTCGACGTCGGCGATCGTGTCGCGCGCGACCTTCTCCTGCTCGGGCGAGAGCGGGAAGATCGCCGAGCGGTAGCTCGTGCCGATGTCGTTGCCCTGACGGTTCAGCGTCGACGGGTCGTGGATCTGGAAGAAGAACGCCAGGATGTCGCGGTACGACGTCTTCGTGGGATCGAAGACGATCTCCACGGCCTCGGCGTGGCCGGGGTGGTTGCGGTACGTCGCGTGGTCGTTCTGCCCGCCGGTGTAGCCGACGCGCGTGTCGAGCACGCCGGGCTGGCGGCGGATGAGGTCCTCGACGCCCCAGAAGCAGCCGCCCGCGAGGACGGCGGTCTCGGTGCCGGGGCGACGGGTGATCTCGCCGGTGTCGGAAGGTCCGCTGGTCATTCTGGTGCTCCTTTTGCGGTTGCGGAAGGGGAAGAGGTTCATGAGGCCCTGCTCTCACGGAACAGGGCGAGGAAAGCGCCGTAGCCCTGCTCCTCGAGCTCGGCGACGGGCACGAAGCGCAGCGCAGCCGAGTTCATGCAGTATCGCAGGCCCCCGGCCTGGCGCGGGCCGTCGTCGAAGACGTGACCGAGGTGGCTGTCGGCGCCCGACGAGCGCACCTCGGTGCGCGTCATCCACAGGGTCCGGTCCTTCTTCTCGACGACGGCGGCGTCGTCGATCGGCCGGGTGAAGCTCGGCCAGCCCGAGCCGCTCTCGAACTTGTCGGTCGAGCTGAACAGGGGCTGCCCCGACACGACGTCGACGTAGATGCCGTCCTCGTGGTTGTCCCAGTACTCGTTGCGGAACGGCGGCTCGGTGGCGTCGTCCTGCGTGACGGCGAACTGGCGGTCGGTGAGGCGGCTCAGCGCCTCCGACGTCTTCCGGTACTCCGTGCTCACGGTTCGTTTCCTCTCGTCATGACGACCTGTGGCGGCCGTCATGGAGAGAGAACGTCGAGCGCGTCGGATTTGGTCCCGCGGGGCTGGGAGCGACCTGTGAGTTGCGTGCGGGGTCCGGATGCCGCAGGCAAGCCCCGCCGGGAGGTCGGAGGGGGCCGTTAGCGTGGCTTCACCACCACGACCCCGGAGGTTCCCATGACCCGCACCATCGTCATCACCGGCGCCAGCGATGGCATCGGCGCCGCCTCGGCGAAGCAGCTCGCACAGCTCGGCGAGGAGGTCGTGGTGGTGGGGCGCAATCCGGAGAAGACCGCGCGCGTCGCCCGCTCGCTCGGGGTGGACTCGTTCGTCGCCGACTTCAGCGATCTGGCGCAGGTGCGCGAGCTCGCGGCATCCCTCCTCGAGAAGTACCCGCGCATCGACGTGCTCGCCAACAACGCCGGCGGCGTGTTCGGCGAGCGCACGCTGACCACGGACGGCTACGAGACGACCTTCCAGGTCAACCACCTCGCGCCCTTCCTGCTGACGAACCTGCTGCTCGAGCGCCTCCTGCAGTCGCAGGCGTCGGTGATCCAGACCTCGAGCGCCGCGGCCAAGCTCTTCCCCCGCTTCGACATCGACGACCTGCAGGGGGCCCGGCGCTACTCGTCGACCGCCGCGTACGGCAACGCGAAGCTCGCGAACGTGCTTTTCACGAAAGAGCTGCACCGCCGGTTCGGAGAGTTCGGACTGTCGGCCGTCGCGTTCCACCCCGGCGTGATCGCCTCGAACTTCGGAGCGTCGAGCGACGGCCCGTGGAAGTTCCTCTACGGCGGCCCGCTCGCGAAGAACCTGATGACCTCGACGTCGGTGGGCGGCGCGCGACTGACCTGGCTCGCCCTGGGCAAGCCGGGGATCGACTGGGAGCCGGGCGGCTTCTACGCCAACAACAAGCCCGCGAAGACGAACCGTCTCGCCGACGATCCCGTCGCGGCCACCCAGCTGTGGGAGCGCAGCGCGCTGCTGGTCGGCCTCGACGACTGATCAGCGGTTCCGGCTCCGTCCTCGACGGGCTAGCGCACGCCTCCCTCGAGGAGCAAGCGGCCGCCGCGAGGAGCCGGTTTCGGCCACGATGGTGTTCTACGCACGGAGAGTGGGACAGGGGCGAGAACATCGTGGACACGGAACGGACGACCGCCCCTCGGCTCAGTCGGGACGCGATCCTCGATGAGGCCCTGTCGTTGATCGACGAGCGGGGTCTCAACGAGCTGTCGATGCGCCATCTCGGCAAAGCGCTCGGGGTCGAGGCCATGTCGCTCTACCGGTACGTGAACGGCCGGGAGGATCTTCTCGAAGGAGTCGTCGATCGGCTCATGCGGGGTCTCACCGATGCACTGCTCGTGGCGGAAGACAACGGGTGGCAGCGGTATCTCCAGGTCGTCGCCCACGAAGTCCGTCGCGTCGCGATCGAGCATCCGAAGGCGTTCCCCCTCGTCGCCACTCGCCACCCGGCGGCGCCCTGGCTGCGCCCGCCGTTGCGGAGCGTGGAGGTGGTGGAGCATTTCCTCACGGCGATGATCGGTTTCGGCTTCAGCGATGAGCAGGCGGTGAGGACCTACCGTTCGTTCAGCAGCTTCCTCCTCGGGAATCTGCTCCTCGAAGCAGCCGTGCGCGGCGCCGAGACGGCGCCGGTCGAGGAACCCCTCGACGAGGGCGGAGCCGCGATCGGGCAGGGTGATGCGGGAGAGGAGCTCTCGGACGCGCCTCACGTGCGGCGTCTGCGCGGTCTTCTCAGCAGGGACCGCTCCGAGGACGAGTTCGAAGAGTCGCTCGAGGCGCTGCTGGACCGCCTGGACCGTCAGTTGTCGCAGTAGAGACGGGTCCGCCCTCATCCGTGGTGCGGATCAGGTGCGTCTTCCGAGCGGGCGGCGGACCCGAGAAGAGCGCTCAGGCGCGCGCGGATGACGGACACGGCCTCCGTCCGGCTGCGGCCCGGGTGCGCGTGCTCCGCGAGCTCGATCGCGATCTCGGTCAACAGCGCCGTTCCCAGGAAGAGATCGGCTCCGCCGGCGATGCGCAGATCTTCGTCGGATGCGTGTCCGACTCTCATCATCACCTCGGGAGGTCCGAAGTGACGCGCCACCTCGGCTCTCTTCTCGGCACTGACCATCCAGAACGGGCGCTCCATCGCGGCGCAGCGGTCGAGGATGTTCGACAGGAGTTCGTGCGCGTCATGCTGAGGCATCCGTCGTCCTTCCCCTCGACGAGTTCGGCGAAGCGGGCTCTCCAGGAGTGTGGCGCCCGCTTGCTCGGTCCCCCTCCCGTGACTTCCCCGGCGGGAAAGGGCAGAGGATTTCGTGTTCCACGGGATCAGCTTACGCTGTAAGTCAACGTGGTCGGGGCGATGTGCGGCCCGCTCGCGCCCGCCGACACGGACGGGCACCCGCATCCCTCCGCATCGTCACCGATCACACCGATGCCCTCGTCCTCCGGCCTGCAGAGCCGCGATCTCCGCGTTTCCTATGCATCACCCGCGAACCCCGCATTCTTGGAGCCGTCTGGGGAGCGCTCGGGGACGCTGAGCGCATGACCGCCGCACCCGCTCTCGCCGCCCCGCCCGCCGCCCCCGTGCGCCGCGCTCACGACGTCGCGCGAACACGGCCGAACACCCGCTCGCTGTGGAACCTCGCCGCGATCGTCGTCATCTGGGCGACGAGCCTCGTCGTGGTGGCCGTGTGGGTCGCCGGCGGAGAGGTGCAGGCGCTCTTCGCGGGAGGCGGCGACACGCTCAACGCCCTCGGTCGCGCCGCGGGCCTGGCATCCGCGAACCTGTTCTTCTACCAGGTGCTGCTGATGGCGCGGGTGCCGCTGTTCGAGCGCGGGTTCGGGCGCGACGGCATCACCCGCATGCACCGCATCGTCGGGTTCTGGTCGTTCGCGCTGTTCACCGCGCACATCGGCCTGCAGATCCTCGGATACGCGGTCTCAGCGGGGATCAACCCGCTCGAGCAGGCGTGGCAGTTCGTGTGGGATTACCCGGGCATGCTGCTGGCGACGGCGGGCACGGGCCTGCTGCTGCTGGTCGTGGTCACCTCGGTGCGCACGGCCCGCAGGCGTCTGCGGTACGAGTCGTGGCACCTGCTGCACCTGTACGGCTACCTCGGCGTCGGTCTCGCGATCCCGCACATGCTGTGGACGGGCGCCGACTTCACCGCCGCGCCGGCCGCCACCGTCTACTGGTGGACGATGTGGGCGGTGACCGCCGCCGCCGTGGTCGTCTTCCGGCTCGGGATGCCGCTGACCCGGTCGCTGCGCCACGGCATCCGGGTGAGCGCGGTCGAGCGCGACGGCGACCGCGGGGTGGCCGTGCGCATGACGGGCCGCCGCCTGTCGGCCCTCAACGCGCGCGGCGGGCAGTTCTTCGTGTGGCGCTTCCTCGACGGATCGGGGTGGACCCGCGGGCACCCCTTCTCTCTCGCCGCGGCGCCCGACGGTCGCGAGCTCGTGATCTCCGCCCGTTTCGTCGGTGACGGCACGCATCGGCTGGCGGCGATGCGTCCCGGCACGCGCGTGCTGATCGAGGGGCCCTACGGCACCCTCACCGCCGACGAGCGGCGCGGGCGCGAGCTGCTGATGATCGGTGCGGGCGCGGGGGTCGCGCCGCTGATCGCCCTCCTCGAGGAAGCGCGCTGGGCCCCCGGTGAGGCGACGCTGCTCGTGCGCGACCACACGGCCGGCGACGCGCTGCGGGTCGACGCGATCCGTCGTCTCGAGCGCGAGCGGGGCCTGCGTCACGCGGCCCTGCCCGGCCCCCGCGCGGCCACCGCGTCGCCGTGGCTGCCGCAGTCGCACGCCGCGTGGGCGGGACCGGATCTCGTGCGATACGTTGCACCGCGCCCCGACGACACCGACGTGTTCCTGTGCGGGCCCCGCCCCTGGATGGACGCGGTGCGCGCCGACCTCCGCCGGGCCGGGATCTCGTCCGACCGCATCCATCTCGAAGCCTTCACCGTCTGAGGAGGACCCGATGAAGAGAATCGTCTACGCCCTCATGGCCACCGTCACCGGCCTGGTCCTGCTGTTCAGCTACCGCACCTCGGTCGCGCCCGAGGCGGCGAGCGCCCTGTCGGACGTCGCGCCCGTCTCGTCGGGGGCGACGGCGGCGGCGCCCGCGCCGACCCCCTCGTCGACCGCGACGGCGTCGCCGTCCGTATCGGTCTCGTCGGGCTCGGCGGCATCGTCGGGCTCGGCGGCATCCGGGTCGTCGTCCGGGTCGACCTCCTCCGGCGCGACGGGGCAGACCCCGTCGAGCGGGCTGCGCGACGGGACCTACACCGGCGCGGCCGCGAACACCCGGTACGGACCCGTCCAGGTGCAGATCACCGTGTCGGGCGGGTCGATCATCGACGTGCAGGTCCCCGAGTACCCCTCGTCGAACGGCCGCGACCAGCAGATCAACTCCCGCGCCCTCCCGACGCTGATGGACGAGACCATCCAAGCGCAGAGCGCCCAGGTCGACATGGTCTCGGGTGCCACCTACACCAGCACCGGGTACCGCACCTCGCTGCAGTCCGCCCTCGACCTGGCCCGCTCGTGAGCGCGCCCGCGTTCACGGTGGCGGAGCCCGTGATGGGCACGGTCGCCTCGCTCACCGTCAAGGGCTCGCGCACCTCCGCTGTCGACGACGCGATCGCCTCGGCCTTCGCGCGACTGCGCGACGACGAGCGGGTGTTCTCCACGTACCGCGCCGACTCCGACGTCTCGCGGCTGCGCGACGAGGGTCTCGAACTCGGCGAGGTCGACCCGCGGGTCGCGGAGGTGGCGGCGCGCTGCCGCGACCTGCGTCTGGCCTCGGCGGGCCGCTTCGACGCCCACTGGCAGGGGTGGTTCGACCCCACCGGGTACGTCAAGGGATGGTCGACGGATGCCGCGACCGCGGCGTTCGACCCCCTGCTCGCGGTCGGAATGATCGAGGCCGTCGGCCTGAACGTCGGCGGGGACATGCGCCTGCGCACGGCGCCCGGCAGCGACCACTCGTGGCGGGTCGGCATCGCCCACCCGGAGCGGACGGGCGCCCTGCTCGCGACCGTCGAGATCGCCGACGGGGCCGTCGCCACCTCCGGGACGGCCGAGCGCGGCGCACACCTCGTGGATCCGCGCACCGGCGAGCGCCGGGCCGGTCCGGTCAGCGCGACCGTGATCGCGGACGACCTCGCGACGGCCGACGCGTGGGCCACCGTCGCGGCGATCGCGGGGGTCGACGACTTCGAGTGGATGACGGGGGTGCCGGTGGCATCCGGGATCGTGTGGGAGCACGGACGCGTCCGGCGCTTCGGCGGCGGTGTCGAGCTGACGCCGTTCCGCGCGGCCCTCGCCGGCTGACGGTCGAGCCCTCTCAGCGCGCGAGCGGCAGGTGCAGGGCGAACACCGTGCCGGCGGGGGAGGTGCGCTCCACCTCGATCCGACCGCCGACGCGGACGGCGGCCTCGCGCACGAGCGCGAGTCCGAGCCCGAAGCCGCGGCGTCGCCCCGACTCGGCGCCGCGCGCGAAGCGTTCGAAGATGCGGGGGAGGTCGGCATCCGCGATCCCGCGTCCTTCGTCGCTCACGCGGAGGACGACCGCGTCCTCACTCCGGCGGGCCGTGATGACGACCTCCGCGCCGGTGGGCGTGTGCCCGATGGCGTTGTCGAGCAGCGCCGTGCACATGCGCACGACGGTGACCGCGGGGACGGCGACGACCGCGTCGTCCAGGTCTCCGACGCGCAGCCGCACCCCAGCCTCGTCCGCGAGGGCGTCGAGCCCCGCGACGGCCGCGCGCGCGCTCTCCGCGATCGAGGCGGTCCCGGTCTGGGCCGCACCCTCGGCGGTGAGGAGCATGTCGGTGAGCACGTCGTCGAGCACCTGGGCGTCGCGTCGCAGCTGAGCGACGGATTCGTCGGCTCCCTCGCCGCGCTGCAGGCGCCGCTGGACGATCTGGATGCGACTGGTCAGGGCCGTCAGCGGGGTGCGCAGCTCGTGGCTGGCGTCCGAGACGAAGGTACGCTGCCGCCGGAGGGCGTCGTCGAGGGGCGCGACCGACCAGCGGGCCGCGGCCCACGCCACGACGCCGAGCACGATCACGCCCGCGAGCCCCAGGCCGAGGACCCACGGCAGCACGTCGTCGAGGTCGACGACGAAGCGATCACCCCCGGGGACGCCCGGGCCGCCGCGGTGGCCGCCGCCCTCCTGGCGCGCGCCCGAGACGAGGACGGCGACCAGGATGCCGACACCTCCCGCGATCGCCACCGCGGAGGCCCCCGCCACCAGCGCCCCCACCCGCACCGCCGCGCGACGGACGATGCGGCGGTCGTGCTGCGCGGTGCTCATCGGGCCGCCCCCGCGCGGTAGCCGCGGCCGCGCACGGTCTCGATGACCTCGGTCGCCGTCTTGCGGCGCACGTAGTGCACGTAGGTGTCGACCGTGGTCACGGCCTCGGGGGAGGAGAACACCGCTCCGGCGATCTCCTCGCGCGAGAACACGTGGTCGGGGCTGCGGCTGAGCAGGTCGAGCACCGCGTTCTCGGTCGCCGTGAGCGACACCCGGGAGCCGCTCGGGCCGTAGACCACCCCGGTGTCGGGCAGGTAGGTCCAGTCGGCGACCTCGCGCCGGCGTCCCTCGGCGCGGAAGGCCCGCACCAGCGCGCGCAGGCGCGCGAGCAGTTCGTCGAAGTCGAAGGGCTTGAGCAGGTAGTCGTTCGCGCCGGCGTCCAGACCGTCCACCCGGTCGGCCACGGCGCCGAGGGCGGTCAGCATCAGCACGGGGGTCGTGATGTGCGAGGCGCGCAGGGAGCGGACGATCTCGGCTCCGTCGCAGCCGGGGAGACGCCGGTCGAGCACCACGACGTCGAAGCGCTCGCGCAGCGCGCGTTCGCGCCCGGCGGGACCCTCGGTCTCGTGCGTGACGTCGTAGACCTCGCGAAGCACCTCGAGGGTCATCTCCGCGATCTCGGCGTCGTCCTCGACGTAGAGCAGCCGCGCGCGCGGAGCGGGCGTCGGCGAGGTCACCGCGCGCCGGCCACGGGCGGGTGCACGGTCCACCCGAATCGCTCGAGGGCGGCGTGCAGGCGCCGCGCCTGCGCCCAGGCGACCGCTCCCGAGGCGTCGGAGTAGACGTCGATCGCGAAGGGCGGCGGATCGGCGAACTTGGGGATCTCGACCTCGGCCCAGGCGTGCGGGGCGAGCCACACGCGGGGGCGCGCGGTCCCGGCATCCTCCACGTTCCCGTCCGCCGCGAAGGCGATGGCGTCGAGGGCGTCGATCTTCGTGATCGGCATGTTCACGACGAGGGTCACGGCGTGCAGCTGCTGCGTCATCACGGTCCTCCCGGCCTTCATCCTGACACGCCTCCGCAGGGCCGGGGCCCGGGCCGCCGGAGCGGCCGTCGACGCGAAGCACGTTCATAGGAACGGTCAGGGGCGGCGCAGGGTCGCCCCGACATCCTGGCCCGACGACATACCCACCGAGAGCCGGGAGGCGACCGTGAGCAGGATCCCCGACACGCAGATGACCCCCGACGGCCCCGCGTACGAGGGGAGACTGCTCGACCGGGCCGATGAGCCCGTCGTCGACCAGGGCGCCCCGTTCGACATCCGCACGCTCGTCTCGCGCCGCGGCATCCTGGGTCTCGTCGTGCTGGGCGCGGGAGCGGCCACCCTCGCCGCGTGCACCCCCGCGGCGACGGGCGCGACCGCGACGGCCACGCCCGCGGCGAC
>Ga0065721_10053228_pt1 | contig 10292 bp, 8 predicted proteins | sample Mesricmetagenome_FD_59108 | JGI IMG/M metagenome (GOLD analysis project Ga0065721, IMG submission 59108) | Mesophilic microbial community from rice straw/compost enrichment Sample: eDNA_1 v2 (version 2) | ecosystem: Engineered > Solid waste > Grass > Composting > Bioreactor | place: USA: Davis... | reverse complement strand
GGCCGGCGCCGAGCCGGTCGACGCAGGCGGTGGTGAGCAGGGCCGTCGTCAGCACGGCGAGGGCGAGGCGCATCGCCGGGCCCTCCGGCGGCGGCCCGGCGATGCGGCCGCGGCCGGCGGTGCCGGGGAATTGGCCGTCGTTGTCGCCGAAGCTCGGCAGGGCCATGGTACCGGCCTCGATCAGGGCGGCGACGTCGGCGGCGGTGGCGCGGGCGCCGTTCGGCTGTGGTCCGGCGATGGCGGCGAATTCGCGCCCGCCCATGGTCAGGGCGCCGCCGACCGGCTCGCCGTCGACGTCGGCGTTGAGCGTCATGCCGGCGTCTTCGGAAAGGCGTTCGAGCGGCACGGCGCCGGCGAGGGCGACGATCCAGGTGCCGGTCGAGACCACCATCAGTTCCGGCCGGCCGGCGGCGCGGTAGCGGTAGGCGTTGGCGGTGCTGTCGTGGCAGCCGACGTGGACGGCGAGGTCCGGCGGCAGCGCGAAGCGGCGGGCGAGTTCGGGCCGGATCCGGCCGAGGGTGGCGCCGGCGTGGGCGAAGGGCGGCATCAGCCGTTCCCAGCCGCGACGCGTCACGATGTCGGTCCAGCGCCGCTCGGGCACGTTCCAGAGATGCGACTGGGCGCCGAGAAAGCTGACCTCGCTCGCGAGCCGGCCGGACAGTCGGAAGGCCCAGTATTGCGGCACGCCGAGATAGGCCGCGGCGGCGGCGAGGGCGTCGGGCCGCTCCCGCTCCATCCAGAACAGCTGGCGGGCCTGATGGGTCGAGGCCATCATCACGGCGGAGCCGCGGTCGAGGAAGCCCCCGGTCAGCGGCCGATAGGCGTCGTCGAGGCCGGGCGGGGGCTGTTGCTCGTAGTCGATCATCGGCGCGGCGAGGCCGTCGCCGCCGGCGTCGGGATCGGCGGCGACCAGCATCCCGCCGGAACCGTGGCCGGCGGCGATCACCCGCTCCAGCGGATGGCGGCGGGCGAGGGCGGCGAGGCCGGAGAAGACGAAGTCGGAGAGGCCGCCGAGGTCGTGGTGGCGCCAGGGCGGGCCGGGCAGCACGGTGTTGGGTGCGGCGAGGGTGTCGACGATGTGGCCGTCGGCGGTCGCCGCGGACAGCTTGACGTTGGTCTTGCCGACGTCGATGACGGCGACGCTCGCGGCGGCGTCCCGGTCGGTCTCGGCCATCGCGTCCCTCCCTCGGCGCAGTGCCCGTCAGTTGGCGAGGCGGAAATCCGGCTCGGCGCTTTCGGCCATGACGAAGCGCCCGTTCGGCAGGTCGTTGCCGTCGAGCTTCCAGGCGATCTCGTCGGGCGTCAGGCGGTAGTGGACCCAGCGCGCGGTCAGCCGGCGGCGCAGTTCGTCCTCCGGGGTCTCGACCAGCACGGTGACGTCGAAGAGCGGGGCGAGCGACGACCACGGCGCCTGCCTCAGCAGCAGGTAGTTGCCCTCGGCGACGATGACGCGGGCGGCGCGCGGGATCAGCCGGGCGCCGGCCCGGGCGATCTCGATGTCGCGGTCGAACACCGGTACGGCGACGAAGTCCTCGTCGCCGGCCTTGAGCCGGGCGAGGGTGTGCCTGAGGCCGCCGACGTCGAAGGTGTCCGGCGAGCCCTTGCGCGGGCGCAGGCCGGCGGGGACGAGGTGGAGGTCGTCGAAGTGGAAGCCGTCCATCGGCAGCAGGGCGGCGAGGCCCGGCTCGGTGGCGTTCAGCGCGTCGACGACGGCCTCGGCCGTGGTCGACTTGCCCGAGCCCGGCGGCCCGGCGACGGCGGCGATGATCCGCCCGCCGCCCGCCGCCCGCTCCGCAAGGAGCCGCACGAGACCGTCCACCTCGATCGCCGCCATGCCGCCGTCCTCCCTCGTCCGCTCGCCGCCCGGTCCCGTCCGTCCCCGTCAGATCAGACGATACTGCCGGGCCTTGTTGCGCAGGAAGGGCAGGCCGTTGTCCATGACTTCCTCGAAGTTCCGCGCCACCGGCCGCCAGACCGACAGGCCGTAGGCGACTTCGGGAGGCATGTTGATGAAGCTCTCCATGGCGAGGCCGCCCTTGAAACCGATCGCCGCCAGCGCGCCGAACACCTCGTCCCAGTCGCAGGTGCCCTCGCCGGGGGTGCCGCGGTCGCTCTCGGAGAGGTGGATGTAGCGGAGGTGGTCGCGGGCGTCGAGGATACCGTTGGCGGCGCCCTTCTCCTCGATGTTCATGTGGTAGGTGTCGAGGTGGATGAAGATGTTGTCGGCGCCGACCTTCTCGATCATCCAGGCCGCCTGGGCGCCGGTGTTGATCAGGTGGTTCTCGTAGCGGTTGACCGGCTCGATGCCGAAGGCGACGCCGAGGGCTTTGGCGTGTTTCGCCGCGGCGTCGAGAGCGCGGGCGATGTTGTCGTATTCGGCCTCGGTCGGCGGCACGCCGGTGCGCTCGCCGATGCCGCCGTAGGTGACGCCGGAGAGGGCCTCGCCGCCGAGTTCCTTCGTCTTGTCGAGGGCGACCTTCAGGTGCTCGACCGCGCCCTCGGGGTTGACCGAGGCCCAGTTGACCGCCGGCAGGCCGAGCGAGCAGACCGCGCGCACGCCGTGCTTCTCCAGCAGCGCCCGGGTGTGGGCGGCGTCGACCGCCGGGGCGTTGAGCAGGGCGATCTCGACGAAGTCCATCTTGTAGCGGGCCGCTCCCACGATCGCCTTCTCGGCGCCGTCCCGGTCCCAGTTCATGGTCCACATGCTGGTGTGGACGCCGAAGCCGTGCATGGTCATCTCCCTTGTCGTGGTCTTGCGGAAAGGCGCCGGGCGACCCAGCGCAGGATCATCACGGCGATGAGGAACAGACCCCAGACCGCGGTGGAGAGGTGCTGGTTGGCACCCATCAGGTTGAGGCCGGACGACAGCACCTGCAGCACCACCAGCGCCACCACCACCGGCGCGACCCGGCCGAAGCCGCCGAAGGGGTCGACGCCGCCGAGGAAGCAGGCGAGCACGGTGACGAGCAGCAGCGCCTCTCCGTGGCCGACGCGCACCGAGTTGAAGCGGGCGAGCATCAGGATGCCGGCGAGGGCGCACATCACGCCCGACAGGGTGTAGATCAGCGTCAGGGTGCGCTTGACGTTGACGCCGGAATATTCGGTGGCGCGGATGTTGGAGCCGATCATCCGGGCGGCGGTGCCGTGGCGGGTGTGGCCGAGCAGCAGGTGCCAGACGATCGCGGCGAGCGCGAAGAGCAGCAGCGGCACCGGAACGCCGAGCAGGCTGCCGTGGCCGATCGGCGCGACGAAGGCGGGAAAGCCGGAGATGTCGCCGCCGCGGGTCAGGAACTCGCCGAGGCCGCGCAGGAAGATCATCATCGCCAGCGAGACGAGGATCGGATGGGCGCCGGTGTGGGCGATGACGAGGCCCATCACCGCCCCGCACAGTGCGCCGACGGCGATCGCCGCGACGACGCCGACGGCGAAGGCGGCGACGCCGGCCTCCGGCCCGCCGGCGGCGTTGAGCACGAAGGCGAGCGTCAGGCCGGCCATGTTGGCGGTGTAGATGATGGCGAGGTTGATGCCGCCCGAGATGATCGGGATCAGCATGGCGAGGGTGAGCAGCCCGAATTCGGGGAGCTGGAAGGCGATCGAGCCGAAGTTGGCCGCCGACAGGAAGCGCGGGGCGAGCAGCCCGAAGCCCACGACGACGAGGACGAGGAAGCCGAGCAGGGCGGCGACGTCGTCGCCGACGGCGCGGCGGAAGGAGGCGATGAGGCCGGCCATGTCAGCGCCGCTCCGTCTTCGGCCGAAGGAGGCCCGAGAAGTCGAGGTTGGAGCCGGAGATCGCGACGAGGATCACGAGGCCGATCACCATCTTGAAGGCGTAGGGCGAGATGCCGAGCAGGTTGAGCCCGTTCTGGGTGACGGCGACGAGGGCGACGCCGAGCAGGCAGCCGACGACCGAGCCGCGGCCGCCGCCGAGCCTCGCTCCGCCGAGCACCACGGCCGCCAGCACCTCGAGCTCGCGGCCGTAGAGCGCGTTCGGCACCACCTCCTTGGTGATGTGGGCCTGCATCAGCCCGCCGATGCCGGCCATCAGCCCCATCCAGCCGAAGGCGACCGCCTGCATCAGGGCGACGTTGACGCCGACCCGGCGGGCGCCTTCCGGGTTGTCGCCGAAGGCGTAGAGCTGGCGGCCGATCGAGGTGCGGCGGATCAGGATCCAGGTCGCGACCATGCAGGCGACCATCACCGGCACGGGCAGGAAGATCTCGGCCCAGGTGCCGCTGGCGGTCTCGTGCTCCCAGACGATCAGCCGGGCGGTCCACCAGTCGGGCAGGTTGTAGAGGAAGCGGCCCGAGGAGAAGAACATCAGCAGGCCGAAGAAGGCGTTGAAGGTGGCGATGGTCACCACGATCGAGATGATCTGGAAGCGGTGGATCAGGAAGGCGTTGATCGAGCCGAGGCCGATGCCGAGGAGGCCGGCGACGAGAAAGCCGATCACCCAGTTGCCGCCGCCGACGGCGCCGAGCACGTAGACGAGGACGTATTGCACCACCGAGGCGGCGACGGCGAAGGAGATGTCGATGCCGCCGGCGATCAGCACGACGAGCAGCCCGACCGCCCAGATGACGTTGACGGCGTTGTTGTTGAGCAGCGAGGTGAGGTTCGGCAGCGTCGCGAAGCTCGGCGAGGCGATCGACAGAAACACCGACATCGCCACCAGCACCGCCAGCAGGCGGGTCTCGGTCGGATAGGCGCGGACGAGGCTACGCATAGACGGCGGCCTCCAGGTCGGCGATCGAGGCGCGGCGCGGGTCGTATTCCCCGACGATGCGCCCGGCCGCCATGTGCAGGATGCGGTCGGCGTTCATGTGGACTTCCGAGACCTCGTCGGAGATGAGCAGGATGGCGAGGCCGCGTTCGGCGAGGTCGCGCACGACGCGGAAGATGCCGTCGCGGGCGCCGACGTCGACGCCGACGGTCGGGCAGTCGAGGATCAGCACCTTCGGGTCGGTGGCGAGCCACTTGGCGAGGACGATGCGCTGCTGGTTACCGCCGGACAGCGTCGAGACCGGGTCGTCGGGCCGGCCGATCTTGACGGCGAGGTCGCGGATCCAGCGGGTGACGAGGGCGGCGCGGCGCGGCGCCGAGACGAGGCCGCTCGCCTCGGAGAGCTGCGGCAGCACGGTGAGGGTCAGGTTGTCGGCGATCGACTGCGGCTGGACGAGGCCGAGCTGCAGGCGGTCCTCCGAGACGTAGGCGATGCCGGCGGCGATGGCGTCGCGGTTGGAGCGGAAGCGGCGCGCCGTGCCGGAAAGGCGGATCTCGCCGCGGTCCGGCCGGGTCATGCCGAAGAGGGTGTGGCCGAGTTCGGTGCGCCCGGCGCCGATGAGACCGGTGAGGCCGAGCACCTCGCCGGCGCGCAGGGTGAAGGAGACGTCCTCGTATTCGCCGCGGCGGGTCAGGCCCTCGACCGACAGCACGACGGGGGCCGCCGAGGTGTCGCGGGCCGAGATCGCGCGCTCGAAGGTCTTGCCGGTCATCAGTTCGGTGAGCTTCGACTGGGTCAGCGACGCGGCGGGATAGACCCCGACCAGCTTGCCGTCGCGCACCACCGTGACCCGGGAAGCGATCTCCAGCACTTCGGCGAGGCGGTGGCTGACGAAGACGATGGCGACGCCGCGGGCGGAGAGCGTGCGCACGACGTCGAGCAGCTTGTCGGTCTCGGCCTGGGTCAGCGAGGCGGTCGGCTCGTCCATGAAGATGAGGCGGGCGTCGGAGACGAGGGCGCGGGCGATCGCCACCACCTGGCGGTCGGCGATCGGCAGGGTGCCGACGCGGGCGTCGAGGTCGAGGGCGACGCCGAGCCGCGCGAGGGCCTGCGTCGCGGTGCGCCGCAGGGCGGCGTCGGAGACGAGGCGCGGACGGTCGCCGACGAGGGTCTCGAAGGCGATGTTCTCGGCGACGGTCATCTCGTTGAAGAGCGCGAGGTCCTGCCAGATCACGGCGATGCCGCGGGCCCGGGCGAGATGGGGCGTCACCGCCGTCTCGACCTCGCCGAAATACTCCATCGTCGCGCCGGGCTCGGGCTTGTAGACGCCGGAGATGATCTTGATCAGCGTGCTCTTGCCGCAGCCGTTCTCGCCGGCGAGGCAGTGGACCTCGCCGAGGCCTACCTCGAAGGCGACGTCGTCGAGGGCGCGGACGCCGCCGAAGACCTTGGAGATCGCGGACATGCGGATGGCATGGGCCGCGGGCTCGCCGCCGGCCGTCGCCGTCGATGGACCTGTCATGAGCGTTTCACCCGTGGCTGCGGATCGCGGGGCGGCACCGGCCTCGACGGCGCGGCGAAGGGACCGGGCGGCAAAAGGACGGGGCGGCGCCGTGACCGAAGGCAGCGATCAAGGACGGCGGGAGCGTGATGCGCCCCCGCCGCTTCGCGGGACTTCGTCCGTGTGCCTCAGAGGCCGAGGTCGGCGAGGCCGTCCACGGTCTCCTTGTTGATGGTCACGAGGTTGTCGGTGATGATGTCCTTGTTGGCGACGTCCGGTTCGATGGTGCCGAGGCCCTCGATGGTCATGCCGGAGGTGATCTCGGTGCCGTCGGCGAGCAGCTTGGCCATGCGCACGAAGACGCGGCCGGCCTCGGCCGGATTCCACATGAAGCCGCCGGTGATCGCGCCGGACTTGATCAGGGCGCGGCCCTGGCCGGGCGAGAACGGGCCGATGACGTGGACCTTGTCGATCATCCGCCGCTCCTCGGCGGCGCGGCCGGCGCCGATCGGGCCCTGGCTGCCGAAGGCGAGGAAGCCCTTGAGGTTCGGGTGGGCGGCGAGCAGGTCGAGGGCGGTCTTGCGGCTGTCGTCGACGTTCTCGGCGACGCCGTAGCGGTCGCCGACCAGCTTCATGTTCGGATATTTCTCGGCGATGTAGGCGTTGGCGGCGTCGGCCCAGGCGTTGTGCAGCGGCACCGTGAGCGAGCCGACGAAGACCGCGTATTCACCCTCGCCGCCGGCCTTCTGGGCGAGCAGTTCGGCATGGGCCTCGCCGAAGCCGGAGGCCGAGGCGAGCTCGAAGTCCCAGTCGATGTTCTCGAGGCCCGGGCCCTCGTGGGCCACGACCTTGATGCCGGCGTCGCGGGCCTTCTTGAGGACCGGCTCCAGCGCCTTCTCGTCGTTCGGCACGACGCCGATGACGGTGACGCCCTTGGCGATGAGATCCTCGATGGCGCGGACCTGGAGGGCGGGGTCGGCGCTGGTCGGGCCGATCATGCTGCCGTCGACGCCGAGCTTGGCGCTTTCTTCCTTGATGCCCGCTTCCATGGCGTTGAACCACGGAATGCCGCCGATCTTGACGACGACGCCGAGGGTCGGCTTGTCCTGGGCGACGGCGGTCGCCGAGAAGGAGACGGCGAGCGCCAGCGCCGCGAGAGCCGCGGTCAAAGTCCTTTTCATGGTGTTCCTCCCACTGGTCGCCTCGGGGGCGACGTCATTCTCGTTGAAGGCCGGCGTTCGTTGCCGCCGGCCGCCCGGTGTCGATCCGCGCAATCGATTGTGCATCAAGAGGCTCGTCGGCGCCGGATCGCGGCTTCCTCCCCGCGTGCCCAAAGCCGACCGCGCCGCACCTCCCGGACCTATCTCCGGGTTCGCGGCTGCACAATCGATGTTGCACACGAAATCAAAAAAGCGGATCGTCGTCAAGCGGACGGGAGGCGATGACCCCGAAAACGCGTCGCGGTGCCCCGGGACGGCAGAGCCGACGGCCGGAGCGCCCGACCGTGGGTGGAGGCCGGACTCCCAGCGGGACGGGCTGGCCGCGGCGCTTCGAAGCGCGGGACCGGTGGACGGCGACGGGCGCGGTCGATAGCACGGGCAGCGGCACGCCGCGGTGACCGTCAGGGGGGGCGCCGTCCGGCGCGGGGAACGGAACGGCGGCGAGGGGAGGGCGATGACGACACGGCGCAGCAAACCGACGATCTACGACATCGCCCGCCTGTCGGGCGCCTCGCCCTCGACGGTGAGCGCGGCGCTGTCGGGCAAGGGGCCGTCGCGGCGGATCGCCCAAGGCACGGTCGAGGAGATCCAGCGCATCGCGACCGACCTCGGCTACAGCACCAACATGCAGGCCCGCGGCCTGCGCCAGGCGCGCTCGCATCTCGTCGGCATGATCATCCCCGAGCACGACAACCGCTATTTCTCGACCCTCAGCCGCAGCTTCGAGGCCGAGGCGCGGGCGCGCGGGCTCTGCCCCGTGATCGTCTCGACCCTGCGCGATCCGGCCGAGGAGATCCGCACCGTCGAGACGCTGATCTCCTACCAGGTCGACTTCGTGCTGGTCGCCGGCGCCTCCGACCCGGAGGCGATCAGCCGGCTCTGCGACGCTGCGCGCAAGCCCCACGTCTTCGTCGACCTGCCGGGCTGGGGCCGGCCCTCCGTCGTCACCGACAACCATCTCGGCGCCGTGCGGCTGACCGAGGCGGTGCTCGACGCGATGCCGGCGACGGACGATCCGCTGCGTGGTCGGCCCTACCTCGTCGGCGGCGTGCCGAAGGACTACGCCACCGCGCGGCGCATCGAAGGCTTCCGGGCCAGCGTCACGGCCCGGCTCGGCCGATGCGACGACGACCAGATCATCGCCTGCGGCTACGCGCCGGGGCCGGCACGCGAGGCGGTGATGGCGCTGTGCGGCCGGCTCGGCGGGCTGCCGGCCGGGCTCTTCGTCAACTCGCTGACCGCCTTCGAAGGCGTGCTCGGCCACTTCGTCCAGCTGCCGCCGGACGCTTTCGCGCAGACGGCGATCGGCTGCTACGACTACGACCCCTTCGCCGCCTACCTGCAGTTCCCGGTCTACATGGTCCGCCAGAACTCCGACCGGCTGATCGAGACCGCCTTCGGGCTGATCGAGAGCGGCCGGCGCGAGGCCACCCTGGTCGAGATCCCGCCGGACCTCGTGCCGCCGCGCACGATCTTCCGAAACATGGCGCAGGCGCCGAAGGGAGCGCGAGGAGAGGTGCCGACGGGGACGCCTGCCACAGGGACGCCGGCGACAGGGGCGCCGTGACGGGCGGCGGTTCGCAGGCCGACGGCGGAAGCGCCGCCCGTGTCAACCGGTCGAGGCGACGGGCGGAGACAGCGTCACCGGCCCGCTGCTGCCGCGCTCGGTCAGGGCGCGATGGTCGGCCCGGGCGGCGCCTGTCCATTTCGCGGTGCAGATTCGCTCGAGAAGATCGGCGTCGTATCGCTGCGTCAGCAGCCGCCAGAGTGCGGCGGGAAGCGGGATCGCGCCGTCGAAGCGGCTCTTGCGCAGGCTGGTCCAGCGATCGAGCTTCGTGGCGTTGCGGCCGACTTCGAGGCGATAGGAGAGAGGGGCCGTCAGTCCCACGCGACCGCGTACCGTGTCGGCGATGGCTCCGGGCCGGGCGGCGAGGTCGGTGAAATCGAAGACGAGAAGCTCGGCGAAGGCGTCGCTCCAGGGCAGGAGCTGGCGCCCGTAGAGCGAGTTGGTGACGTAGCGGTAGTGAAAGACCGGGTCGTGGTAGGCGTCGTCCGGTGCCGGACGGGGAACGAGGCCGCGGCGTAGGGCTCGGTCGATCTTCTCGGTCTCCTCGGCGGCGACGTCGTCGGCGGTGATGGCGTCGAGCGCGAGCGCCTCCTCGGCGGATCGCAGGTCGCGCCCGTGCTTGACGCTGTGAAGATAGGCCGAGACGGCGCGCTCGACCGGGTCGCGCAGCACGGCGACGACGACGGCTTCCGGCCCGAGGTGACGGGCGGCGCGTGTGGCGGTTCCGGCGACGTGCAGGTAGGCAGCGGAGCTGTCGAGCACCGCCTCGGCCGCGGCGACCCCTTCGAACATCGCCAGATAGTCGGTGCCCTCGAAGCGCGGTTTGGCGAAGTATTTCGGCTCCTTGCGGCGGTGGACGGCGATCGCCGGATCCTGGGCGAGGAGGTTGTGCAGATAGGTCGTGCCCGACTTCTGCGCGCCGACGAGAAGAAGATGTTTCACGGCGGACCCCTCCGCGTTTCCCCGCTGGCCGGCATGCGCCGGGCCGGCGCGACGGCGCGCTCGACCGTCGAAGACTCACTCGATCACGTTTCCGTGAAGATTCCCATCGACATGTCGTTGCCGCAAGCCGGTACCGGATCGAGGATCGACGAGCCGGCTCGAGCCGGGTCGAGGAGCGGGTGCCGGCAATCGCCGATTGACGCTGATGCCAACCTTTCGTTTACTTTTCGGGGCCCGCTGCGACCGCATCGCGCGGCACGGGCGGGATCCGGGGGGAGACCAGCCATGCACGACGCACCCGCCGCCCGGGCGGCATCCGCACTCGCCGCCTGTTTCGTCGCC
>Ga0065721_10053230_pt1 | contig 10293 bp, 3 predicted proteins | sample Mesricmetagenome_FD_59108 | JGI IMG/M metagenome (GOLD analysis project Ga0065721, IMG submission 59108) | Mesophilic microbial community from rice straw/compost enrichment Sample: eDNA_1 v2 (version 2) | ecosystem: Engineered > Solid waste > Grass > Composting > Bioreactor | place: USA: Davis... | reverse complement strand
TCTCGACACCGGTGACTCGTGCGGTCACATTCTCATCAATTCGATCAGCGGTGACTGTAACGCTTTCCAACTCCCGCGATTCAGGTTGCAACTTCACGGATAGCCGTTGCTGATCACCAAAACGACTGAATCCTATTAAGTAGTGATTCGGTTCGTATCCCACGTATTCGACATTAACCTCGATCACGTTTTGACGAACATCCTTCAACTCAAATTCGCCGTTCACGTCGGCTGTTGTCAAATGGCCAGACGCAGGTAGAAATACTTTTGCATTGATAAGCGGTTCTCCGCTCGCTCCGTCTGTTATTGATCCTCGTAATGTGATACCGGTGTTTTGCTCTCCGGGAAACAATAGGAAGTTTTCACGCTTGAGCGCGTACTTCTGCGATATCGCCCGGTTGATTATAAAGGTTACCTTATCGTTGTAACGGAAGAGTTGGTAGTGCACAAGGTATCGATCGAGAAAATCGGTAAGTCGTTCACGCTGAACCACGCCGCCAATCGTGTAGGCCCGAAGTTCTGTTTCCTCGAAGATGACGTCTATGTTGTATTGCCTTTCAGCCTCACGAAGAATATCAGACAATATCTTGCCATTGTCTGTTGGTGACAAGATTACGTCGCGCAGACTTTGACCTGTACTGACGACTGCATTAGTCAGCAAAATGAAAATGAGAATAAATCGAAGCTTCACAAATCTTAACGCTTGAAATCTGAGCGTTTCCCGTCCTTTGGGCACTGACGGTTAATACAACGCTCCCATGGGACCATGGCTCTGACTAGTCCCTGAGTAAAAAACATTAGAAAGAAAGAAGGTACCACGCGGTACCTTCTTTCAATGTGATATGCCAATTAGTTAACGTCCCAGAAGATTTTCGTCTTCGCTTCGTCAGGACCTCCAAGCATTTCGATACCTGCCTTGAGGTTGGCGTTGTTAAGTGTAGCTTCTTCAATTGGATAGATGAACCTACGAGGAATGTCGGCGAGCGTCATGCCAGGAGGAGCGTTGAAGCCTGTGAAGTCCAGCCTTCTCCAGACGGTCCATCCTTCGAAGCCGCGGTTGAACAGCGCGATCCAGTGCTGTACACCGATCTTCTGTTTCCAGTCGCCTGCAGCTGTCGCGTATGCTACGTTAGCTTGCGCGAGATAGTCGTCGATATCATCTTCGTCGATACCCCAGTATTCCATTGAAGCACGAATACCTGCATTGTAATGTTCTTCAGCAGTGCCAGGTACGGCAGCGAAGCCTCTTTCCTTGCCTTCAGCCAAGAGGAACTCAACTTCCGCATAATCCAGCAACAGGCCTTCGAGATCCGGTTGGTAGAACGCTTCGCCTATGTGCGAACGCGCAGAGAAAGTGTTGTTCGTTCCATAGATACCGCCGGAGTAAGTCACACCATCAGACAACGGTTGAGCAAAAACCGGAAGGCGCGGATCAGACAGCGCGACCAGCCTGTCGACAAGTGTGTTTGCTACTACATAGTCATCACGTCCACTCTGCACGAGATCTTCATGGACAGGGTGTGTGTTCGGGAATGCTCCGAGATATGTGATAGAAGCGTTGTCGTCGTTGCTTGTGAATACACCGCCATTGATCGCTGCCTGCGCTTGGGAAGCGGCTGTCGTCTGATCAACGTCAGCTATGTTGATAGCCAACTTAAGTCTCAACGAATTACCAAACTTGATCCAGCCTTCAACATCTCCTCCATAGAGCAAGTCTTGAGTGCCAGGGAAGCCGGCAGCCTCAGCATCCAACATGCCTAGGGCGTTGTCTAACGCCTCGAACAACTTGGAATACACTTCTTGGTCATCGTCGTACTCAGGTTCGAGGATCTCCGGGTCAAGTGCTGACGAATATGGAATAGGACCGAACGCATCAACGAGTGCTGCAAATGCGTAGACTTTGCAGATCGCAATCATTGCAAGACGGTTGTCTCTGTCAGCCTCCGAGAGACCTTCGAGTTCCCATGTTTCGAGTGTCCTCAGTCTTGCTTGTTCTAGGTCCATCAATGCATCGCGATATGCACCGCGCCAGAAGTTATCCGGGTTCCGACGAGTTACCATGTTGTATTGGCTTTCGTCCGGATAGGTTGTCTGTGCCCAGTACTGCGCATACAATCTGAACACGTTAATGTTGGTGTTCGAGTTGGTAACCATATAAGCCAACTCTTTCACTCCGTTGGAGAACAGAGTCTCGGCCGGAACCGCTACGGGTTGCTTGGTCGGTTTATTGAGATCCTCCAACCTGTCGTCACATGCTGCTATGAAGCACGTGATCAAAAGGGTCATTAATATCTTTTTCATAGTGATTTCTTTGCTGTTCAACATTAGAAACTGAGGTCAACCTTGAATCCAAGAGTCTTGATAGACGGATAAGTACCGGAAAGGTATCCTTGTCCGTTACCAGCACCCAAACCTGCCTCGGGATCAGAGTAAGGAAGATTTTTGTGAATGATCCACAGATTGCTTCCAACCACCGAGAACGCCACGTTGTTGAACACGTTACCAAGTATTGTTTTAGGAAGGTTGTACGTCAGTGCAACCTCGCGCAGCTTCACATAAGTTCCGTCGTACACGTTCATTTGCGAAGGGTTGCGTGATGCGTTACCCCAGTAGAATGCTCCACCATAGTAGTCAGCAGGGGCCCTGACAGTGTTCTCCGAGCCGTCAGCCTGAACTCCATCAAAGATGATTCCGCCGCTGTTTTCAGCATAACCTTGTGATGGATCGTCAGGATCGACCAACACAACCTCGTCCCTGATCGGGTTGCCAAGGTCGTTCAGGCCTGCTGTGTGTTCAGGAAGACCTGTAGCCTGTCCGTAGTACATGTCAAGTGAGAAAACATCTCCACCGCGAGAAACGTCGATGAGGAAGCTAAATGACAGTCCTTTGTAGCGAAGTGTGTTGAGGAACCCTCCCGTCCAATCAGGGTTCGGGTCACCGATGATCTGGTCAGCAACGGCTACAGGGTAACCGCTTGGCGAAATCACCCTGCGTCCATCCTTATACTGGTAGCCGGTACCACGGAGAACACCGTAAGGTTGACCAACGGAAGCATTGAGGGAAACACCACCCTGGAAGCTTGCAATTTGATAGTTGCTGATTCCTTCGGGAAGTGAATTCACCCTGCTTATGTTCTTCGCCCAGTTGACTGTGGCATTCCAGGTGAGGTCATTGTTTTTAATAACGTCGAAGCCGAGGGAGACTTCCACACCTTTGTTTTCAATTTCTCCACCGTTCAACCACTTGAAGCTGGTACCTGTGGCTTTCGAGAGCTCAACTGCTACAATCTGGTTCGATGAGATCGTCTTATACCAACCGAAATCCAAGGTCAGTCGATTATCGAGACCTGCGAGTTCAAGACCTGCTTCCCAGCTGGTTAGCTCTTCAGGCTCGAGGAACGGGTTGTTAACCGTTGAAGGATAGGAGAAGTTGACGGCATTTCCGAAGTTAGGAGCTGCGCCACGCCCTGTATCGTTCTTCGTAAACACGTTAATGGTTCTTCCCGGACCTGTATCGTTACCTACCACCGCGTAGTTCAAACGCAGTTTACCGAAATTGAGGAATTGTGAATCCATCAATTCGCTGAACACAAAGCTCAACGATTCGGAGTGGTAGAAGTAGGAGTTCTTCGACACTGGCAGCGCTGAGGAAACGTCGTTACGCGCCTGGAGGTCGAGGTAGAGGAAGTTCCGGTAACCGAGGTTTGCGTTGGCAAATACACCGTAAACTTCTTTGTGTGTTTCTTCTTCCACAGCAGCTGGAGGATCGCTCACAGAGTTGCTCAGTGCATATAGCTCAGGAACGACGAGTCCACCTTGGGTTGAAGAATATATGCTTGAGAAGTTTTCCCTGCGGATGTTACCACCAAGCAACCCAGTCAAAGACAGGTCAGGATTCAGTTGCTTGTGCGCAGTCAGCATGAGGTCATAGTTGTATTCACTCACGGTGCGATCAATGCGCTGGTATCCCGAACCTTCGTCTGCCTTGTTAATACCGAATTCAGAAGGAACGCTGCCAATTGCTCTTCTTTCTTCTCTTAATTCAGTGTAATTGTCTGCAGTCACGCGAGCCATTACATTCAACCACTCAGCAGCCTTATAGTTCATGGTGATATTTCCATATACCCTGTTACGCTCGTCACTCTGGAAGTTTTTGTAGCGAGTCCAGTAAGGGTTATCCCAGAAGATCGGTTCTCCGGGAGCTGTGTAATCACCCGGGTTCCAGGTCATGTTTCTTCCAGTCTTTTTAAACATTGCTTCCTGAGCCTTGATGTCAACGTTCGTCTGCCACCACTGGCGGAACATTGTCATCAGGTTGTCACTGTATCCAGTCGATCCGCGTCCAACCGTATTGTTTTGTACGTAGTTCAACGCGAGGCTACCGGTAAGTTTTTCAGTAAACTTCGTACTTCCGTTAAATCCGATAGTATGGCGCTTCAGATCCTGATTCGGAAGTGTACCCTTTGAATCAAAGTTTGTGTAGCTGAGGCGGAACGTGTTGTCATCGTCACCACCTGAGATAGCGATTGAATTGTTCCAGGTAATTGAAGTCTCAAAGAAATCAACTGGCGTATGGCGCGCAGCTACCCATGGATACGCTTTTCCGTAGTTTGGAGATTCAGGTATGAATGAATCCCAGTGATACACATTCAGATTCGGATCAAAAGGAGCACCATAAGAACCATCTTCGAGGGTTGGCACTACGTAGTCAACCTGACCATCGTTATTGATGTCATCGTGGAAGAATCCAACGAGGTTATAAGGGTAGTTAGGCGCCAGGTGGAGAGAGTCCCCGGTGAAGATGTCCGCGGCGGGATCGTAGTAGTGCCACCATTCACGCGCATAACCTGCGCCGTATTTGTCCTGATACTTGATGAAAGTGTCCTTGTTGATCTGACCGATGGTCACACCAGTCGAAATCGACACTCCTACTCCTTTTCTCGCTTTTCCTTTTTTGGTTGTGATCATAACCACACCGTTGGCGGCACGTGATCCATAAAGCGCAGAAGCTGCTGCTCCCTTAAGGACGTTGATACTTTCAATGTCCTCAGGGTTGATGTCAGACGCAGCGTTCCCGTAGTCATAACCCCAACGACCTTGACGCTGGAAGCTTGTGTTACCGGTAGAGTTATCAATCGGCACACCGTCAACAACGAAAAGCGGCTGGTTGTTACCAGTCACTGACTTGTTACCGCGGATCACAATGTTTGTCGATCCCGCAAAGTTGCTGGTTGTCCGGATTTGGACGTTGGATATTTTACCGGACAACGAGTTAATAAAGTTTTGTTGTTTTACGGTGGCCACATTTTCACCACCGATTTCTTGGGTGGAGTACCCGAGAGATGCTTTCTCGCGCGTGATACCAAGCGCTGTTACCACGACTTCACTCAGTTGAGAAACGTCAGAAGTCATTACGACATCAATCTGAGTTCTTCCTCCGATAGGAATTTCCTGCGTCGCCATACCGACGAAGGTAAATACCAAGGTCCCCCCATCTGCGGGAACCGATAAGCTGTATCTGCCATCAACGTCTGTAACAGTACCGCTAGTGGTACCTTGCAACACAACATTGACACCGGGCAGACCTGAACCGTCCTGGGCATCGGTTACCCTACCCGAGACCGTTCGCTCCTGTGCCCATGCATTGCTATTCGCAATCATGAGCACCGCGGTTAAGCCTAGTAATAGTACAATTTTCCTCATAGTAGTTTTGGTTAATGAAATGAGTTATTGATCCAAACTTATAATAAAATCGCAAGGCTTAAAAGGCAAATACCGCAAAATTCGGCAGGTGGATTATCTGATAATTACCGCCTTACGTGTTATGAAAGTATAAGTAAGGGCCGCTCGTGGGACGCAATCGATAACACGGCTGCGCGCAACTTAGGGGAGTAGCATAAAAAACAAAAAGGGACCGCCCGTATGGAGCAGTCCCTCTTTTAAGGAAACAATTTACTTCTTATCGATTCGCGTTTACAGATTCATCGATGTTTTCATTAGCATCGATCTCTGCTTGAGGAATCTTCAGGAAGAAACGTTTGTCATTAGGCTCAAGTACCGCCGCTCCGGAGACGCGGTGCACTCCCACTCTTGGAATTCCGCGGCCAAGACGTTTCGCATCGAACCATTCGATTCCGCACTCAGCATAAAGTTCCTTTCTACGCTCAATGAGAATTTCTTCAAGAAGATCTTCACCTGTATTAGTCGACTTGACAGCTTCAGGATCGCGATTTACTTGAAGCGCATACAACAAGGTGTGTGCTTCATCCTCTTGATCATTCCTGTAAAGAGCTTCCGCCTCAGTCAAGATCATTTCAGGTGTGCGAATGACAGGTATGTCAGCATCAAATGTAAACTGGAACTTCGTCGTGATATAGTGTGCCCAGTGAGGGAACGTCGTTCCGTATGCGCCTGCAACAAACAGGTTACGCACGTCTGTCTCAGAGAACAAGCCCACGAAATCACTATTAATATAGGTTCCCTGGTAAGAGAGCACATAGTGATCAGCATGAGCGTGAGGAGCGCTGTAATAGTACGCACTCTGATCATCGTACTGAGGCAAGCCCCAGATCCATTCTTTGTTTTCGAGTGAGTTAAAGCCATCATCATACGATCCAGCGTCAAGCGCCGCATTTACGTCGCCGCCATATGCTTCATGCGCAGCCGCACCGGCTTCTTCGTATCGTCCCATCGCCAAATATGCTTGCGCAAGAAATGCATTTGCTACGCGATAATTGACGAAAGACTTGTCAAGACGATCATCGGTCAAATCACCAACAGCGTCTGTCAGGTCGGTAATGATAGCGTTGTAAACTTCTTGTACGGTTGACATCGGACCTCCTTCAGGGGAGAATTCCAAATACAACGGAGGCGCAGCGTAATTCGGATCGACCGAATACGCAGGGCTAAACTCAAGAACGAGTTGATGATAATAGTATGCACGCAGAGCCTTGCCTTGAGCGATCAACTCTTTCTTATCATCGTCGCCGAGCGTTTCACTCGCTTCAACACCGGCGATGAAATTGTTCAACTGCCCAATGATGTGATAGCTAAAGTTCCAGGAAAATGTCACACGACGATATGTAGGTTCGCGGTTATCATTCGCATAGTCGAAGTTGAACCACGTGTTTGCCTGAACAATATCATTTCCCTTCACGGTTCTGGCGTACAACATAGAGTTGAGTCCACCAGCGTCGTGGTTGTTGGCAACAAATTGCCCTCTCATTCTCCGCAGTATCCCTGCCATGAATGCGTTTGCACCCGTGCGCGAGCCGTAAATAATATCACTCGAAACCTGATCGGTAGGTTGAGGATCGTTAAGGAAGTCTTCGCTACATCCGAAGGCGAAGATCAACATCACAATAATCTTCGTCCTTAATATTTTTATCAATGTTGTTTTCATAAGTCAGCTACTTAAAAGGTGAGATTGAGACCCAGTGAAACAATCTTCTGATTGTAGGACCTGTTGTCCGTCGTTCCCGCGAAACTTTGTTCAGGATCTAACCCTTTGTGGCTAAGAAGCGTCAACAAGTTGTCGCCCTGGAAGTACAAACGCAGGCGTTGAATGTCGAGGCGCTCAGTAATTTGTCTCGGGAAATTGTAACCGAAATTCAGAGCTCTCAATCTCAGGTAATCATTCTTGAAGAGGAATCGAGACGACGTCGTGTTGAAGTCGTTATTGCTGGCAAGGAGCAACGGAACATCCGTGTAATCGCCGGGCTTCTGCCAACGCTTCTTGATGTCGACTGAAGCAGCACCGTCACCTGGTGTTTCGAATCCGTTCATCAACCGTGCGTATTGGCTATCATAGATGTATGAACCAACGCTGAAGCTGAAGAGAATATTGAGGTCGAAGTTTCTGTAGCGTACGTAGTTGCTCAATCCACCGATCATATCAGGGAGTGATGACTTGCCTACATAATATCGGGTTGCCTCGGAGTACAACTCAGTAGTCGTACGTTCGCCGGTAGGCTCACCGTCAGGTCCGATCACGTCTTTCCACCAACGGCCGCGTCCGTTTTCAGGGTTAACACCCGCCCAATCCTGGATGTAAAACTCATAGAGCGAACGGCCAACTTCCCAACGTTTTGTTCCGCTGATAAAGCTCTCCTGGGTGAGTTCCGTGATTTCGTTTCTGTCGCGAGAGAAATTCAGCGAAGTCGTCCAAAGGACGTTAGGTTTTTGGATGTTAGTCGAACTCAGCGTTACCTCTAACCCATAGTTCTTTACAGCGCCTACGTTTGTAGTGATTGACGTATTTCCTGTTGACGGAGCAAGAGGTTTATCATAGATAAGATCGACTGATTCGCGGTTATAGTACTCGATGTTAGCACCGAATCTGTCATTCAGGAATCTCAATTCCACACCGAAGTTGGTAGACCTGGTTTTCTCCCAAGTGAGGCGGGGATCTGCAACGCTACCCAAAATTACTCCAGTGAAAGGTCCCTGGTTCCAGCCCGTTTCAAACAGCTGCAAGTAAGGGAAATATCCAAGGTCATTGGCTCCCACTGCAAGCGGGTTTGTAGTTTGGTTATTTCCAAGCTCACCAATTGATGCCTTCAGTTTCAAGAAGCTAACCGCAGGAATTGACTCCATGAACGATTCCTCAGAAGCAACCCACGCTGCACCTACAGAGTAGAAATCACCCCACCTTACATCTTGTCCAAAGCGAGTCGATCCATCTGTACGGTAAGATGCTTCGAAATAGTATTTCTCCTGAAAATTGTAAGTGGCCCTTCCGAGGTAGCTGGAGAGACGGTCTTTAGTTACGTAACCTCCAACAGCTTCAGGGGTTGTACTTCCGTTAAGTACTCGCACGTTCGGCAGGAACCCCGTACCCTGGGCATCAAACGCCGACAACTCCATTTGATAGGACTCCTGGATTGCCTGAATACCCAGGTTGTGATCACCGAAAGACTTATCAAAGCTCAACGCATTCGTTATGTTGAATGTGTACAACAAGTCACGGTCTTGTGTAACGCGACCATTTACGTTCGCAGCATAGCCGAACTCGTTGTGTGCATATTCATAGCCATCGAACACGTACTTTTCATAACCAAGTGTTGTTTTGAAGGAAAGGAAGTCTGTGAAGTCGATCTGCGCAAAACCTGTAGCAGTCGCATTATCACGCTTATTCCTTACTTCATAGTTGTACAACGCTCCGACTGCGTTCTCACCAGCAAGTGATGGCCTTGAACCGTTGAGCTGCTGCCCTACCGCGTTACCATAGTCGAAAATCGGATTGCCCAGACCATCGCGAATCAGCTGACCATCTTCATCCCGGCGATAGAGAGGATAGATCGAAGGTACAGTGAACACCCACTGGATAGCACTTTGATATGAGCTTCCAGATTGTTCTGGGTAGTTTTGGTTTTGTGTAGAGTATGCGACGTTCAGTCCAACAGTCAACCAGTCTTTAACTTTCGAATCGAGCGTGAGCCGGGTAGAGAACCTCTTGAAATCGGATGTCTGTACAGAACCTTCCTGATTCAAGTAGTTTGCGGACACGAAGTAAGTAGTCTTGTCTGTTCCTCCTGAAATATTGAAGCCATACTCCTTTCTCAAGGCGCTGTTATCCTGGATGTGCTTCCTCCAGTCAGTTTCCCACAACTTGTTAGTGGTAACGAGTCTCCCATCTGTACCAACGGGGTTGTCCACACCATAAGGGTTGTATTGCAAAAAGTTTGGAATCAGATCTTCCGTAGCGTACTGTGCGGCATCCGCAGGTGTCTCACCATCCACATATTGGTAGGTGTTTCTCACAGCCTCCCACGAAAGTTCCATATAATCGTCGGCTCCAATAAGCTCAGGCATTTTAACAGCCTGACTTGCAACACCCATGCTAGTGTAGAAGCTGAAGGTCGCCGGTGTGTTCAATTTACCTTTCTTGGTGGTAATCATGATGACACCGTTCGCAGCGCGCGAACCGTAAAGAGCAGTTGCTGACCCGTCTTTGAGGACGTTGATAGTCTCAATTTGATCGGGGCTGATCGTGTTGATGTTTCCATTGTACTGGATGCCGTTAACAATGATCAGCGGGGATGCAGAAGCATTGATAGAACCAATCCCACGCACCCTGATGACAGGGTTCTCACCGGGTTGTCCTCCGGCCTGAATGACGTTAACACCAGGAACATTTCCCTGGATGGCAGATGTAACGCTGACAATCTGCTGTTTGGAGATAACGTCCGCGTCGATACTCGCCACAGCACCGACGATTGAACGCCGTGTCTGCTCGCCGTACGCCACGACCACAACTTCACTGAGTTGTGAAACATCTGCCTCCATGGCGACA
>Ga0065721_10053224_pt1 | contig 10293 bp, 11 predicted proteins | sample Mesricmetagenome_FD_59108 | JGI IMG/M metagenome (GOLD analysis project Ga0065721, IMG submission 59108) | Mesophilic microbial community from rice straw/compost enrichment Sample: eDNA_1 v2 (version 2) | ecosystem: Engineered > Solid waste > Grass > Composting > Bioreactor | place: USA: Davis... | reverse complement strand
CTCACCGGGCTCGTGCTCGACCGGCTCGAGGCCGCCGACGCCCCGCGCGTGGTCACCGCCGGCAGCAACATGCACAAGCTGGGCCGGATCCCGTGGGACGACCTGCAGAGCGAGCGCCAGTACAAGCCGTACCGCGCGTACTCGAACTCCAAGCTCGCGAATCTGATGTTCGCGTTCGAGCTGCAGCGGCGCGCCACCGTCGCCGGATCCGACCTGCTGTCGGTGGCCGCGCACCCGGGCTGGTCCGCGACCGACCTCTACATCCAGGGCGCGAAGGCCGGCGAGGCGAGCCTGATGGAGAAGCTCATGGCCTTCCCGACGCGCTTTCTGGCCCAGAGCAGCTTCGACGGCGCGCTGCCGACGCTGTACGCCGCCACGGTGCCGGACATCCCGCCGGGTGCGTACGTCGGCCCGAGCAAGCGGATGGAGACGGTCGGCCCGCCCACCCTCGTGCAGGCCAACGCCCGCGCGCGGGACGCGATCGGGGGCCGCCGCCTGTGGGAGCTCTCCGAGCAGCTGACCGGGGTGCGCTACGCCTTCGCGGGCGTCGCGGCCTGATCAGGCCAGCAGCGTCCGGCCGCCCGTGCTGGACAGCGGGAACTGGTCCAGATCGAGCGCGACCACGGCGAGGTCGGCGAACAACGCCACCTTGTTGAGGTCCTCGCGCAGGTAGGGGCCACCGTCGCGCTTGTCCAGCACGGAGAGGCAGCCGATCGTCTTGCCCTCGCGGATCAGCGGGGCCACGACCATCGTGTACGGCACGTAGCCCGTGTTGGCCGCGACCTGGCGGGCGAAGCGCGGGTCCTTGCGGCACTCGGGCACGAACACGCCGTCGCCCGAGGCGATCACCGCGCCCGCGATGCCCACGCCCGGCGGCAGCCGCATGCCGACGACCTCGGACGCGCCCGCGCCCCACGCCGCCTCGTAGACGAGCTCGCCGTTGGAGGGGTCGGTGAGCGCGATCGAGCACGCGGCCGCGTCGAACATGCCGGCGGCGGTGCGGACGATCGCCTCCATGACCCGGCGCCGGGTGCTCGGGCGCCCGAGCGACTGCGCCAGCGAGTGGCCGCGGTCACCGGTCAGCGGCACGCCGATCGCCTCCGCGAACGCGGACGCCGATGAGATCCGCTGCTCGGGCAGCATCTCCAGGCCGCCGGCCAGCGCGGTGTGCAGCTCGGGCGGCAGGTCGGGCGCGATCTTGTCGAGCTTGAGCACGTCGCCGTAGCGCGGCGGGGTGCCGATCAGCAGCGTCCACAGCGTCGCGGCGAGGCTGAAGATGTCGCTCGCCGCGCTCACGGTCCCGCCCGCGAACACCTCGGGCGCCATGAAGCGCGGGGTGCCGACCGCGATCGTGCCCTGGTCCTCGTCGGAGCCGAGCGTGCGGGCCACGCCGAAGTCGACGAGGACCACGCCGTCCTCGCCGTGGATCATGTTCTGCGGCTTGACGTCGCGGTGCACGATCTGCTGCGAGTGCACGTAGGCGAGTGCCTCGCAGCCGTGGCGCACGTACTCGACGGCGTCGCCGATCGACAGGCCCGGGTTGCCCGACCGCTTGAGGATCGCGCCCAGGTCCACGCCGTGGACGAGCTCCATGACGATGTAGAGCCCCTGCTCGTCGCTCGAGTAGTCGATCACCTTGACCACGCGCGGGTGGCTCAGGCTGCTGAGCAGGCGCGCCTCGATCTCGAAGCGCGCCGCGTGGCGCACGTCGAGCAGGCGCTTGACCGCGACGTCGGCGCCGGTCTCCCGGTCGATCGCACGGTACACGGCGCCCATCGCCCCGCTGGAAATGGGCGCGACGATCTCATAGCGCCCGTGCAGCGCCTCTCCCCCGACGGCGGTGGCTTGCTGGTCAGGCCGCGTCAGTCGATCACGTCCCTCACGCCGCCTCGGCCAGGCAGGCGGGAGCGGACCGCCCCAACGCGCCGAGCATGTCGATCACGAGCGCGCCCGCTGACGCCGGCCGTTCGGCAGGGTCCTTGGCCATCCCCGCGGCGAGCACCGCGTCCAGTGCCGCTGGCAGCTCGGGCCGGCGTGCGACGACACTCGGCGGAGGCTCGACGATATGGGCGTACATGGTGGCGGCATCAGTGTCGCGCACGTAAGGGACGGTACCGGTCAGCGTCTCACAGGCAAGACATGCGAGCCCGTAGATGTCGGTGGCTGGGCCGACGCCCTCGCCGTCGAGCAGCTCCGGGGCCATGTAGTCGATCGTCCCGAGCACCTGCCCGGGGGCCGTGAGCTGGCTGCCCGCGTGATCGCGCGCGAGGCCGAAATCGCCCAGGTAGACCTGGGGGCCGGGGTCGATCAACACGTTGGCGGGCTTGACGTCGCGGTGCACGACCCCCGCGGCGTGGGCGGCGTCCAGGGCGCTGGCGACCGAGGCGAGCACGATCACCGCCACGTCGATCGGGATCGGGCCGGCGTTGATGAGGTCGCGCAGCGTGCTCGACACGAGCCGGTAGGCGATGTACAGCTCGTCCTCGAACTCGCCCACCCCGTAGATCGGGATGATGTGCGGATGCTCGAGCTGGGACAGCAGCTCGCCCTCGCGCCGGAAGCGCGCGCGGTACTCGGGATCGGCGCCCACATCTTCACGCAGCACCTTCAACGCGACAGCGCGCCCTGTGATGCGGTCGATCGCAAGATAAACGACGCCCATGCGCCCCACCCCGACGATCCCCTCGATCCTGTAGTCACCGAGCCTTGGCTTGTCCATAGCGAGATCGACCCCTAGTGTCTCCGCTGGGAGGGCGCACCGCAAGTCGGCGCTGACCGGAAGGACGGGAGCGGCGCCTCTCCGCTGGGTGAGCCGATAGACTCCCGGCGCTCGTATGCCCGAGATCGCACTCGAGCCCAGACCGGGCGACTCCGTCGGTCCCTACCGGATAACCCGGACCATCGGACGCGGTCGGATGGGCATTGTCTTTGAAGGGATCGCCGACGGCGGCGAGCCCGTCGCGGTCAAGGTCGTCACGACCGAGCTCTCGCAGGACGAGGTCTTCGTCCGGCGCTTCCAGCGCGAGGTCGCCGCGGCCCAGAAGATCCAGCATCCGCACGTGGTTCCGGTGCTGGACGCGGGCGAGTCCGGCGGCCTGCCGTACCTCGTTCAGGAGCTGATCCCGGGCGGCTCGCTGCACGACCGGATCGCTTCCGCCGGCCGCCTGGACCTGGAGACGACCATCCGGCTGCTGGCCGGCCCGGGCGAGGGCATCGACGCGCTACACGCCTCCGGCCTCGTCCACCGCGACATCAAGCCGGCGAACATCCTGCTCGACGGGGACCGCGCGTACGTGACGGACTTCGGGCTGGCCAAGGACTCGCAGGCCTCCAACCTGACCCGGCCGGGCCAGGCGCTCGGTTCGTTGGATTACATGGCGCCGGAGCAGATCCGCGGCGAGGACGTGAGCGCGGCGACGGACATCTACGCCCTCGGCTGCGTGTTCCACGAGTGCCTCACGGGCACGCCGCCGTTCGGCGGGCGCCCCTCGATGCGGGTGCTGTTCGCGCACCTGCAGGAGGCGCCGCCGGACATCTCCGAGGCGCGGCCGGACGTCAGCGCCACCACGGCGAAGGCGATCAACCGGGCCCTGGAGAAGGAGCCGGAGGATCGCCCCGCGTCGGCCGTCGGCTACATCCGCGCCGTGGCCAAAGCGGCCGGGCTCTAGCCCAGCCGCGCCTTCACGAACTTCGTCGCGTCCCGCGCGGCGGCGCGGTCGAGCACCGCGCCCACGTGGTCGACGCCCGGGTAGGTCTTGTAGGTCACCTTCGCGCCGTTGCCCTTGAGCTCGGTGGCGAGCTGGTCGGTGAACGGCGACAGCACGGTCGTGTCCGCCCGGCCCTGCTGGATCTGCACGACGCCGGAGCGGATCTTCAGCGTCTCGGGGTCGTTGGCGTTCAGCGCCGCGATCACCGGGGCCAGGTCCGCGCCGGGGACGAACAGGTCGGCCGGGGCCAGGCCGCCGATCGAGCCCGGCTGGTTGAGGTCGCCGAGGCACACCTCGTCGACCTGCGGGTACAGCGCCCGCGCGCGCTCGGACAGCAGCGCCGGGACGTTCAGGTCCGGCCGCGAGACGTCGATGCCGCGCACGATCAGCGCCGCCAAGCCCGACAGCGGCCCGGGCGTGGTGAGCGCCGTCAGCAGGCCGGCCTGCTCGCCGAGGTGGTTGGCCGGGGCCAGCGCGAGCGTCCCGCGCACCTTCAGCTCCGGCGTCCAGCGGTTCGCGAGCGCGCCCGCCCACAGGGCCGCGTGCCCGCCCTGGGAGTGGCCCGCGAGCACGACCCGGGTGCCGAGGCTGCGGTCCAGCTTGCGCGCGGCGCGCACGATGTCGAGCACGGCACGGCCCTGGGAGGCGCCGACCAGGTACGGGTGCGGGCCCGGCGTGCCGAGGCCCTCGTAGTCCGTGCGCACGACGGCGTAGCCCGCCTTCAGCCATGCGTTCAGCAGCGCGTGGTCGTACTGGACGGGCATCCCGACGCGCGACGGCGCGCACACGTCCGCGCCCCCGATCGTCCCGTGCGCCCAGCTCACGACGGGCCAGCCGCCCTTGGGTGCCTTGCCCTTGGGGACGTGGACCGTGCCGGAGATCGCGGTGCCCGACTGGCCGCGGTAGAGCACGAGCCGGTTGCGCTTCGCGCTGGACAGCTTGGCCTTGCCGGTGAGCGCGCGGGCCCAGATCGGCGTGCCGTGCGTGCCCTTCGGCAGCGTCTTGGGCGGGGTGTAGAAGGCGAGCCCGGCGGGACCCGTCTTGACCGCGGCCTGGGCGGGCGCGGCGAACAGCAGGGCGGCCACGAGGCCGGCGAACAGCGAACGCATGGCCCTACAGATAGCCCGCGTCAGAGCGCGCGCACCGCTTCCTCGACCGATGTCGGACCGTCGAAGAGCTCGAACTCCTTGCGGATGGTGTTGTCGGCGCCGAGCACGTGGAAGAGCGTGAGCGCGACGTTGTCGCGGCTCACGGGACCGCGCCGGCCGAGCGCGGTGGACAGCTCGACGGTGCCGTTGCCCGGCTCGTTCGTGAGGCTCCCGGGCTTGACGATCGTCCAGCTCAGGCCGCTGGCCCGCAGCGCGTCGTCGGCGGCCGCCTTGGCCTCCAGGTAGGGCTGCATCGGCCCGCCGGCCGCGGGGTCGTGCGCGCCGATCGAGGAGACGATCACGAAGCGGTCCACGCCGAGCTCGCGTGCGGCGTCGATGCACTTGACGGCTGCGCCGAGGTCGACGGTCTGCTTGCGCTCGGGGCCGCTGCCGGGCCCGGCACCGGCGGCGAACACGATCGCGTCCGCGGCGCCGACGTGCGGGCGCGGGTCGTCGTGCTCGAGATCGCACAGGATCGGGACCCCGCCGTCGGCCTCCAGGTCGGCCGCGTGGTCGGGGTTGCGGATCAGGCCGCGGGGGTGGTCACCGTGGCCCGCGAGGATGCGGATGAGCCGGCGGGCGATCTGGCCGTGCCCTCCGGCGATGAGGACGTCCATGGCCCCAAGATACGGGTCAGCCACCACGGCGCGGAGCGGTTGTCTCCTGCTATCACCATGTTTCGGTGACGGAACAAATGAGCGTGCTCGACGTCGATGCGGGATTGGCGGAGCTCGTGCCGGCTGAACAGCGGCCCCAGGCGCGGCAGGCGACCGGGGCCACGATCTTGCGCTACGGGACCGGCCCGTGGCGCGAGGCCGAGCGCGACGTGATCGAGCGCGCGCGCGGCGGCTACGGGATGCTCGTCGTCGACGGGCTGCTGCTGCGGCGCGTCGGGGTCGGCGGCCGTCACGCGGCCGAGCTGCTCGGCCCGGGCGACCTGCTGCGCCCCTGGCAGCTGGACGCCGAGTCCGCGCTCGACGTCGAGTGGACGTGGCGCGTGGTCTCGCCGACGCGGATCGCGATGCTCGACGCGCGCTGGATGGCCCGCGCCGCCCACTGGCCGCAGCTCGGGGCCGAGCTCGCGGGCCGCGCGATGTCCCGCGCCGTGCGCCTGGTCACCTCGATGGCGATCGCCCAGCAGCCCAAGCTCGACATGCGGCTGTGGCTGCTGTTCTGGGAGCTGGCGGACCGCTACGGCCGGGTCCATCCCGACGGCATCCACCTCGAGCTGCCGCTCACGCACGAGGTGCTGAGCCACCTCGCGGGCGCGCGCCGGCCGTCGGTGTCCGGCGCGCTGACGCGGCTCGCCCAGGACGGGCGCCTGCTGCGCTCGGGCCGCCACTGGGTGCTCTCGGGCGAGCGCCCCGTGCCCGACGCGCTGCCGGTGTAGGTCGGCGACCGGCGATCGTTCGTAGCCGGGCCATGCCGGCCTCACCCGTGTAGGGCCAGGCTCTCTTCCAGCGCCTTCATCAGGTCCGGCACGGGCTGGGTGCGCTCCGGGTCGGTCTCGGGCTGCTTGATCTCGCCGCCCTTGCGCTTGCGCCGCACGATCGCCTGCAGCCGCTTGCGGTACTCGTCCTCGTAGGCGGTCGGGTCCCAGTCGCCCGACAGCGCCTCGATCAGCTTGACCGCCTCCTTGACCTCGGACGGCTTGGTGCGCCCGCCCGCGCCCGGGATCCCCTTCGTGTCACGGACCTCGTCGGCGAACCGCAGCGTCGAGAGCGTGAGCGCCTTCTCGCGCACGCGGATCGCCACCAGGTACTCCTTCGTGCGCAGCACGAAGCGCCCGAGCGCCACCCGCCCGCTCTGCTCCATCACGCCCGCCAGCAGGCGGTAGGCGCGCACGGTGCCGTCCGTCTCGCCCGCGGGCACCAGGTAGTACGGATGGTCGTAGTAGATCGGGTCGATCTCCTCGAGCTTGACGAACGACTCGATGTCGATCGTGCGCGTCTTGGCCGGGTCGGCCGCGCTCAGCTCCTCGTCGGTGACGACCACGCCGTCGTACTCGTTGCCGATCTCCTCGTAGGGGACCTCCTTGCCCTCCTTCGAGCACACGCGGCGGGTCTCGACCGGCGTGTCGTCCTTGGCGTGGATCTGGCGGAAGTGCAGGTCCAGGTCGCGCACGGCGCTGACGAGCTGCACGGGCACGTTGACGAGCCCGAACGACAGCGAGCCGGTCCACAGCGCCCTAGCCAAGGCTGGCCTCCAGTGCCTTCATCAGGTCCTCCGGCTCCTCCGCGGGCTCGGGCTCGGGCGCCTCGATCTGCTCGCCGGACCGCTTGCGCTCGATCACGGCGAGCACGGCCTCGCGGTAGGTGTCCTTGTACCTGTGCGGTTCGAACTTGGCCTGCAGGCTCTTGACGAGCTTGCCGGCCATCTGCAGCTCGCGGTCGGTCGGATTCTTCTGCGGGCTCGGCAGGTCGAGGTCCCCGGGCGAGACCACCTCGTCGTGGAAGTGCATGACGTGCATGGCGAGCACGCCGTCGAGCGGCTTGACGGCCACGAGCCGCTCGCGGTCGTGGAAGACCCAACGGCCGATCGCGACCCGTCCCGTCTGCTCCAGCGCCTTGCGCAGCAGCCGGAACGCGGGCTCGCCGTCCTCGCCGGCGCCGAGGTAGTACGTCTTGTCGTAGTAGATCGGGTCGATCTGCTCGTCGGGCACGAACGTCTCGACGTCGATCAGCTTCGCGTTCTCGCCGGCCGCCGCGGCGATCTCCTCCTTCGCGAGCACGACGATCCCGCCGTCGGAGAGCTCGTAGCCCTTGACGATCTCGTCGCTGGGCACCTCCTTGTCCTCCTTCGGGCAGACCTTGCGGTGCTCGATCCGCGCCTCGTCTGCGAGGTGCACCTGGTGGAAGTGGATGCTCTCGGACTGCTGCGCCGTGAACACCTTCACCGGCACGTTGACCAGGCCGAAGGTCAACGTGCCGTTCCAGAGCGAGCGGGGGCCGGACGCCATGCCTCGCTCCTACCCCGTCAGTCCAGGAAGAACGCGATCTCCTCGACCGGCGCGCGCTCGGGCACGCGCTGCTCCTGGCGTGGCGTGCCGAGGTACAGCAGCCCGATCGGCTGCTCGTCGGCCGGGAGGCCGAGCGCGTCGAGGAACGGCACCGTGCGCCAGTACGCCGCCAGGCCGCGGGCGTGCGCGCCCAGCAGGACGATGTACGCGGCGACCGCGGTCGCGAGCAGGTCCTCGTGGTCCTGCTCGGCGTCCCCGGTCTGCTTGACGCTCACCGCGACCAGCGTCGGCGCACGGTCGAGCTTGCTCGCCGACCCCGGCGTGTTCGCCTCCGCGGCCTCCTTCAGCGTGGTCAGCGCCTGCGGGCCGATGACACGGAAGCGCCACGGGTTGGTGACGTGGTGGTTGGGCGCCCAGCGCGCCAGTTCGAACAGCTCGAGCAGGGTCTCGCGGGGGACGGGGTCGGGGCCGTACGCCTTGTGCGTCCGGCGCGTGCGGATGAGCTCTTCGATCACAAAATCGATGTTAGGGGTACCCATGCGGCGTGTCCGAGACCGTCAAGACCCGCATTCCCGCCCGCATGGACCGGCTGCCGTGGAGCGGCTGGCACTGGCTCGTCATCCTCGGCCTGGGGACCGTCTGGATCCTCGACGGGCTCGAGGTCACGATCGTCGGCGCGATCGCGAGCCGGCTGAGCGAGAAGGACGCGCTCGGCCTCAGCGAGTACCAGGTCGCGGTCGGCGGCACGTTCTACATCCTGGGCGCGGCGACCGGTGCGCTCGGCTTCGGCTATCTCACCGACCGGCTCGGGCGCAAGAAGCTGTTCATCGCGAGCCTCGGCCTGTACCTGGTCGCCACGGTCCTCACCGGCCTGACCTGGAGCGCCGCGTCCTTCTGGGCCTTCCGCTTCCTCACCGGCCTGGGCATCGGCGGCGAGTACGCCGCGATCAACTCGGCGATCGACGAGCTCATCCCCGCCGAGTACCGAGGCCGGGTCGGGCTGCTGATCAACGGCTCCTACTGGCTCGGCGCCGCGTTCGGGGCCGCGCTCTCGGGCGTGCTGCTCGACCAGGACCTGTTCGGCCCCGATCTCGGCTGGCGGCTCGCGTTCTTCCTCGGCGCAGTGCTCGCCGTCGGCATCATGCTCGTCCGACGGCACGTCCCGGAGAGCCCGCGCTGGCTGATGATCCACGGACGGGCCGACGAGGCGGAGCAGCTGGTCACGAGCATCGAGCGCGACGTCGAGCGCCGGACGGGCGTGACGCTCGAGGAGCCCGACGACGAGATCGAGATCGTCCAGCGCGAGTCGACCGGCTTCGTCGAGATCGCGCGCACGGTGCTGCGCGACTACAAGCGCCGCTCACTGGTCGGCTTCACGCTGCTGGCGACGCAGGCGTTCGTCTACAACGCGGTGATCTTCACGTTCTCGCTCGTGCTCACGAGCGTGTTCGACGTCGACTCGAGCGTGGCCGGCCTGTACCTCGTGCCGTTCGGGATCGCGAACTTCCTCGGCGCGCTGCTGCTCGGGCGCCTGTTCGACACGGTCGGCCGGCGCATCATGATCTCCGGCACCTACGCCGTGGCCGCGGTGGTGCTGGGCGTGGTCGCCGCGATGCTCGCGGGCGAGAACCTCGGCACGTGGGGCTACGTCGGCCTGCTGTGCGTCGCGTTCTTCTTCGCCAGCGCGGCGGCGAGCGCGGGCTACCTGACCGTCAGCGAGACGTTCCCGCTGGAGATCCGCGCGATGGCGATCGCGCTCTTCTACGCGGTCTCGACCGGCATCGGCGGCGCCGTCGGGCCGCTGCTGTTCGGACGCATGCTCGGCGGGGAGGATCCCACCGGCGTCGCGGTCGGCTACTGGATCGCGGCGGGCCTGATGGGCCTCGCCGCGATCGTGGAAAGCGTGCTGGGGGTCGATGCCGAGCAGGAGTCGCTCGAGGACATCGCGCCGCCGCTGTCGGAGGTCGAGAGCTAGGCGGCGGCGGGTACCGCGCTGGGTCCGCAGGCCAGGATGTCGGCGATCAGCGTGTCGACGCGCTCCTCCAGCCAGCGGCCGCTGTTGAGCAGGTGCTCGGCGAGCGCGCCCATGTCGCGGAGCGATTCGCGGGTCTCCTCCAGCGTCGCGGCGAAGATGAGGTTGTCGGCGGCGTCGCGGATGCGAGCCTGCTCGGACGGCAGGAGCTTCGTGGGCCCCAGCTCGGCGAGTGTCTGTACAACGCGCCCGTAGGCCTGTGTGCGTTCGTTGGTCATGACACGTGGTCTCCTGGTCGGAGTCTTCGTCACTTCAGCAACGAACCTGTAGACGGAAACTGGTCGTAACGGTCCGGACCCGACAAGTGTTCTAGGGCGCAGCGCGCGGGTACCCGGGCGCCAGGACGATGGGCTCGCTCGATGTTGGTGTGTTGGGCCGCGGGCTCGCGGTGATCGATCCGGCGACGGAAGCGGCGATCGGGCACGTGCCGGCGGGCGGGGCGCCCGA
>Ga0065721_10053229_pt1 | contig 10297 bp, 12 predicted proteins | sample Mesricmetagenome_FD_59108 | JGI IMG/M metagenome (GOLD analysis project Ga0065721, IMG submission 59108) | Mesophilic microbial community from rice straw/compost enrichment Sample: eDNA_1 v2 (version 2) | ecosystem: Engineered > Solid waste > Grass > Composting > Bioreactor | place: USA: Davis... | reverse complement strand
CATTGTAGCGGCGCGGCGGGGCAGTGCGATGCCGCCGCCGGAAAAAGAAAACGCCCGGGCTGGCCGGGCGTTTTCTTCGGTCTGGTGGGCCGTCAAGGATTCGAACCTTTGACCTACTGATTAAGAGTCAGTCTCTAGGCCCTGGCGCAGCATAGTCAACACGGCAGCGGATTGGCCGGAAATCCGCGTATTCATTGACTTTGACCACTGATCGTCTTACGTTTGGCTACGCATACTTTTCACAGCGGAAAAGTACACGACCAGTATACGGGGCAGGATCAGTGAGCAATCGCCACCACATCACCGACGCGTTCTGCCGCCGGGCCAAGGCCAAGCCGGGTCAGCGAATGACGGTCTATAGCGACACCGAGATGCGCGGGTTCTGCCTGGTCGTTACCGAAGCCGGGTCCAAGACCTTCGCGGTGCGCTACACGCTCAAGGACGGCGATGAGGCGGGCAAGCAGGCCCGCGTGACGCTGGGGCCGTACCTGGGCGCCGACGGCAAGTCCGTGGCCATGGCGCGCAAAGAGGCGGCCAAGATCATCGGCGACGCAGCCCGGGGGATCGACAAGGCGGCCAGGAATCGGGTGGCCCGGAAGGGCGCCAGCGTGGCGGACCTGTGCGAGAAGTACCTGGCCGAGCACGCCCCCACCAAGCGCAGCGCCGCGGAGGACGAGCGGCGCATTACCGCGCGGATCCTGCCCGCCTGGCGCAACCGGAAGGTGGCCAGCATCACCCGGAGCGACGTGCGCGCCCTGCTGGCCCCGATCGAGCATGGCGACGTGAAGGCCGGCCAGCGCCCGGCGCCCTACGAGGCTTGGGGTGTTCTGCGGCTGGTCAAGAAGCTGTTCAACTTCGCCATCGACGCCGAGATGGTCGACGCTAACCCGGCCGCGCGCATGAAGCTCTCGACCGAGCCCCAGGCCCGCGAGCGGGTGCTGGAGCGGGCCGACGAGCTGCGTGCTTTCTGGGAGCTGACCGAAGGCGACACCTACATGCCGGCCAGCTACGCGGCGGCCCTGCGCGTGCAGCTGCTGACCGGCTCCCGGCCCGGTGAGATCGTGGGCATGACCTGGGACGAACTGGACCTGGACGCCGGCGAGTGGGTCCTGCCGCGAGCACGGTCCAAGAACGGCCGCGAGCACCTGCTGCCGCTCACGCCGACCCTGCGCGGCATCATCGAGGCGCAAGGCGCGCGCTGGGCGCAGGAACAGGCCGCCCGCGAGGCGGCGGACAAGCCGGCGCGCACGACCCGCTACGTGTTCCCGGCCCTGCGCGGGGGGCGCTACACGGACCGTTGCCGCGCGCTGATGCTCGACGCGGCGCTGGCCGCGTACACCGAGGCGGGCCACAAGCTGGCGCGGTTTACGCCCCACGACCTGCGCCGCACGGCCGAGACGCTGATGGCCGCGGCCGGTGTAGACCGCGAGGTGCGCGATCGCGTGCTGAATCATGTGGACGGCAGCGTAGGCGGAAAGCACTACAACAAGCACGACTTCAAGGCCGAGAAGCTGGCCGCCCTGCAGGCACTGGAACACATCATCCACGCGCGCCTGGCTGCCAAGTCCACCAACGTGACACCCATTCGCCGCAAGGCGTAATCGCCGCCGGGCGAGCGACCGCCCGGCGACTTCCACCACCGTTCCCTAGGAGAACGAGCAATGGCAAGCACAACGTACAACATCCGTACCCCCCGTCCCGAGCTCGGCGACGGCGGCGAGACCCTGAAGCAGGCGCACAGCCTCGCCCTCCTGATGTCGACCAGCGATCGATTGGACGATGAGGGCCGCGACGGAGCGGTATTGATCCTGGACCTGCTGGAAAAGGCTTACGGCGAGCTCGAGAAGAGGTGCACGGCGGCCGCATAGCCCAATCCCACCCTCAGAACAGGGCGCCTCCGGGCGCCCTTTTTGTGGCGGCGCCAAGTGCTTGACACCCCGATTAGGTGTGCAACTATTTTCTCCACGGTAGCCAGTGACTGCGCGGTAAGGCCGCTATAAATCACTGAGTAGCCCTAAGGGGGCGGCGCGAATACGGTCGTCGCCCCTACAACTGAGAGCTGAGCGGACATCAACACCGCCCACCGGCAGCAAAGGTGGAGCAGGAACGCGATGGGAGCCGCTTAAGGTCGAAGGGCCGGCGATCAAGCCCGCTGCATGTGCAGCGTTCGCTTGCGCCGGCTCTTTCCCGTTCCCGGCGCAGGCACAGAATCGAGGCCTTCGCCGTGGAAAAATCCACCGATCACTCCAAGCCCAACCCGTTCGCGTGCCTGCTGACCAGGCAGGAATATTGTGACCTTCTCGGCATCTCCTATCGCACTGCGGAGATGCAGGCGCACAGGGGGCAGGGGCCCCGCGTTACACGCCTGGGCCGACGCGCGTTCTACCACGTCGATGACGTCAAGGCGTATGTGGAAGCCCAGCGCGCCAAGGCTACCAAGCGCTTCGGGGAGGCCGAATGAAGCCGCGCCTGACCATGCCGCCGATGCCCCCGAAGCTGCAGGGCCCCGACGCGGAGACGGAGCGGCAGCTCAAGTTGGCCGTCACCACGCCGAAGGGCCGCGAGCTGGCCCACCAGTACGCCGACACCCTCGAGCGCCTGATCGAGCGGCTCGATAACAACCGGGGGGTTTGGGGTGACACCCTGCGCCTGGTGCGGGAAGCGCTCGGGGAGGTGGAGGGATGAGCCCGATGACCCGCCACGAAGCCGCACAGTTGCTGCTCGACCTGACCCCGGCCGAACGTGACCGCTTGCCCACGCTCGCTGCCGAGCTCGCCCTGCGCCATGGCGACCTGGGCGCGGGACTGGTCGAAGCCCTGGAAGAGATCGCCCGCGGCCGCCGCGAAGGGGGTGCGCATGGGTAAGCATGCCCCGAAACGAAGGAAGCCACGGGGGCGAACCGTGGCTTCCAGGAACACACAGTCGGGCGGACTGCATGAGGCCGATCCTACGCTCACCGGGCTGATATTCAAGATCATGGCCCTGCCGGACGGATCGGTACACATCATGGGCGACCGATACCTGGCGATGACGCCGGAAGCCTGGACCCTGATCCGGCAGATGGCGGACAGGCTCACCCAGCTGGGTGGCGATGGCCCGCGCCATGTCGACAACGCGCTGCGCGTGCTGCAGCAAGGCGGGCGGGCATGAAGGCCCCGATCGATACGGTCCTGGCCGCCCTGGACCGCACCCGGAAGAGCGGCCAAGGCTGGACGGCACGCTGCCCGGCCCACGATGACCGCAACCCGTCCCTGTCCGTGCGGGAGGGCGACAACGGGGCGGTGCTGATCAAGTGCATGGCAGGCTGCGAGACGGCCGATGTCGTGGCCGCCATGGGCCTGCAGATGTCCGCCCTTTTCCCGCCCAGGGACAGCACGAGCCGCGGCAACGCGCCGGATCCTTTCCGTCCCAAGCGCAAGCCGACTACTGCGGTGGAGAAGCCGGCCGAGCCCGAGAGCGAAGGCCGCAAGATCGTCCAGTTCACGCGGGCGGACAGGATCGTCAGCCAGCCCACGCAGTGGCTTATCGACGGATGGCTGGTCCGAGACACGCTCGCCGGCCTGGTCGCCCCCTCGGGCGCGTGCAAGTCCTTCCTGGCCATCGACTGGTCCTGCCGCGTGGCCACGGGGACGCCGTGGTTCGGCCGTGAAGTGCGGCAGGGGGCCGTGTTCTACCTTGCCGGCGAGGGTGTCAGTGGCCTGCGCAAGCGCATCGCTGCATGGGAGAAGGCCGCCGGCGTATCCATTGAGGGTGCTCCGTTGTACATCGCCGACAGCCTGCCGTTCCTGTGTGACGGTGCGGTGGTGGAGGCTGTGGCCACTGCAGTTGAAGCGGTCGCAGAACAGGTGTTCTTTGAGGCCGGCGTGGAGCCGTCGCTTATCGTCATCGATACCCTCGCCCGCGCCATGGCAGGCGCCAACGAGAACAGCAGCGAGGACATGGGCGCCTTCATCCGGGCCAAGGATCTGCTGCGCACGCGCTGGGGCGCCACCGTGCTGTCGGTGCACCACACCGGGCACGACAAGGAAGCCCAGGACCGCGGCCGGGGTAGCTCAGCCTACAAGGCGGCGCTGGACTCCGAGTTCGTAATCAAGCCCGGCGACCCTGAGTTCACCGTGCGAAGCACGAAGGAGAAGGACTGGCCGAAGCCGCCACCGCTGTGCCTGCAACGGGTGGTGATCGAGGTCGAGGTGCGCATGGCCGACGGCTCAGTGGTGCGCGACACCAGCCTGGCCCTGCATGACGCTGCCGGCGCCGTCCTCGAGAACAACAGGCGCGCTCGGGTGCTGGAGCTGAGGGCACAGGGCGCGAAGTACGCCGACATCCACGAGGCCACCGGCGTGCCCATCTCCACGGCGCAGCGCTGGGTCAAAGAGGCCGGACAAGAGCCCCACCAGGAGGTGGCCTGAATTTCCCATCCCACGCGGGGTTACACCCCCGCTGTGGTGGGAAAGGAATTCCCGCGTGGGAAAAGGGCGTGGGAATCACTGGGAAAGTGGGAAAGGCATGACCGCTGGGGTAGGGGGTGGTGGCGTAGGAAATGCACGTAAAATCAATGACTTATGCGCCATTTTCGACCATTTTTTCTCTCCATCCGGGGGTGTATGGAGCTGCTGGACGATCATGAATCCTGATTCCTAATCAGTGGGCTTATGCAAGAAAACAGCAGGAAAAGCGCAGTGATGCTCAATTGAATACTTTCAGCGTACTAACTACTGTCGACAGTGCCCCGATACCGCAACGCGCGAATGCGCCAACCCCCTAAGGACCAGCCATGCCGCTGCCCCCCGACCTCTACCGAAACCTTCCCGCCGCGGCGCGCCAGAAGCTGGAGGACACCGACCTGACTCCCGCGGCCCTGCGGGGCAGGTTCGGCCCCCGGCTCAACCTGGACGCGGAGGACGAGAGCAACCCCTATGCGCCGCCGCCGCAGACCGACCTTGGCCGGCGCCTGGTCGCCCACGCGCAGCGATGCGAGCGCACGTGGCTGGGCATCCACACCGCCCACGCGCGCAGCCTGGCCGACAAGTCGGTGGATCCGACCACCGCGTTCCTGCGCAGCGCCCAGAGCGCCAAGGGCCACCTGTCGGACATCGACATCGAGGCCAACGCACTGATGGCCGAGGCAGAGCAGCGCGGGCAGTGGCTGCGGGAGCGCATGAGGGACGCGCGCAAGCCGCCCACTAGCGTCGGCGATGCCCAGATCGATGCCGAGGTGCGCGCCCTGATCCGCGCCGAGAAAGACCCGGTCAAGGCCGCCGACCTGGCCAAGGCGCACCCGCGTGCGGTGGCCACGGCCCCGGCGGTGGCGCTGGGCTGGTCCAGCGAGGCGCCGGCCTACCGGGAGGCCATCGAGGCGCACCTGCGCGCAGTGGCGCCGGAGATCGTGGCCGAGCGTGACGAACTGAGCGATGCGGTCGAGCAGTTCTCCCGCGCCGACAAGAACCTGTCCGAGCTGACCCGCTCGATCATCGACTTCGACCTGGCCGACAAGCTGCACAAGGGCGGCCAGTGGGACCAGGCCGCCTAAGGCGACCCGCGAGCACACCTGAGGAATCGCGCCATGGCAGACATCGCCACGCTCGGAATCAAGGTCACCACGCAGGGCGTGGACAAGGCGACGCGCCAGCTCGACAACCTGGGCGACGCAGCCGACGAGGCGGCCAGCAAGGTCGGCAAGTCGACCAAGGGCATGACCCGCGACGTCAAGGCGGCGGTGCGCGACCTGGAATCGCTCAAGCGCCCACTGCAGGTGGTTGGCATCGGGCTTGCCGCGGCGTTCGCCGGCGGTGCGCTGCTGGCGGTGAGCCAGTGGCGGGCCGCTTTCAAGGACCTGAAGCAGACCTTGGCCACTTCGCGCGAAGTGGGCGTGTCCGCCGAGCAGTTCTCGCGCCTGGAGTTCGCCGCCCGCGCCAGTGACGTGGCGGTCGAGGACCTGACTGCCGGCATGCGCAACCTCGCCCGCTTCATGACCGAGGCGGCCAAGGGCGGCAAGGAACAGGCCGGGCTGCTGGACCAACTGGGCGTGGCTGCCAAGAACGCGGACGGCTCGCTGCGGCCGATGCACGACGTCCTGCGCGACGTGGCGGACCAGTTCCCGAGGATCCAGGACCCGACCAACCGCGCCGCGCTGGCGGTGAAGCTGTTCGGCGAGCAGGGCGCCAAGCTGGCGCCGCTGCTGGCCGAGGGTGCCAAGGGCCTGGACCGCATGGCCGCCAAGTCCGACAAGCTGGGCTACACGCTCAACGGCCAGGTGCAGACCGGCGCCGAAGGGATCACCCGCAAGCTGGCCGAGATGAAGCTCACCATGGACGGGCTGTGGCGCCAGTCCCTCGGCGAGCTGCTGCCGCGACTGGACGACCTGGCCACCCTGCTCAACTCGCCGCAGTTCAAGAGCGGCTTCCAGGCGCTGGTGAGCGGGGCCACGTCGGCGGCGACCGCCTTTGCCGACCTGATCGGCAAGATCGGCCAGGTGAGCGAGGCGCTCAAGACCCAGGACAAGCAGACGGTCCAATTCCTGCAGGACCAGATCAACGCATACCAGCGCGAAATCGACGCGATCAACGCCGACCCGACCGGCGTCTGGAAGTTCCGCGCCAAGCTGGGGTTCGACAACCAGAAGGTGATCGATGACCTCAAGGCGCAGATGGCGCCACTGCAGGCCGAGATCGATCGCCGCATGCAGATCACCCTGCCGGCGGTGGAAGCGGTGCTGCCCAGCGGCAACAAGCCGCTCACGATCGACTGGGGCGCGCTTGGCGGCGGCGGTGACTTCAAGTTGCCCAATTTCCGCAGGGACAACTCCCTGCGCGAGGCGCTGGAGGAAGCCCAGCGGCTGGCCGAGGCCCAGGCCAACTGGCGCGACCGCATGCTCGACCTGCAGGCGCAGCTGGCCGGGCCGATGGCCGAGGTCATCCGCCAGCACGAGCGCGACATGGGCGAGCTGGACGCGGCCTACGCCCGCGGCGAGGTCACCCTGGCCGACTATGCGCGCGTGCAGGAACTGCTGACCCAGGCGCGCGACCGCGACGCGGACGCCCTGCGGAAGCAGCTGACGCCGGCGCAGCAGGTCATCGCCGACCTGCAGTTCGAGAACCAGCTCCTGGGCGCCACCCGGGACGAGTACCTGCGACTCACGGCCGCCCGGCTGGCCGGCGTCGACGCCACGCGCGAGCAGGTGGCCGAGACCTATCGCCTTCTGACGGCCAACGAGCAGCTGGCGGAGGCCCAGCGCAACTGGGAAGAGCTCAACCACACCATCGCCGACAGCCTCTACGACGTGATCACCAACGCCGAGTCCGCCGGCGACGCGATCAAGGGATTCCTGGACTCCTTGAACAGCCAGATCCTCCGGAACATCGCGCAGGACTGGGCCGACGCACTCACCGACTGGATGAAGGGCGCGGCGCGTGCTTCCGGTGGCGGCGCGGGCGGCGGTGGCTGGATCGCCGGCCTGCTGAGCGCGTTCGGCTTCGCGCGCGGCGGCTACACCGGCGACGGCCCCCGCAACCAGGTGGCCGGTGTCGTGCACCGCGGCGAGTACGTGCTCGACGCCGACACCACGCGCCGCATCGGTCGGGACAACCTGGCCGCGCTGTCCTCCGGCCGTGCACCGTCGGGCGGCACGCCGCACTACCAGGCGCCGGTCATGAACTTCAATGTGGCCGGCCACATCGACCGGCGCAGCGCCGGGGCGATCGCATCCGCTTCCGGCCGCGCGATCCAGCAAGCGTTGGCGAGGGCGTAATGGCCCGCCCCTGCAGCGCCTGCAACCACCCGGACCGGGCGGCCATCGAGATCGGGCTGGCCAATGGCATCGCCTGCCGCGTGCTGGGGGCCAAGTACGGGCTGGACGCTTCGCAGCTGTCTCGGCACCGGACCAAGCACATGCCGCAGGAACTGCTGCAGCGCCTGTGCGTGCGCGGCAGCCGCAGCGACGAAGAGCTGGCGAGGATCCGCGAGATCGAGGGGAAGGGCCTGATCGACAACATCGCCTGGCAACGCGCGCGCATGTACGCGAACGCCGACCGCGCCCTGGCCATCGGCGACTGGGCCGGCGAGCGGGCTGCGATCGCGGAGGCCGGCAAGGCGACCGATCGCATGGCCAAGTTGCTGGACGAGTACGGCACGCACGTCACGATCAACAACCTGCAGTTCAACCTGGTGGCCTCGCCCCAATGGCACGCGATCCGCACCGCGCTGGTGCGCGAGCTCCGGCCGCTGGGAGCGGAGGCCATGCAGGCGGCGGCGCGTGCGATCGCGCATGTCGAAGCCCTTGAGCTCCCGGCGCCGATCCCCACGGGCCGCATCCTCGAGCATGTGCCGAATGACCAGCGCGGCGGCGGCTGACTTCCTGCGCGCCGGCGACCCGGTGCTGGTGTTCACGGAGGGCGCGCGAGACGAAGAGGGAAACCCGATCGAGCCGGCGCCCTGGCAGGCCGAGGTGCTCCGCGGCAAGGCGCGGCGCGAGCTGATCCTGGTCAACCGGCAGGGCGGAAAGTCGACGGTGGTGGGCGCCAAGTGTGCGCACGGCCTGATGTACGAGCCGGGGCTGTACCTGATCATTGCCCCGACGCTGCGCCAGTCCAAGCTGCTTTTCAGGAAGGCCCGGGCGATCCTGCGACGTATCAAGGGCGGCCCGCGCATCGTCAAGGACAACGACACGGAGCTGGAACTGGAGAACGGCGCGCAGCTGGTGGCCCTGCCCGGCGACAACGACGCCAACATCCGCGGCTACAGCGCCCCGCGCTCGGTCTACATCGACGAGGCGGCCCGCGTCAGCGACACCGTATACGCGGCCCTGCGGCCGATGCTGGCCGCCTCGCGCACCGGGCAGATGATTGCCCTCACCACACCCTATGGCCGGCGTGGATGGTTCTTCGAATGCTGGGAGCGCGGCGGCGATGCCTGGGAGCGCACGACGATCACGGCCGAGCAGTGCCCGCACATCTCCGCGCAGTTCCTGGAGGAAGAGCGCGAGGGCATGAGCGAGTGGCAGTTCCGCAGCGAGTACCTGTGCGAGTTCGTGGACACCGAAGAGGCCTTTTTCAGCTCCGAGCTGATCGAGGCCATGACCGACCCCAACCTGGAGGCCTGGTAATGCGATTCACCCCGATGGAAGAGCGCCGGGTGGCGATAGGCGTCGACCTTGGCCAGTCCCGTGACCCCACCACGATCGCGGTGGTCGAGCGGGTGCGCGAGGTGGTGCCCGATTACCTGGTCCGCGATCTCGCGGGCGACCAGGAGCGGCTGGCCTACATGCGCGCCGAGTGCGCCAAGCCGGTCTACAACCTGCGCGTGCTCGAGCAGGCTCCGCTCAACGAGCCCTATACGCTGCAGGCGCATCGGATCAAGCGCATCCTGGCCAATCCAAACCTGCCCAACGAAGGTGTGCCGGTGTGGATGGACTACACCGGCGTTGGCCGGCCGGTGTTCGACATCTTCAACCAGGCAGGGTTGCAGAACCTGCGCCCGACCGTGCTCACCTTCAACGGCCAAGAAGGCCGCGGCCCGCATGGCGCCTACACGCTGCCCAAGGTCAACCTGGTCAGCCGCCTGCAGGCGCTGATGCACACCCGGCGCCTACATGTGCCGCAGGCGCTGCCGCTGCGCGCCACATTCAACCGCGAGCTGCAGGATTTCCGCATGTCGTATACGGCCGCCGGCAATGCCACATTCAACGCGCTGGAGGGGCGGCACGACGATACGCTCACCGCGGTGGGCCTGGCGGTGTATGGACTGCGCATTGAGCGCGAGGCGATCGTGCAGCCGCTGCAAATCTGAGGCACGAAGGCAAAGAAAAAGGGCCAACCTCGCGGCTGGCCCTTTCCCGTAGCTCTCACCCGTTAGGGTGGTCGCACGTCTCGTGGGGGTCATACTTATACTTGACCAGCGAAATGTCAAGCCATACATTCGACTGGCGTCGGCGCCCCCGTAGCTCAACTGGACAGAGCGCACGTCTCGTAAACGGCAGGTTGTGGGTTCGAATCCCACCGGGGGCTCATCTAAGACGCAACTGTAGTGAACAGGGATTACGACCTTGGGGGCCGCCGAAAGGCGGCCTTTTTTACTTTGGGCGCCAACTAGTACACAGGCAGTACACGGCCGGGCAGGGCAAAGAAAAAGGGCCTGCGATCACTCGCAAGCCCTTGATCTATCAGCAGAATTTGGTGGGCCGTCAAGGATTCGAACCTTGGACCTACTGATTAAGAGTCAGCTGCTCTACCAACTGAGCTAACGGCCCCGAGAAACTCGGTGTGGAACCGAGTTGCACATTCTAGCGGATTTCGCTGTCCTG
>Ga0065721_10001164_pt1 | contig 10300 bp, 10 predicted proteins | sample Mesricmetagenome_FD_59108 | JGI IMG/M metagenome (GOLD analysis project Ga0065721, IMG submission 59108) | Mesophilic microbial community from rice straw/compost enrichment Sample: eDNA_1 v2 (version 2) | ecosystem: Engineered > Solid waste > Grass > Composting > Bioreactor | place: USA: Davis... | reverse complement strand
CGCTCACGCCCAGGCTGGCGGAGGTGTTGCTGCGGCGGAGCACGTAACGGTCCTGGACCGCGTTGACGAACACCACCGTCTGCTGCTCGCCGCGCAGCTGCGGCATGCACACCGCGCGGAACTCGACCTGTTCGTGGTTGTCCTCGGCCTGGAAGTACTTGCGCGCCTCGACCACGTCGGCCTCGGCGCGGCCGACCACGAAGCCCTGGCTGAGCAGGGCGCGGCGCGCGGCCTCGCAGGTCTGNGCCGGGGAATGGTCGAAGCTGCGCGAATACGTGTTCGAGGACTCGAAGGTCTCGAAGGCCGACCGCTTCGGCACGCCGCGACCCATGGCGCAGCCGGTCAGCAGGGCCAGCATGACGAGTGGAACAACGAGGCGATGGCCTGGCATGGTGACTCTGTGGAACAGGATGGCCGGGCGAGTATGCCGGAAGCGGCCGCCATGGGACGAGACGGAAGGAAACGGTTCCATCCGGCGATGGCCGCGCGTTGCCCGGGCGTTCAGTTGGTGAAGCGGGGCGCCAGCCCCGCCAGGATGCGCGCCAGCCGCTGCGCCCACATCTGCTGGCCGGCGTCGTCGGCGATCAGGTCCTGGCGGATCTCCAGTTCCACGTGCGCCAGCCCGCGCGCCTCGCCATGCACCGGGACCGCGTAGTCGCTGGTGGCGGTGACCGCGTACGGCTGGTTGTCGCCGACCACCAGGTCGCCTTCGCCCCGCAACGCCTCGAGCAGGGCATGGGGCAGGGCGGTGTGGCGGTGGTAGAGCACGCCGCAATGCCANGGGCGCTCGAAGCCGGCCATGGCCGGGGTGAAGCTGTGCAGGGTCGCCAGCAGGGTCGGACGGCCTTCGGCCGCGCGCTGGTCCAGCGCCTGCGCGATGCAGGCGTGGTAGGGCTGGAAGATCCCGCGCTGGCGCGCGGCGCGCGCGACGTCGTCCAGGCCGATGTTGGCCGGCACCGCGGTGCCGTCGCTGGCTTCCACGATCGAGGTCGGCGATTCCAGTGGCCGGTTGCAGTCGATCACCAGGCGCGAATACGGCTGCAGGATGGTCCAGGCGTCGAGCAGGCCGGCCAGGCTGCGGGCGACGCCGGCGATGCCGATGTCCCAGCCGATGTGGCGGTCGATCTCGCCGGGCGGCAGGCCAAGGTCGCCCAGCGCGCGCGGGATCGCCTGGCCGGCGTGGTCGACCACGAACAGCCAGGGCGAGGCGCCCCGCGGGCGCAGCAGCTCCAGCGGCGCCGGGTCGCCGGGCTGCAGCAGGCCGGTGGCGTTGCCCAGGGCGTCAGAGGGCACGCGGGGTTCCGTCCAGTTCATGCTCGATCATCCACAGCCCGGCCCAGAGCTTGGAATCCAGCTCGTAGCCTTCGCCCATCTTCTGGACCAGCCACGCCGCCGCGCCTGCGCGCGGGACCTCGTGCACGGTGATGTCCTCGGTCCCGTCGCCACCGCCCTCGCCGACCTTGCGCAGCCCGGTGGCGCGGACGAAGGCGACCTTCTCGCTGCTGGCGCCGGAGGAGGTGGGGCCGATCATCAGCACCTCGGCGCGCTCGGCGGTCCAGCCGGTCTCCTCTTCCAGCTCGCGGATCGCCGAGTCCTCGATCGATTCGCCGGCGTCGATGTCGCCGACCAGGCCGGCGGGCATCTCGATCGTGCGCGCCTGCAGCGGGATCCGGAACTGCTCGACGAACAGGATCCGGTCCTCGGGCGTGACCGCGATGATGATCGCGGCCAGTCCGCCGGCATGGGTGCGCTCGGAGTATTCCCAGGTGCCGCGCACGACCATGCGCTGGTACCTGCCTTCGAAGACCACGCGCGGTGTGTTCTTGTCGTTGGTGTCCATGGGCCGATGCTAAGCGGGAACGGAGTGGGCGTCAGCCGCGCCTGCGGAACGGATCAGGCCGGGGTNCCAGCCTGCCACGCCGGCGGCGGCGCGGGTTCCTCCAGGCCGGCCGCGATCCGCAGCCGGCGCCGGGTCATGGGCCCGAAGCGCAGCGTGGTGGCCAGGGCGTCCAGCATCTCCGCGTCGGCCTCGCCGCGTGGGGTGGCCGGGACCGCGTAGTCCAGCGGCGCATCGCAGGCGATGGTGGTCAGCTGGCGGAACAGCAGCGCCAGCTCGCGCTGTTCGCGCAGCCGCGCCGCGACCTGGGCGGCGCCGCGCAGGCGCAGGAAGGCGACCTCGTCCACCCGCGCCAGCAGCGCGTCCAGGCTGCCGAAGTGGGACAGCAGCACCGCCGCGGTCTTGGCGCCGATGCCCCCGACGCCGGGGATGTTGTCCACCGCGTCGCCGGTCAGGGCCAGGTAGTCGGCGATCTGGTGCGCGTGCACGCCGTGACGCGCCTTCACCCCCGCCGCGCCCCAGCGCAGGCCGCGGGCGAAGTCCCACTGCTCGTCGTGCTCGCCCAGCAGTTGCGACAGGTCCTTGTCGGCCGAGACGATCACCCCGCGGAAGCCGGCCGGGCGGGCGCGATGCAGCGCGGTGCCGATCAGGTCGTCGGCCTCGTACTCGGTATGCGCCAGCACGGCCAGGCCCAGCGCCGCGCACAGCGCCTTGCAGTGGGCGAACTGGCGGCGCAGCTCGTCCGGGGCCGGCTCGCGGTTGCCCTTGTAGGCCGGGTAGATGCGGTGGCGGAAGCAGCTGTCCAGCGCCTCGTCGAAGGCGATGGCGATGTGGCCGGGACGCTCGCGTTCCAGCAGCTCCAGCAGGAACCGGGCGAAGCCATGCACGGCATTGGTCGGCCAGCCCTGGGCGTCGCGGAACTCGTCCGGCATCGAGTGCCAGGCGCGGAACACGTACAGGCTGGCGTCGACCAGGTACAGCGCCTCGCGCGGCGCGGCCGCCGGGGACGCTGGCACGACGCCGGCGCCGTCCAGGCTCACGGGTTCCAGTCCGACAGCAGGACGCGCGGATCCGGGCGCTCGCGCTCGGGCGCTTCCATCCGGGGCGTGCCGATGTGGATGAAGCCGACGATCCGTTCGCCTTCGCCCAGGCCCAGCAGGCGGGTGACCTCGGGATCGTAGGCCACCCATGCCGTCAGCCACTGCGCGCCGAAGCCCAGCGCCTGGGCGGCCTGCAGAAGGGCGAAGCAGGCGCAGCCGGCGGTCAGCAGCTGTTCCTGCTCGGGCACCTTGTGCCCGGATTGCAGCCGCGCGATCACCGCCACCACCAGCGGGGCACGGGAGAAGCGCAGCCGGTCCTTCTCGACCGCCGCCGCGGGCGCGTCCGGGTCGCGCTGCAGGGTCCGGGCCGCCAGGAACTCGCCGAGGGCGTGGCGCGCGTCCCCGGCGATGCGCAGGAAGCGGAACGGCACCAGCTTGCCGTGGTCCGGGACCCGCACCGCCGACTGGAGCATGCGCAGCAGGGTGGCTTCGTCGGGGCCGGGCTCGCCCAGCTGCATGGACGGGACGGAACGGCGCTGGTCCAGCGCCTCCAGGGCGGGGGATATGGGCATCTGGCTCGTGTACGGGGGCGGCCGCGCCGCCGAAGTTGTTGATTATAGGCACCCGGTTCGACCGGTCGTCGGAATGTGGACGGCCCGCGAAGAGGCTTGCCGCACGGACTGTTAAAGTTCCTGACCGGCAACCTGAAGTGCCTACCTGATCACGGTTACGCATGGCGGCAGGACGTACGATTCGGGAGCGGTTAGGGAGCCGCCCCCCAAAGTCGAACGTCTCCGACCTGCGTGCCGGAGCCCCACGCGCATGAGTACGACCGAAGCAGCATTCCGCCGACGTGCCCCCGACGTCCCCCTGCTGGCCCAGGCCCGCGAGGCGTTCCTGCCCGCCCTGTGGGAGGGGTTCGCCGTGGCCGTGGCCCGTTACGACGACGTCCTGTTCGACCGGGCCGAGCGCGCCGGTGCGTCGCAACTGCTGTTCCTGGACGGCATGCGCGAGCTGCGCCGCCACCGCGAGGACATCGCCAGCCGCTTCCGCGACCACCTCGGCCGTGCGTGGCGCGCGCTGGAGGAGGGCGAGCCACTGTCCGCCGAGGCCGCCCTGGCCGGTGGGCAGGGCGGCCTGAGCCTGGTCACCGAGCAGGAACTGGAATCCCGCCTGGCTGCCCGCAACCTGGCCGCCGCGCTGCTGCGCGAAGCCAAGGACGTGCTGNCGCAGCTGGACCGCCGCCTGGGCTGGATCGCCGGCGGCGAGGCGCTCGATGCCGACAACAACCCGATCGGGCCCGAGCACATCGGCGTGGCCGTGCACCTGGCGTTCTCCGCCTGCGAGCTGGCCCCGGAAGTGCGCCTGGTGCTGATCAAGCTGTGCGAGCGCGACCTCGCGCCGCTGGTGGGCAAGCTTTACGAAGGCCTTGACCAGCGCCTGGTGCGCGCTGGCGTGCTGCCCGGCCCGGCCACGCCCCGGCCGCAGGCCAAGCCCGCCACGCCGCCGCGTCCGGCGCCGCAGCTGGACGAACTTTTCGAACGCGTGCCGGAAGAGCCGCAGGCCGGGCGCGCCTGGAGCGAAGCCCCGGTCGAGGACATGTCGCCGGCCTGGGCGGCCCGCTTCATGGAACGCTGGGCCGGCCAGCGCGCGGCCATGGAGCAGGGGACGCAGGGGGGCGCGCTGCCAGGCGACCCGGCTGCGCAGGGCATGCTGCTGGAAGCNCTGCACCACCTGCTGGAGCACAGCCGCGAGCTGCGCGGCGGTGCCGAACAGGCCGCCGGCACCATCGGCCAGGCCCAGGGCCAGCAGCGCCCGCTGAGCCAGCGCGAGATGCTGTCGGTGCTGTCGCTGCTGCAGGCGACCCCGACCGCCACCCTGCGCGCGGCCATCGGCGACCAGCACGAGTCGCTCTCGCAGCGGCTCAAGAGCGAGGTCCTGGCCAATGCCAGCCAGCTCGGCGTGGACCCGGCCAGCACCCGCCTGGACCCGAAGGACGAGGANGCGATCGACCTGGTCGGCATGCTGTTCGACGTGCTGCTGGACGAACGCGACCTCAACGGCCGTCCGCGCGAGCTGATCGGCCGCCTGGTGGTGCCGTTCGTGAAGGTGGCCCTGCTGGACCGCCGGATGTTCGTGCAGAAGACCCATCCGGCCCGCCGCCTGCTCAANGCGCTGGCCGAGGCCTGCGANGGCAACCAGGGCGAGAGCGCCGCCGAGCGCACCCTGCTGGCCAAGGTCGAGGAGATCATCGAGAGGCTGGTGGCCGAGTTCAACGAGAACCTCGCCATCTTCATGACCCTCGAGGAGGAGTTCCGCGAGTTCCTCGAGCAGCACCGCCGCCGGGTGGAGATCACCGAGCGCCGCGCGGCCGAGATCCAGCGCGGCCAGGAGCGCCTGGAGCAGGCGCGCCTGCGCGCCCAGTCCGAGCTGGCCACGCGCGTGGAGGGCATCGAGCTGCCGCGCGCGGTGTCCGAATTCCTGCACAACGCCTGGCAGCACCACGTCACCCTGGCGCTGCTGCGCGAGGGCGATACCGGCGAGGCCTTCGTCGAGGCGATGGCGCTGGCCGACGGCATGCTGGACGAGGTCGAGGAAGCGCGCCGCAACGTGGTCGGCAAGCCCTGGCTGCAGGCCTGGCACCCGGCGCTGCTGAAGGTGCTGGGCAGCGTCGGCCTGCATGGCGACGCCGCCAACGCGGCCATCGCCGCGATGCACGACACCCTGCAGGCCGTGGCGGTCGCNCGCCCGGAGCTGGAGAAGGCGCTTCCGGAGCTGCCCGCCGTGGCCCTGCCGCAACCGGCCCCGGTGGAGAACAGCCCGGTGGACCTGGCCGGCCTCGCCGACGCGGCACAGGAATTCGACAAGGCCGACGTNGAGCAGATCCGCAACCTGGCGGTCGGGACCTGGCTGGANTTCATCGACAAGGACGGCCGNGTGCAGCCGGGCAAGCTGTCCTGGATCAGCCCGATCTCGCAGCGCCTGCTGTTCGTCAACCGCCGNGGCGTGCGCTTCTGCGTNGCCTCGNCNGAGGAGCTGGCGGNGATGGTGCGGCTGGGCCGGCTGCGCATGCACGTGGCCGACGAGGGCGCGTTCGANGCCGCCATGCAGGGCGTGATCGAGCGCCTGGACAGCGTGNTCNCCGCNCGCGGNNNNGCCACCNTGCACTGAGGTCCCGCGGGCGCGCCACGCGCGCCCGGCGTCCCTGCTCCCTGGCGCGCNGTACCCCGCGCCTGTCGTTGCCGCGTGCCCGCGCCGCCTGGCCGGGGCAGATGCCGCTGAAACCAACGAACCGGCGGCACTCCCGTTTGCTAGCATCCGGGCGGTCCGACATTGCGAGGGGAACGCGGCATGGCAGTGGAAGTGCTGGTGCTGAAGGAAACCGCCGCAGGCGAGCGCCGCGTCGCCGCCACGCCGGAGACGGTACGCAAGCTGGTTGCAGCCGGGGCCACNGTGCGGGTCGANCCCGGGGCCGGCCTGGGCGCCGGCATCACCGACCAGGCCTATGCCGATGCCGGCGCGTTGCNGGCCACGCCTGAGGNGCGCGCCGCCGCCGAGGTAGTGCTGTGCGTGCAGCCGCCGCCGGCCGAGGCGCTNGGCGCGCTGCGCGAGGGCGCGGTGNTGGTGGGCATCCTGCATCCGCAGGCCGATGACGCCCGCGCCGCGGCGCTGCAGGCGCGCGGCATCCGCGCCTTCCCGCTGGAGCGGCTGCCGCGCACCACCCGGGCCCAGGCCATGGACGTGCTCAGCTCGCAGGCCGGCATGGCCGGCTACAAGGCCACCCTGATCGCCGCGCAGCTGGCACCGCGCTTCTTCCCGATGCTCACCACCGCCGCGGGCACCATCCGTCCGTCCAAGGTGCTGGTGGTCGGCGCCGGCGTGGCCGGCCTGCAGGCCATCGCCACCGCGCGCCGGCTGGGCGCCCAGGTCGAGGGCTTCGACGTGCGCCCGGAAACGCGCGAGCAGATCGAATCGCTGGGTGGCAGGTTCCTGGACCTGGGCGTGAGCGCGGCCGGCGAGGGCGGCTATGCGCGCGCGCTCACCGACGAGGAGCGGGCCGAGCAGCAGCGGCGCCTGGCCGAGCACATCCGCGGGATCGACGTGATCGTGTGTACCGCGGCGGTGCCGGGGCGCCCGGCGCCGAGGATCATCAGCGCGGCGATGGTGGAAGGCATGAAGCCCGGCAGCGTGATCGTGGACCTGGCCGCCGAGACGGGCGGCAACTGCGAGCTGACCGTGCGTGGCCAGACCATCGACCATGGTGGCGTCACCATCGCCGGGCCACTGGACCTGGCCAGCATGGGCGCGGTCCATGCCAGCGAGATGTACGCGCGCAACGTGTACAACTTCGTGGCGCTGTTCCTGAAGGACGGGGGGCTGTCGTTCGACTGGAACGACGAACTGCTGGCCAGGACCGCGTGGCCGGAGCCGCCGGCGGCCGCCGAGGCGGCCTGAGGAAATGGCCGGCCGCTGGCCGGCCGGCTGGTTCAGCGACTGTCCTTCGGGGAATGCGCGCGCAGCCATTCCTGGCGCTGGGCGGGCGTCATGCGTTCCCAGTCCTTGCGGAACTGCTCGCGCTGTTCGGGCGTCATCGCGCGGGTCGCCTCGTAGATGGCGCGCGCGCGCTGGCGCTGCTCCGGATCCATCTTCTCGAAACGGCGCATGCCGTGGCGGGCGCGTTCGCGCGCGTCGGGCGGCAGTTCCTTCCAGCGCTGGGCGCGTTCGAGCATGCGCGCCCGTTCCTCCGGTTGCGCATTCCAGCGGTCGCGCAGCGGCGCGACGAGCAGTTCGCGCTGCTCGGCACTGAGCTGCTCCCAGCGTGGCAGCTCGGCCTTCCGGGCCGCCGCGGCAGGCGCCGGCTGGGCCGGCCTGGCCTCGGCTGCGGCCAGGCCGGGCAGGAGCAGGACGATCAGGCAGAGGGTCGGACGCAGGTTCATCGGAGTCACTCCAGGGCCAGGGCGGTGACGTCGGCCGAAGCCAGCCACAGGTAGAAGCCGGGGTCTTCCTGCAGCGGATAGGCAGGATCCTCGAAGGCGGCCGCGGCGAAGGCCGTGGTGGCGCTGTCCGGCTGGACCGGCGCCGGCGGCTGGTGCAGGGTCACTGCCACCACCAGGGCGGCGGCCACGGCGCCGCCGGCCAGCCAGGACGGCAGGCGCCACCATGGGCGTGCATCGCGTGCGGAGGCGGCTTCCTGCCGGGCCCGGCGCAGGCGNGCCCGCACTTCGGGCGAGACATGGGCCAGGGCTTCGGCGTGCAGCTGCCGGGCGCGGCGGTCGAGGGAATCAGGTGCGGTCGTCACAGGACGTCCTCCAGTTGCGAATTCAGGGCCTGCCGCGCACGCGACAGGTGGGTCTTCACCGAGCCTTCCGAACAGCCCATCACCCGGGCGGTGGTGGCCACGTCCAGCTCCTCCAGCACGCGCAGCGTGAACGCCTCGCGCTGCCGCGCCGGCAGGGCGCGCAGGGCCTCCACCAGGCGCGCGTAGGTCTCGCCGCGCTCCTGGGTTTCCGCCGGGCCGGGGCCGCTGTCGGCCCAGTCGATGCTGGCGTCCTCGCCGCGCGGGTCGTCGGCCGCCGGCAGCAGCCAGCGCAGGCGGAAGCGCGAGCGCCGCTGCAGGTCGATGATGCGCCGGCGCAGGATGCTCCAGAACAGCGGCGTCCATTCGCTGGCCGGGCGGTCCTGGTAGGCGAGCATGCGCATCATCGCGTCCTGCACCGCGTCCAGCGCGTCGTCGCGGTTGCGCAGGCCGGCCTCGGCGAAGCGGAAGGCACGGGTGCCCACCTCGGCAAGGAACGCGTCCAGGGACGCCCAGGTCGGGGTGGCGGGCGCGTCCATGTCGGGGATGGTGGAGGTAGTCACCAGCACAGCTTAACGGCCCGGACATCAGCGCCCCGGCCACGGCAGCCGGTGCAGGCGGAGGCATGCGGCAGGAGCTGGAGCGTCGGTTTCATCTGCACCCGTTTCTGCGGTATCGACATGGCAGTAAACGCGCGACCAGGCGCCGGGTTGACGCGCGCCTGCAGGATTCAGCCTGCGGTTATCATCCGGGCGGGCGTGTGCCCGGGGAGATTCAGGACGCCATGAACGACGGATTCGTAGCGCTGTACATCTTCATGCTCGCAGCCATCGCGGGCCACGTGATCATCTCGCGGGTGCCGGTGATCCTGCACACGCCGCTGATGTCCGGATCGAACTTCATCCACGGCGCCGTGCTGATCGGNGCGATGGTGGTGCTGGGACACGCCGATACCACGCTGGAAAAGGCACTGGGCTTCGTCGCCGTCGTGCTGGGCGCGGGCAATGCCGCCGGCGGCTACGTGGTGACCGAGCGCATGCTGGAGATGTTCAAGTCGTCGAAGAAGCCGGGAGGCAAGGCATGAGCGGCGGCTTCGACCTGCGCCTGTGGCTGGTCGGCGCCAGCTACCTGGTCGCCGCCACCCTGTTCCTGCTCGGCCTGCAGCGCATGGCCTCGCCGGCCACCGCGCGCAGCGGCATCCGCTGGGCGGGGCTGGGCATGCTGGTGGCGACCTTCGCCACCTTCCTGCTGCCGGGGCTGCACAACCTGCCGCTGATCGTCGTCGCCCTGGTGCTGGGCACGGTGGTGGCCTGGGTCTCGGGCAAGAAGGTGGCCATCACCGACATGCCGCAGATGGTGGCCCTCTACAACGGCATGGGCGGCGGTTCGGCCGCGGCCATCGGCGCGGTGGAGCTGCTGCGCTACTCCGGCCTGGCGCATGCCGCGCCCGATGGCGCGCCGGTGGCCGGCCCCGGCGCGGTGGTGCTGGCGCTGGCGGTGCTGGGTTCGGCGATCGGCGCGGTCTCGCTGTCCGGCTCGGTCATCGCCTGGGCCAAGCTCGACGGCCGCCTCGACAAGCGCCTGGTGTTCCCCGGCCAGCAGGCCTTCAACCTGCTGGTGGCGGTGGCCATGGTGGTATTGGGCGCGTGGGCGGCCATCAGCCTGCAGCCGGGGGTGATCATCGCCTTCTTCCTGGTCGCGCTGCTGCTGGGCGTGCTGATGACCCTGCCGATCGGCGGCGCCGACATGCCGGTGGTGATCTCGCTGTACAACGCCTTCACCGGCCTGGCGGTGTCGTTCGAAGGCTATGTGCTGGGCAACGAGGCGCTGATCATCGCCGGCATGATGGTCGGCGCGGCCGGCATCCTGCTGACCCGGCTGATGGCAAAGGCGATGAACCGGCCGATCTCCGGCGTGCTGTTCGGCAGCTTCGGCGGCGGCGGGCAGGCGCAGGAAATCAGCGGTGCGCAGAAGCCGATCGAGGCTGGCGACGTGGCGGCGATGATGGCCTACGCCGAGCGCGTGGTGATCGTGCCCGGCTACGGCCTGGCGGTGGCACAGGCCCAGCACAAGATCTGGGAGCTGGCGCAACGGTTGATCGACCGCGGGGTGAAGGTGAAGTTCGCC
>Ga0065721_10008718_pt1 | contig 10301 bp, 5 predicted proteins | sample Mesricmetagenome_FD_59108 | JGI IMG/M metagenome (GOLD analysis project Ga0065721, IMG submission 59108) | Mesophilic microbial community from rice straw/compost enrichment Sample: eDNA_1 v2 (version 2) | ecosystem: Engineered > Solid waste > Grass > Composting > Bioreactor | place: USA: Davis... | reverse complement strand
GCTGACGGCTGAGAGGGGAAATTAGCGAAGAGCAACCCTGAACTACTGGGCAGTAAACAAGTATTGAGAGAATGAAATGAAGAAGGGGAGCTTACTGAAACCAGTAAAGCTCCCCTTCCTGTTGTAGATCTCATCAGAGAACTGAGGTGATCCACCAACCTCCCTGTTGGTGTGAGTCCTGCTGTTACAGACCTGAGATGGTCGAATTGGAGAAGCGACGATAAACCGCACCATTAGGGCTTTGATCTGCACGCAGCTTCAGGCCGATGGTTTGATAAAGCTCGGATTGAGTCTTACCGCCGATATCAACTACGCGGCCACCAGTAATGCCTGCACCTGCTACCAGCATGGGTACGTTGCTGTTGCCGTGAGAGTCAGCGTCACCCATATCAGAAACCTGAGTGACGATGGTTGAGCCCATGACACCGCGGTCAACCAGTTTATCAAACAGGTATTTGGTCAATCCCTGCATGTAAGCGATATCTTCGGTGTAAGCCAAAGGCATGTTGCCCTGGTTGTGGTGCGACTGATGCGACTCACGGCCCAGCACGTCCAGGAAGTGGGTGTGTGCGTCTGTACCGAAAGCAATGGACACAGAAGCGGTCAAGTTGCAGCTTAAGGCCAGAGCAACGATGTCCGCATGTAGTTTGGCGGTCGCATCAAAACCCGTGACTGAGGTATTACCCGGCTGCGGACATGATCCGCCGGGATTTTCGCCACTGGTGTCGATAGCATCTTCAATCTCGCGGATCGCTGTGAAGTGGCTGTCCAGCTTTTCCTTCTCGTGTTGACCCAGTTTATTACGCAGGCTATTAACCGCAGCGTAGTGGAGATCCACGACCGATTTGCGGGGGGCAGTTCCGCCGCCGCCACCACCGCCGCCACTGCCCCCTGCAAAGAGCACATCCAGAGCGGCCTGTGGGCTGGTGATGGTTGGGCGCCCGTTGTAGCCCTCACGGCTCAAGGCGGATTCCGCAGTGGTACCAACGTTCAGATACTTCACGGGGTAGTTGGCGCTGATGGTTCGACCCAGGTTAACGTCGAAGCTGTCGTCGGACCAGCTACCGTTGTTAAAGCGGTGGAACATGACACCGTGACCTGCACCGCTGAGTGAGGCATTGCGTAGCAGCGCAATGCGGCTGTAGTGAGACTGCAGTGGGGCGGACTGAGCTGGCAGGGTGCTACCGCTCGGGAACCACTTATCCGGGTGACAACCACCGCCATTAAATACCAGACAATGTTTGGTGGGTCCGCTTTGTGCTTCTGCAGTACGCGCGAGCATAACGCCTGCCAGTACGCTCGAAGCCCTGATCAACCCCGCCGATATACCGGCATGCGAGACTACCCTGAGGAAATCTCTGCGTTCTTTGTCGAAGCAATTTTTATATCGCATGTTATTTACTCCAATTCGTTAACAAGGTGATGTCGTTGAAGGGGTGCGCATTAGCGCACCCACTCCTGCCGGTACATCACAGAATCCAATGCTGGAAGTTGTTCGAGCATGGCGCGCGGACCATTGTTGGTCAGTACATTCGTCAGGTTATTGATGTCGCAACGGTAAGCGTTTTCTTCCGCTTTGCTGATGCGTGCATAACCGACATCCCTTGTTGAATCGATCAGGAAGATTGAATGAACACCCGAGCTGTAACTCATGAACTGAGTCGCCAGACAGCTTTGTGCAAGGCCGGAAACCAGCGGATCTTCAACGATAGTGCGCGCGAGCTCTTTACCGCCGTCAAACGTAATGGCAGGTGAATGAATCACGCGATCCGGGTCGTTGAGGAACTGCAACTGCGGGTAGGGCGAGAAGAAGGTGCCCACGGCATCAATAGCATTGCCTTTCAGGTCCACGGCACGAACCCGCCCGAGCGCATCGTAGTTCTCCAGGGCGCCGCCCAGGGGGTTGATGATTTCGCCGTGACAGTTGGAGCAGGTAGTGCCTGATGTAATACGGTCGAAGATCATCCGTTGCGTGGTGTGCGGGTTCTCAAAGAACTCTCTGTCGCGGGCTGCCAGAGCTTCCCGGTCGAGGCTTACACCTGATGGTGGCTCAGGAATATCCTGACACATCATCCGACGGCGCAGGGCTACCGCACGAGTTACCAGGTTGGCATCTGCATCGGTTGCGTAGCGTGACAGGAAGGCACCGGAAATCAGGATACCGCCGCGCTCACTGGTACTGGCTCTAACGAAACCGTCAGAATCGGCACCGCTACCGGAGTACGACATACCGTAAAGGTTTGCCAGACGCTGGTTAACGTGGGTGTAGCTCGGATTGTAGATGGAAGCGAACGTTGAGTTGCTATCGAGCATGGCGTGAGCGAAGTTCTTGCCCAGCTCCAGCTTCATGTCGTTAGCCAGTACCCCGAAATCTGCTACCCCGACTTTGGTTTTCCGTTCCAGCTGATCGATGCCCAGCCAGCGGCTGACGAAGTCAGTTAACAGAACACGAGTGTCAGGGGTATTTAACAGAGTTGAAGCATGTTGACGTACGCCAGCTGCTGTATCCAGTTCACCACGGCCTGCTGCGGCCATCAATGAGCTGCTGGGTGTGGTTCCGGTGAAGGTATAAGCGAGGTAAGTCGCCATCTCGTAACCGGTGAGCTTGAAGGCGCCGCCGCTGGCTTCACCCAACTCTGAGCGATACAGGAATTGCGGTGAAGACAGCATGGCTGCCAGCGCGATTTCCATACCTTCTGCAGGTGTGCGGCCATCGGCAGTACCCTGGGCCACAGCCAGATATGCGGTACGCTCATCGTTGGTCAACGGACGACGGAAGATCCGTGGTGCAAGTGAATCAACCAGGGTTGTTGCACAGCTGTTGCTGGGGGTACAGGACAACACGTTGCTCCAGCGACTGGCCACATCTTCTGCAATACGCTCAGCGGTAGAGACATAGCTGGTGTAGCGCGTCTTATCAACGACGAGGGTGGTGTTGCTGTTGAACGCACCCGCGATAAAGTCGTCGGGCAGGCGAGAGATAACATCCTGGGTGTAACCAACCAGATCACGTACCGAACGCTGGTATTCCTGTTTGGTCAGCAAACGCAGTGTACGTTGACCATAGGATGGGCCGGTGTTCGGGCAGCTGAAGGTGGAAACCGGGTTATCCGGGATACCATCCGACGGCTTACGCCAGGTAAGGATGTAAGCTTCGAGGTCAGCTGCGCACTGGCCAGTACAGCTTTCTGGGCTGCCTTGTGGCATCCACATCTCGATGAACTCGCGCAGAGTGCGGTCCTGGTTATCCTGGCTGTGACGGTATACAGAGCGGTTCGGATTCAAGGGTGCCATTACGTGAGCACCGGAGGCAGTTCTTTCACCGTCCACACCGTGACAGGCGATACAGCTCTGTGAAACCCACAGGCTTTCACCGCGTGTCGCATCACCACCTGTGCCGTTGCCGGTGCTGCTGGAATTACCCGTGCTGCTGGAGTTACCCGTGCTACTGGAGTTGCCGGTACTGCTGGAGTTGCCGGTACTACTGGAGTTTCCAGTGCTGGAGCTTGAGCCGTTGGGGCTGGTGTAAACCAGGCTGACGGGTGCACTGGCTGCTGAAGGTACGCTGTCACGATAGCTGATGACTTTATAGTCATAGCTGCCATAGGAAGACAGCAGGTTCTCTTCAAACATGGAAGAGTTGGCCGGCAGGCTGCCCTGGGTGGTCCAACGGCCATCTTCACCGCGACGGCGGATCAGGAAGCCAGTCTCATTGCTGCTCACATCGGACCAGATCAATGACGCATCACCCGTACTCTGGATAATATCGCCCATCAGGCCGACCGGTGCTTCAGGTGCACTGGGCAGAGTAATGGCAGCGATATTAGTCGGGTTATCGCGAGTCAGGAACATCTTGAAGTAAACCGGCGTTTTTTCACCGATGGAGGTCAGGCTGGCGACGGCGCGCAAGGCTTCTACACCGGCATTCAGTTCGAAATCAACACTGTTTACAACAATCGGACGACGTGGTGACACACTGATGCTGGTGTTGCTGTGTTTCACGATCGTGGCGTCGAAGGTAATAGGCTTGCTCACCCCGTGCAGAATCAGGTCACCCTCGAGACTTTGCACAGCAATGCTGCCAACAGCCATTGATTCCAAGGTGGTGAGATTCAACTGCGTGGTGAAGTGCAGGCTGGGCAGATAGCTGGTTTCAAACAGCAGGTTCTGCATCCGCGTATTGCGCGTCTCAATTCCAGTGGAAACGCTCGCCAGCGGAATAGTCAGCGTCGCACTGCCACCAGCGGCTACGGTACCTTGCATCTGTGTGAAGGTATGAGCCTCTGCAGTATCGGTATTTTTTACCGTGACGAAGTGGAAGGTAGAGCGGGTGGTATCCAACAACCAACGGGCAGCGCCTGATGAGGGAATGCTGCTGTTGCTGTTATTGTTTGTGCTGCTGGATGCGCTGCTTGCGGTACTGCTCGATACGTTAGCGCCGGCGCAGCTGGCACCGTTCAACGTAAAGTTTACCGGAGCCTGAGAGGCCGCACCGTTGATGTTAAAACCAAAACTTACTGAGCCGTTGCTCGGGAGGGCAGCATTATAGCCAGCATCGGTAACACACACGGAACTGCCGCTGGTAGTTACCTGGCCATTCCACAGATTAGCGATGGTCTCACCGCCGGAGAAGGTCCAGCAGAGTTCCCAGCCNTCAATGGCCGGACCGTTGTTGGTGACAGAAAGATCTATCTGCGCACCGCTTCCCCAGCTGTTCGCGACGGTATAAGACGTTGAACAGGNGCCCTGTGCGATGGCGTTGCCAGAAGCAGCCAGGCCGAGGGCCAGACCGANNGGGGAGAGCATCGAGAGTTTAAGTAATTTTTTCATGATATATCTCTTTAGCCTCCAATTAGCGCGCGTCGAACACAAGCGCGAAGTCCACAGGCACCGCCGCACTGATTGAGGTCAGGCTGGCAAGTGAGCGCAGGGTTTCTACACCCGCGGTCATCTCAAACGTATTGGCCCGTGTCAGGACCGGAGCTGTGCTCTGTACCAATACGCGCGAAGCGGAAAGCCGCTGCACAGAAACGTTAGTGGTGACGTTTGTGGTAACTCCATGCAGGTCGACTGCGGCTGTGACGCTGGTCTGCGTGGTTTGGCCTGCAGCGAGAGAGCTCAGCAGTGTCGACGGTACATTCACTGTGATGGTGGCAGTGGGGTAGGTAGCGGTTTCAAACAGGTGATCACGCATGCGTTGATCACGGGTTGCAAAACCGGTGCTGACNCTCGCGAGATCAATNGNCANNGTCGCCACACCATCGGTGCTGATGGAGCCGCTCAGGGTTCCGAAGTTGTGAACCTCAACGTTATGCGTATTTTTAGTGGTCACAAAGTTCAGATAAGAGGCTGTGCTGTCCAGGTCCCAGGCCGCATTTGCGTTAACTGAGGAGTTCGAAGCGCTTGAAGCAACAGAAGAAACACTGGAAGAGCTGGCAGGCACGGACGAAGCCGATGAAGAGGTGCTGCTGCCACAGACGCTGCCGGTAACAGTCGGCACTTCTGCTTCTGAACCGCCTTTGGTGCCTTGGAAACCAATCTCTACTGTCTGGTTAGGTTGAATGGCTGCGTTCCAGTTCAGACTGGACGCGGAATATGGATTGGTGCCACTGTATTCGGCGTTCCAGCTGTTGGTTATGCGGTCGCCGCCGCTGTATTGCCAGCTCACATTCCAGCCATTGATCGGAGATGTCCCGGTATTGGTAATCCTGATCGCTGCTGTAAAGCCATTGTTCCACTGATTGGTCACAACATACTGACAACCAGCATAAACCTGGGCCGAAAAAGCAACGCTGGCCAGGGAAAGTCCCAACAGGTACAAAGACCGGGCCAGCCTGCCCCTTCGGCGCGGGGTAGTCGCAGAGGCTGTAATTCTACTCATAGTGTCTTCCTCTTAAGTGAATGCCGAGCAAGCTCGGCAAGGTCCGTCAACAGTCTGCGGTAGTTATTGCCTTTATTTGCCGCAGGGTTGTCGAAGGGTAAAAAGACTCGAAACTGCATCATTCGAGCGGTTAAAAAAATCGTCGGATCATGTGTCAGAAATACTGTTTGCAAGAGAGATGGATTCAGCCAGTGTTGGCTGCGCATCGTCCTGTTGATCATTCGCCTTTCTGTCGGCGCAGAGCGAACGAATAATGAAACAGCCCAGCACACAGGCTGTGCAAAGCAAACCGAGATTTACATACATGACCAGGCGGGATTCTTCAGCAGGATTCCACGGGTGAGCTATGCCGAGGTAACAGGCAAACAGCCACGCAAAAGCAGAGATGGAGCCACACAGCACCACGAGCAGTTTTTCCACATTATCCAACCCGAAGATGCTCCGGCTTGAAAAGATGGACGAACCGAAGATGCAGGCTGTGCCGATCAAGCCGAGATAGATGAACATGATGAAGCTGTAAGCGAGGGTATAATTCCAGCCCCGGGCGATGCCGAGGTAACAGGCAAAAAGCCAGGAAACGGTAGAGATACAACCGGTCAGAATGACGAGAGTTTTTTCAAGTTTGCTCAGTCCCAGCACGCCGCGACTGGATGCCACGCGGGGGAAACTGAAGTGATGCAACACGATGCCGTTTATCGTAAGTACAGCCACCACCGTAAACTTCGCCCAGAGTTTCTGGTTCAACAGATACTCCTGCGGGTTGTCCAGGTAGCCGATCAATACCAGCGTCAATCCCGACGCCCATAACACACCGAGCGCAACAGAAATAATTCCTGCTGCGCGCTTCAATTCCTTGATGCTGTACAACGACATGGGTTTGCCGCCGGTCTTGGCGAGCACCAGGTCCTGCATTAACAGAATGCCCACAGCTACGCAGGCAGCGATGAGGTGAACGTAAACAATTAAGGTTTTCATTGGCCAGTCCGATTTTTTCGTTGTTATGTGAACCAATCATCGCCACTGATGTGAAAATGATTGCGCTAACATTTTTATCTAACGCTCATCTGCTTAATGAAGAAAAACGATGGTAACTAAGCAAGTGACGCGTTTTTCGGGCAATAAAAAACTATTGCGCTTAAAAACAGCACAAAAAGAATGTAAAGGCCGGTGAAGTTATAAAACGTCAAGAAAGTCGTCGCTTTATTCGATACAGCTTGCGATGAACGCTCCGACTATCACGGCACGGTAAAACTTTTTTAGTTATCTTTGTTGCTAGTAATTATGTTTTTACCAATACCACGACCCTTTAGGGGACAGGTCTGGTTGAATAAATTGGTAGCGATACCATGCCGGAGATTTTACAAAAATTTATACAGTAGTCCACACGTGTAAGGGCGTTTTTAATAGAAATGACTCAAGAAACACACATTTTGGCGCCAGAATATATATTCCNCAGCGCTGCAAAAATTTTTTCACTAGGTGAATCAGAAAAATGTGGCGCAAAAAATAAAAATATAAATTTCGAATTGAAATTGATTTAAAGATTTTTAATTNAGAAAGTGAATTTAAAAGGGGTTTTATCATTTTTTACCTATGATTTTTTCACAGGTTCAAAATACGGCAGGATAATTTGTTCTTTGTGTATGAACAAAAAAACCATGCGGAAATTCCCGCATGGTTTTTTTATTCAACTTTTAATGCATTGGTGCTGCCCCGCTGAATTCGACTTCGTATTGCAGTCCGATCGAATCCGGACTGGTTGCCGTACTTTCAAAGGCGTTGTAGAGGTAGAGCGTGTCAGGCGTATTGGCAACAACAAGGCTGGCTTCTTCATTATTTGAGACTGTCGTTGTGCCCTGACCGTTAACCAGATCAACGTAGCGCACACTGCCGGATTGCGTGTTGCGGATACTCAGCGTAGCGGTGAAGTTGCTGTCGCTCAACCCATTGCCCAGATTGGTGACCCCTACGCTGACCGTTCCGCTGGTTACATTCAGCGGGATAATGTTGGCTCCACCATATAAAGGCGCACGGTCAGCCTTTACACGATAACGTCCACTGCCCAGTGCGGTTAAGTTCGCATAAGCGCGGGACCGGAAGCTACTGTTGTTGCGTGTGTTGAGATANCGTGTCTGAGCTTTAGGGTGATTNATATCGAGGTAAGCCATACGCGCCCAGTAACGTCCGANGACCCGTTGCGCTGACACAGGGGCAGTCAAACGGGCCAGAACATGCAGCGGCGTTTCATTATTCCGCAGATGATTGCGCAGCAAATCCGGCACGGCCATGCGCCCCAGACCGGGGAACTGGTCAGGGTTTTTAGTCAGGTAAGTCAGGAACGGCCAAGCCTGATAGTAATTGCGAGTGCTGACAATTTGCAGATGCGATAGGGCGATGTTCGCTTCCAGATCGATGATGGTATCCCGCTCCCGTTGAAGCCCTTTACGGACGCGTACTCCCTCACATAATGCATCGGTGTTGTAGGTGTCGGCCACCCAGTTCGCTACAGTTTCCCACCAGGCTCCAGTGCGGCCCTGATCGACCCAGGTGTAATCTGCGTAAGTCAGGCTGTGACCGAACTCGTGTACCGCCGTTTCAGGGCGATTGATGGCGTTGTCGCGGAACTCGATAAAGCTCAACCGGTACTGTGGGTCTGCCCCCATGGCACCACCGGCATTGAGTGTAGTGGTCGAGTAGAGATTCATCTTGTAATACGGACCGTTGTTGCTGTTCGCGGACAGNCTGGTAGAACGGAAACCCCACTCGTTGACAAAACATTCATAGGCCGCTTCNAGGTGAGACAAACCGAATGCAATCTGGCTGGCAGGCACGTTTGCCAGATTACCTTCGCCGCCGTTAAGCCCGTTGCCGCCGNAGTAAGCACGGAAGCGATCGCTGTCCATATATAAGGCATTCGATGTGTTCACATTAAAACGGGAGAACTCCGTCGTAATAGCACGATAGGGAACCGGTCCGCCGGTATTGCCGGAGCCGCTTGAACTGCTGCTGGAACTGACGTTGCCAGTGGGTACCCCGTACACCCGCCATTCAAGAATGCCAGTAGACTGCCGGGTGTTCAGCATCGATACGCGCAGGCGATTGGTTTCGATATTGTCAAACTCGAGATCATTGAATGCATCTTCCTGCAGCGGAACATCGCCTGCATAAATCCAGCTGTTGCCATCCCAATACTCAATATAAGCAGTCGTCGGCACCAGAACGCCGCCATCGTCGTCAAACCAGTAAATCCGGGTGCGATCGAGTCGGTGTTGCTGTGGCCACTCATATTGCACCCACTGAATTGAATTGGGATTGTTCCAGTTGCCGTAAGCGCCGGCAGATTTATCGTTGGAGTGCGCGGGATTGCTGTTGTCATTCACCGCACTTAAAGTTTCCCATGGCGATACATAAGATGTAGTAGCAATTGCCGTCAGTGCAATATTGTTGGCCGCCGCCGCGAGGGAACTGTTGGCAGATGAGGAAACCGCCTGACTGCTGGAGACTGGAGCGACACTGCTGGATGAAGCGGCGGAGCTGACGTGGCTGCCATCGCAGGCCGTACCTGTGATCGTCGGGGTCTCCACCAGTCCACTATTGGTGACACCCTGGAGGCCAAACTCCACCGATTGACCCGGGGCAATGATGCGGTTCCAACTGAGATTGCTTGCGCTATAACGCCCGGTCAATTGCGCATTCCATGCATTAGTGACGACATTATTCTGATAGGACCAGCTCACCTGCCAGCCATCAATGGCTGAAGGCGTCGTGTTGGTAATACGAACTGTAGCGGTAAAACCGCTCCCCCAGTTATCCGCAATCTGATAACTGCATGCGGCAAGTGTGTTCGGCGTAAACCAGAAAGCTCCGGCAGCCATACCAATCAGGCAGAGCGCACGCTGCCGTTTAAACGCAAAAGGATTCATAGAAAGTCCTCCACCACATTAAAGCCGTGGTTAGAAAAGTAAGGTTGATTAAAACTGCTTATTATTTTTAAAAGTAATGCGGCCAGAGCCGAGGAGGAGCGCAGCGCACCATAGCAACTCCGTCCCGTTGAACCGTGGCGGAGTCCGCAGAATCTACTACTTGCGCATGAATCCTTGTGGGAATGTGATGATGAGCAAAATTCGGGATGGAGCGTTGGATGAATGGAAATGAGCTGGCTATGAATGTACTGCTTTTTAAACCGGGTAGGGTTAGTCTTGCTCGACTATGATGGTGTTCACTTTGATTTCTTCTGATGGCTTAGTGTTACCTCTTGCATCCGTTGATAGTATGACACCATTTCTAAGCTCGACCTTTCCATCCACCATTATATAACCTAATCCATCAATATTTATTCTGGACATGTCTTCTCTGAAATTATACCCCGCTATTTGAAGAGAAAAATTATTAAAGAAATCAGCGAGGGTTATATTTTCAT
>Ga0065721_10006117_pt1 | contig 10301 bp, 9 predicted proteins | sample Mesricmetagenome_FD_59108 | JGI IMG/M metagenome (GOLD analysis project Ga0065721, IMG submission 59108) | Mesophilic microbial community from rice straw/compost enrichment Sample: eDNA_1 v2 (version 2) | ecosystem: Engineered > Solid waste > Grass > Composting > Bioreactor | place: USA: Davis... | reverse complement strand
AGTTCTAAAAACGAGACATTCTTGCTGAACCCGCCATTAGGCGTGGAAATCGCCAGAGCTCGGTGAAATGACACCCTCACGAAGTAAAGCGCTATCCTGCCAGGGAGGCGCCGGCCTGCTTCACGCTATGGATGTCAGGCGACATGGAAAACTGACCCCCCGTATTGCCGCAACTGAGAATGTTACCGAGTGACGCCTGCTCATGGGGGAGTGCTAGAGTGGGCGGCGCGCTCCCAAGAACCAGACGGCGGGGCGCCCCGGCGGCAGAGTGGGCGCTCCCTTCATCTGCATCACGCCGCTTCGCCTAGGTTCTGCGACACGGCCGAAACTTCGCTCCGGAGCAGCTCGGTGCGGACCTGTCTGACTAGGCGCTGCACGGTGCGGCTGCTGACCAGGGGGCCGTGCTGCACTGCCAGCCGTTCGTGGATCGCTAGCCCTGTTAGGTCAGGGTTAAGGCTAAGCCACACCCGGATCTCCGCAACGAACGGATCAAGCCGGGACGGCCTGACCGGCGCCGGCTTCTTGCGCCGGTAGGGGCGACGATGCAGTGCTTCAGGAGCAGCAGTGCCAGCGATGTCCTGCGGGGTCAGTTCCTGATGTCGCTGGACAACTCGCGTGGCGGCGGCGCGGAGCCCGTCTATTGGTGTCCTGATGGTGGTGCTTGTGACTTCCGCCACCGCCTGCAGCTCCTCCAATGAGAATGGCATCGGCAGCATTCCGACTACGCTGTCGCTATGCTTTATGGTCAGCGCAGATTTAGGAGGCCGACATGGTGGAGCGTCTCCAACAGTTGCAGCTCTTTCGCGATCGGGTTTGTGATGGCTATGGTACCTGAACTGTCGCCTGAGTGGATATTCGAGGCCACGTCCGGCCTGCTGGAGCAAGACCAGCTTTCAGCGCTCGCCGCTGATGTCGCTTGGCTTGATTTTCGTGCGCAGTTCCGCCGCATGATGATCAGCCAAGGGTATTTGCGCCACCCCTGGCGCAGCATCTTCGAGGCCGACATGATCTTCAGCCTGGTCGGGCAGCGCTGGCTTCAACACAATCCGATCACGCTCAAGGAAGTGGCGACGCATTTTGAGGCATTTACGACGGAAGTCACCATCAAGCGGCATATCGACGACATGGAAGCGGCCGGAACACTGCGTCGGGTGACTGATCCCAAGGACCGGCGGCGGCTCCTGCTAGTCCCCACCCCAAGGCTGGTCGAGATCGCCAGACATTTCCTGTCGGCGCGCGTCAGGATCGCGCTCGAGCAGGGCTTTGTCTTCGATCCGCAACGCGCCGCCGAAATACTGGCGAGCCAGAAATAGGCGACAAACTGTAACCAATTCCGTCTGCACCCGATCCATCCTGCCGTCTATAGAGGCGGCGGCAGGACGTGAGCTTCTCGCGCAACCTCCTGCTCCTAATTGACCGGCAGCCAGCAGGCTGACTGGGTTCCTCAACCAACCTCGATTGACGCCCGGACAACACTCTCTTTGTCCGGCGCTGGCGGAGCTTTGGCGCCCGTCGGCCCAGTCATGGAGTCCTCCCATGCCTTCTTCTGCTCTCTTCGGAACTGGAGCCATCCTCCGGCGCCAGAAAAGTCGCCGACGCCTCCTGCTGACCGGTGGCATTTCGCTTCTTGTTTTGATGATCGCTCTGCCGGCGATCGGCGAGACAATGACGTTGCCAGACGGGACTATGAACAACGACCACATCGAAATCGATGGCGAGGACCTTACTGTTCTGGTCGACGGAACGGCGGAGCTAAGTGGCATACTTTACGGCCCTGGCGGTGTTATCAAGAGTGGGTCCGGTACGCTCATCTTGTCCGGCTCAAACGAATATACGGATGCTACGATTATCACCGACGGCACCGTCCTCGTCCGCTCACCAAAGGCCCTCGGGTTCGGGGTGGTGGAGATCGGTCCCAACGGCACCCTGGCCTACGAAGATGCGGTTGATAACCACATCATCACGGACGGTGGCACGCTATACGCATGGGATTGGGGAGCACAGGCGGGCGACATCACCGGTAAGTCGGCCACGTCTGGTCTCACGATCACCGGTGGCGGTTCTCTTAGCCTATCCGGCAACGCCAGCTATGGCGGGCAAACGGATCTATTGAGCGGCTTGCTGATCGCCGAGGAGCGCAACGTCCTCTCCGAACATTCCCTGCACTATATAGGTTCGGCCACCCTTCAGCTCAATCGGAGCCAGACGATTGGGGGTCTGGCCGGAACCGGGAGCGTGAATCTCAGGAGCTATGCACTCGCAATCGACCAGGCACAGGATACCGTCTTTTCTGGCCATTTCGTCGGCGACACCGACGCTTCTGTGGCCAAGAGAGGGGATGGAACCTTGGTGCTGAACGGCGACGGCACGGCATTCCATGGCGCCATTCGCGCTGACGGGGGAACAACTCAGATTGATGCGGACTATCAGGCGGCCTCTGTAGACGTCGGTGACGCCGCTATCCTGAGGGGAAGGGGCCAGGTGGGCTATGTTGAGATATACGACGGTGGCGTGCTTGAAGGATGGGCCGGCCAGACCTTTTCCTTGCGCCAACTGGTCCTCAATTCCGCCAGTTATTTAGATCTCCATCTCGGAGCGCCTTTAGCCGATCCACTGTTCTCCGTCGAAGGCGACCTGACTCTCGACGGCAATATCCGTGTCCTGGGTGACGCGGATACGGTGGCAGGCGTTTATCGCATAGCCAGTTTTGGAGGGGTGCTGCTCGACCAAGGCGCAGCTATTACGTCCAACAACACCGGGCTTCACGCTGAACTCCAGACCTCCTTGGACAAGCAGGTTAACGTCATCCTGTCGGAGGAGAACCAGCACCTCTTGTTCTGGAACGGTTCGGTGACAGAGGCAGACGGGAACATCCATGGTGGATCAGGCCTGTGGACCTCGGATCATACGCATGCCAACTGGCTGGATCAGGCCGGAGACAATGCCAGCGCCTGGGCAGATGACGCCTATGCGGTGTTCCAGAACAATCCCGGCGAGGTGACGGTTGATGACGGTGGCGAGCCGCTCGTCACTGCAGGGATGCAGTTCATTGGTAGTGGCTGGGTGGTTAACCAAGGCGCAATCTCGCTGACTGGCCCTGGTCTGCTCGATATCCGCGTGGGCGATGGCACTGGGGATGCGAACACGCACAGTGCCGAGATTGGCTCGGCGATCATCGGAAGCGGCGGGCTGGCCAAGCGTGATCTTGGAACGCTTATCCTCTCAGGCATCAACACCTATGCCGGCGAGACAGTCGTGGCTGCCGGTGTGCTGGACGTTCGTGGATCGATCACCTCCGATACAAGGGTACTAGCTGGTGCACGGCTGATCGGCAGCGGCACAGTAGGCTCGGCCGATGTGTCCGGCAGCTTTGGCGCGAGTGACTTCGATACACTCACGGTTGATGGCGACCTCGCTCTGCTTTCCAATTCATCGTTGGATGTCTTCACTGACGCGGACGGACGTTCAGGCCGTGTGGATGTTACCGGTAAGGTCACCATCAGTGACAGCATGGTGCGGGTGAGGGCGGGCGCCTACGATTATGGCGGGCAGCGCGATTACCTTATCCTTTCTGCCCAAGACAGCATCAATGGCGTATTCGCAGGGGTTACGACCGACCTTGCATTCCTCACGCCCAGCCTCAGTCATGACGGCACGGCGGTGTATCTGCACCTTGCCCGCAATGAGAGAGGCTTCGGGAGTGTTGCCCATACGCCCAATCAGATGGCTTCCGGTGACCGTCTCATGAGCCTTGGTGGTGGCGTCGTACATGACGCGATGCTGGGCTTGTCCGAGATTCAGGGGCGTTATGCCCTGGACCAACTTTCAGGTGAGATGCATGCCTCGATCCAGGGCAGCCTCATGGAGAATAGCGGCGTCCTCCGCGGCACCATGAATGAACGCCTGCTCGAGGATGAAAGCGGTGTATGGGTGAGCGCCCACGGAGCGCGCGGCGAATTCGCGGGAACAGACAACGCGGCTGAGGTCAGTCATTCGTCCGGCGGCGTTCTCGGCGGCGTCGATGGTTACCTTTCGGACAGTTTCCAGCTCGGCGTCATGATGGGCTACACCCAATCCGCCCTGACAATTGCCGAGCGCGGTTCGGAAGCGAGGACCAGCAGCACACATGTAGGCCTATATGGTGGAACCGAGATCGGCGATCTCGCCTTCCGCTCAGGCCTTGCCTATTCCTGGAACGACGCGGAGACAAACCGCAGCGTGACCTTTCCCGGATTGAGCGAGACCCTTACCGCATCCTACGGCTTGGGGACTGTCCAGGGGTTTGCCGAGATCAGCTATGGCTTTGATCTGGGAACCACCAGGTTCGCACCTTACGTCAATGTCGCGCATGTCGCGGTCGGCGGATCCCAGTTCCACGAACAAGGCGGCGCGGCAGCGCTGGAGTCGGGCGGTGACGTGAACAGTGCCTCATTCGCCACGCTGGGCCTACGTGGTGACACGGCCTTCTCGATAGGCGAGATGGAAGTCAGCGCATCTGGCATCATCGGATGGCGCCAGAAAGTCGGAGGCAGTGCGCCCGCCGCTACACTGCGCTATGTCGCCGGTGGCGGTTCGGAGACGATCAATGGTGGCTCTCTGGATGATTCCGCGCTGGTCGTCCAAGCGGGCCTCGACCTCCAGCTTGCTCCAAACGCCACCTTCGGGGCCAGCTATGACGGACTTGTAGGTGCCGGCGCGACCCACACCTTCAAAGCCAATTTGAGCGTCGCATTCTAAACGGGCAGCCGCCGAGCCGATCGCATTGTCCTATTGCGCGCCTGCCGGCACCTGGCCGGCTACGAACCATCCAAGTCAGCTCAACCTCGAAAGGAATACCCATGAACAAGTCCATACGTCTCGTTTCGCTTCTTGCCGTACTTCTCGGAGCCAGCTCTGTCACCGCCAACGAAGAACAGGGCGCCAGTGCCAGCTTCTTGGACGCCCAGGACCAACAAGTCGGTACGGCACAGTTGAGCGCAGTTCCCAGTGGGGGCGTCCTGATCGACATTGAGCTTACCGGGCTTCCCGCCAATCAGTGGGTCGCGGTCCATATCCACGAGACGGGAAACTGCGACCACGGCTCCGGCCACGCCTCTGCCGGCGGCCATTTCAACCCCACCGCATCGGATCATGGGTTCCACTCGGAAAGCGGACCGCATTCCGGGGACATGCCCAACCAGTATGTCGGCGCGGATGGAGTACTGCGCGCACAGATTCACAACGCCATGGTGTCGCTTGATCAGCCGACCGACGGCATCAGGGGGCGTGCCATCATGGTTCACGCCGGCGCCGACGACTATGCAAGCCAGCCGGCAGGCGATGCTGGAGCGCGCATCGCCTGCGCCGTTGTCGAATAATCCCGCGACCTGGGACCGGGTGCCCCGGTCCCTGCTCATTACCAGAGCCCGATAGCACCTATGCCGCGCCTTCCGCTCCCACCCCCCCGAACCCTGCCTTGGTCGCTTCGACCACAAACGTCGGCCCTAACTGGTCTCCACTATGACCGTTTCGGTCGGATGGTGCTGACTATTGAGCATCAACATCTTGAAGGCCTCACGCCCGCAATGCTTGCCTGGTGGTTCAGGAATATCGGGGGCGAGGTGGAGATCGGGGGGAGACGCATGACCCGCTACCATGCCTGGCACCCGTCGGACCACATTTTGTGGGAGTTGGTAGGTGGCCAGGCAGGAACGCGGGTCGGTGTTGGGTCACGCTTCCGCATCGTCGAGGCTTTCGCTGCGAATCCGAAATACTATGTCGACGTCATCGAAACCGTCACACGACTTGACGAGGCCGGCATTACCCTGGTCGGACGCTGGGGAGGAATTGCGATCACATGCCTCAGTCACGACTTCACAGCGGCAGATGGTGGGACCCTCTATCGATCGATGCTGCGCGTCGGGATCGGACTGCCGCTCATCAGCCGTCCCACGAACTGGTTGCTCCACCGCTTCTTTTTTTCTGAAGCAATGGGGCGGGCCTGGCTAAAGCACAACATCGAGGAAGTGGGACTGCTGGAGCATCTGCTTCCGTTGTTGGGTTATCGAGATGCCACGGGCGGGTAGGTGCACCGATCCACCGAGCAGCAACTTGCGACGCGGGCGGCGCGCATTTCCGCCAAGGTTTCGGTGGACCGCTCTCTACTGCCGTTCGCCGCAAAACGCTACAAGAGGATAGAATGCGTGTTGCAGTTATAGGTGGTGGCATCGGAGGCTTGGCGGTTGCGCGCGGACTTCAGGCTGCTGGCGCCGACGTCACAGTGTTTGAACGGTCGACGTCAAACGCCATCAATGGGTCAGGGCTCTCTCTGTTCGCCAACGGCGTGCGGGCGCTAGAAGCTCTTGGATATGGGGAGGCCCTCTCCAGCATAAGCGGGACGAGCTCATCTGACATCAAGGCAGGTCAGCGCTTGCCGAACGGGAAGTGGTTAGCGAGGACGCCAGAGGCCGCTGTTTCCCAGTTGCGCATCGTGCACCGGGTGGACCTCTCTGAGATGCTCGCTGCCGCACTCCGTCCTGGAACTGTTTGGAATGGGGCCGACGTCAGGTCAGTCAGTCCGAACGGACGAGGTCTCTTGGTCCGTGGAACTGACGGACTCGACGTCGCTCATCATCCCGACATGGTCGTCGCCGCTGATGGCATTCGCAGCGCCGTCCGCAGGGCACATTGGCCGGATGACAGGGGGCTGCGGTATTCAGGATACACAGCATGGCGGGGGGTAACGTCAAAGCCTGTCGACGTCCTGGGAGTTGCCGGAGAGACGTGGGGGCTTGGCAGAAGGTTCGGCATCGCACCGCTGAGAGACGGGCGGGTTTACTGGTTTGGCGTGGCCAACGCTTCGCCAGACACAGTGTTCGACAACGAGCTCGACACAGTCCATCAGATGTTCGGACACTGGCACGATCCGATCCGAGCCCTTCTGGACAGTACTATGCCAGAGGCCGTATTCCGTCGCGATATCTATGACTTGGCATCTCCGCTATCCACGTTTACGCGCGGTGCAATAGCGTTGCTGGGCGATGCCGCACATGCGATGACGCCGGATTTGGGGCAAGGTGCCAACCAAGCACTCGAAGACGCCGCCACCCTGGTGGCCTTGCTTGCGCCGATCGCCGGCGACCCCCAACCGGATACAAGGGCTATCTCGGCAGCGCTGCGTCACTACGACATCTTACGCCGCCCCCGCACCCAAGCAATCGCAAAGCGGGCGAGAGCCCTGGGCGGGCTGGCACAGCTAGAGCATCCTTTTGGCGCCACCATCAGAAATCTGGCAATACGGCTAACTCCGACAAGAGCCATCGCTCGCCAGATGCTCGCCATCCAAGCTTGGCATCCAAACCAGGTCTTTTGACCCCCTTGCGGAAGTCAAATGGAAACCGTGGGCCAGCGCATGGTCGAGGCCTCGCGTTCATGGTCTGAGCGACAGGGGTGGGGCGCACCGTTGGCATTCTTGGGACATGAACGGCAGCTTCCAGGGATCACCCCAACCCCAGGTCGTGTCCCGGAACGTGGTGTAACTGAGGTGGTCAAGCCGCTCGCGAGCGCGCCATTACGAGCGCCGTAGCGAGCGAGCGGCTGGGTGGTCATCGACGGATTTCCGGTAAGGTCTGGTTGCTTACCCCAACCCTGCACCTGAAGGACCACCGATGACCGACACGATGATGAACCTGCGCACGCTGGTAGAGAAGACCCCCGACGCCGATATTCTGCGCGAGATGATTGGCTTCGCTGCCGAACGGCTGATGGAAATGGAAGTGGGTGCCGCCACTGGGGCCGGCTATGGCGAAAAGAGCGCCGAGCGGCGGGCCCAGCGCAATGGCTATCGCGATCGAGACTGGGAGACGCGGGCCGGCACAGTCGAGCTGCGCATCCCCAAGCTGCGCAAGGGCAGCTACTTCCCGGGCTTTCTGGAACCTCGGCGGTTGGCCGAGAAGGCTCTGACNGCGGTGATCCAGGAGGCGTACATCCAGGGTATCNCGACCCGTTCGGTGGACGACCTGGTCAAAGCCATGGGCATGAGTGGCATCTCNAAGAGCCAGGTCAGCCGGCTCTGCGAGGAGATCGATGGCCGGGTGAAGGCCTTCCTCGAGCGGCCGATCGAGGGCGATTGGCCCTACCTGTGGATCGACGCCACCTACCTCAAGGTGCGCAGGGGCGGCCGCATCGTCTCGGTCGCTGCGATCATGGCGGTGGGGGTCAATGCGGATGGCCGGCGCGAGGTGCTGGGCATGGAGATCGGCACCTCAGAAGCCGAGGCGATCTGGACCGAGTTCCTGCGCAAGCTGACCCGCCGCGGCTTGCGAGGCGTGAAGCTGGTGATCTCCGATGCCCATGAGGGCATCAAGGCGGCCGTCACCAAGGTGCTTTGCGCCACATGGCAACGCTGCCGGGTTCACTTCATGCGCAACGTCCTTGCCCATGCCGGCAAGAGCGGCCGTCGCGTAGCCAGCGCCTTCATCGCCACGGCCTTCGCTCAGGAGACGCCAGAGGCGGCCAGCACCCAATGGCGCGCCGTTGCCGACCAGATCCGCCCTCGCGTGCCCAAGCTCGCCACCATAATGGATGAGGCCGAGCACGACGTCCTCGCCTACATGAGCTTCCCCAAGGAGCACCGGGCCAAGCTTCACAGCACGGATAAGATCGACAAGCGATTTCCTCACGGATATTGTTCAGGGGCGCGGGCGACCTCGTACCAAAGCGCGGTGCATCGGCTGTAAGTGCCGCCGGGATGGTTCCTAACCTAAGCCTTGCCGAGTTGAGGCGCCCGCGCGCCTTTTCGTTGGCGGGCGCGGGCGCCAAGACCCGATGAACTGTTCGTAGCTTTTCTGAGCCCGTTTCGCGATCTGCATCTCCTGATCGCGGAGTTCCTTCACATGGTAGGCGTAGCTTGGGCCTCGCCGGTTGCCCTTCTGCTGCGACTTGCCGGCCTGTAGCTCCATGCTTCGGACCTTGTGGGCGACCAGACTGGGGCGCGCCCAGTGATAGTCCTCGCCCTTGGTCAGCATGTGCCAGACGAGCATTGTCAGCTTCCTTGCTACAGCAACGGCAGCCACCTGGTGGCCACGCCTGGCCCGGATGCGCATGAAGAACGCGTGCAACGGACCTGGCGTTTTTGCCGCCGCCCAGGCGGCCTCCACCAGCATAGCCCTGGCATGACTGCGTCCGGCCTTGCTGATCCGCCCATGGTGGGCGGCACCAAGGCCCGATTGACGGACGCGTGGATTGAGCCCGAAATAGCTCACCAGCTTTTGCGGACTCTCGAAGCGAGCGATGTTGCCGATTGCCGCCATCAGTCCGGCTGCCACTACCAGGTTGACGCCGGTGATGGTGAGCAAGCGTTTGATCGCCTGATCATCCAAGGTGGTCGCCGCAATCTCCCGGTCGAGGACCGCCAAGTCTTCAGCAAGCCAATCAAGCTCACGAAGGTGCCTCTCGATTGCTTGCCGCTCGTCATTTGGTAGCGACTGCAGCAGTAACCAGGAGCGACCGCGACCGTTGAATAGATCAGCGTGTGGGCACTTCGGGATCAGATGGGTGTGAAGGATGGAATGAACTTCGTTCTTGATCCGGGTGCGATGTCGCACCACCTGGTATCGCCGTGCCACCAGTCTGCGCATGCGTTCAACGCCGGCATCGGGCGTCCAGATTTCCGGCAAATAGCCTGCTGCATAAAGGCTAGCCAGCGTTCCCGCATCCACCTTGTCGGTTTTCACGTGAGCATGCGCGATCGCCTTCACCTGCAAAGGATTGGCGATCACCACCCGCTTCACGAATGGGGACAGCATTCGCGAAACAGCCACGCAGTTCCCGGTGGCTTCAATGACCACCTCGTCGGTTGCTAGCAGGGTCTTGCCGAACCCTTCCAGCGCAGTTTGGGTCATATCGACGCGGCCAGCGCGTCGAAGCTTACCCTGCTCCCAGAAAACCACCTCCCCGAAGGTTCGGTGGATGTCCATGCCGATTACCCGTCGCATGTGCGCCTCCTAACAGAGTTGATGGCGGGAGCGGCGGGCGACACGACAACTACGGATCCGCGCTCACAGCGCAACCGGGCGAGTCGCAGAGGCGGCCAGCTAACAACGCGAGCTCACAGCTCATGTAATGAATCGGCCTGCCCGCACCTTTCGTGCTCCCGGTGCCTCCGTCCCGGATGGTCACACCATACGCCGCAAAACGCAGGCCGGACATCGGGCACCGGGAATCTTATACCGGTTAACAACCCGATAGAACGGGTGAATGGCGAGGTGAAGCGCCGGACCGAGGTAGTGGGCATCTTCCCCAACGAGGATGCCATCGTCCGG
>Ga0065721_10053227_pt1 | contig 10303 bp, 12 predicted proteins | sample Mesricmetagenome_FD_59108 | JGI IMG/M metagenome (GOLD analysis project Ga0065721, IMG submission 59108) | Mesophilic microbial community from rice straw/compost enrichment Sample: eDNA_1 v2 (version 2) | ecosystem: Engineered > Solid waste > Grass > Composting > Bioreactor | place: USA: Davis... | reverse complement strand
CGATCCGCCGCAGATCGCGCTCGCTCATCGCTATCAATCCCATCTGCAATCTCCCAGGCATCATTCAGACCCGGGGAGTGTGACATTCCAACTTTGCAGAAACAGGACATTCCAACTTTGCGGCTACACATTTCAATCAGATAAGATATATTATGGAACCTCCATGCACGCCGCCGGTCCTGATGACTGCATCGATCACCCTCCCGAAAAAGCTTGCTCACCCGGCACCTTTGCAACGAGTTCGTATAAGTCCCACGCCCCCCGAAGACTGTGCCGGTGGCTTCACCCGCAGAAGATAGATGTCGTGCAGCATCGTGCCACCGTCGCGTACGTGCCCCCTCCGTATCTCGCGCGGTGAACTCGTCGCCGTGCTCGATGACTGGCTGCCGCCATTGCCGGCTTCTTCATTTATTTCCCGAGCCGCCGCGCGGTAAGGCCGAAGCTGCGGGCGCTGATCGACCATGTCCGCAGGTTCCGCGACCAAGCGACTTAGAGTGGCTGCAGCAGCTTTTTTCCATCCCTCGCCCTGCCGACGCAAAAGCTGACAATCCGCGTAAACAATCCTCTTGAATTCGGGGCTATTTAAGCATTAAAACCTGACAACGCCAATCAAGATCAATTGCTGGGAAAGGTCACTCCCACGTTCGCTCCATTCCTCATCATGCTCCGCGAGGGGATCGAGGCCGCATTGATCGTCGGCATCGTCGCCGGATACCTGCGCCGCACCGGCCGCTCGGCCTGGATGCCCGCCGTCTGGATCGGCATCCTCCTGGCGGTGTCCTTGTCGCTGCTCGTCGGCGCCGCTCTGCAGTTCGCCAATGCGCAGTTCCCGCAAAAACTCCAGGAAGGTTTCGAGGCGGCTGTTGGGCTGATTGCCGTTGTCGTGCTCGTGTCCATGGTCTTCTGGATGAAGAAAGCCGGGCGGTTGATCAAGGATGAGCTGCAGGACTCAGTCGAGGCCGCACTGTCGTCGGGCAGCAGCGGGACCGGGCTGATCCTCATGGTGTTCTTCGCCGTCGCCCGCGAAGGCCTGGAGTCCGTATTCTTCCTGCTTGCCATCTTCCAGCAGAGCGCTGGTCCCGCCGCTCCCCTCTCCGCACTGGCGGGATTGCTGGTCTCGATTGCGATCGGATACATCATCTATGCCTTCGGCATTCGGCTCAACCTTAAACGCTTCTTCCGCTGGACGGGCATCTTCATTCTCTTTGTTGCTGCGGGTCTGTTGTCCGCCGTTGTTCGCAGCCTGCACGAGGCGGGGCTCTGGAACATGCTGCAGGAGCGCGCCTACGACATGAGCGGCATCCTTTCGCAGCACGGGATGATCGGAACCGTGCTGTCGGGCCTCCTCAACTATCAGGAGTCACCGGCCGTCGGAGAGGTCATTGTTTATCTCGCCTTCCTGCTGATCACGCTTGCGCTTTTCCTTGCGCCGCAGAAACATGTGCCGGCTGGGGCTGGGCACGCTGAAGGAGCACGGTCATGACCCCTGCCCCCTCCTCTTCCTCCGCACCGCCGCATAAGCTGATGCGCCTTGCCCTCGGCGGCGCCGTTTTCCTCACCATCCTGAGTGGTGGCCTGTTCTACGCCGCCACGGTGCAATATGGCAATCAAACGACGGCAGACGTCGTTAAGGTTGAGGTCGGAGATAAGACCTGCAATCCAAACCATCTGAGCGTGCCGGCCGGTCGCCAGACCTTCGAGATCTTCAACGCGTCGTCGCGCCCGATCGAATGGGAGATCCTCCAGGGCGTGATGGTGGTCGAGGAGCGTGAGAATATTGCACCTGGCTTCCGTCAGACACTGACGGCGACTCTCGCCCCCGGCGAGTACCGGATGACCTGCGGCCTCCTGTCGAACCGGCCGGGCGACATGATCGTGACGCCGACCGCGGCTTCCGATGCTTCGGGTGACGCCGTTCCGTTGCTCAAGGCGTTCATCGGGCCTCTTTCGGAATACAAGGTCTATGTAACCCTGCAGGCTTCCACCTTCGAGCGGAAAGCTGCGATGCTTGCAGAGGCGGTCGCGTCGGGGGACCTGAACAAAGCACGCGACGCCTATCAGGCGACCCGCCTGCCCTACAAGCAGATCGAAGCGATCGGTGGCCGCTTTGCGGACCTGCAATCGCGGCTGGACGTCGCTGCACTCTACCTCGAGAAGCACGAGCAGGATCCGGCCTTCACGGGCTTCCACCGGATCGAGTACGGGCTTTACGAGCAGAACAGCCTCGACGGTCTTCAGGATGTTGCCAAGCATCTGTCAGAGGATGCCGCCGCACTGAAGCAGCGGTTGCGTGAAGCCAAACTCTCGCCGGATTATCTGGCAAGCAGTGCTTCCCTTCTCGCCCGCCGCATTGCCGATGGGCGTGTCGATACCGGCGAAGACCTCTATGCCCATAGCGATCTCGTGGACTTCGCCGCCAACCTCATCGGCATGCAGAAGATGGCGACGCTTTTGGCTCCCGCCATGACAGGGGACGCGCTGCCTGCCGCCCAGCAGTTGCAGGCGCGCATCGAGGCGCTTTCGGCCTTGCTCGACAGCTTCAAGGCAGGCGACGCCTATCCCGACTACACGTCGATCAAGGCTGACGAGCGAGCCAAGATCAAATCCGCGTTCAATGATCTGGCCAATGCCTTTGAGGCCGCTGGAGATGCGCTCCGGCGGGTTGCCGCATGACCAAGATGGCACGGAAGAACGAGACCAGTCTCGGTCGGCGCAGGCTCATCCTCGGACTCGGCGCAGGTTTGGGCGGAAGTGTCGTCGCCAGGGTGTCGCCGGCTGCCGAAGGACAAGGTCCTGCCCATCCTCCTCACGTGGCGGATGCACCCACCGGACACGAGGTGCGCCAGGATGCGTGGCCCTTCTATGGCAAGGTTCAGCAAGGCGTCGTCACGCCGCGTCCCGCCAATGGCATGGTCGCCGCCTTCTCGGTGCTCGCGAAGACGCCGGGCGATCTTGAGGCCATGTTCCGGTTGCTGACCGAGCGCATCCTCTTCCTCACGCAGGGCGGCGCCGTGCCGGAGCTCGATCCGCGGCTGCCGCCGCCGGATTCCGGGATCCTCGGGCCCGTGATCGCGCCCGACAACCTTACGATCACCGTTGCGCTCGGCTCCTCCCTATTCGATGATCGGGAATGGCTGACACCGCACAAGCCCAAGCGCCTGCAGCGGATGACGAAGTTCCGCAATGATGCCTTGTCGGCCGACATCTGCCATGGCGACATGCTTTTGCAATTCTGCGCAAACACCCCGGACACCAACATCCATGCCTTGCGCGACATCCTGAAAACGATGTCGGCTCATCTCGTCTTGCGCTGGAAGCAGGAAGGAAATGTTCCTGTTGTCCCACCAAAGCCGGACGGCAGCACCGAAAGCGCCCGCAACTTCCTCGGCTTCCGGGATGGTTCGGCAAATCCTGATTCCAACGACGTCGATCTGATGGCGGAAACGGTGTGGGTGGGCGCCGAGCGCGACGAGCCCGAATGGGCTCGCAACGGCACCTATCAGGCGGTGCGCATCATCCGCAACTTCGTGGAGCGCTGGGACCGGACGCCGCTTCGCGAACAGGAGCGGATCATTGGCCGCAACAAGGCATCCGGCGCGCCGCTTGATGGCGGAACGGAGGCTGACGTTCCGGCTTACGACAAGGACCCCGACGGCAAGATCACGCCACTTGATGCGCATATTCGGTTGGCAAATCCCCGCACGCCGAAATCCCGCAAGAACCTGATGCTGAGGCGGCCGTTCAATTACTCCAACGGCGTGACGAAGTCCGGCCAGTTGGACCAGGGCCTGCTGTTCATCAGCTTTCAGGCGGACCTCGAGGAAGGTTTCATCGCCGTACAGCGTCGGCTCGATGGCGAACCGCTTGAGGAATACCTCAAGCCCGTCGGCGGCGGCTACTTCTACGTGCTGCCCGGCGCACCGATGCCTGACAACTATCTTGGCGAAACCCTGATCCGGGCCGCCTGCCGAACCACTGCCTGTCCCACCTAACATCCAAAGGATACGTCACATGACGAGGCACACTCTTTTTGCAGCAGCGTCTTTCCTGCTCATGGCCGGCAGCAGCCTTGCGGCCCCCAGCACCGTTCTGGACCTGGTCGAACCGATCGCTGACTACAAGATCTACGTGTCGGAAAAGCTCGACAAACTGGTCGAGGACACAGAAGCTTTCACCGCCGCAGTCAAGGCGGGCGACGTCGAGAAGGCGAAGTCGCTTTTCGCGCCGACCCGCCTCAGCTACGAAGCAATCGAGCCGATCGCTGAACTGTTCAGCGATCTCGATGCGTCGATCGATTCCCGCGCGGACGACTATGAGAAGCAGGAACAGGATCCGGCCTTCCCCGGTTTCCACCGTATCGAGTATGGCCTTTGGGAAAAGGGCTCTACCAAGGATCTGGATCCGGTTGCCGACCAGTTGCTGGCTGACGTGAAGGCGCTGCGGGAGCGGATCACCGATCTCGCCCTGCCGCCGGAAAAGGTTGTCGGCGGCGCGGCTGTCCTCATGGAAGAAGTGGCGGCCACCAAGATCTCCGGCGAAGAAGACCGTTACAGCCACACCGACCTCTGGGACTTCAAGGGCAACTTCGATGGCGCCGACAAGATCTTCCAGCTTGTGCGCCCGTTGGTCGAGAAGCAGGACCCTGCATTCGTGCAGAAGGTCGCCGGCAACTTCGCCACCATCGAAACGACGCTTGCCAAGTACAAGGAAGGCGACGGGTACCAGTCCTACGACAAGCTGACGGACGATGACCGCAATGTGCTGTCGGCTGCGGTCAATACGCTGGCGGAAGACCTCTCCACCCTGCGTGGCAAGCTCGGTCTCGACTGAAGTCTGAAAAATAGCTGCGCGGCTCCAGTGTGGACCGCGCAGCCTCCCACGCGGCTGGTCAGGCTGCCATCTTCTCGCAGCTTTCCGCGCACTTGCGGCAGGCATCGACGCAGCTCTGCATGTCTCCCACCCGTTCGCAATCGGCAGCGCATTGCCGGCAAATTTCGGCGCACTCGCGGCAGGTGTGGCGATGATGCTCGGAGCCAATGAGCATGAAGTGTGCTGACGTCCTGCAGATCTCGGCACAGGCCATCATCAGTTTGAAGTGTTTTGGCTCCGTGTGCTGGCCGCCCATCTCCAGGCAATGTCCCATCGCCATCGAAAGGCATTCGCTGTAGCAGGTGAGGCAGTTCTCGATGCATGCCCGCATTTCGGGTGACAGGTGGTTCATTCTTTGCCGCTCCTGGATCTGAATTTACGTGAGATCAAGCACGCGCTCTTGGCGCCCGTTCTCCCTCGTGAACCGGCCCGGCCATTGATTGTTCCAAGCGGAAGCTGATCATGTGTTGGAACGTCTCGCGCCCAAGGCCATTGACGTCCAAAGGAGGTTTTCAAAATGCCAGACGCATCCGACGAATCCATGGAAGCATACGGGGCCGAAGATCTCGCCCGCAGGTACAAGATCAGTGTCCAGCAGGCACGACGATATATCCGCAGGTTTGGCAGCGACCGTGCCGAACTCGACCTGCTGCTTGCGGCCGCAAACCGCACACCTCGGCACAGGGTTGAGGAAATCGAGCGGACAGTGAGCGAAGTCACCTTCGGCTAAGGAAGTAGCGGCCGCCGCGTCAAGACCTTGGACAGCCGCGTCTCAGGTTACTTCATGGCGTCGCACGCCTTCATCATCTCCGACTTCTTCATCGCGTCGGTTTCCATGTCGGCCTGATGCATGCAATCTGCCTTGGTGCTGCCGGTCGTCATCGTAGCGCTCTTCATGCCATCCTTCGACATCGTGTCGGTCTGCATGCTGTCCTTCTTCATCGGATCGGCTTGCATGGCATCCTGCGCGGACGCGACGCCCGCGACCGAGAGGCCGACGATGAAAGTGGAAGCTACAATGGCGGAAACGATCCTGGTCATGGTGTTCTCCTCGAGATGACACGTGTCCGCTAACACCTTGCCGTTGGCACACATCCATTCATTCGAGCGTCCGCGACAGACGTTACGCCCTCACGCGCATGTGATAGATTTTGGCGGCCGGAAAAAATCCGAAGTTGGCTGTAACCGTTTCCGGGCTGCTTCGAATGAACCTGCATCAGCATGACGATCGCCCATTCGGAAGACGTACTGAAAGCCCTGATGCTTCTTTCCCTTGATGGGGACGAGGCAGCCTATCGGCGTTTGCTGACGACACTGCGCGTTCTGCTGGTCGGATATTATACCCGGCGCATGGGCGCGGCGACGAAGGCGGACATGGAAGACCTCGTCCAGGAGACCCTGCTGTCACTGCATTCGCGCCGGACGACCTATGACCGGGACCGCCCCTTCACGGCCTGGTTCTTCTCGATCGCCCGTTACAAGCTAATCGACCACCACCGAGGTCGCGGTGGACGGCGACTGGCCGAGACCGAGCTTGGAGAGGAACTGGAAAGCGGCTTCAGCGAAGAGGCGTTGACCGCGCGTCTCGATGTCGAACGACTGCTGGATGGGCTGACGCCCAGGCAGCAGGAACTGATCCGGCAGGTCAAGTTGGAGGGGCAGTCGATCTCCGACACAGCCGACCGGGTGGGCCAGTCGGAATCGGCGGTGAAGGTGAGCATTCATCGGACATTGAAAGCACTTGGCGAAAGGATGCGAGGCGGATCGTGAGAGACACGGACAGGATGATCAATGATTTGGTGCGCGACCTGAGGCCGGTGCCGCGCCACGCGCTGCGCGACCGTTTCCTGCTGGGCCTCTTGCCGGCACTTGCCGTGTCGCTCCTGCTGATGCTGGCGATTCTCGGCCTAAGGTCAGATATGCGGGAAGCACTCATGCTGCCGGTTTTCTGGATCAAGTCCGCCTATAACGCCCTCATCGCTCTCGTCGCCCTTTGGGCCACCTACCACCTCGCACGGCCGGATGGAGCGGAAGGTGGGTTCTTCAAGATGGGCGCTGCCATTGTCCTCGCCATGGCGATTGCCGCCGCGGTTCAACTCGTCACCTCACCGCCAGAAGCCTATGGGCAGTTGATCCTCGGTTCCTCGGCGCTTCATTGCCCGTTCCTGATTTTCGCATTCGCGCTACCGGTCTTCGCAGGCATCTCCTGGGTGCTTCGAAAAGGCGCCCCCGCGAACCTGCGCCTGACCGGCTTCATCGCCGGCATCGCAGCTGGCGCCGCCGGGGCTTGGGTCTACTCCTGGTTCTGCACGGAAAACGGCATGCCCTTCGTGCTGATCTGGTATTCCGTCGGCATCCTTGTGGTCGGAGCCCTCGGTGCCCTCACCGGCCCTCGCCTGCTCCGCTGGTAAGCACATCGGCGGCATCGGTATCAGATTCCGGCATACCACTCGTATCCGCGGTCTTCCCAGAACCCACCGTTTCCACCCCACAAGCCCGCGAAGCTATCGACCAGTTCGATGCGCATGATGTATTTTGCCTGCTTGTAGCCGAGCTGCCGTTCGACCCTCAGCCGCAACGGCGCCCCATGGCCAACGCTCAAGTCCTTGTCGTTCATTCCGTAGGCGAGGATGGTCTGGGGGTGCATCGCATCGATCAGGTCAATGCTCTCGTAATAGCGGCCGCTGCCATCAAGCGTCTGTTCAAGTTCATCGGCACAGTGCAACACGACATAACGCGCCGTGGGCTTCAGCCCCACCACTTGCAACAGGTTCGCCAGCGGAACGCCGGTCCACTTGCCGATGGCGCTCCAGCCCTCGACGCAGTCGTGCCGGGTGATTTGCGTCCTGGCTGGCAGGTTCTTCAGGTCAGAGAGCGAGAAGTCCCGGGGCCGTTCGACCAGCCCGTCGACGTTCAACCGCCATGTCTCGAACTTGTTCTCCAGCAATTGCGTATATTCATCGCTGTCAGGAGCACTGGTGCCGTTGACGCGGAACGAGGGAGAAATGTCTTTCTCGTCAAACTCGCGGGCCAGCGCACCGCGCCCCTGAAGAGCCCTTTGCGCCTTCATGGTCAATTGTTCAGCCGAACGCAAAACTTCTTCGACATCGGTATTCTGTCCCAGGATATCGCAGCCGCTCAGCGTCAGCGCGCTGGCGCCGAGGGTGCTGCCGATCAGGAACCTGCGGCGGGTGAGAAACGTGCTCATGCATTCGGTCCTTCTTCACGGATGGCGTAACGTCCGGTGATCATCGAACGGATGTTGTTCCAAGTGCCGGACAGGATGACCATCGCGACATGGACGACGACGAAGAGCACAAGGCCCGACGCCGTGACGAAATGGATGGTGCGCGCGGTTTGGCGGCCACCAAAGATCTCAACGAGCACGGGAACGGCCGCATCGACGCCGGGCGACATGGTCAGCCCCGTCAGCACCATGAGCGGCAACAGGACAACGATCACGGCGAGGTAGGTCAACTTCTGCAGCGAGTTGTAGCGCCTGGCCTTCTCCCCTTTGGGAAAGCGCAGACGCGCGTGGTCGAGGACTTCCTGCCCGAGATGGCGCGGTGAAAGCTCCTCCGCTTTCGGCGCCAGGTCACGCCGCAGATGCCCGCTGAGCAAGCTGAAGCCGAGGTACAGCAGACCATTGATCACGAACAACCAGGCAAAGAAGAAATGCCAGCGCCTGCCGACTGCAAGGTCCTGGAACGACGGGATTGTTAGCCATTCCGGAAATGCGCGCGTGGTGGGTTCGCCATCAACACTGGAAACACCAAGAACGCCTGTCGTCGGGAACTTCAGCCCGGCGATGCGCACGAAGCCTTGTGGCTTGTCGCCCGCGTCATCGGCACCGATCGTCAGGAATGCGGGGTCGCCGTCGGCGCCATACTGGCCCCAGTAGAGTTCGGGATGGGCATTGAAGATCTGTAGCCCGCTCAAGAGGAGGAAGCTCAGGCAAAGCACGTTCAGCCAATGGGTGAACCGGGTGATAATCGAATGACGGCGGATGAACACCGTCCGGGGGTAACGAATGTTGTCGTTGGAAGCATTCTCGTTCATCGCTGCGCCTTTCATCTGTGGCATCAAGCTTCTGCAGATCATGCAGCTTGTTCTGCAAGTTGCTGGCCGGACCAGGGGGCGGTTGACCCGGCCAGCGACGACGTGGCTCACATGGGAGGAACCACGCCATTCTTGCCGACGACCACCTGATGGGCGACGGGTCCGGAAGCAGCGTTCTCGGCACTGATGAAGACGACCGCGCCGGGGACCAGGTCATCCTTCGATGCAGCGGCAATGGTCACGACCGGCGTGCCATCCGGGATGGCGATCTTCTTCTCCTTGCCGTGGTAGGTGACTGTGACGGTCCGGCCGTCGACGCCCTTCACTGCATCCGCCACGGTGGCGTTGGTCATGCTGCTCTTGGGCTTCAGGTCCCAGCCGTAGCTGCCCTCGCCCGTACCTTTCATGGCCGGCGGGAAGATAAGAACTTCAAGCGCGCCGTCACCTCCGCCAGCCTTCGGCAAGGAGGCAATGCCGACGAAATCGCCGGGCTTGATGTCGGTAACCTTTGCGCTCGCAACACCGGCAAGCTTCCAGTCGTCAGCAAGAGCGACATCGACGGTTTTGCCTTCGCGAGTTTTCACTTTGAGCGTTGAACCGGCGTAACTGATGACGCTGCCGCGGACGTTTGTGGGGGCTTGCTGTTCCGCGGCATAGGAGGGTGCAGTGAAAGTCGTGACGGACACTGCGCTGGAAAGGGCAAAAACAATGGCTGGTAAAATGCGCTTCATGGCAAATCTTCCTACTAGTTGATAGGTGGACGGGTAACAAGGGTGGCGGTGGGCGGCGTGACCCGCCCGCTGCCCTAGTGGGCCGCTACGGGAGAGAGGCGGCGAAGAGTGGGCGCGAGGATGGTGGCGAAGGTCTTGCCATCTCCATAGGCGCGGGCTGACAGCATGGCACCGTGAACGGAGGCCATGAATGCTTCGGCTTCAACTTCTGGAGCCGAGGAGAGGACGAGAACACCTTCCTTGCCGCCACGCTCCATGACCGAAGTCAGCCAGCGGGAGATGAGCCGGAAGAAGGCCCTGACTTCGGCCGCGACTTCAGGCGGCAGGATAGGCAACTCGCTTGCGAGCATGGCGCAGACACAAAACGGACGGCTTGAATCGGCAATGCACTGCGCCCAATGGTTGGTGTAGGCTTCCAGGATAGCGCGCGGATCCTGCACGGATTGTTCAAGCTGTGAAAGGCCGGCTCGCGCGTCCTCGATGTATCGCGACACCAGCACGCGCCCCAAATCGACTTTGCTTGGGAAATGGTGGTGGATGCTGGCTTTGCGAATTCCGACGACATCGGCAATGTCAGCATAGCTGAAGCCGTTGTAGCCGCCGTTCATGATCAGGTTTCTCGCGCAGGCGAGGATAGCATCGGG
>Ga0065721_10006616_pt1 | contig 10305 bp, 4 predicted proteins | sample Mesricmetagenome_FD_59108 | JGI IMG/M metagenome (GOLD analysis project Ga0065721, IMG submission 59108) | Mesophilic microbial community from rice straw/compost enrichment Sample: eDNA_1 v2 (version 2) | ecosystem: Engineered > Solid waste > Grass > Composting > Bioreactor | place: USA: Davis... | reverse complement strand
CTGCGTCGTCGCCGCCGTACCGAGAAACTGACAGCCTCCACCCGGCGAACCGCACGCACGACAGCCCAAATCCGCCGCTTCCGATAGCGTGACCATACCGTGGGCGAAACGTGTTCCGAGCGTTTGCACCGCACCCGCATCTTCGCCGTGTTCCGGTGGCAACGTCACCCCGCCGGGCACAACTACAGCCGGCAAATCCCGCAGCCCCGCCACCGCCATCAACATTGCGGGCAAACCTTTGTCGCACGTCGCAATTCCCAGCACGCCGGCGCGCCGCGGCAGGGACCGCGCGAGCCGCCGAAACAAAATCGCCGCGTCATTTCGATACGGCAGGCTGTCGAACATGCCCGTCGTTCCTTGCGTTCGTCCGTCACACGGATCAGAACAAAACGCCGCGAACGGAATCGTTTTCAATCGCCGAAATTCTTCCGCTGCCGCCTGCACCAACAAACCGATTTCCCAGTGCCCTGTGTGATAACCCAGCGCAATCGGCTGACCGTCCGGCGCGCGTAAACCACCTTGCGTGCTCAAAATTAAAAACGGTTCGCGCCCGAGTTCCGTGGGATTCCATCCCATGCCCGCATCCTGCGTGAGCCCGAACAAGTCACCGCTCGGACTCTGCAACAATATTTCTTCTGTTAATGGCAGACTTCCGCTCGGCCCTGGGCCGCGCGTTTGCAAACGATAAATATCCGGCGAAGCAGAATCGAACAGGTCGCGCGTGGGGTTCATCGGCGGTATGTAAGCACGGCGAAGCCTGCCGAGCACGGATTTCTTGAGCGTACTGAATTCGGCCAAGGCATTAATCTGTCCGACGGCACGTCGGTTAATTTCCCGGGAGCGCCAATCTCCTGATCGGCGGGCCGGAACTTTTTCCAGCTCACAACAGATCGAACGCCCACCATCTCCAGCGACGGCTGAAAGTTGTTTTCGTTCGTCGCCTCTGCCAGCATCGCGCGCATGAAGCTCTGCCGATTTCAAAACTCCGCGCAACAAATCCGCATCGGCGTCGCCACCGATGAACAAACGCTTCTCGATTTAACTGCGGTCGGTCTCGCGCAAATGACACCGTTGCTGGAGGCAGAAACGCCGGCGGCTGAATTGGAAAAATGGCTCAGCAAAAATCCACCGCACGTCAAATTGTCCGACGTTCAATTGCTCGCTCCGGTGGAACAACAGGAAGTCTGGGCCGCGGGCGTGACGTATCTCCGCAGCAAAACCGCGCGCATGGAGGAATCCGATTTCAGCGCGAATGCCTATGACCGCGTTTACTCCGCGATACGCCCCGAAATATTTTTCAAATCGCTCGCCGAAAAAGTGGTGGCACCCGGAAAACCCGTCGGCATCCGTCGCGATGCGACCTGGAGCGTGCCCGAACCTGAACTTGCGTTGGTGCTGAATTCGCGCGGCAAAGTTGTCGGTTACACCATCGGCAACGACATGAGTTCGCGCGATATCGAAGGCGAAAATCTTTTGTATCTGCCGCAGGCAAAAACTTATCACCGCTCCTGCGCACTTGGTCCGTGGCTGATGTTGGGAACGCCGGAATCAGAAGCGCGCGGATGGCAGATTCAGCTCGAAATTGCGCGCGACGGAAAACCGATTTTCACCGGTCAAACGTCAGTCAAACAAATCAAACGCCAATTCGACGAACTCGCTGAATTTCTCTTTCGCTGTCAGGTTTTCCCGCATGGCGCTGTGTTGCTGACCGGCACTGGCATCGTTCCGCCGGATCAATTCACGTTGCACGAAAACGATGTCGTTCGCATCACCATCAGCAGCATCGGCACATTGGAGAATCCGGTGAGTGTCGTCTGAATTTCTCCGCGAATTATTTTACCAATCGGTAAAACGTCGCCGGCAAATTCGCCGTTACCGGAAGCGTCACCTGCCATCGTCCGCTGACAATCTGCGGCATAACTGAAATCACGGTTTCCCAATCACCCAACAACAGATTCGTGCGCGATTGAACCGTGTATCCGGCGGACGCTAATGGCCACATCAATGTCAGCGTCGTCGGCTTCACAACGAGACTGAGTGATGGACTGGCGTCGCTCAACAATTCCGTCGGACCGAGCACATGCATCGCCACAATTTCATTTGCCGACAGAGCGACACTATAGATTCGGAATTCATCCAGCAGCCCATCGAGATAAGGATCGGCCCATTGCGACCGACCGAGATAATTGTTAGTCGTCAAGCCGAGCTGCGCGGGACGTAACGTGATGTTGTTATTCGTCCCAACCGGCGCGCCGTTGACATAGAGCACGCCCGTGTTGCCGCTGAGCGTCACCGCCACGTGATGCCACGAACCGACTGTCAAAGCCCATGGCCCGGTAATCTGTTGTTCACCTCCTGCGCTGTTCGTCGTAATCGCAAACCGCAAACGGCTCGTGCTGCCGTTTTGCGGCGTGAGAAACATGTAACTCGTCGTGTTGTTGCCAAAATCAAAAATCCGCGCCCAGTTGGCGGTCGAATTAAGCCGCACCCACACCGCAATCGTAAAGTTACTCAACGTGCTGACAACTCCCGCAGGCAAAGTCACGTGCTGTTGCGAAGCCGATGCCAGATTCAACCATCCGCCGCTGAGTGTGCCTCCGTTGACGACAACGCCGTTCCATGCCGGACCACCTTCCGAATCAGCCGCCACAGTTCCGCCCGCTTCGCTGAAGCTGTACCGATGCACCAACGCAGGCAACGGCGCCGTGCTGAAGTTCCAAACATTGCCACGGTTGGTGTTACCACCGGCGATTTCATCTACGCGCCAGTAATAAGTGGTACTGCCGAACAACACTGGCACAAACCTCGCATTCGTCAGCATACCGCGAAACTCCGGCGATGCCACGGTCGCTTGCGCCACCGCATTGGAACTCGTTCCCAGATACAACGCATGCATCAGCGCGTGATTGCCCGGAGTCCAACTTAAACTCGTGTTCACCGTAACATCGGAAGCGTTGACCGCTGGCAAAGGTTCTTTCGCACTTCCGACTTCCACAAACTTATCGAGCACCACGGTCGTAATCGACTCGGGCGGCAGCAATAACTCTGCTCCGACTGCGCCCAGCGATTGAAATTTGTTTGCGCCCGCCGTCTGGTAAACGCCGGAGCTGACGAATGGGAACGCCGCGAAGTTTAATTCCATCGTAGCAGCAGCGGCATTGCGATTGATGAAAACGGCAACCAGTCGAAGGTTATCAGCAGTGATGTAAGCCGACACTTTCACGTTCGGATCAGTGGAAGTCGCCGTGATGCGGCGGCTGCCAGGAGTGACGTAGTACGAAAAGTGTTTCATCGCCCAGTAACTCGGTGAAAGCCAATAACCTTTCGCCTGTGTAGGCGTGCCGGGCGGCGCATTAGTCCAACGCGATTGATCCCACGGAAATTCAATCTGAATCAAACCGCCATCCCGCTCCGGCCAGATCAGACTCCAATGGTTGTAGCCGCTGACGTTTCCTTCGGTAAGACAATTGTGAATGAGCATCGCGGATTCAATCATGTTCGAAACCCCGAACTCCGTCATGAACCGCGGCTTGTCCGGAAAGAGATTGGTCACCGCCCGCAGATTGTTGATGTATCCATTCGCCGAACCATCCGTGCTGCCGTGGTAGAGGTGATAATTGAATCCATAGAAGTGATTCGGATTCAGCGTCGCGGCGTAACTCTGCGGCACGTTGTAACCGATGCCGACCGGCTCCGGTCCGAGAAACTTCGGTGGATTCGGCAGCGTCGCCACTTTCAGAAACGTCGCTGCCAGCGCGTTGGAATAACCCGCCCAATTCGTGCCGTTATACATTCCTTCCGTCGGCCGAAAAATGCACGAATCATAACTCGCTTCCCAATCCGGTTCGTTTTGAATGCTGATCCAGTGCGGCGACACACCGACGTTGCGATACGCCACCAACGCGTCATACCAGTACTGCGCGAACTCGTTGTAAGCGAAGCCACCGTTCGTGAAAATCAGCGTACCGCCGTCATCCACTCGACCGTTACTTTTCAGAAAAGCCGGTGGTGCCCATGAACTCATCATGATCTGTACCGGACGCCCCAGCAGTTGATTGGCACGCGCCACAAACTCCGGCGCGTCCGGATCAAAATTTGGCGTGCCCTGATAGCGAAACCAGTTTCCGAGGCGCAACATCGAGAGATTCAATCCCGCAAAAGCATTCGTATAAATTTCCTCTTTAAACGGATGCGCGCGAACCCAGCCGTTATAGAAACAAATCGCGCCGCCAAAACCTTCGATAGTCTGATATGTCTGCGCGGGATTAATCGTCGCGATTCGGGTGGGAATTGTTCCCGGACCGCCGCTGTCGAGTTCTGCGACAGTGAACTGATAGCCCGCCGAACCAAACACCAATTTATCAATCTCCAAACCATCCTCGCGCGCACCGATTTGAAAAGTCTGCGACAGTTGTCCCGCCGGCACCGTGAACGTGATGGGATTTTCGCTACCGCCACCGTTGGTCATCTGTGAAAGATTCACCCATTTCCAAACCTGACTTCCGTCCGCGCCGACGCCAGCCACAAGATTTCCTGACCCCGTAAATCCCGCAGCGGCTAATCCATTGACAGTAATCCATTCGCTATCCGTCGGCGGTGATTTCGTCCCAAAACCGTTTCCGTAAAACAGACTGTCATCATTGAACGTCGCCGGCCCGACACGAATACGCACATAAAGTTCATAAGTTCCTGCCGCTGGGAAAACGACATTGTAAGTCGCAACGCGCGCATTGCTGCCGGGATTTCCGCCCACTCCATCAGTACTGCTCGTGATGAAGGTCGGACTACCACTATTGTTCATGATCCAATCCGCGCCCAATGCACCCGCTTCAGCTTCTAATGTGACTGATGCCGCTTCAGCTCTGAATCCGCTCGCCAGCACGGCGGGAATCAGATGGATGACGAGCAATCGCACAACGCGAGAGATTTCGGAACAGATGGCAAATTCTAATCTCATTTAAACATAGCGAGCAGCTTGGCCCATTGGGAATACCATAGCTTTCCAGATGAACGAGACGCGGCAAATACGACGATTGTCGTATGAGTGAACTGCCAGTTTATGTGTGCCACGATGCGCCGCTCAATGATTCCCCTTTCGCGAACAACCACTTATTCTTCCGCACATGGCAAACGCTTCAGCTTCAAAAGCGCCACTCAAAATTGTTTCTTCCGCCCGTTGCGAAGAACTCGTAAAAAGCGTCACCGAACGCACCTTTGCGCAATTCCAGGCGCAACAACTCACGGCAGAACAACTCGGCATCACGTTTTTAGATCTGCGCAATCCAGAACGACCCGAGCGCGGCAGTTACCGCGGCGGCGAACGCATTTATCCCGCCAGCGTGGTGAAAAGTTTTTATCTGGTGGCCACTCATCAATGGCTTGAGACCGGAAAACTTAAAGACAGCGACGAATTGCGCCGTGCATTGCGCGATATGATTGTGGACTCTTACAATGAAGCCACCGCTTACATAGTTGATTTGCTGACGGACACCACGAGTGGACCGGAACTCGTCCCTGACGAGTTTTCCGTCTGGCACGAAAAACGTAATGCCGTAAATCGCTACTTCGCTTCGTTGGGTTACCAGAACATCAATCTCAATCGCAAAACCTGGCACGAAGGTCCGTATGGTCGCGACAAGCAACTCGCCAATCAACCGCCACCCGATAACCGCAATTGGCTGACCACCGATGCCACCGCGCGTTTGTTCGCCGAAATGGTTACCGGCCGACTCGTGTCGCCATCACGCTGTCGCGAAATGTTGGCGCTGCACGAGCGTGACCCGCTTTATCCCAACGCAAACACTCAATCGCGCGAATACATCGGCGGCGGGCTGCCCGCTGGCTCGAAGTTATGGTCAAAAGCCGGTTGGACCAGTGAAGTCCGCCATGATGCGGCGTATGTTGAATTGCCCACCGGAGAAAAGTTCGTCCTCGTCGCCTTTACCGTCGGGCACTCTCAAAACAAAGAGATTATCCCATTCGTCGCTAAAACCGTGGTGGAAGAACTGCGTCGGGCGACTTAAACCCGGCCGTTATTTCAACCACTCCATCACCAGAATGCCGAGCCCGAATAGAAACGTCACAAGCGCGAGCGCGAAGATGAAGTTCAGCACCAAACGATCGCGTGATTTCACAGAGGAACTAGAATAACCAAAGTCGCGACACGTCTTGCCCCGCCTCAGCGCGCAAACGCATCGCGCAACATTGCGATGCTCTTCGGTACGGCGATATCAGGATCTTCTTTGCCTTCAAACTCCAGCGAGACGTAGCCCGTGTAATTGGCGGCAGCCAGAATTTGCGCAATTCGTTCGTAATCCAGATCGAGCGTGTACCATTCGCCACCGCCGTAATACGTTTTCGCCTGCACGTAAACAGTCCTGGGCGCGATCTGCTTCAGCTTATCATACGGGTCTTCGAGAAAATTTCCTGTATCCATCAATCCGCCGAGCCATGGCGATGAAATCGAATTCAGCACGCGCAACAATCCTTCCGGCGTGCGTGTCAGTCCCCAGTGATTTTCCAACGCTAAAACGACACCGCACTCCGCAGCTTTCGGCAGGCATTGCTCGATACAATCCACGCACCATTTGAAACCTTCGTCTTCGGTGTGCCCCGGAAGAATCGGTTCATCGCCGCGCGCTTTCATCAAATCGTCGAAACTTTGGATCGTATTCCAACGACCGGAATTGAGACGGATACACGGCACGCCGAGTTGATACGCGATCTCAATGCACTTCTTCGTGTGCTCCACCTGCCGCTTCAAATACTCCGGATCAGGATCAACGAAATCCTGGTGAATCGAGAGACACACCAGATCAATCCCGTTGCGAAAAGCGTGGCGCTTGAGCTTCTGCAGATAACTGCGATGCGCCAGCGTCAGCGGATCGCGTTCGCTGATGTCCATCTGGCGATGCAGAATGTCCACGCCTTCAACGCCAATCTGCGCCGCTTTGGTAATCACTGTTTCAATCGGCACTTTCTCCGTGCGAAAATGCCAATAGGAATAACTGGCGATCCCGAGTTTGATGCGCGGGCGCACGACGGTTGATTTCGTTTCAGCAGCGGAAACGACATTCGTTCCCAATGCCAACGCACCACCGACACTTGCCGCACTCGCTGCCAGAAATTTTCTGCGATTCATAAAAGCCCTTTGTTTAAGATTTCAGTTTTGTCACCACTCGTGAAAGCCGCCCGTCCCCCACTCAGCCTTGCGAGCCGAAGTGAGGGAACGACCGAAATAATTTTCGCGCGAAAGCACGAAACACTTCAACGTGTCTCTTACAATCGGATGCGATAAAACTTCTTCGTTTCCGTCAGGTCCACCGTGAGTGGCGATGTTGCAGGCACGTCCACATACGGACCGGTGACTTCATCCGCTTCCTGCAACGTCCCGCGCGGCCAGGACAATTGCATCTGATTTCCGTTCACCTCCACACCAATCGTCGGCGGCAGATGCACCGTCACGTTGAATGTTTGCGTCGCCGACAAACTCGGCGTACCGCTGTCCGCCACGATGATGCTGATGGACACGTTGTCCGGCGCAACCGTCGGTTTCCAACTGAACTGTCCCGTGCCCGGAGTAATGCTCGCTCCGACAGGCGCACCCGCGCCAAGACTGAACGTCAACGTCTGCGGCGGCGTATCAGTGTCGCTCGCGTTGGCAGTGAAGGTGAGCGTTTGCCCCAACGTGACTTCCTTATCTGCAATCGGCTGAAGCGTCGGTGGCGTGTTGGGCAGAACATTTGCCGCGCGAGGCGTCGGCATAGCGAACGTATAAATCGTCGCAGCGCCATCCGGAAAACGTCCCTGCGTCACATCGGTTGTTTGCGCTCCGAACGTAATCGCATCAATCTGCGTCACACCGTCTGAGGCAAAAATAGCGATCGATTCACCGCCCTTGCTCAACGCAAAACCCGCATGCAAATCCGGAACGCTGGTCGAATTCTGCACTGCTTCATCATCCGCCCACACCAACAGATATCCGCCCGGCGGAATCACATACTGTCCGTTGTTCGGAATCTGAAATTTAGTCGGATTGTTGAGATTATCCGTCAGATAACAGCCGCCTAAGTCCACTGCTTCCGGACCGGGATTATAAATTTCAAACCAGTCTTCAAAGTTACCATCCACCGGGTCGGCAAGCGCTGAAACGTTATCCGCCAACCATTCATTGATAAACACCGTGATGGGTGGCGGCGTGCCATTGTTCGTCGCGTTCGGCGTGACGAAGAACATGTTCGCCCGATAAAACGGTTGGCCATCCGGCACGTCACCGTAAGACCAGTTCGCCGGCAAATCACCGTAAGTCAGATAATCAACCAGCTGATTCGTGCCACCGATCTGACGCGACAACGCGACTCGACCGCTGCCCGACGGCAAGCGGAAATTCGCGTGCGGCGCACCGACCGCCGATTGCCCCGTCTCCCCATCACACCAGACCGTCAGGAAACCGCCGGCCGGAATCAGCGTACCGGCCGGGAACGCCCATTGCGCGAGATTATTGTAATTAGTCGAGAGATAATACGTCGTCAGGTTGATGGCGCTCGGCCCCGGATTGTAAAGTTCGACCCACGGTTCGCGTTGGCCAAAGTTGTCGAAAGGCCCGGTCTGATTGTCCGCCTGAACCTCGTTCAACCACAACGTCGGAAATGTTGACAACGTCGCAGCAACGGAATTCGTTGCCCCCGGCGTTGCCAACGCCACCGAGCTACCGCCGAAGTCAGCTTCCAATTTCAATCCGAACGTGATGTCCGAACTGCCGGTAATATTCTGGTGAATCGATACTGCGATCACATTCGGACCGACTGTGAATAGATTTGCCGGCAACGTGAAACTTTCCGGGTTCACCGCATCACCGGTAGGCGGTTGTTGTCCGCCTTGCGTTAACGTCGTATTCACAATCGTTCCTGCCGGCATGCGAATGCGCGTTGCTTCCACTCCGTTCACATAGATCACCGCGCCATCATCAATGTAAGCGCTGGCATTGATCGTATAACCGGTCAGATCGTTCGTGATGTTGATGGTGGTGCGGAAGTAGTACGCGTGTCCTGAACCCATACCGTTGATCGCCGTGCGTGGATCATTGAGCGTCGTTTTGATTAACGGCGTAATCGCCGCGTTGTTTTCAAACGCGAGCAGACCGGCACCGGACGGCCAAGGCGCATCGTTGAACGTCGGCGCCGTCCAGTTGAACGCGTCGAGATTCGATACCTGCATGAACTTCCACACGTGGGCGTAATCCATGAGCGGAATCGTCAGCGGACCGCTTGCGCCTCCAATCGCCGACCAGTTGGCCACGCGACTGTTGTCCTGCATCGCATCGCGCAATTGCAAGGAAGCCGCGTTGGTAATCACCGGCCACGGTGCGACCACTTCATATCGCACGCGATCCACCACGAGCGGTTGTCCCGGTTGCGCAGTCGGCTTCAACAGACTGAGCGTTTCGCCATTCGCTGAGAGCGTCCCGTTGAAAGTATCGAACACTGACACCGAATTGAAGGCGGTGTTGAACGGCGTCCGATCTTTCGCCAGAACCAGATAGCTGCGCGGCGCAATGAACGATCCACCGGGGAACGTGTAACTCAAGCCGCTGAATTCCCAACCGGACAAATCAAACGTGGTATCGCTCGAAGTATTGAACAGTTCTACGTACTCCGCTCCAGCCAACGACGGTGCATACATGATTTCATTAATCACCACCTGTCCCTCGGGCGATGGCGGCGTTCCGCCGTAATTCACGGCGACACTACCAGATGCGCCGCTAATGGGTTGCCCCTTGCTGTCCAGCCCCACAACGTTGAAAACATTATTTCCATTTTGCAGCGGGACAGTGGCGGTCCACGTGTTCACTCCCGTCCACTGCACCTGCCACGGAACACCGTTAATGGTGATTGTCGCCACACCCACCGGTGCGGTACCAGAAATCGTTGCCACACCATTAGCCACGCTGGCGGTGTTGTTCACGCTGAACGACGCGGCTACGGTCGCGAGTTGGTTTTGCAAAAATGTGCGGCGTTGATTGAACCACGTTTTCACCGCCGACGGATTCGTCAGCGGCTGGCCGTCGCACCATTTGATTCCGTTTGCCACGAGCGATTGATATTTGGCATCCATCACCGGACCGAACTTTGCCGGATCGAACGGTCCGTTGATGGCCTCTTCAACCGCGCGCCAGTACGCCCGCACAAACGGCGGATGCGAATACATGCGTCCGACGGTCGGGTCTTCCGAATTGAACAACCCGGCGGTTTGCGGCGGACGTCCATTCTGCGCCGAAACCAACATCAACCAGTCCAGATCGAACAT
>Ga0065721_10053226_pt1 | contig 10306 bp, 7 predicted proteins | sample Mesricmetagenome_FD_59108 | JGI IMG/M metagenome (GOLD analysis project Ga0065721, IMG submission 59108) | Mesophilic microbial community from rice straw/compost enrichment Sample: eDNA_1 v2 (version 2) | ecosystem: Engineered > Solid waste > Grass > Composting > Bioreactor | place: USA: Davis... | reverse complement strand
AGGAGCCGTCAGAATCGGCGGCGGCACATTGCAGACGACCGCCAGCCTCTCCAGCGATCGCGCCTTCGCCCTTACGGGAGAAAGCACGATCCTGACCGATCAGGGTACGACGTTCACGCTGGCCGGTGCGCTCTCCGGCGCCGGCGCGCTGACCAAAGCAGGTTCGGGCACATTGCTGCTCACCGGCGACAGCAGCGGCCATGTCGCTGCAAGCAATGTCGTTAGCGGCACATTGGCGGTCGACGGCACGCTCGGTAGCGCCGTGACGATCGCCGAGGCCGGACGCCTGGAAGGCACCGGCCGGGTCGGCAGCATCGTCAATAGCGGCCTTGTTGCACCGGGCCGTGGTGGCATCGGCACGCTGACGGTTGCGGGCTACTATGCCGGCAATGGCGGTACCCTGGCGATCGAGACTGTGCTGGGCGATGACAACTCGGCGACGAGCCGTCTCGTGGTGAATGGCGCGACGTCTGGCAACACCCAGGTCAGTGTGACCAACCGTGGCGGCCTTGGCGGTTCGACGGTCGAGGGCATCAAGATCATCGATGTGGCGGGTGCATCCAACGGCACCTTTGCCCTCAACGGCGATTATGTGTTCAACGGTGAGCAGGCGGTCATCGCCGGCGCTTATGGCTACCGTCTCTATCAGGGTAGCGTCTCCAGCCCCACGGATGGCGACTGGTATCTGCGCTCTGCACTGGTCGATCCGGTGGACCCGGTCGATCCGGAATTACCCAACCCGCCGCTCTACCAGCCCGGCGTGCCGATCTATGAAGCCTATGGGGCCAACCTGCAGGCGCTCAACGGTCTGCCGACACTCCAGCAGCGTGTTGGCAACCGTAGCTGGGCAGCCGGAGCGAATCCGGAAGGCAGCGGTGTCTGGGGCCGGATGGAAGGCACGCGCAACCGCGCCAATGCGGCCATCTCGACCAGCGGCGCCGACCAGAACCTCAACAGCTGGAAGATGCAGTTGGGCGCGGATCATGTGCTGGCCGGAACCGAGAAGGGCGAGCGTCTGGTCGCTGGTGTCACCGCTTATTATGGCGGGTCCAACAGCCATGTTCGCTCGATCTTCGGCAACGGATCGCTCAAGACCGACGGCTATGGCGTCGGCGCCACGCTCTCCTGGTATGGTCTGCAGGGCTTCTATATCGACAGCCAGGCGCAGTTCAGCTGGTATCAAAGCGATCTGAACTCGAACATCCTGGGCAAGCTCGCCAGGAATAATGATGGTAGCGGTGAGGCATTCAGCGTCGAAGCCGGCAAGCGCACGGCGATTGGCGGCAAGCTCAGCCTCACGCCGCAGTTCCAGATGATCTACTCCAATGTCCGGTTCGATCGTTTCGCCGATCCGGCGCAGGCCATCGTCGCGGCCGACAAGGGCGACAGCCTGAAGACGCGCGGTGGCATCTCGCTCGATCATCAGAGCGATTGGGAGGGCGGCCACACGCACATTTATGGCCTCATCAACCTCAATTACGAATGGCTCGACGGAACACGCACCAGCGTCTCCGGCACGCCGATCGATTACGCGAATGAGCGGCTCTGGGGTGAACTGGGCGTGGGCGCCAGCGTGAGCTGGACCAAGGGCGTCTCCCTCTATGGCGAAGTCTCGGGCAACAGCCCGTTCAAGGACTTTGGCGAGAGCTATACGCTTAAGGCCAACGCTGGCGTGCGGATCGCATTCTGATCCCGCTACAGCCGTAGTTTGACGCGACAATAACGCTACAATTAACCGGCCGCCCTTTGTGCCGTCCGCGGACCGTTCGTAGCTGTACCTCGCCGGGAGGTAGCCTTTATTCCACATCGGCAGAGGTGGAATCCGACCGCTATCACCCCTTTTTCGCTAATAAGGCGCCTTCGGAGCTTAGCCATTTTTTTTCGTTCTATGCCTTCCGTAGGCATCCGTGGGAATGTCCGCTCCTGCCAAATGCCGTCAGTCAGCAACTCGCTCGGGAACGGCAGCTAAGTCCCAAATTTGGTTGATCGCTATGCCGCGGCTGCCCGATGAGTAAAGGGCAGATTTCAAGGAGCGACTCTGGCGTGGTGAGTGCCCGCTTTGTCGGCGGAAACGACCATGCTCAACCTTCACGGTGTGTGCTAGGCCTAATCACCGTTCTCCCGCTTCGAACCGTATTTCGCTGTCCTCATAAGGCGGCATCTCGCCACCGTCTGCCTGCGGTGGCATGTATATACCTGTGCACGCCGCGTCGAGGAAACGTCGCACGGTCATCAGAGCTTCGATGTCACCCTGAGTGAGGAGCTCTTTGGGCGGCCGGCCTTCAAATGGCGAGCTGTCATGAGGCCTTGAAAGCCAACCGAGTGCCTCTCGTTGATCTGCAAAAAGCACCGTGAGGTCAGCGTGAATTTGAAGGACTTCGGAAATCCGTTTCAGCGCCCCGGCATTCAACATCAAGGGCAGCTGTGCGCGAGCACGGGCGCAGCACCGTTCATAAATTTTCGGGCGCAAAATTCCGATGACGCGACATCGCGCTTCCTCGTCGAGACCCCACAAATCAGCTATCAATAGGAACGTCCGCAGCGCCGCTCCACTGAGCCGCCTGCGCTCTTCCGGCCCCAGCTTCTGGTCAGCGGGATGTCCCAGCGGACGTTCAGGGTCTGCGATGGTTGGCCTCTTCGCCATCTTCATCTCCTTGCCGTACATTTCGATGGTGTGCATCTGACATCCGAACGGCAGTGCTTGAGTTCCTAAACTGGTTAGTTGGTCAGCCTGAACCAATGGTCGCTTCCGCGAGCCAGCTCGGGTGGTCAAACGGCTTCTGTGGAAGCCCTTTTGATGCAAGCTGTAAATCGCGGTATGTTGGCACGTAGTCGGATGCTGTCATCAATCCGGCCTCGATGAGTGGCGCGATAGCTGCGGGTCAGTATGGGACTCAAATGCGCTGTGAATACTTGGATTGTTGGCGATAAGTGCCTTCATACTGGTGCGAAATGGACGACTCGAGCTGGAGGTCGGAGAAGAATCTACAGCTTTTCGGAAACTTACTCTTGGGCATAGCTGGAGTGCCGCCATCCGACACCGGCCAAGATGGCCGCGATCTCCTGATCCACACTCCCGATTTCACCGCACATGTACCAGTCGAGATAGCAACCTTCGCGTCTCAACAGAGCGACCAAACCCCCTGCGCTGCGAAAACTATATCCGACTGTCCCGGCAGATGAATGATGCCAAGAAATGTTCGTCAACGAACTCCAGAGTCGACAGGCAAATGCCTCGTCCTGCCTGACCCGATCGCCCAACAACGCCTCCAGCGCCGCCTCAAACTCACTCTCGGGAGTTTCGGCCGTCGGGCTACACATCTCGCCCCATCATCGCCGGAAAGGGGCTATTATCGTATTCAGGAGGACGCTCTTTCATAACCACGCCTTCCGGCAGGGCGTACGTCATGCCCTCCTGCTCGGTTCCATGTGAAGGAGAGGGAATATTCATGGTGTGGATGAAGCCCCCTTTGTCAGCCATCAGGTAGCACGTGTCTTCGCGCCAACCGTGAAAGGTAATCGTGAGGCTTGTTACGCGGTCAATCCTCACGCTTCGCAACACGTCAGCGATGGGCCTGACGGCGGCTTCGAGATCCTCCACACCTACAGATTCTGGATATGTAAAACGCATGCCGATCCTCCTCAAGCTGGGGCGGACCGGCACAACGCCGGTTGTGGTTTAGCTGAGGTCTTTTCTCTCCTGCAAACGGGCGCACGATGGTGCTGCACGATGGAAGGGAGAAGACGCGATGACGAAGAAGATCACGAACCCCGAGATCCTGGCGATCCGGGCGGCGGCGGAAGTGGACCCCGCATGCGGCCGCGTCTGGGTAGGCCTTGATGTCGGCCTCAAGTCGACATCGGTGTGCGTGCTGGATCGCGACGGCAAGGTCGTCCACCAGGTTTCGATGAAGACGCACCCGACCGAGATCGGGCGCTACCTGGCAAAGAACTTCACTTCAAACGTGGCGGTCGTCGGCATGGAAACCGGCGCGATGTCGGCACATCTCGCCGGCGGGCTGCGCAAGCAGGGCTATCAGGTCGCCGTGATGGACGCGTTGCAGGTCCATCGGGTGCTGTCCCTCAAGCGCAACAAGACCGATACCAACGATGCGCGTGGTATTGCCGAGATCACGCGCACCGGCCGCGATTATCTGACCGAGGTCTATGTGAAGAGCGCGGCCTGCTTCGAGGTGCGTGCCCAGCTCATCATGCGCCACCGCCTGGTCCAGCAACGCCTGGCCAACGAGAACATGATCCGCGGCCTGCTGCGCGTCTATGGCGGGCGGGTGGAATCTGGCGCCAAGTCGTCGGCCACCTATCGCGACCGAGTCGTCGAACAGTTGCTGATCATCCAGGATCGGGAGGGCATCAACCTGCGACCGCGCATCCTGCCAATACTCGACCTGTGTGAGCGGCTCCAGGCGGATGCCGTGCGGATCGAAGTCGAGTTGGAAGCGCTCGCCGCCGCCAACCCGGTGTGCCGACGGTTCATGGCAGTGCCTGGCATCGGTGCGATAACCGCGCTGTCGTTCTTCACCGCGATCGAAGAACCCTCCCGTTTCCGGCGGGCTGACGATGTCGCGGCCTATCTCGGGCTCACGCCGCGTGTGTACCAGTCCGGCGAGAGCCTGACCCATGGCAAGATCAGCAAGATGGGCAACCGCCTGACACGCACCCACATGGTCAATGCAGCAACGGTGCTGCTGTCCGCCACCAAGACCTTCTCGTCATTGAAGGACTGGGGCGTCAGGCTCGCGAAGAAGGTCGGGTTCAACAAGGCGAAGGTGGCGGTCGCGCGCAAGCTCGCCGTCATCCTGTTCGGCATGTGGCGCGACGGCACCCACTTCCAGTTCAAGACCCAAACGGTCGAGCCGCATCGCCAGATGATGCAGGCCGCCCGCGCCTAATACGCTTTACGCCATCCGTCCCGTCGGACGGTACGATCCTCCCGGGAGGTGGAGGGACCGGTGACTTCGATTCTAACATTGGGGCAGCAATGACCCCGAGCTACGGTTGTTGAAGCGCCACCCTTCGATACGAACCGACCCCAATGCGGCATGCGACACGGATATAGGCTGCATCACGACAGCCGTCGCATGACCCCGGAGAGACTGTTGCACCCCGGGTCGATCGATATGCCGACGAGACTATTGTCAGAGAAAGCAAAGCATGATGAATTAGAAATACCAACGTCCCGCCTTGCCGCAGGGACCTCAGCTAGAGAGTGTTCGAAACCTGGACTCTCGCACAGGCGCCGCCGCCTTTAGGCGGAGCCTTGGACATACGCGACGGCCACCCGGCTGCACATGCAACCGGAACCGAGAGTTCTGGGGTTTCGACGCCCCGCCACCGGGACATACCGATGACGCACGATTCGTCGCAGAACTTGTCGATGTGCGCAAGGTGGTTCCACAATTGCCTCGGACACCCGGCGTGGCCCCATCGCACAAATTCAACAGATTGAGGCAGTTTCGCACCTGCTCCCTCGCCCGCTCCCACGGGCTGGAGTCTCAACTGCCGCCTGAGCATCACCTTTGGAAGAACAGAACAACAGGGCTAGTTCTAGATCGCTCGACGTCGCTCCTGGCACTGTTGCGATCGTCTCGCGAGGTTCCCGTACGAGCCGGCGAATCGAGAAAGCGACAGCTGACGCGCTCGATTACGCCCGCCGACCTGTGGCGTCGCCGCTATCAGAATTGTTCGTCAGATGAGGGGGCCAGTACATGACCTAGAAGCCGAACCACGCACGCAACTAGAAAAGACCCTGCTCGGGACAGCAGGCCTCTTCCGAACAGAAATCTATCGTAACCTCTGTCTTCCGATTTAAAGGAATTTTGTCCAGCGCAGTGCCATGCGCCGTTCCCTCCGTTGCGTCCATCGCCACATCAAGAAAACAGAGGTGAACAATGAACATGGGATACGAAAACAGACGGTTAGAATCAATGGGTGCGCCCCTTCCAAGGCGCCCTCGCCTAGCATGGCCCGCCCAGCCGCAAGGGCCGACCGGTCGGCCACGACATTTGAAGCGTTGAGCAGCGAACGAACTGCCTCGGCAACCACGTCTGGTTCCAATGCGTACGTCTGCAACAAAATGTCAAAAAATTCACACATATTTGGGGATCGACACGACAATCAGTTCAGCCTGCTCGAGAATTAGCTCCGCCGCAAACGATTGGGCTTCATCGTCCCGCAGGACGGCCCTGACCAGGACGTCCGAAGCGACAGAGATCATCATGCTTCGGCACCCCCCCGCAGAACTGTTTGTCCCTCGGCGCTGCTGGCCCGCCTGCCTATCCAATAGGCCAATAAACTGCCCGATATCGCCGCGCGGGCGAGGAGGATCGAACATCGGCATGACGGCCACGACTGGCAGGCTTCCCGCTCGGGCTGCAATCGCGGCGAGGTGACGTGGAATACCGGCTGCGCGGCCCGCGATACGTCAGGATCCGAAACGCTACGCCGGTTTCCTGATCGTCAAAATGGATAAGCTCGCCGTTGCCGCCGACCGGTTGGAGATAGAGGTTGACCGATCGGAGCTCGTGGACAGCATTTTGCCTTAAGGCCTGGACGATGGAGTCCACGGCATCCTGAAATTCGAAGAGGCAGTATCCGCCAGCCATTTTGATTCGCATAGTCTGCACCTCGTCATTCGGGGGCAGACCGGACAAAACCGGGTGTTCATAGCCTGAGCTCTCGCCAAGGCGCCGCCGCCTTTAGGCAAGCCTTGAACATACGCGACGGCCACCCGGCCGCAGAAACTGCGACCGGCCGAGTGCTCTGGGGTTACGAAGACCCACCGTCAGAATTTACTGACGGCGGGCAGCTCGTTGTAGAACAATCTAGTGAAATCAAGGCACTTCCTCTGATGCTGAGGGCCTACCTGCTCTCAACCCACTCCTAGTCGGTGCTATTTTCCGCCTACGGCGATTGCGTTCAAACCAGTTCGAAAGTGCGGTAGCGCTTTCGAACTGGTTTGAACGCTCAGAATTTTATACGCCACGCCGAAAATGTAGAAAAAACAACGGATTGACGCAACATTGGTTGCGTTTTCGGGAAAACGCCTTTGAAAATCATGCGCTTGCCGACAACGCCTACCCTGCCAGGTAACGGCTTCCGTTCTGAGCGGTTTTGACGGCGGCGAGGAGGGGCTGCTGCCGCCCTCACGGCAGGCCGCTTACAGTTCCACGATTTGCGCGCAGATCCGGTCCAGCGAGGTCGCTTCCCGCTCGATTTCCCGCAGGCCGATCTCGATCGGGCAATTCTTGATATCGCGGCAATCGAGGATCTTGCCGGTGGCGCGCTGCGCCCCGTCAATGATCAACTGGCGGAACTGGGCAGTGCGTTGCAGCGTCCCGTCGATTGTGGCGATGACAGCCAGCGCGTCCTGATCGTGCCTGTCCCTCATGGCGACGAGCGCCCGTAGTTCGGCCAGCAGCTTCTGGATCGTGGGGCGGGTTCTCCCGCCAACCGTCCGCACATCACCAAAGGATTCGCGCATGGCCGAAACCTTGTCAGCGGTCGTCCGTTCGAGATGGCCCCATGCCAGAATGAGGCGGCCGACCGCCTGGAGCAGCGCTGCGTCACCGGATGCGGGCGCGACCGGAGGACGGGCGCCGGGAAAAAGATCGGGTTGTTCGGAGTTGGGCGGTTCGCCGGCCGGCGTGGGATGACCGACCGGCGTTCCGTGCTCGACATTCGCGGCATAGCCGGTCGAAGCAGAAGTTCGGTTGGAATCGGTCACCTGGAGTGTCCGTCAGGCAGCGGCGCACGTCGACCTGATGGTGGGAGCATCAAGGCAGACAATATGGCATCACGCCCCAAGACCAGCGATCCGATTCTGCGTTCCACTCTCTGACGGAGTGTTCGAAGAGACATATGAACAATTGCTGATGACATTGCACCCAAAAACTGCACCAAAAAGGGACAAAGAGCAAAAAAACTGTCACAAAGCGTACGCAGCGCGCGCTGCTCAGAAATCAACGGCAATACCCTTGCGCTCCCAATCGCCAAATCGCGTCGGATCGAGCGTTTCTTCCGCCGGGCGCGGCTCGGCTTTCCCTTCGCCCGGTTCAGGCACCGGCGGGCTCTTGGAAAGGTAGCTCGGGGGCTTGAGATGATCGGGTCGTTTCCCCAAGGTTTCTGATCCTTTCCCATCTCGCAGCCCACCGTCCGAACGCGCCGGATACGGTCGGCGCCATTTCAGGCGTCACACATGTCAATCGTTGTTATAGGACCAAGCCATGCCGCACCCAACCGCCAAATTACAGGCCGGCCATGAAAATGCCCAGCCTGCCGGCCTTCCAGCCCGGCGCGCCGCCCTCAGCTTGCTCGATGCAGTGATCAGGAGGGGGCAGCCGCTTGAGCAGGCGCTCGGCGCTGCCGCCCGCAACATCACCCACGCGCCGGATCGCGCACTGGCGCATGGCATCGCCGCCGGCGTGCTGCGCTATATGACAGAGCTGGACGCGCTCATCGACAGTGCCACGCCCCGGCCACTGCCGGACGATGCCAAGGCGCGGATGGTGCTGCGGCTCGCTTTGGCGCAGGCCCTGATCCTTGAAACGCCGCCCCACGCCGTCATCGCGACGTCGCTGCCGCTCGTCGATGGCGGGCCGCGCAAGCTTGTGCATGGCGTGCTGGGAACGCTGTTCCGGCGCAAGCTCACCCTTCCGCCAGCACCGCGCCTTCCCGCCGCCGTGGAGGAGCGCTGGGCGGAGGCCTGGGGCATCGATGTGGTTGCCGCTGCGCGCGGCGCCATGGGGCATCGTCCGCCGCTCGATCTCAGCCTGCGTGATCCTGCCGCGACGGACGAATGGGCAGAGCGGTTCGATGGCATCTCGCTTGCCCCCGGCCATGTCCGCTTGCCGGCGGAGAGCGATGTGCCCGCGCTGCCCGGCTATGCCGAGGGGCAATGGTGGGTGCAGGATCTCGCGGCCTCCATTCCAGCGCGGTTGCTTGGCGCGGGCGACGGGCGCTCGGTGCTTGATCTGTGCGCAGCGCCGGGCGGAAAGACGATGCAGCTCGCCGCCGCGGGCTGGCGCGTCACCTCTGTCGATCAGTCGCAGCGGCGCCTCGAGCGGATGCAAACCAATCTTGCGCGCACGGGCGTGGAGGCATCAGTGCTGCGGGCCGATCTCACGCAATGGGAGCCTGCCGAGCCGGTGGACGCCATCCTGCTCGATGCGCCGTGCAGCGCGACCGGAATCTTCCGGCGTCATCCGGACGTCCTGCACCGCATCGGACCCCGGCAGATTGCCGAGATGGCGGAGATCCAGACGGCGCTCCTCGATCGTGCGGTCAACTGGCTGAAACCCGGCGGCACGCTGGTGTACGCGACCTGCTCGCTGGAACCGGAGGAAGGCGAAGCCCAGATCGAGTCCTTGCTGGCGCGGCATCCGCACATGCAGCCCCGCGCGATCGATCAGGCATCGCTCCCTGCCGGTCTGCTGCCGGACGCGCACAGCCTGCGGATTTTGCCGGGTCTGCTGGCTGATGCGGGCGGTCTGGATGGCTTCTTCATTGCCAGCCTGTCACGTTCCGAATCGGTTTAGGGCGCTCAAGGCGCAATCCATCCACAACTTTCGGCTTGCGGCTGTTGCGCTGGCCGAATCGCAGGGTTAAGCGAATTTCATGATGCCATCAGTGCGTATTTCCCCGTCGATCCTCTCTGCAGACTTCGCGCGCCTTGGCGAGGAAGTGCGCGCGGTCGATGAAGCTGGCGCGGACTGGATTCATGTCGATGTGATGGATGGCCATTTCGTGCCGAATATCACCATCGGTCCCATGGTCGTGAAGGCGCTGCGTCCGCACACGCAAAAGCCGCTCGATGTGCATCTGATGATCTCGCCTGTGGATGGCTTCCTCGATGCCTTTGCCGAGGCCGGGGCGGATATCCTCACCGTTCACCCGGAGGCAGGGCCGCACATTCACCGCACGGTCCAGCGCATCAAGGCGCTGGGCAAGAAGGCGGGCGTTTCGCTCAATCCCGGCACACCGGCCAAGATGCTCGATTATCTGCTGGAAGATCTCGATCTGGTACTGATCATGAGCGTCAACCCCGGCTTTGGCGGGCAGAGCTTCATCGACAGTCAGCTCCGCAAGATTGAGGCGGTGCGCAAGGCGATCGACAAGACCGGCAAGGAGATTGCGCTGGAAGTGGATGGTGGCGTCGATGCCGTCACCGCGCCGCGCGTCATTGCTGCGGGTGCCGATGTGCTGGTTGCCGGCACGGCGACCTTCCGGGGCGGCCCGGCGGCTTATGCCGATAATATCCGGATGTTGAGGGGCGGATGAGCTCGCGGCC
>Ga0065721_10007514_pt1 | contig 10307 bp, 8 predicted proteins | sample Mesricmetagenome_FD_59108 | JGI IMG/M metagenome (GOLD analysis project Ga0065721, IMG submission 59108) | Mesophilic microbial community from rice straw/compost enrichment Sample: eDNA_1 v2 (version 2) | ecosystem: Engineered > Solid waste > Grass > Composting > Bioreactor | place: USA: Davis... | reverse complement strand
TGGCGCCGCGTCGCAACCCGCTATGATCGATGCCCCACCGCCTTCTTCTCCGCCATCGCTCTGGCAGCCACCGTCATCTTCTGGCTCTGATCAATGAGTCCTGAGCCTAGTCACCTGACAGGACACACCCAACGAAAGCGCCGCCGGGCTCATCTCGCAAGTGAGCACTCGTTGCTGACTGCGGCTGATGAGCAGATCAGCGAAGCCAAAAAAGATCATCGGGCCGCTTATGTCAGGCCGTCGACAGAGGGGGCTAAGCGGAGGCCGAGCCTTGCAGACCGGGCGGAGGGATCGCGTCCTCTGCGTCCGGATCCCTGCCTTGGCTGCGAATCGAGCTCGCGCAGAATGGGCGTAACGGTTAGGCCATGCATCAAGATCGACATGAGGATGATCAGGCCCACAATGGCCCAAAGGCAGTCCGAAAGCACGGCTGCAAATGTAGGCCGCTGAGCGGCGGCTGCGGACGAGTTCCTTCCGCCGGCAACCTCTCCGCAGCCTTCTCTCTGGCCCAGATCGAAAGTTGCCTGTCTCCCAACCATCCCGATCAGGCGGCTCGGCAGTGATGTTCGGACGCTTGAAAGAGGCAGAAAGATCCATCTGAACTGACGTCCGCTTCAGGGAAGCGATTCAGGCCGTACGGTGTCAGCCTTCGCGTTCTTGCGGCGCGAAGCAGGAAAGCAGGCAGTTTGGCGCCCGTCCGGCCGGTTCGTTTATACGCGTCACTGCCTCTGACGAAAAACGAGTATTCGCATACATGCGACCTCTTCGATGTGACGGATACCAATCATGGGGATCAGCATGATGGAGCTGGGCAAGTCGAGTGATAGGCAGGAACCCGGGGCTCGACCCGTCGGTTGAGCGCGTGAAACAAGCGGTGAAAGGGGTCTTGCTTGCTCCCTCAGGCCGCCGATAACCGGCGAGCGTCTCCCAATCACGAATACGCGATCGGCCTGACGCGTGCGCTTGGCGGCGCGATCATCTTCGGCTTTCCGCTCCTGATGACGATGGAGATGTGGTGGCTCGGCTTCTACATGGACCGCACGCGGCTGCTGCTCTTCCTGTTGTTGAACGGTGCGGTGCTGGTCGGGCTAGCCTACTTCGCCGGCTTCGAGGAGGCAGACGATCTCAAGGACAGCGCCATGGACGCATTCGCGGCTTACGCTGTGGGCGTACTCGCCTCAGCAGCGGCCCTGGCGCTATTCGGCATCCTTGCCCCCGGCATGCCGCCGGAGGAAATCGTTGGCAAGATTGCCGTGCAGGCGGTGCCTGCCAGCATCGGAGCCGTCGTGGCTCGCAAGCAGCTCGGATCAGGCGGTGACGACGAGGAGCAAGATGAGAAGGAGCGCCGCGCAGGCTATGCGGGCCAGCTGTTCCTGATGGCCGCGGGCGCGCTGTTCCTGGCGTTCAATGTGGCTCCCACCGAGGAGATGATCCTAATCGCCTTCAAGATGACACCTTGGCACGGACTTGCCACGGTGGCGGTGTCGGTGCTCCTACTCCACGCCTTCGTCTATTCAGTTGGGTTCTCCGGCCAGGAGGAGATCGGAGAGGGCGGTGCCTGGACGACCTTTCTGCAATATAGCCTCGCCGGGTACGGGATTGCGCTCCTCGTCAGTCTCTACGTTCTGTGGACGTTCGGGCGCACGGAGGGTGCGGAGCTCACGCAGGTCGCGATGATGACGGCCGTGCTCGGCCTGCCCTCGGCGCTCGGGGCTGCCGTCGCTCGCCTGATTGTCTAGGAGGAGCGCGATGGACGAGCAGCAGCGGTCGATGGCCGGACAGAACCGAACGAAATCTGTACCCGCGCTCGAGTGGATCGCCTCGGCGGTCGGCCTAGCTCTCATGCTCGCCATCATCGGGTTCATCGGCTGGGAAGCGTATCAGGGTACCGAGGATGAGCCGCCGATGATCGAGGTTCGCGTCGAAAAGGTGCTTTCCGTGGGCGGAGGCTGGGTCGTGGAGTTCGCAGCGGTCAATCGTTCGCCCTCCACCGCAGCGGCCGTTCAAGTAGAGGGTACGCTCAACAGAGACGGCCGCGAGGTTGCCACCAGCCAGACCACGCTCGACTACGTCCCCGGTCGATCCGAACGCGCCGGTGGGTTGTTCTTCGACGAAGACCCTAGTGCGCACGAGTTGAGCCTACGCGCGCTCGGCTATGCGGAGCCTTGAGGAGCCGGTGCGGGGCTTCTGGATTGGTCCTGCAGTCAAGGTAGCGTCCAAGTGAGGCAAGCAGCAAAGCCCGGCTTGGCCGAAGCCGAGGATGGGGGTGTCGAATGCCCAGGTAACCTCCCACCAGCAGTGCAAGTGCAAACGATAGTGAGGTCGCGGCCAGACCAAACCGTGCTCGCCCACCGGATGCTATGACTTTGCTGGCGTTTCCGGTGTAATGTCCGCTTCCCAAGTTCGGACTGTCTGCTCCTGGCTTTCGAGAGGCACTTGCTGGCGGCACCTAGCGCGCCGGTGTCGCCGTTCGGACATCGTCAATACTTTCGTCCCCAAGTGGCGCCATCATGCTGCGGAAGTCGGACCGCGCGGACGGGCTGTACGAACTGAAGTGCGTTGGAAAAGTCCAGCCCGCTCGGCTGCTGGAACAGCCGAAGGTCAAATTCGGGAAGGATGGCGATCAGGTGATCGAAAATGTCCGCCTGGATTCGCTCATAATCCGCCCAAGCCGTCGTAGCGGCGAAGGCATAGATTTCGAGCGGCAGCCCGGAGTCGGAGGGGGGCAGCTGGCGAACCAGCATGAACATCTTGTCTGAGATGGCCCGGTTTGAACGCAAGTAGGCCAGCACGTAGGCTCTGAATGTGCCGATGTTCGTGAGCCGGCGGGCGTTCACCGGGTCGCACGCATGCTCAGCCTGTGTGCGGTTCCACTCTGCCAGTTCTGCTTCCTTTTCTGACAGATAACTGTCCAGCAGCGAGAACCGTCGAAGCCGCTCGACCTCTTCCTCGCCAAGAAATCGGATCGAATTTTGGTCAATCACCAGCGCGCGTTTGATCCGCCGTCCCCCGGCATCGAACATGCCTCTCCAGTTCCGGAACGGCTCGCTGATCAAGCGATGCGTCGGGATCGTGGTGATCGTCTTGTCGAAGTTCTGCACCTTCACCGTGTGCAGTGCGATGTCGATCACGTCTCCGTCCGCACCGAAATCCGGCATCTCAATCCAGTCACCTAGCCGGATCATATCGTTGGAGGTGAGCTGCACCGAGGCGACGAGCGAAAGGATCGTATCCTTGAACACCAGCATCAGCACCGCTGCCATTGCGCCGAGGCCCGAGAGGAGCAGGAGGGGCGACTGGTCGATCAATGCGGCGATGATGAGGATCGCGGCGGCCGAGAATATCGCGATCTTCACTACCTGCAGGTAGCCCTTGATCGGACGGCTGGCGGCGTGCGGGCGACGCGAATAGAGGACATTGACCCAGTCGAGCGCGGCGCTGATCGCCAGTGCAATTGTCAGGATGACGAAACCGGTCGTCACGTTCTGGATCAGCGCCACCAGCGTGGCCGGCAGATGCGGTACAGTTCCGATGCCGAGCTGCACAATCGTCGCAGGGACCAGATTGGCGAGGCGCCTCACAACGCGGAGGAAGGCGGCGCGCTCAACCTCGTGCGTGCCACGGGCAAGCGCCATGGTGAGCGCGCGGAGCAAAACCTCCCTCGCGATCCAGTACCCGATGATTGCAGCCGCGATGAGCAGCCCTGCGGCGATCAGCACCTGCGCCCAGGGATCGAGGATCCCCAAGGCTTCGATCGATTTAAAGATGTTAGCCTCCCTCGTTGATCTAAGTCGTCCCTGCGGCAGCGTCACTGAGCGGTTTGGCCCGGCGATCACTGGGCTGCTGAGTGCCGCGCAGGGATTTGCCTGCTGTTTCGGCCGTGAAGCAGAGCGCGATCATGCCCACCACACAGGCCACCATCATCACATAGGCCGGCATCAGTTCATCACCCGTCGCTCCAATCAGCCAGCTGTTGAAGGCTGGGGCGGTCCCGCCAAACAGCGAGGTCGCGACGTTGTACGAGATGGCAAAGCCCGCAAAACGCACATGCGTAGGGAACATTGCGGGAAACGTGGCGGAGATCGTTGCCAGCTGCGGTACGTATAGCAGGCCCAGCAGCGCAAAGCCCACGACAGCGCCGATGAAGCTGCTGGCCATCAGCAGGTAAAGCGGCACGACACCGACGAAGAGGCCGATCAGCGAAACCCACCAGAGCGGCTTGCGCCCAACCCTGTCCGAAAGGCCGCCCGCAAACGGAACGAACACCATCATGAACAGCATGCCGATGATAGGAACGATCAAGGCGTCATCGGCAGACAGGCCTAGCCGCCGCTGCAGATAGGTCGGCATGTAGCTGAGCAGCGTGTAGTTCACGACGTTCAAGGCCACTACGAGCCCGCCCATCGTGACGAGAGGACGCCAATACCGCGTGAGCAGGTGACGCAACTCGGTGGAGGCGGCAGGCTCCTTCTCGTGATGGGCCTCGATCTCCCGAAAGATCGGTGTATCCTCCATCTTCGAGCGCAGATACATGCCGATCAGGCCCATAGGCCCGGCCACGAAGAACGGAATACGCCAGGCCCAGTCGTACATCGCTTGCTCGCCGAGCAGCAGGGAGAAGCCGAGCATCAGCAGCGCGCCGAAAGAGAAACCCGCCAAGGTCCCGAACTCCAGGAAACTGCCGTAGAAGCCGCGCCGGTCATCTGGGGAATATTCGGCCATAAAAGTGGCCGCGCCGCCATATTCGCCGCCAGTCGAGAAGCCCTGGATCATGCGAAGGAGGACGAGCAGGGCCGGCGCCCAGAAGCCGATCGTGTCATAAGACGGGATCAGCCCCACGCAAACGGTAGCCGCTGACATCAGGATGATCGTGAAGGCGAGGATGGTCTTGCGACCATATCGGTCGCCCAGGGGGCCCCAGAACAGTCCGCCGAGCGGACGCACGAGGAAGGAGATCGCGAAGGTGGCGAGGGCGAACAGAGTGGCTTCCGCCGCCTCGCCCGGGAACAAGGCCGCCGAAAGATAGACCACCCCATAGGCGTAGATGCCGTAGTCGAACCATTCGGTGGCATTGCCCAGCGCCGAGGCTGCAACCGCGCGCCGGATCACGGGGCCGGGGACCGTCTCGGGATGCCCGAGCGGCACGTCTGCGCCCACGAGTGCGTGCGTCGAATGATCGGTCATGAGGTTTCCTCGGCTTCGTTGGGCGCCAATGGATCAAGGGCAGCGGAAATGGGCGTCGTCCGGGGCAGAACCTGATAGGTCTGCTGTTGCTCTGCAGGCACGGGCAATGTGCGGGTCTGCCGCCAAAGGCCGAACAGCAGTGCGGCACCGGCGCAGGTGGCGATGAACAGGAACAGGCCCGGCGCGCCGGCAACGGTCATGACGGATGCGGCCAGGAGCGGCCCTGCCGCAGCTCCGGCGGAATAGGTCAGCACGAGCCCGCCACTCGCCGCGACGCGTTGATCGGGCAAAAGATGATCGTTCGCGTGGGCCACGCAGAGTGGGTAAAGTGCGAAGCTCAGTCCCCCGAAGAGTGCGCCGAAGAGGAAGAGGGGCAGCCCGGGCGCGCCGGTCAACGCCGTGGCAAGGCCCGCCGCCAGCGTGCCGGCGAAGGCGAGTACGATGACGCGTCGCCGGTCGAACCGATCGGACAACATGCCTAGTGGCCATTGCAGGGCAACGCCGCCAAAGATCACCGTGCTCATGAACAAGGCGACGGTGCCGAGATCCATACCCAGCCGCCGTGCATAGACAGCGCCGAGGGAATAGAAGGCGCCCAGCATCGCGCCGGTCAGGGCCGCCCCGACCATCCCGAGCGGCGAAATCGCATACAATGTTTTGATGGGCAGCGTCGCGTTGCTCGCAAGCGGCGGAGCGTGAATGCGGGTAAGCGCGACGGGAATCGCCGAGAGCGAGATGAGGATCGAGGCGACGGCAAAGGGTAGCGAGGGCTTGGCGTCGCTGATGTTCAGAAGGAACTGCCCGGCCGCTTGCCCGAGATAGAGCGCAATCATGTAGGCCGCCAGGACGGAGCCACGTGATTTCGCCTCCGCTCGCTCGTTCAGCCAACTCTCGAGACAGACATAGACGCCGGCGACGCATAGCCCATCGATGAGGCGAAGCCCGGCCCAAAGGACGGGGTCCCGGTACACGGCATAACTCAGCGTGGTTGCGGAAAAGAGCGACACAAAGGCTGCAAAGGCGCGGATGTGCCCGACGCGCGCGACCAGCAGACCGGCCCGTATCGAGCCAAGCACGAGGCCCAGGAAATAGGCAGTGCCGACGATGCCGACGACCAGCGCACTGCTCCCGCTCCGCTCCAGCCGGACAGCAATGAGCGTGGACATGAACCCACCGCCGGCCATCAGCATGAAGATGGCGAGCAGCAGGCTGCGTACGGAGGAAATCGCGCCTAGCATGTTGGGGAAGCAGGCCTTGAACGCAAAGGTTCCGGCCGATCAGGCAGCTACCCGGCTGTTCACATCGGCACGATTGCTTTCCACCAGCGCTCGGTGAAGGACCGTGACGGCATCATCAAAATCGCTGCGCTCGATCACGAACTGCATGTCCACGTTACGAACCTGATGCTGAAGCGCGAGCACTTGCACGCCAGCCTCATCGAGCGCTGCAAGCGCTCTTGCGACCAGGCCGGATGCGGAGATGTCGCTGCCGATCGCCGCTACCATCGCGCAGGGTCGAGCCGAGATGACAGCACCCGGGAAGGCGTCTTCCAGATCAGCAACGACCTTCGCCACGGCTTCNGAGCGTCCNGANAGNTAGTGCGTGATCGTATTGGCGTTGGAGGACTTGCTGACNATCCAGACGCTGCGCTTTGCCAGCGCCTCCAGAATGGCAGCGTCATATCCTTTCTCGCCGACCATATCCTGCTCGAAGAACTCGAGCGCATGCAATTCTGGAACGCCGGTGACGATCTCCACTCTTGGAGTGTCCGACACATAGTCACCGCAGATCAGCGTTCCCTCGTCCTCCCGGTCAAAGGTGTTCCGAACGCACAGCGGGATCTCCGCCTGTCGGAGGCCGCGACCGCCACGCGGATGGATCGCTTCCATGCCGAGATTGGCCAGCTGGTCTGCGACGTCGTAATTGGTTCGGCCGATCTTGCGGGCCCGTGTCTCGCCCACGAGCTTCGGGTCAGCGCTGGAAAGGTGGAACTCCTTGTGGATGATCGCCTTGCGTGCGCCGGTCGTCACCGCGATCCGCGAGAAGGTGATCTCGGAATACCCGCGCGCGTAGCGGCGCACCATGCCGCCCTCGCATCCTGCGTAGCCAGTGACGATCGGCATTTGCCGCGTGAGATCAATCGGTTCCAGCGCATGACGGACGCGCTGATCGAGACTGATGGGGTCGTCCTCGCTCCACACGGTGAGGTTGACGAACACGGCGTTGACGCCCCGGTCGCGGAGCAGCAGCGTAGTCGAGTGAGCACTGTGCGCCTCACCGAACCCGGCGAGCATCTCCCGCACGGTAACCAGTTGGTCCTTGAGTGAGAAACGACCGTGGGCGCGAAGCCGGTCAAGGTCGGCCAGGCAGGCGCGGAGGGACTCTGTTCGTCCATGGACGAAGCGGTCCGCCTGGGCCCGGCTGTCGGGGCGCGCGAACATGGCGGCATTGCGTGCGCACATTTCTTCGCAAACCCGGTCCAGTGCGTCGTGCCAGGCAGCTTCGTTGCGGGCGAAGTGGGCGTAAACGCCAGGCTCGTTCGTCTTCTTGTGCTCCAGCAGCAGGTTCGTCATCCCGGCATAGGCCGAGACGACAAAGATGCGGCCGTACAGGTCCTTCCCCGCTCGTCCTGCTATCAGGACGTTGTCGTACAGGGTGGAGGTGGCAGCCATGGAGGTGCCCCCGATCTTCTCGACGCTGTGCCCCTGCATCAAGCTGCTTCCTCGCGAAGCTTGCCGGCGCGGATACTAACCGGCTCGAAAGTGTGATTTGCAACGAAGGTGGGCCGCGGCTTTTCCGCTGCGAAAGGTGCTTGCAAGCGGTTTGAAAGCGCGTTGAAAACCAGGAATGCATTGGCACGCGGGAAGGGCGTGATGTTCCCGTTGGAGCCGTGCATTGTGTTGCAGTCGAACAGGATGATCGTGCCCGGCTTGCCCGTAGGCGCCTCGATGCCGTGCCGGTGAGCAAGCTTAGCCAGGCTCATCTCATCGGGGACGCCGTATTCCTGCTTCCTGAGCGACATCCGATAATGATCTGCCGGCGTCTCGCCGACGCAGGTGACGTAGGTCTTGTGCGACCCTGGCATCACCATCAGCGGTCCGTTATGCGGCGTATTCTCGGCCAGCAGCACTGACATGGAGAGTGCCCGCATGCGCGGCATGCCGTCCTCCGCATGCCAGGTCTCGAAGTCGGAGTGCCAATAGAACTCCTTTCCCTGGAAGCCGGGCTTGTAGTTGAGGCGGGACTGGTGAACGTACACCTCGTCGCCGAGCAGGAAGGAAGCGATCCCGGCCAGCCTTTCGTCTGCTGCCAGCCGGGAAATTAAGCGGCTCTGTTCATGAATCGCGAAGATTGAGCGGACTTCATCGCTGCCGCGCTCCGTGATGATTGTCTCGCTGTCGAGCGTTGACGGATCCGCCAACAGCCGGTGGGTTTCCTCCTGGAGCGCCTCGATCTCTGCCGGATCGAAGGCGTTCTCGATCACCAGATAGCCATCGCGCTCGAACTGTTCGGCCTGTTCGCGGCTGAGCGGTGCGTGCGGTTGCCACTCGCTGTAAACGACCGGATCTTCCCGGGGCAGCAGTTCGGGCTCCGCCGCGTGGCGGGAGGGGTAAGCGTCTTGCATGGATTTCCTCTCGGGCGTCAGTCTGCGGGGATCGGTTCGCGCAGCTTTTCTGCCACGGGATAGGCGCCGGTCTCGTCATGAACCTCGGTGCCGGTCACGGGCGGGTTGAAAACGCAGGCGGTCACGAGGTCCGTTTCCGGGCGGACGACGTGCTGGTCGTTCGCGTTAAGGGCGTAGAGGACGCCGGTCTTCAACTCGTGCACCTCCCCGGTGCCGAGATCCTCGATCGTCCCGGTGCCCTTGAGTACGAGCACCGCTTCGAGGTGGTTCTTGTAATGCATTCTCAGTTCGCTGCCGGCGTACATCGTGGTCACGTGGAACGAGAACCCCATGCCCTCTTCAGCCAGGAGGAGACGGGCGCTTTCCCAACCTTGCGACTTCACGTTGCGGTCGCTGGCGCGGATGTCCTTGAGCTTGCGGATAATCATCTGTGTGTCTCCCGGTCAGGCGGCGGCGGAGAGGGCGGGGGTAAGTCCGGCCAGTTCCGCGCGGATGGATTGTTCGAGAATGTCGAGGCCGGCATCGAGCAGCGCATCGTCGATCACGAGCGGGGCCAGCACCTTGACGATCTCGTCATGCGCGCCGCTGGTCTCGATGATCAGACCCTTTGCAAAGCACGCCTCGGTGATGGCCGAAGCCGCCTCGCCCGAGCCTACATCGATGCCGCGCATCATGCCCCTGCCGCGCGTGGAAAGGCCGTGTTCCTTCGCCATGGACGCGAGGCGGCGTTCCAACAGGGCAGCTCTGCGCTCGATGTCCTTCTTGAAGGCACCGTCGGTCCAAAAGTGGCGCAGGGCGGCTGCGGCGGTGACGAATGCGTGGTTGTTGCCCCGGAAGGTGCCGTTGTGTTCACCGGGGGACCAGACATCCAGTTCCGGCCGAAAGAGCGTCAGCGCGAAAGGCAGGCCCATTCCCGAGAGGGATTTCGCGAGAGTCACGATGTCGGGAGTGAAGTCCATGCCCTCGAAGCTGAAGAAGCTTCCGGTGCGTCCGCAGCCGGCCTGGATGTCATCCACGATCAGCAGGGCGTCGTGCTTGCGGGCGACGGCGGCGATCTTGCGCAGCCATTCCGGCGACGCGGCGTTGAGGCCGCCTTCGCCCTGGACCGTCTCCACCAGGATAGCGGCCGGTGCGTCGAGGCCGCTGGAGGGGTCCGACAGCCGCTGATCCAGCAGTGCCGCAGTGTCGACCTCGGGGCCGTAATAGCCTTCGAACGGCTCATGAGATACATGAGATAGCGGCACGCCCGCGCCGCCGCGCTTTGCGGCATTGCCGGTGCAGGCCAGCGCGCCCAGCGTCATGCCGTGGAAGCCGTTGGTGAAGGCGACAATCATCTCGCGGCCTGTCACCTTCCGTGCCAGCTTGATGGCGGCTTCGACAGCGTTGGTCCCGGTCGGACCGGTGAACATCGCGCGGTAATCGAGGCCGCGCGGCGCGAGGATCACCTCCTCCAGTGCCTTGAGGAACTCCTGCTTCGCGTCCGTATGAAGGTCCAGGC
>Ga0065721_10006549_pt1 | contig 10307 bp, 7 predicted proteins | sample Mesricmetagenome_FD_59108 | JGI IMG/M metagenome (GOLD analysis project Ga0065721, IMG submission 59108) | Mesophilic microbial community from rice straw/compost enrichment Sample: eDNA_1 v2 (version 2) | ecosystem: Engineered > Solid waste > Grass > Composting > Bioreactor | place: USA: Davis... | reverse complement strand
AAGCCGATCGACACCCGCACCGTGCCGCTGGAGCGGCTCGACGAGGTGGTGGGCGCGACCGGCCGGGCCATCCGCGGCGGCGCGCGCGTCTATTGGGTCTGCCCGCTCGTCGCCGAATCGGAGACGCTCGACGTCGCGGCGGCGGAGGAGCGCTACACGAGCCTCGTCTCGGTCTTCGGGAGCGAGGCCGTCGGCCTCCTGCACGGCAAGATGCCGGGCCGGGAGAAGGACGCCGTCATGGCGCGCTTCGCGGCGGGAGACCTCAAGATCCTCGTCGCCACCACGGTCATCGAGGTCGGCGTCGACGTGCCCGAGGCGACCGTCATGGTGATCGAGCACGCGGAACGATTCGGCCTCGCCCAGCTCCACCAGCTGCGCGGGCGCATCGGCCGCGGGGCGGCCGCCTCCACCTGCCTTCTCCTCTACAAGGCGCCGCCCGGGCCGGTGGCCGAGGCGCGCCTCCGGATCATGCGCGAGACGGAGGACGGCTTCCGCATCGCCGAGGAGGACCTGAAGCTGCGCGGCGAGGGCGAGATCCTCGGCACGCGCCAGTCCGGCGCTCCCGATTTCCGCCTGGTGCGCACCGAGACCGACGCCGACCTCATCGCTGCCGCCCGCGACGATGCCCGGCTCGTCATCGAGCGCGATCCCGGGCTCGCCAGCCCGCGCGGCGAGGCGCTGAGGCTGCTGCTCTATCTCTTCGAGCGCGACGAGGCCATCCGCCTGCTGCGCGCGGGCTGAGCCTAGGGCTGCGCCGGCTCCAGCCCCTTGCTCTTGCGCGCCGGCAGCGCCTTCGCCGCCGCCGGCTTGGAACTGTCGGGCTGGATGACGCCGCCGGACATGATGAGCTTGGCCGCCTCCTCCACCGTCATCGAGACCTCGATGACGTCCTTGCGTGGCAGGTAGAAGAAGAAGCCCGTCGTCGGATTGGGCGTGCACGGCATGAAGACGCCGACATAGTCGCCGGCATCCGGCAGGCGCTCGGCGATCGTTCTGGCCGGCGGCGCCGAGAGGAAGGCGATCGACCACACCTCGCGCGAGGGATAGGGGATGAGCACCACCGAGCGGAAGGAGGTGCCCTGCTCCGAGAACACCGTCTCGAAGACCTGCTTCACGCCCTTGTAGAGGCTCCGCACCACGGGCATGCGCGCCAGGATGCGCTCGCCGAAATTGAGCAGGGAGCGGCCGACGAGATTGGCCGTCAGGAAACCGAGCAGGGTCAGGCCGATGAAGGCGACCACGAGGCCGAAGCCCGGGATGGCGAAGGGCAGATAGGTGTCCGGCAGGTAGGCCGCCGGGATGAGCGGCTTCACCCACCCGTCGATGAGGCTGATGATCCAGGTGACGATATAGGCCGTGATGGCGAGCGGCCCGGCGACGACCACGCCGGTCAGGAAATAGTTGCGCAGCCGGGAGCCGGAGGTGTGCGGCCGAACGGCCGACGCTGCGGCAACCTCCTGCGCGATCTGGTGTGCCGTCGGGACGAGCCCCTCGTCCTTCAGCTCCCTCTGCCTGTCATCCATCCGATACAACCTGTTCCACGGGGACGCCGGGGCGTGTCATGCAGCCGCATCCCCGCCGCAAGGCCCTTTCACAATTGATGGGGCTTTGCCATTTTCGTTGCAAGCGCGCCAATCATCGCAGGCGTTCATCGGCAGGTCGGTCAAAGTCGGAACAGCACGTGGAAGGCAGGAGGACCGATCAGGATCCGCACGGCGGCACCACGGAGGCGGGGCGGCACATCGCTACGCGCTCGCCGGCTGCGCGCCTCGTCTATCTCGGCCTTGGCTGGCTGTTCGTGCCCATCGGAGCCATCGGCCTCGTCGTGCCGCTCATGCCGGGCACGGTCTTCCTCATTCTGGCGGCGGCGTGCTTCGCCCGGTCCTCGCCGCGCTTCGAGCAATGGCTGCTCGAGCACCGCTATCTCGGCCCCTCCGTCCGCGCATGGCGCGCCAACGGCTCCATCCCCCGGCGGGTGAAGTGGATCGCCTGCATCAGCCTCGTCATCAGCTACGGCGTCGTACTGGCTTCGGCCGCGCCGATGGCGGGCCGGGTTGCCGCCGCCGTCTGTTTCATCGCGGTGGCGGCCTATATCGTCACGCGGCCCGAGCCTGTCGCGGAATTGTGAGCGGCAGGCAGCCGCCCACCCGCCTCATTCGACGGTCACGGACTTGGCGAGGTTGCGCGGCTGGTCCACGTCCTTCCCCATGAAGAGCGCCGTATGATAGGCGATCAGCTGCGCCGGGACAGCGTAGGCCAGCGGTGCGATGATCGGGTTCATGGCCGGCATGGCGATGGTCGCCATCGTCTCGACGGCCGCTTCGCGCGCCGCATGCGTCTCGCCGACCAGGACGATACGCCCGCCGCGCGCCGCCACCTCCTGCATGTTCGAGACGGTCTTCTCGAAGACGGCGTCGCTCGGGGCCAGCACGATGACCGGCACCGTCTCGTCGATGAGCGCGATGGGGCCATGCTTCAGCTCGCCGGCGGCATAGCCCTCGGCATGGATGTAGGAGATTTCCTTGAGCTTGAGCGCGCCTTCGAGAGCGAGCGGATAGGCCATGCCGCGCCCGAGGTAGAGCACGTCGCGCGCCTTCGACAGTTCGCGCGCCAGGCCCTCGATCTCGACCTCGCTCTTCAGCGCCTCGGCCATGAGGCCCGGCACCGAGACGAGGGCGGAGACGAGCCCCTCCTCGTCCCGTTCGCTCAGCGTGCCCCGGGCGCGTCCGGCGGCGATCGCCAGGGCCAGCAGCACGGCGAGCTGGCAGGTGAAGGCCTTGGTCGAGGCCACCCCGATCTCGGGCCCGGCGAGCGTCGGCAGGACGGCCGTGCTTTCGCGCGCGATCGTCGAGGTCGGCACGTTGACGACCGACAGGATCGAGGCGCCGCCCGCCTTGGCGTAACGCAACGAGGCGAGCGTATCGGCGGTCTCGCCCGACTGGGAGATGAACAGCGCCACGTCCGTCTCGAACAGCGGCATCTCGCGGTAACGGAACTCGGAGGCGACGTCGATCTCCACCGGCAGGCGCGCCAGCCGCTCGAACCAGTAGCGCGCGACGAGCCCGGCATAATAGGCCGTGCCGCAGGCCGAGATGACGATGCGGTTCACCTTGCGGAAATCGATGGCGAGCTCGGCCGGCATGCGCACCCGGCCGGCAGCGAGATCGACGTAATGGGCGATCGTGCGGCCGACGACCTCGGGCTGCTCGTGGATCTCCTTCGCCATGAAATGGCGGTGGTTGCCCTTGTCCGCGATGAAGGCGCCCGGGGAGAAGCGCTGTCGCTCGCGCTGCACCACCTTGCCCGAGACGTCGCGGATAACGGCGCCGTCGTGCGACAGCACCGCCCAGTCGCCGTCGTCGAGATAGGAGATCTCATCCGTCAGCGGCGCCAGCGCCAGCGCGTCGGAGCCGAGATACATCTCCCCCTCGCCGTAGCCGATGGCGAGCGGCGCCCCGTGGCGCGCGCCGATGAGAAGGTCATCCTCGCCGGCGAAGACGAAGGCGAGCGCGAAGGCGCCACGCAGCTGCGGCAGGACGGCGGCGACGGCATCGGCCGGGGCCTTGCCGGCCCGCATCTCGCGCGTCACGAGCTGCGCGACGACCTCGGTGTCCGTCTCGGTCTCGAAGACGACGCCCTCGGCCTGCAGCTCTTCCTTGAGCGCGCGGAAGTTCTCGATGATGCCGTTATGGACCACGGCGAGACGGTCGGTCGCATGGGGATGCGCGTTGGTCTCGTTGGGGCGCCCGTGCGTCGCCCAGCGGGTATGGCCGATGCCGACGGGGCCGGACAGCGGTGAGCGCGCCAGCTTGTCCTCGAGGTTGCGCAGCTTGCCCTCGGCCCGGCAGCGCTCCAGCCGCCCGTTCTCCAGCGTGGCGACACCGGCGGAATCGTAGCCGCGGTACTCGAGGCGCTTGAGCGCATCCACCACGAGCGGCGCGGCCGGCTGCCGCCCCAGTATTCCCACGATGCCGCACATGGATGGTCTACTCCCCGAAAGGCCAGAACAATCGTATCGCCGATCGCGACGGATCGAGGTGGTATCCGATCGCGGCGCACAGGTTCAAATCACGTTCGATATCCGTTTGTGACGCAAAAGAGGAGAGAAGCATGCGCTTCATTCGGCCTTTTTGGTAGAAGCGCCACTAAACGTTTCGCGGAATTTCTCTGCCCAGCCCTCCTTGGTGACCTGTCGCGCACGGCCGACGGCAAGCGCATCGACCGGCACGTCCATCGTCACCACCGATCCGGAGCCGACGAAGGCGCCGTCTCCGATGGTGACGGGCGCGACGAGGGAGGAGTTGGAACCGACGAAGGCACCGGCGCCGATCTCGGTGCGGTGCTTGCGGAAACCGTCATAATTGCAGGTGATGGTGCCGGCGCCGATGTTCGCCTTGGCGCCGATCGTCGCATCGCCGAGATAGCTCAGATGGTTGGCCTTGGCGCCGGCCCCGAGCGTAGCGTTCTTGACCTCGACGAAATTGCCGACCCGCGCACCCTCGCCGATATCGGCGCCCGGACGCAGGCGGGCATAGGGGCCGACGGATGCGCCGGCGCGAACCCGCGCCCCTTCGAGATGCGAGAAGGCATGGATGACGGCCCCGTCCTCCACCGTCACGCCGGGCCCGAAGACGACGTGCGGCTCCACCACCACGTCCCGGCCGAGACGCGTGTCGGCGCTGAGGAAAACGGTTTCCGGTGCCTGCAGCGTCGCTCCTTCGCGCATCGCCCTGAGCCGCAGCTGCACCTGCAGCGTCGCCTCCGCCTGGGCAAGCTGCGCGCGGTCGTTGATACCCTGGACTTCCGCTTCATCGGCGACCACGACATGGGCTGTGAGGCCCCGCGCCCGTGCCACCGCCACCGCATCGGTCAGGTAGTATTCCTGCTGGGCGTTGTCCTGGCCGATCGCGTCGAGGAGCGCGAGCGCCTCGCTGCCGGCGAGCGCCATCAGGCCCGCGTTGCACAGGCCGACCTGCCGCTCCTCGGCGGTCGCGTCCTTGTGCTCGCGGATGGCGAGAAGGTCCTCGCCCTCGACGAGAAGGCGCCCGTAGCCGTTGGGATCGGCGGCTTCGAAGCCGAGCACGGCCACGGCGGCGCCGCGGGCAAGTTCCGCCCGCAGGCGGGCGAACGTCTCGGCGGTGACGAGGGGCGTGTCCGCGAAGGCCACGATGACGTCGTCATAGCCCTGCGCGATCTCGTCGCGCGCCGCGAGCACGGCATGCGCCGTCCCCAGCCGCTCCGCCTGCACATGGACCGCCGCATCGGCCCGCACGCGGCGCGCCTCGGCCGCGACGTCCTCCCGATCCGGGCCGACGACGACGGAAACCGCATCCGCCCCCGCGGTCGAGACGGCATCGAGCACATGGGCAAGGAGGCTGCGCCCGGCAAGCGCGTGGAGGACCTTGGGCTTGCGCGATTTCATGCGCGTGCCCTCGCCGGCGGCCAGTACGACGACGAGGCAGCGACGTGCCGCTGCCGGATCCGATGCCTTCACCATGTCATCTCCCGCGTCTCGTCCGCTGTGTGGAAGCGGACAGCGTCCAAATTTCGGCCTCTTTACGACCGCAAATCGTTGCCAGTGTCAAAGGTGCATGCCTCCTGCGTGGAAGCTGTTCGCGACTCTATGAAATTTCGCCGCTGGCATCGAAAGCGTGATAGAAGCCGCCGACGCCCACGCCAGCATCCCGAACTAAACAATAGGTCGAGTTGACTGCCAAAGTGCCGAACGAATCGCCTATGTCCTCCGGCTCCATCGCGTCCGCTCGCCATCCCGACCGCCGGGAGGCATTGCGCCTCGGCCTCGGCCTCGCCGGCGGGGCGGCGCTCGGCCTGACCGCGAGACCCACCCTCGCCCAGGAAAAACCCTTTCCGCAGATCGCGATAGAGGCCGTCCTGGCCGAGGGGCAGCCGTTCAACGCAGCGCGCGTGGCGGAGGTCGCGAGCGCCATCGCGCGCAAGGCCTATGTTCCGCCGCCGACCTCCCTGCCCGACGCCTTTTCCAACCTGTCCTTCGAGGATTATTCGGCCATCCGCCTGCGTGAGACGGCGCGCGTGTGGGCCGGCGAAGGGCGGAGCTTCTCGATCGAGCCGCTGCACCGCGGCTTCATCTATACGAATGCCGTGACGCTCTATGTCGTGGAGGACGGCACCATCCGCCGGGTGGCCTATGATCCGAGCCGCTTCGTGTTCGGGCCGCAGCAGCCGCCCGACGATGTCGGTAATCTGGATTTCTCCGGCTTCAAGGTGTTCTTCGGCTCCGGGCGCGAGGCAAAGCGCGAGGTCGCCGTCTTCCAGGGAGCGACCTTCTTCCGCGCCATCGCCTCCGGCCAGAACTACGGCATCACGGCGCGCACGCTCGCGCTGCAGCCGGCCGATGCACGGGGCGAGGAATTTCCGCTGTTCCGCGCCTTCTGGATCGAGCGGCCGGCGCCCGGCTCCGACAGCCTCGCCATGCACGCGCTCCTCGACGCGCCGAGCGCCGCCGGCGCGGTGCGCTTCACGCTGCGGCCCGGCGACATGACGATCACGGACGTGGAGGTGGCGCTCTTTCCCCGCACCAACCTCGACCACGTCGGCATTGGGGCGATGAACGCGACCTACGTCTTCGGGCCGAACGACGGTGCGGCCGACGACGTGCGCGTCGCCGCCTACGAGGTCAAGGGCCTGCAGATCCTGAACGGCCACGGCGAGTGGATCTGGCGCCCGCTCTCCAACCCCGAGACTCTGCAGATCTCCGCCTTCATCGACGAGAACCCGCGCGGCTTCGGCCTGTTGCAGCGCGACCGCGATTTCTCGGCCTTCCAGGACGACATGCGCCGCTTCGAGCTCCGGCCGAGCCTGTGGCTCGAGCCCTTCGGGGAATGGGGCAAGGGAGCCGTGCAGCTCATCGAAGTGCCGACCGACTCGGACCGCAACGACAACGTGATCGCGTACTGGCGCCCGGCCCAGCCCTACAAGGCCGGCGAGGAAGCGAACATCTCGTACCGCCTCTTCTGGTGCTGGACGCCGCCGGAACGACCGCCGCTCGCCATCGTCGCCAATACCCGCGCGGGCCGGGGCAGTTCGGGCAACAGGCGGCGCTTCGCCATCGATTTCGTCGGCGAGCGTCTTGCCGATCCCGCCGCCATCGTCGAGATCAAGCCGTCCCTGTCGGCGGCGCCGGGCCAGATTCATGATCTCAGATTGTGGTCTTATCCCGAAAGGCGCACACTGCGCGTAACTTTCGAGCTCGACCCCGGAAACGAGACAGCCTCCGAGTTGCGCCTGCTGCTGGAAGCGGCCGGCAAGGCTGCGAGTGAGACGTGGCTATATCGTTGGACGCCATGACGGACCACGCTGATCCGCGCCAGATGACGACCGTTCCCGATGCGATGCCACCCGAGGCGCCGCTCGCGATGCCGACCCAGTCGCTTCGGCGCTTCGAGCCCAGCAAGGAGCGGCGCCGGCCGATCCAGCGCTTTCCCGTGCCGTGGCTCGCCCGGCTCGCCGTCTTCGGCGGCGGCGCCGCCCTCACCGCCTATGGCGTGTGGGAGATGGTGCAGGTCGTGTCGGTCAGCCGCACCACCGTCCTGCAGTGGGTGCTGGTCGCGCTCTTCTCCGTCAATTTCTCGTGGATCGCGCTGGCCTTCAGCTCCGCCGTGGTCGGCTTTCTCGCCCTCCTCTGGAACCGGCGCCCCCCGCCGATGCCGACGACGCTCAGCCGGCGTACCGCCGTCGTGATGCCGATCTACAACGAATCGACCTCCCGGGTCTTCGCCGCCGTCGCGGCGATCCGCGAGTCGATCGAGGAGACCGGCCTCGGCGCGCATTTCGACTATTTCATTCTCTCCGACACCACCGATCCCGATGTCTGGATCGCGGAGGAGCGGGCTTTCCTCGCCTTGCGCCAGCGCCTCGGCGGGAGTGCCCGCCTCTATTATCGCCACCGGCCAAAGAACACCCACCGCAAGGCGGGCAACATCGCCGATTTCGTGACGCGCTGGGGCGGCACCTACGACCACATGCTGGTGCTCGACGCCGACAGCCTCATGACGGGCGAGTGCATCGTGCGGCTCGCCGCCGCGATGGAGGCCGATCCGGATGCCGGCATCATCCAGAGCCTGCCGCTCGTCATCAACCGCAACACGCTGTTCGCGCGCCTGCAGCAGTTCGCGGCCCGTATCTATGGTCCCGTCATCGCCAAGGGCCTCGCCGTCTGGATGGGGCGCGACGGCAATTACTGGGGCCACAACGCCATCATCCGCACCGCCGCCTTCGCGGCCCATTGCGGCCTGCCGGACCTTCCCGGCAAGCCGCCGTTCGGCGGCCACATCCTCAGCCACGATTTCGTCGAGGCGGCGCTCATCCGCCGTGCCGGCTGGTCGGTCTACATGCTGCCGGAGCTCGAGGGCAGCTACGAGGAAAGCCCGCCTTCGCTCATCGATGTCGCCGCGCGCGACCGCCGCTGGTGCCAGGGCAACCTGCAGCACGCACGCGTCATCGGCACGCGGGGCCTGAAGCTCGCCAGCCGGCAGCATTTCGCGACCGGCATCATGTCCTATCTCGCGTCGCCCTTCTGGCTCATGCAGCTCGTGGTCGGCCTCGTCCTCGTGCTGCAGACGCGATACGTGAAGCCCGAATATTTCACGAGCGAGTTCGCCCTGTCGCCGATCTGGCCGCGCTTCGACGCCGAGCGGGCGCTCGCGCTCTTCGCGCTGACCATGGGCGTGCTGCTGGCGCCGAAGATCTTCGGGCTCATCCTCGCGCTGCTGCGGGGGCCCATCCGCCGGCCGAGCGGCGGCGGCATCCGCCTCGTGCTCTCGGCCCTGATCGAGATCCTCCTGTCGGCCATGCTGGCGCCGATGATGATGCTCATCCAGTCCGGGGCGGTGTTCCAGATCCTTGCCGGACGNGACACCGGCTGGCAGCCGCAGCGGCGGGACGANGGCTCNATTCCNTTCCGNGACATCGTGCGGCGCCATCGCATGCACGTTGCGCTCGGCATCGTCACGGGCGTCTCGGCCTTTCTCATCTCGACGTCGCTGTTCGCCTGGATGTCGCCGACCATCCTCGGCCTCGTGCTCGCCATCCTGCTCTCCTGGCTCAGCGGCACGCTGGCCGTGGGCCTCGCCCTCAAGCGCTGGGGCCTCCTGCTGACACCGGAGGAGGCGGTTCCCCCGCCGATCGCGGTGCGTGCATCCGAACTGACCAAGGAACTCGCGGTCCATGGCTTCGACGAATCCGACGGGCTGCGTGCCATCCATGCCGATCCGGCGCTGAGGGCGGCGCACGAGGCGATGCTGCCGCCCGCGGAACCGCGCCGGCGCGGCGTGATCGATGCCGAGCGTGCGCTGGCGCAGGCCAAGCTTGTCGACGCCCGGTCCATCGACGATGCTGTAGCCTGGCTGCGGCCGAAGGAACGCATGGTGCTGTTGCACGACCGCGCGCTGGTGGCGCTGCTTGCCGGACTGCCCGGCGAGGCGCCGACGGACCGCACGGCTTACGACGAGGCGGCGGAATAGCGGACGCCGAACCGATGAGCGAAGGTGGGCGCAGCGGCGAGATCACAGCGGAGCTTCTGCTCAAGGCCTATGCCTGCGGCCTCTTCCCGATGGCCGAGAGCGCCGACGAGCCCGGCCTGTTCTGGGTCGAGCCGCGTGAGCGCGGCATCCTGCCGCTCGACGGCTTCCACCTGCCGCGCCGCCTTGCCCGGAGTGTCGCCGCGGACCGCTACGAGATCCGAATCGACGGAGATTTCGAGGCGGTCATCGCGGGCTGTGCCTCGGCGGCGCCAGGCCGCGAGCGCACCTGGATCAACCGGCGCATCAGGTCGCTCTACGGGGAGCTCTTCGACCTCGGCCACTGCCATACCGTCGAGGTGTGGGAGAACGGACAATTGGTCGGCGGCCTCTACGGCGTGGCGCTCGGCGGGGCGTTCTTCGGCGAGAGCATGTTTCACCGCGCACGCGATGCCTCCAAGATCGCCCTCGTCCATCTCGTCGCCCGCCTGCGCCATGGCGGCTTCACCCTGCTCGACACGCAGTTCGTCACCGAACATCTGCGCCAGTTCGGCGCCGCCGAGGTGCCGAAGAAAAAGTATTTGCAGATGCTGCAAAAGAGCATAACGACCGCGGCGGACTGGTGGACACTCCCGACCGATACCCATAAAGTCGGCAGCTATATTATTTCCGCGATTCGATAATAATTACCATTCGACAGATTTATTGCACGATGCCGACAACATCCATCCTTGCCGGCGACCCGGCCCCGTGGTTCAGCGCCCCGGCAACGACGAATCCCGATTTCGCCTTCCATTCGCTTGCCGGACG
>Ga0065721_10053225_pt1 | contig 10308 bp, 5 predicted proteins | sample Mesricmetagenome_FD_59108 | JGI IMG/M metagenome (GOLD analysis project Ga0065721, IMG submission 59108) | Mesophilic microbial community from rice straw/compost enrichment Sample: eDNA_1 v2 (version 2) | ecosystem: Engineered > Solid waste > Grass > Composting > Bioreactor | place: USA: Davis... | reverse complement strand
CCGGCGGGGTCGAGCCCGAGCCGGTCGGCGAGCGCGGCCCACGGCTCACCGATCGCCGGGGCGGCCAGAGGGCCGACCGTGCCGGCGACGCTCGGCGAGACGAAGCCGAAGCGGTCGCCGTCGTCGAGTTCGAAGACGAAGCGCACGACGCCCTCATCGGCGGCGAAGCGGAACGGCTCGGCCGCCGCGGCGACGTCCGGGGCAGGGTCGGGCGCGGCGCCGTCTTCGGGCGGCGACGACGCGGCATCGTCCGCCATCTCGCCGGGCTCTTCGTCCGCGAAAACGGTTTCGTCGGCGGATACGGTTCCTGAATCGGCGGCGAGGTCGAGGGGCGCTTCTCCGGCGGACGCGGTTACGGCTTCCCCGGCGATCTGCGGCAGGGTCCCGGCGTCGCCGGCGGCGGTCGCGGCTCCCGCCGGCGAGGCGGCTTCGGCCTCTTCGGTCCCGCCCGTCGGCGTAGTGGCGTCGCCTATGTCCGCCGCCCCGGCCTCTTCGGCGACGGCTGCGACATCCTCGGCGGCGTCGGCCCCGGCCGTGAGCCCCGGCGCCGGAGCATCGACGGTGTCGTCGGTCGCCGAACCTGCCGCGCTCGAATCCGTTGGTTCGAGGCCATCGCCGGCGGCGTCTCCTGCCGGCGCACTCGCCGCGACGCTGCCGACGCCCGCGGTCAGGGCTGAGGCAGGGGTTCCGGAGAGGGCGGCGTAGCGGGCGGCCTGCACCTCCGCAGTTCCGGGCAGGCGAGGACCGTCGAGGGCGAGAACGAGCACCGCCTTGTCGCCGCCGACCTGCAGCGGGGAAACCTGACAGGTGATCGCCGCGCCGCGGAAGCCGGCGACGAGCCGCAGCCGTTCCAGCCGCGGCCGCCCCGAAAGGGTCGGCGCCAGCGCGGCGAGGCGGGCGGCGGACGGCGAAACCCGGGCGAGGTCGACGGCATCGAGGGCGGCCCGGCTCTGCGCGCCGAACAGGGCGAAGCCCGCCGCATTGGCCCAGAGCAGGCGGCGGCCGGCGCGGTCGATGACGAAGGCGGCGCGGTCGTCGCGCTTCAGCGCGCCGAGGCCGGCGTCGTCGTCGATCGTTCTGAACGCGTCGGTCGGTTCGGCCATCGCGAGGGGTCTCCGGTACGGCTGGCGACGTGGGTCGTTCTCGCGGCGGCGCGGGATGCACCGGCGACGAGGGGCAGAAGGCGCTCCGCACCGTCCCGGCCGGGACGGACCGGACGAGGCCGGCTGACCCGGTTGCGGCCGGATTGCCTTAACACTCCGTTAATATCGTGGATCGCCGGGCCTCGCCAGCAGCCATCGGTCCTCAACCTTAACGGCGGCGGATCACCGCGGATTTGCGGACTTGCGCGAGGGCGCGGCCTTGGCTCATGCTGCCCCCGTCGCGGACCCGCCGCGCGAGACGCCGCAACGGACGCGGCGAGGCCGGCAGCGATCGACAGCATCAACCGAGCCGGAGGGATCGCCATGGCGAAGAAGCCGACCAGCAGCGCCGAGACCGAATTCACCGAGCCGATGAAGGCGGCCGCCGAACGCAGCCTCGTCCAGGCCCGCAAGGCCGTCAACGACGTGCTCGCCGTCGCCCAGAAGTCGATCGAGACCATGGACGCCGGCGCCAGCACCCTCCAGGGCCACATCCGCGACGTCGGTCGCGAGTCGCTGTCCTTCGCCGAATCGACCGTCGACGCCTCGCTGACCTTCATCGAGGCGATGACCCGGGCCTCCTCGCCGCAGGAGATCGCCGAGATCCAGCAGAAGTTCGTCCGCGAGCAGATGGAGCGCCTCGGCGCCCAGACCCGCAGCCTCGGCGAGAACGCCATCAAGACCGCGCAGAACCTGACCAAGCCTTTCGAAAGCTGACCGCTTCGGCGGGGCGGCGGCAGCGGCGGCCGCTTCTCGGGTCCGCCCGGCCCCGCCTCGCCCGGGACGACGGTATCCGCCGGAGAGGCGCCGCCGCCGACCTGGAGCCGCGCCGCCGGCCGCGGTCATCGGGACGTCACCTCGGCGGCGCAGGATGGCGCCATCGCCGAGTATTTCCGGGCCGGCGCCCCGGCTCATGCCCCCGTGGACGCCGTCCACCGGGACCGCTGACTGCGGCCTGATATTGTGCGTTGCAACACGCATATTGCAATGCAGCATTTCTTGCGCTATATAGGGTCCAGCGGTTGGTGAGCCACCGCCGACGAATTGGTTCGAAGCGGTCCGCCGCTTCACCCGTCGCCAAGTCTGGATGCGGCGCCTTCCGGTGCCGGAGCGGCCCTGAGCCGGAGGAGAGACCAATGACCGAGGCCGAGAAGATCACCCCTGAAATCACCCCTGCGCCCGCCCCGAAGGCCAAGCCGGCCGCGAAGGGGGCGCCGAAGACCACGTCCCAAGTGAAGGATGCCTTTGCCATGCCCGCCATCGAGATGCCCGAAGCGTTCCGCGACATGTCCGAAAAGTCGGCCAAGCAGGTCAAGGAAGGCTACGAGAAGATGCGCGTCGCCGCCGAAGAGGCGACCGACCTCATCGAGGACCAGTTCGAGACCGCCCGCGGCGGCATGATCTCGCTCAACGCCAAGGCGCTCGAGACCGCCAAGGCCTCGGCCGACGCCTCGTTCAAGTTCGCGTCCGAGATCCTCGCGGCCAAGACCTTCTCCGACGTCATCGCCCTGCAGACCGCCTATTCGCGCGAACAGTTCGAGCTGATGTCGTCGAGCATGAAGGAGATGCAGGAGCTGTTCCTGAAGGTCGCCAACGAAGTCGGCGAGCCGGTGAAGGGCGCCTTCGAGAAGGCCGTCAAGGACTTCAAGACCGCCGCCTGACCGGCCACGCGCCGCAAGGCGCGGCCGACCCGTCCATCGCGGTTCGATCGACGCCGCCCCGAACAGGGGCGGCGTTTTTCGTTCGCCGCGCCGCTCCCTTCCCTTTCCGGCTTCCGAAGCCGTCGAGCAGGCGGGAACGCCCTTGGCGGCGACGGATGGCCGGACCATCGTCCCGGACCGACGGAGGAAGCCCGGCCCGCGACGAGCGGGCCGGCCTTTCGCATGAGGCGGAGGCGGCTTTTCGCCACGCTCGGTCCTTGCCATCCCCTCGTCGGGGAGGCCGCGGACGTCGCCGGCGCCCAGGCGGGGAAGGGGCAACCGCCGCCGCGGCGCACCCCGTTCCGCCTTCGTTTCCATCCCGGGCTCTCCTTCGGCCGGCTGGACGTCACCGCCCTTTTTCCTTCCCGATAGCCGTCGAATTGCACTTGCAATGCCCGCCGCTTGCCACTAGGTTCCGCCACGTTTTCGGGCAGCTGTAGCTCAGTTGGTTAGAGCGTCGGATTGTGGCTCCGAAGGTCCCCCGTTCGAGCCGGGGCAGCTGTACCATCGCCACACGATCATCCTTCGAAAGATCTCGCCGTCGTTCCGCCGGGAAACCCTCCGGGCGCCGTCTCGCGTGCGCCGGACCGCCGGCGGCCGTGTCCGGTTCGGTCACCGTCTCGTCGCGACCGGCCCCTGCTCCGGCACGGATGCCGACGGGCCGGGCCGGGTGAGGGAAACGACGACGCCGCCCCCGCCGGGTGGAGCGGCGGGCGCGGCGCGGTCCCGACGAGGGGTGCGGGGAGGGGTGCCTCGACGGGGCCTGGTCCTGTGCTCACTCCACCCTGGTGATGCGGCCGTCGACTCGGGGCTGGTAGGGCGTGGTCGAGGCGCTCATGTAGGCGGCGACCACGTCCTCGAGGTTGGGGCCGAAGTCGTAGGCGTCGACCGCCTTCTCGGCGAAGACCGCGTAGCCGTCGCCGCCGGTGCGCATGTAGTTGTTGGTGACGAGGAGATAGGTCTTCTCGGGGTCGATCGGCGACCAGGCGTCGCCCTCGCCCTTGACCAGCACCTCCTTGATCCGGCCGGTGCCGGGCGCCGCCGACGGCGTCCAGGTGTATTTGAGGCCGGCGACCTGCGGGAAGCGGCCGGCGCCCTCCTCGACCTGGCTGACGCCGTTTTCCAGCGCGGCGATCACGTCGCTACCCTTGAGGCCGAAGGTCGCCAGCGTGTTCTGGAACGGCAGCACGGTCAGAACCTCGCCCATCGTCACCTCGCCGGCGTCGATCGAGGCGCGCACGCCGCCGCCGTTCTGGATGGCGATGGTGACGCCCTGGCCGGCGACGTGGGCGAGCATGGCGTCGGCGACGAGGTTGCCCATCTCGCACTCCTGCGCCCGGCAGGTGTCGCGGCCGCCGTCGATCGGTGCGGCGGTCTCGGCCACCACCTTGGAGCGGATCTCCTCGAGCGGCACGGCGAGTTCGGCGACGCGGGCCTTGATCGTCTCGTCCTCGGCGATCGAGGCGTCCATCAGCACCGGCTCGCCGACCGCGCCGGTGACCGTGCCGCTATCGTCGAAGGTGACGGTCAGCTCGCCGAGGAACTTGCCGTAGGACCCGGCCTGGACGATCGGCACCTTCGTGCCGTCCGGTCCCTCGACGAAGGTCGGGTAGGGACCCTCGGCCTCGTCGGAGGTGTTGGAGAGATAGGTGTGGCTGTGGCCGCCGATGATGACGTCGATGCCGGCGACCGCCGCGGCGATGCGCTGGTCGACCGCGTAGCCCGAATGGCTGAGGACGACGACGTGCTCGATCCCGTCGTCCTTCAGCCGCGCGATTTCCGCTTCGAGCGCCGGCTCGGGGTCGGAGAAGGTGATGTTCTTGCCGGGGCTGGCGAGTTCGGCGGCGTCGCCGGGGGTGAGGCCGATCAGGCCGTAGCGCACGCCGCCCTTCTCGATCACCGTCGAGGGCTTCAGCACGTCCGCGAGCGCCGGCTCCTTCGAGACGTCGGCGTTGGCGAGCAGCACCGGGAAGGCGACCGCATCCATGAAACCGCGCAAGACTTCCGGGCCGTCGTCGAACTCGTGGTTGCCGACGGTCATGGCGTCGTAGCCGAGCGTGTTCATCAACTCGGCCGCCGCCTTGCCCTTGTAGTAGGTGTAGAACAGCGAGCCCTGGAACTGGTCGCCGCCGTCGACGAGCAGCGCGTCCGGGTGGGCGGCCTTGCGCTCGCGGATCGCGGTCTCGAGCCGGGCGGAGCCGCCGAAGCACTTGCCCTCCGCCGCGTCCTTGCCGCCGCAGGTGGAATCGAAGCCGTTGATTGGCTCGATGCGGCTGTGGAAGTCGTTGGTGTGGAGGATGACGAGCGTGGTCTCGGCGTTGGCCGTGCCGGAGAGGCCGGCGAGGAGGGCGAGCGCGGCGGCGCCGGTGAAAGAACGGATCATGGGTCCCACCTGTCGTCGTTGAGCGTCGGGCCGCCCGGCCGCCGCCGGAAGGTGCCGTCACCCGCCGGCCGCATCCCGCGGACGAGGCGCGAGTGTGATGGCCGCCGCCGGCCACATCAAGATGAAACTCCGGGCGCCGTGCCGCCGGACGCGGCGTCGAGGGCGTCGAGGCTAGAAGAGAGCTTCGATCGCATCCATACCTCGACGGCCTCGACCGCAGCGGCGAGGCGGCGCGATGACGAGGTGACGACCGTCGCCGTCGCCCCGGCTTTCACCTCGTCATTCGAGACGGGCGCTCACGCGCCCTCCTCAGGATGAGGTGAAAGGGCAAGCCTCTGCGAGAAAGGAATAAAACACCTCGATGGCCTCATCCTGAGGAGGCCCGGCACGAGCCGTCTCGAAGGACGAGGCCGGGTGCGCTCCCGCGCGACATCCGCCGAGCCGGAGAGCGGTGGGCCGGGCCGGTCAGGCCGCCAGCACGTCCTTGAGGAAGCGGTCGACCGCCTCGCGCAGGTTGGCGGCCTGGCCGGAGACGTCGCGGGACACCGCGAGCACCTGAGCGGCCGACTGGGTGGTCTCGCCGACGACGCGGCTCAGCGCGTTGGTCTCGCGCGCGGTCTCGGCGGTGCCTTCGGCGGCGCGCTGGGCGTTCTCGGAGATCTCGGCGGTGGCGTGGCCCTGCTCGACGATCGACTGGGCGATGGCGTTGGTCGAGCTGTCGACCTCCGTCATGGTCGCGGTGATCTCGCGGATCGCGGCGACGGCCTCGGAGGTCGACATCTGGATCGCATTGATCTGGCCGGCGATCTCCTCGGTCGCCTTGCCGGTCTGGCTGGCGAGGCTCTTGACCTCGGAGGCGACGACGGCGAAGCCCTTGCCGGCCTCGCCGGCGCGCGCCGCCTCGATCGTCGCGTTGAGGGCGAGCAGGTTGGTCTGCGCGGCGATCGCCTGGATCAGCGAGACGACGTCGCCGATCCGGGTCGCCGCCTCGGCGAGGCTGGCGATCTTGTCGTTGGTGACGTGGGCGTTGCGGCTGGCCGCGTCCACCGTCTCGGTGGCGATGCGGACCTGGCGGCTGATCTCGCCGATGCTGGCGGAGAGCTCCTCGGCGGCGGCGGCGACGGTCTGGACGCTCGACGAGGCGCCGTCCGAGGCGTTGATGGCGACGCCGGTGCGCTGCACCGCCTCCTCGGCGATGCCGTTCAGCATCCGCGCGGTCGCCTCCATCTGGTCGGCGTTGCTGGCGACGGCGCCGACGAGGGATTCGATCTCGCCGCGGAAGCCGGAGATCAGCTGGTCGATCCGCTCCTGGCGGCGGCTGCGCGCGGCCTGCTCGCGCTCGGCGGCCTCGGCGAGGCGGCGGCGCTCCACGGCGTTGTCGCGGAAGATCCGCACCGCCGAGACCATGCCGCCGATCTCGTCGCGGCGGCCGTCGGCGGCGAGGGCGACGTCCGTGTCGCCCTCGGCGAGGCGGCGCATCGCCTGGGTGACGCCGGTGATCGGCCCGGCGATGACGCGGGTCAGCAGGAAGGCGATGGCGAGGGCGATGGCGAGGGCGGCGCCGACGGTCGCGGCCATGGTGAAAGTGCTCGACCGCTCGCTGCGGCTCGCCTCGTCGGCGCGTTCGGCGACCACCGCCTCGATGGCCGCGACGGCGGCCCCCGCCTGGGCCCGGGCCTCGTCGCGGGCGGCGAGGTAGGCCTCGGTCGCCGCGACCAGCGCCTCGAAGCGGGTGCGGGTGTCGGCGACGATCGGCAGCGGGTCGGCGACCTCGGTCTTCTTCACCCCGTCGCCCATGATCTTCAGCATGTCGAAGCGCTCGGCCACCGCCTTCGCCGTCTCGGGCGAGGGAGCGAGCCGGTAGCGCAGCACGTCGGCGTTGAGCTGGTCGACGGTCTTGCCGAAGGAGCGGCCGGATTCGGCGCCGGCGACGGCGTAGGTGCGGTCGGCGTCGTTGACGCTGACGGCGCGGTTGGCGGCGTCGGTGGCGCCCTTGAGCGTGTCGCGGACGTTGTCGGCGAGCACGACCATCATGCCGAGATGGTCGAGCACGTCCTGGCGCAACTGCGCGATTTCGGTGGTGTCGTAGGACTGGCCGATCGCCCGCATGGTGGTGACGATCGACTTCAGCGTCGCGTCGAGCTGTTCGGCCGACGGCCGGGCGTCGGGGGCGAGCACGGTCGCAGCGCCGACGAGGTCGCGCACCAGCTGCGTCATGTCGGAGATGCCGGCGCGGGCGGCGGTGAAGTCGTCCTTGTCGCCGCTGACCACGTAGTTGGTGAGGTTGAGGCTGGTGCGCAGCGCGCCCGACTGGATCGCTCCGGCCATGGCCGCGAGCCGCTGGATGCCGTCGAGGTCGCCGCGGATGGTCTGGCTGTCGCCCTGCAGCTTGTCGGCTTTCGCGCCGAGCACGGCGACCACCTTCACCGTCATACGGTTGAGGTCCTTCATCGCCCCGTCGATGGCCTCGACGCCCTCGGCGATCTCGGCGGCCGTGGTCTCCAGTTCGTCGATGGCGCCGCGGAACAGGCCGATCGCCTCGTAGGAGCGGGCGAGTTCCGGATCGGAACGGTCGCCGAGGCCGGCGAGCTTGTCCTCGATCGCCGTCAACGTCTCGCGCGCCGCCCGCGTCACCTCCGGGTCGTTGAGCTCGAGGAAGCGGTTGACCGAGGCCCCGGCGCCGTTGACCCCCGCGAGGATCGAGGCCGACTGCGAGGTCATGTCGATGGCGAGGCCGAGATTGCGGATGCCGTAGAGCCCGACGCCGCCGACGATGCCGGCGAGCAGGGTGACGCCGACGACGCCGACGCCGATCTTCACCGCGATCGGCCGGTTGCTGACGAAAGAAGCGAAAGACATGGTTCCCCCCGGAAACGAAATGCGGCTGCCGTGGCGGCGAATTTTCCGGTTACGGTAAACGCGAATTCGGAACCAAGAGTTAATATGAATTCCGCATAGGCGAGCCCCGCTCCGGCTCCACGGCAGCGGCCGGGTGTGCCTTGCGGGGAGAGGAATGGTCCTTCGCCCGGCGCCCGGATGACCCGTCCGGGCGACCCGCCCGGAGGGCCCGCCGGGAAGACCCGCCCGGGGCCGGTGCCGCTTCATCGCCGGAAAGAGGAGATCGACGTCATGGAAATCAACCGCAGCGCGTCGCGCAAGGGGGCGGCCGGGCCGGCCGACTGGTTCACGGGCGAGGTGCGTGTCGAGCCGCTGTTCGCGGCGCCTTCGCCGGCGCGTGCCGCCGGCGCCCTGGTGACCTTCGCACCCGGCGCCCGCACCGCCTGGCACACACACCCGCTCGGCCAGACGCTCATCGTCACCGACGGCGTCGGCCGGGTCCAGCGCGAGGGCGGGCCGGTCGAGGAGGTCCACGCGGGCGACGTCGTCTGGTTCCCGCCCGGCGAGAAGCACTGGCATGGCGCGGCGCCCGGCGAGGCGACGACCCACCTCGCCGTCCACGAGGCGCTGGACGGGCGGACGGTCGACTGGCTGGAGCCCGTCACCGACGACGCCTATCGCGGCTGAGCCGGCGCCGCGGCCGCACGGGTCACGCCGCCGCGACGGGTCGAAGGCGCGCCGGTATTTCCCGGGGTCAGGACGGTGCCGCGAGCCCCAGCGTCACCTCCATGATCGCCGGCTCGTCCGCCTGCGGCTTCGCGGAGAAGCCGAGCGCCTCGCACATCGCCAGCATCGTGGTGTTCTCGCGCAGCACCTCGCCGCGGATCTCGCGGTAGCCCTCCTTGCGGGCGAAGGCGATGATGCGCTGCATCAGCTGCCAGCCGAGGCCCTCGCCCTTGAGGTCGGAGCGCACGGCGATGGCGTATTCGCCGGTCGCCCCGTCCGGGTCGCCGTGCAGGCGGACGGCGCCGAGCATCTCGCCGTTCGCCGTGTCGATGGCGATGAAGGCCATCGCCCGGGCGTAGTCGATCTGGGTCAGGCGGGCGATGAAGGCGTGGCCGAATTCCTTGACCTGGGTGAAGAAGCGCAGCCGCATGTCGTCGGCCGACATCTGCGCGAAGAAGCGCGGGTAGAGCCGCTCGTCCTCCGGCCGCAGCGGGCGCAGGTCGACGGCGAGGCCGCTCTTCAGGGTGAGCGAGGATTCCCATTCGCTCGGATAGGGCCGGATCGCGAGGCGCGGATGGCCGGCGAGCCGGGTCTCGTGGGCGATGGCCGGGCGGGTGTCGGCGTCGACCGAGACCCGGGCGTCGACGATCATGATCCGCTCGGCGTCGGCGATGATCGGGTTGAGGTCGATCTCGCGGATCTCCGGATTCTCGGCGGCGAGCTGGGACAGCTTGACGAGGATCGTGGCGAGCTCGCCGCGGTCGACCGGCTTCCTGTCGCGATAGCCGGCGATCTGGCGGGAGACGCGGGTGCGGTCGATGACGTCGCCGGCGAGGTTGACGTCGAGCGGCACCAGCGCCAGCGCCTTGTCGTCGATCACCTCCACCGCCGTGCCGCCGCGGCCGAACACCAGCACCGGGCCGAACAGCGGGTCGTCGGCGATGCCGGCGATGAGTTCGACGGCCTTGGGCGCGACGATCATCGGATGCAGGGTGATGCCCTCGATGCGAGCCTGCGGCCGCGCCTCCCGCGCCCGGCCGACGATGCGCCGCATCGCCCGGATCACCGCCTCGCTCGACGTGAGCTCGAGCTCGACGCCGCCGACGTCGGACTTGTGCAGGATGTCCGGCGAGGCGATCTTGGCGACGACGGCGGCGACGCTCTCCAGCATCTTCGAGGCCGCCTCGACCGCCTCGAAGGCGTTGGCGCAGGGCACCGCCGGCACGATCGGCAGGCCGTAGGCCTCGAGCAGGTCGGTGACCTCGGTCGCGGTCAGCCAGGTCCGCCCGTCGGCGATCACCGCCGCGATCACCGCCTTAGCCCGCGCCCGGTCGGGCTGGAAGCCGGCGAGCAGGTCCGGCGGCGTCGCGGTCAGCGCCTCCTGGGCCTCGTTGTAGCGCACGACGTTCATGATGCCCTCGACGGCGCGATCCGGCGAGGACAGGCACGGGATGTGGGCCTTGGCGAACAGCGCCGGCGAGCCGTCGTCGAGGCCGAGCCAGGCCGCGATCACCGGCTT